>Ga0207419_1002998_pt1 | contig 10445 bp, 5 predicted proteins | sample ElkSloMetagenome_4_FD_184723 | JGI IMG/M metagenome (GOLD analysis project Ga0207419, IMG submission 184723) | Hot spring microbial communities from Elkhorn Slough, Monterey Bay, USA - MD2A (version 2) | ecosystem: Environmental > Aquatic > Marine > Intertidal zone > Estuary: Microbial mat ... | reverse complement strand
ACTCGGGCATCTTCAACGGCTTTAATGGCTGCGGCTACATACCCAACTTCCCCTGCGTGGAGTTCATCAACGGGCTTTTGAGTCGGACATAATATCCCAATTTCATCAATCTCATATTCTTTTTTAGAAGCCATTAACCGAATGCGATCGCCTTTTTTGAGCGTTCCATCCATGACTCGAAAATAGACAATTACTCCGCGATAACTATCGTAATAACTATCAAAAATTAACGCCCTTAACTTTTGCGAAACTGTATCTTCAGGCGGAGGAACTAATTTAACAATTGATTCTAAGATCTCATTAATGCCAATTCCTTCTTTAGCCGAAGCTAGGATCGCATCAGAACAGTCTAAACCAATGATTTCTTCGATTTCTTCCTTGACTCGATCCGGTTCGGCTCCGGGTAAATCTATTTTATTTAAAACGGGGATAATTTCTAAATTATTTTCTAGAGCCAGATAGACATTTGCCAGGGTTTGAGCCTCGACTCCTTGAGACGCATCAACAACTAATAATGCTCCTTCACAAGCCGCCAGACTCCGGGAAACTTCATAGGAAAAATCCACATGACCGGGAGTATCAATCAGATTTAAGACGTACTGATTACCATCTTTGGCTGTATAATCCATACGAGCCGCTTGCAACTTAATGGTAATGCCGCGCTCTCTTTCCAAGTCCATCGAATCTAGAAATTGCTCCTTCATTTCCCGTTGTGCGACTGTCCCTGTATCTTGCAACAGGCGATCGGCTAAAGTGGACTTGCCATGATCAATGTGAGCAATAATTGAGAAGTTGCGAATTCGAGAAACAGGAACGTTTGTCATAGGGATTTTTCCACTACTGGGAGAGATGAATGATGATTGATGGCAAGATCAGGAGAGCTAAACTTAATTTAACGTATTTTAACAAAACTTAGCCGGCCCGTCGTCCATCTTCATACAACTTTTTTGTTCATGGCTTTGATGAACTTAACTTCTTGAGATGTCACAACTAAAGGTTGACAGTTCACCTTGGGAGTTATGACTGCTGTTCTAACTCGGCTTTCATACGTTCGAGTGTTGTGTTCATCTGAGAGAACATTTGATCGGGAGTGATGCCAAATTGACCGAGTTGAGTCTTCAACTGTTCCATCGTCATCTGAGCCATAAAATCTTCTGAGAGTTCAAAGCGCTTCATAAACACGCGGTAACGATCCATGATCGACTCCATCTGTGCAATGAACAGTTTTTTGCCTTCGCGATCAAACTTCCCGTAATCACCACCCAGTTGAATTAAGGATTGATAATCTTCAAATAACTGTTTGGCTTCTTGCTGAACGATCTCTGAGTCAAAGAATCCCATAGCTACTCTTTATTTTACTAAACTGCTATCATTTAAACTCAGGAATTCCCTAAGTTTTTGTATTATTCTAACAGTCAAGATCGACAGTCTTCACACTTTTGTCAGTCGCAATTCCCGTACTTAGGACTCAAGGATAAACTGAGGGAAGTCAGAGATTATTCCTCTACAGGATTTATTTTCGGGGATTTGACTAGACTTTTCCCCAGCGATCAATCGGCCAAAAGCGAAAAGCAGCATGACCAATGATATTTTCTTGGGGAAGAAACCCCCAAATATGAGAGTCATTACTATCATTGCGGTTATCCCCCATGACAAAATAATGATCAGCCGGAACATTCTCAGGCCCCCAATTATAAGCAGGAGGTTCGGCGATATAGTCTTCTTCTAGGGGTTGATTATCGATATAAACGACCCCGTTTCGCACCGCCACCGTTTGACCGGGTTGGGCGATAATCCGTTTAATAAAGGCTTGCTGAGTTGAATAGCCCTGTACTTGTAACGGCTTGGGAGGGCTGAAGACGATAATTTCTCCGGCTTTGGGGGAATGAAGGTGATAAGACACCTTTTCAACCACTAAGCGATCGCCAATTTCTAGGGTCGGTATCATCGAATCTGAGGGAATGTAGCGGGGTTCAGCCACAAACATTCGGATCAAGACCGATAATACCAGAGCGATCGCCAAAATTAAAAAATTTTCCCCCTGCTCACTCCAGATTTTCTTCCATCCAGTTTGTGGGGTCGCGGTTTGACTTTCCTTTGGCGGTGAGGGCATTTCCATCTATTGAAACTAACGAATTGAACTGCAATTGATCACATTTTAGAGTGAAATTTTCTAGGGTTAGCGATCAATGATGAAAGCGTATTCCCAAAAAGATATCGTAAATAAAACCTCGGAAATCTTTTCCTTGTAGTAACCCCAACGATTGAGGCGATCCCTTAGAATCGAGTAAAGGTTTCATTTTCTCATAGGCAGGCTTGTATTGATACCAGGGAATAGACGGCCACAAATGATGAATGAGATGATAATTCTGACCTAATATTAAAAGGTTGAGAATTGCACTCGGGTAAACTCTGGCATTCTTCCAGCGATTACGTTCTTCAAAGGGACGATGAGGTAAATAATCAAAAAATAACCCTAAGGCTAGACCGACAACCAATGCGGGTGAGAACCAATAATTGAGGATGTAATCTGTAAAGCCATAATGGATTGAACAGCCAACAATGCTAAATACAAACAACCGACTCAAAAACCATTCTAAAAGCTCATATTTTCGCCACAGTCGTCGTTTGAAGAAAAACACCTCATGGTAAAAGAAACGAGCAGCGATTAACCACAAAGGCCCACCTGTGGAAACAAAATGATCAGGGTCATTGTCTGGATCATTAACATGAGCATGATGTTGTATGTGAACCCGTGTAAATACTGGAAAGGCAAAACCTAGCATGAGCGCACTTCCATGTCCCAAGATGGCATTAACAATCCGATGACGATGGGCTGAATTATGAGAAGCATCGTGAATGACTGTTCCTGCCAAGTGCAGAGCAAGCACGTTAATGAAAAAACAACACCAACCGACCCAGTTCCAACACCAATATCCGATTACGGAAGTCGTTACTAAACCTACTGAACCTAAAAACATCAGTAGCGTTACATTGAAGCCCCCCTCAGGGATAAGAAACTCCTTGGGAGCCGTCAGTGCCTTCCCGGCCTCCGACATTACTTTTCGCACTCCTTATTCTGTCACACCACTGTATTTTATGAGACAAAGCCACAAACTGTAAAGTTTCGTGACAAATATGAATCTCATCTTAACCTGTTGAAAACCAACTTTAAATTTACCCGAAGAAGGAGAAAAATTCCATGTCCTCTCGTTTAAAGTCTCAGTCTCACCTCTGTTCCAATGTACACCGAATCCTCAGTTTGTCCGTGAGTGTTTTGATTTTATTGGGTTTTGGTTCATCAGCCCAAGCCAGACCCAACTGGACAGGAGGAGGTCGTACACCGGGATGGTTCCCTCAACAAAATGATGATCGCCGTGATATCCGAGTTCCGGCACCAGAAACGAACGACACAGAAACAGAACTTCCTCAAGACCAAAGTTCTCCTGCCCCAGACTCAACTGTCAATTCTCCAATTCCGGTCGAGGAAATTGAAACCGAAACCGCAACTGAACCTCGGTTTAGATGTGAGGTGATTGGCGGAGAGTATACCGTCATGTATTACCCCGTTACTCAAGACAATCAAGGTTTTGCTTGGGCTGTTCCTGGTGAAATGGGAGGCGGTTGGACACCGGATCGTCGTTGTAACGAAATTAGTAGCCGTCTAGAGTCCTATCGACCCGATGGACTATATGAATTGCTTACCGGGGTTGAAAACGGCTATAACGTCATCTGTGCGACGACCGAAGATGTGCCAAGCTGTCGAATTGTATTAACAGTACCGACCGAAGAAAACCCGCAATTGGTACGCGATCGCATTTTCCAAAACCTGGTTGTTGCCGATAGCGGTACCGCCACCCAAGCCGTATATACCCTCACCGATGAAAACAGTACAGGTGATATTATTCAAGGAATATTCCGAGGGGGTACGGGTGGCAACTCCACTCAACGGAATCGCTCCCGAGGTATTAACCTCAAACCCTTTCTTGCCCCAGAAGATCGAGGAACTGGCACCCAATTACAATCACCCAATTACAATCAATAACATGAAGTGCGGTGAGTGCAGCCCAAACTTGTGACCCTGCGGTTCTCGGCAAGACTGAGTTTGTCAGAGCGTGAACAGTCAAAAGTCAAAAGTGAAAAAATTGAGAACGGTGTGCGGTGTATTACTCAAACACACTGACAAACACACTGATAACTGTAAACTGAAAAAACTCTCGCGGCGAAGTTGCTAAGATTGCAAACTTTGCAATGATCGCGAACTTCGCGCTGGTCACTGAATAACTGATAACTGTTCACTGAATAAAGATGCACCGAACCAAAATTGTCGCCACTATTGGCCCTGCCACCGCACAGCCAGATGTTCTACGCGCCTTGATCGAAGCAGGTGCTACCACCCTCCGACTCAACTTTTCTCATGGTACCCATGAAGATCACCAACGTAGTATTCGGATGATTCGGCAAATTTCCTTTGAACTGAATCAACCCGTTGGCATTCTTCAAGATCTTCAAGGCCCAAAAATTCGTTTAGGTCAATTTGAAAACGGTTCTATTGTCCTCAAGCGAGACGATCCCTTCATTCTCACGTCACGTCAGTTACCGGGAACCCAAGAAATCTCCTCTGTTACCTACGAACCTCTAGCTGACGAAGTTCCTGAAGGTGCAGATATTTTGCTCGATGATGGCAAAGTTGAAATGAAGGTCGAAAAAATTGACCGCAAAGCCAAAGAACTTCACTGTCGGGTTGTCGTTGGTGGGCCGCTCTCCAATAGCAAAGGCGTTAATTTTCCGGGTGTTTATTTATCGATTAAAGCTTTAACAGACAAAGATCGTAAGGATTTGATGTTCGGCCTCGATCAAGGGGTTGATTGGGTCGCCCTCAGCTTTGTACGAAATCCTCAAGATATTTTAGAAATCAAAGAACTGATCGCCAGCGCCGGCAAAAATGTTCCTGTGGTTGCCAAAATCGAGAAACATGAAGCGATAGAACAAATGGAGGAAATCCTTACCCTCTGTAATGGTGTGATGGTCGCTCGGGGCGATTTAGGGGTGGAACTCCCGGCTGAAGATGTTCCGATCTTACAAAAACGGTTAATTGTGACGGCGAACCGGATTGGAATTCCGGTGATTACGGCCACTCAAATGTTAGACAGTATGGTGGGCAATCCCCGGCCAACTCGGGCTGAGATTTCTGATGTTGCCAACGCGATTTTAGATGGTACTGATGCAGTCATGCTTTCTAATGAAACGGCGGTGGGTAAATATCCGGTCGAAGCGGTAGCTACAATGGCTCGAATTGCTCGCCGGATTGAAAAAGAAGGAATTACCCGCCATATTTCTACTGTTGCGGATACTGGGCGCTCTGTTCCCAATGCGATTTCGGCGGCGGTTGCTCAAATTGCTCACCAACTGGATGCGGGGGCGATTATGACGTTAACAAAAACAGGGGCAACGGCTCGAAATGTTTCTAAGTTTCGCCCTGCAACTCCCATTTTAGCCGTGACGCCTCACGTGGAGGTGGCCAGACAGTTGAGTTTGGTTTGGGGAGTTAAGCCGTTATTAGTTTTGGATTTGTCTTCGACGGATCAAACGTTTCAGTCAGCGGTGAATGTCGCTCGGGAAAATCATTTACTTTCTGATGGGGATTTGGTGGTGACAACAGCGGGTACTCTCCAAGGGGTTCCCGGTTCGACGGATTTGGTCAAAGTGGAAGTGGTTAATGCTTTGCTTGGCAAAGGGACGGCTGTGGGTCAAGGTTCGGTCACAGGACGGGCAAAAGTTGCACAAGAGGCGTCGCAACTGAGTGATTTTAGTTCGGGTGATATTTTGGTTGTTCATCAAACTAATGCGGAGTTTGTTGAGGTGATTCGTAAAGCTTCGGGTATTGTCACCGAAGTTGACAGTTTAACGTCTCATGCGGCGGTGATTGGCTTGCGTTTGGGTATTCCGGTGATTATCGGGGTGAAGAATGCAACAGAGGTGATTCGCAATGGCACAATTTTAACGTTGGATATGCAACGGGGTTCGGTGTATTCGGGGGCGACGAGAGGGTAAATCAGAGAACAGAAAATAGGGAACAGAGGATAGGGGACAGTCAAAAGAACGGATAACGGGTCCACTGTAAACTGTCTCCCCACTCCTGAACTCCTGTACGCGAAGTGATGGTGTACAGGGTATTTCTCAGCAAAAAAATACACCCTAACGTTAATCGTAGAGTGTATCGAAGCCTTGCACTTCGGAGCATTTAGATCCATCCACTCTTACATATGTCTCAACAAGCGGGACTTATGCAATTACCGCAGAAATTAGTCATCGGTACTCCAGATACAACTTCCGTGTCCGAGAGACTTTTGGCCCTAAAAACCTAACTCCTCAATTTCTCCACGTCTAAATTCTGAAACTTGACCCAACTTTTTCACATTTCAACGGTTGATAGAGAGGGGAAATAACAGTCTTGATTTATTAGATTTTCATTGATAAACTCAAGGAGTTGATTCAAATTTTGATTTAATAATAAGTATTTCATCCTAAATTCGATTGAGGAGGATGCAGTATACCGGATCGGTATCAGGTTGATTTTGTATAAAATTACACATTTTGACTATTTAGATTTATGAATTAAAGCTTTCTCTTAACCTTAAGTCAAGAAAAATTGAGTAAGATAGATATATAAATTTAGAATAAGATTAAATTGACTGCCAGATTTAATAATTGAATCAATCAAAGTTTGAATCTCAACTTTTAATTGATAATAAATTGATAAAGTTTAAAAATAAAAACCGAAAAAATACATCATTTTTTTTGATACATCATTTTTGACTAAAAGTATGTTTTTTTTATTTCAGCGTCTTAAACGAACTTGGTTAAATTCCCATTGGTTATCAATATTAGTGGGATTGAACTTTAGCGTCATCGCAATTTTTCTGGGGCGACAAGTTCAGATGCGTGAACACAACTATCTTCAGAAATTCATTCAATCAGATTTTCAGGGGATAGAAGCCGCTTTTACCAATCAGTTTAACCATAAAATATCTTCCCTCAACCGCATGGGAAATCGCTGGATACTTTGGGGAGAAAAAAAAAAAAATCTATGGCAAACAGACACTTACAGTTATTTAGATTCTAATCCTTATATCCTCGCTCTTGGACGGATTAATCCAAACTCTCAGGTGCAATGGGTGATTCCCACGATAGAAACTCAAAATATCACACGTTCACATCAGGAGATCAAACGTTCTCAAAAACGGGTGATTACTCAGTCTCAAGTTTTTAATCAAACTCAAATTAGTGATCTGATTGAACTCAACTACTTTAACCCCAAATTAAATGATGGATTACTAATCTATGTTCCTTTGATCAAAGATCAAGAATTTCAAGGTTGGTTAGTCGCTTTGATTCATGTGAATACTTTATTTGAAACCTTACTCCAAGAACTCGCCACTGTCCATGATTATCAGATTTTTCTGCTCGAAGGACAAGATAAAATATACCAAACCTATTCACTCGAAGCCAATCAGTCTATTTCTCCCGAACAAGTCGCCTACAGCCAAACAATTCCCGTTGAAATCGCTGGAGCATCGTGGCAACTCCAAATCATACCGACTTCAAAACTCCTATCACAATATGAGTCTAACCTACCAACCGTAATTATTTACGGGGGATTATTGATTTCGGGATTGTTAGGATTTATGGTGTACTTGCTGCAAGGTAGAACCCGACAGCTTGAGCATATCCAACAGCTTAACCGATCACTACAGACTTTGAGCGAGTGCAATCAAGCCTTAGTGCGGGCGACGACAAAACAAGAACTCTTGAAAGAAATTTGTCAGATTCTCGTTAAAATTGGTGGCTTTCAACGAGTACGAGTCGGGTTTTTACAAGCTGATTGTAATACTCTGTCTTGGGTGGCTGAGGAGGGTGTAGAGGAGTTCTCTAAGCTTGTTGGGAGTTGTTGTCAAACCTTACTAAATGATACCGAGACATCAACCACAACTGTTCTCCAAACTGGAGTCTATAATGTTGCCCTGCTTAACTCTAGCAAAGAAGATTCAACTGAGCCGAAAAAGACTTATATTGCTAACTTTCCCCTGTTCAAGCTGAATGAAAATGATCATTCTATTTTAAGAGAAAACCATTCCTCATCAATACATAGAGATATTTTGGGGGTGTTGGTACTCGAATCAACTCAACAAGAAGCGTTTAACGAAGCAGAAATTCCCTTACTTCAAGAACTCGCCTCCGATCTTGCTTATGGAATTAACACTCTACAAATCCGTCGTGCGAGACAAGAAAGTGAAGAAAAGTTTCGTCAAATTGCTGAAAATATTGGGGATGTCTTTTTTGTGCGTTCTCTACATCCCCTGCAAGTCCTTTATGTTAACCCTATATACGAAAAAATTTGGGAACAGAGTTGTCAGGAACTCTACCAAAAACATGATGCTTGGCTTGATGCGGTACATCCTGATGATCGTGAATTCCTTTTAGAACAACTCAATCCTGCTCTAAATTCCGGTGAATTGGCTGTAGAATATCGGATTATTCAATCAACAGGTGATATTCGTTGGATTTTGTCAAAAGCGTTTCCCCTTTGCAATGAACAAAATGAGGTTTATCGAACTATTGAGATTGCCAGTGATATCACGAATCGCAAACAAGCAGAAGAACAATTGAGTAAGCTTTCAGAACGCTTGAAATTGGCACTAAAATCGGGAAAAATCGGCATTTGGGAATGGGATATTGTTAATAATATCTTGACTTGGGATGAGCGAATGTATGAACTCTATGGCGTTAAACTGTCAGATTTTGAAGGGGTTTATCAAGCCTGGCAACAAGGATTACACCCAGAAGATCGAGAACACTCCGAGTGGATTTGTCAACAAGCTTTGCAAGGAGAAAAGGAATATAATACAGAGTTTAGAGTTATACATCCTGATGGTTCGATTCACTATCTTAAAGCTGATGCTATTGTTCAACGTAATCAAGCAGGTGAAGCGCTACAAGTGGTAGGAATCAACTATGATATTACTGATCGCAAACAAGCAGAAATTAGTCTCAAGACTCAAAAAGAATTTCTACAAAAAATTGTTGATAATATTCCGGTGATGATCGCTCTGATGGATAGTCAGAGAAATTTTCTTTGGGTTAACCCAGAATGGGAAAAAGTTTCCGGCTATAAGTTTGAAGAAATTGATCAGTTTGACATCTGGGAAGATGCGTTTCCTGATCCTGAATACCGTCAATTTATTCTCGAAAAACTTCAAACCGATATTGGGAATTGGGTTGATATGAAAATTCAGGTACGAGATGGACGGCTCACCGAACAATCATGGATCAATATTTTGCTTTCAGATGGGCAAATTATTGCCATTGGTCAGGATATTACAGAACGAAAACGAGACAATCAAAAGCTCCGTGAAAGCGAAGAACGGTTGCGAAAAGTATTAGAAAATATGACGGTGATGTTGGATGCGTTTGATGAGCAGGGGAATATTATTGTTTGGAACAAAGCGTGTGAACAGGTGACGGGATATACAGCGGCTGAAATGATTAATAATCCCGAGGCTTTAGTTTGGTTATATCCTGATCCTGAGTATCGTCAAAACATGATCGATAGTTGGCAGGAAAGAGGGAATGATTATTATGACTGGGAATGGAATTTAACGGCGAAAGATGGAAGTTTTAAAACCATTAGCTGGACGAATGTTTCTGATGTGTATCCCGTTCCAGGTTGGGCAACTTGGGGCATCGGAATAGATGTGACTGAGCGTAAACATCAGGAAGAAAAACAACGTCTTTTATATGAAATCAATCAAGCGATGACCGGGGCAGAGGATTTGGATTCAGCCCTAGAAATTGCCTTATCATTTATCTGTGAATCGATAGATTGGGATTTTGCGGAAGCTTGGATACCGGATATCGAACAGCAATCTCTAGAACTTTGTTCTCATTTTTACAGCAACAGTTTGAATTTTGAAGACTTTTTCTTGGGAAGTATTAAGACAAAATATAGCCCCAATGAAGGAGTGCCGGGGCGAGTTTTTATGACTCATAAACCAGAATGGTTAACTCCGATTTCTCAACAGCTAGATTCGGTTTATTTACGAAAAGATTTAGCGAAGTTAGTTAAACTGGAAACTGCTTTAGCTATTCCGATTCAGTTAGAGACTCAGGTTGTGGCTATTTTTATTTTCTATTGTCGAGAATTTCGGGAGCAAGATCACCATCTCATTGAGTTAATTTGTTCTCTAGGAGATCAACTGGCTTTGACGCTTCAGCGACGACGGATTGAACAAGAAGTACGAGAGGTTAACCAACACCTTGAAGAACGGGTAAAAGCCCGCACTGCGGCTCTCGAACTCACCAACCAAGCCCTTAAACAATCTAAAGCGAATGCTGATGCAGCAAACGTTGCTAAAAGTAAATTTCTCGCCCAGATGAGTCACGAA
>Ga0207419_1002997_pt1 | contig 10446 bp, 10 predicted proteins | sample ElkSloMetagenome_4_FD_184723 | JGI IMG/M metagenome (GOLD analysis project Ga0207419, IMG submission 184723) | Hot spring microbial communities from Elkhorn Slough, Monterey Bay, USA - MD2A (version 2) | ecosystem: Environmental > Aquatic > Marine > Intertidal zone > Estuary: Microbial mat ... | reverse complement strand
CCCATCGCCTTTGGTTTCATGGACGAGCCGGCTAAATTCGAACTCTTCGTGACCATGCTCCGCATTACCTTTCCCTACCTGCTGCTCATTTCCATGACCGCCTTCTGCGGCGCCATCCTGAACAGCTACGGGCGTTTCGCCGTCCCCGCCTTCACTCCGGCGCTGCTGAATGTGAGCCTGATTGCCTGCGCCCTGCTGCTGGCCCCGGTGCTGGACGTCCCGGAAATGGCACTGGCCTGGGGGGTGTTGATAGCCGGGGTCGTGCAGCTGCTGTTCCAGTTGCCCTTCCTGGCGCGCCTGGGATTGCTGCCACCACCGCGGCTGGTGGGGCGGCACGAGGGAGTGAGCCGCATCGCCCGACTCATGCTGCCAGCGCTTTTCGGCGTCTCCGTCAGCCAGATCAATCTGCTTTTTGACACCATCATTGCCTCGTTGCTGGTCACCGGCAGTGTTTCCTGGTTGTATTTTTCCGACCGGCTCATGGAATTGCCGCTCGGCATCTTCGGCATAGCCCTTGCTGTTGCCGTCCTGCCCAGCCTGTCGCGCCGAAGTGCCGAGCAATCCATGCAGGCCTTCAGCGAGACTCTGGACTGGGCATTCAGGCTGATCTGCCTGATCGGTGTCCCGGCATCGCTAGCCTTGATTCTGATCGCCGAGCCCTTGCTGGTGACACTGTTTCACAACGATAATTTCAGCGCCAACGATGTGAGCCAGGCCGCCGGCAGCCTGCGCGCTTACGCCCTCGGCCTGCTGGCGTTCATGGCCGTGAAGATATTCGCTCCCGGGTTTTACGCGCGCCAGAACACCGTGACCCCGGTGCGCATCGGCGTGATCGCCATGGTCGCCAACATGGCGATGAATATCGGTTTTTATCTGGCCGGTTTTGCGCATGTGGGACTGGCCCTGGCCACCAGTCTGGCGGCCTTCCTCAACGCTGGCCTGCTGTTGCTTGGCTTGCGTCGGGAAGGTGTTTTTCGCTTCGCGGCCGGGTGGGGCAAGTATGTCATGCAACTCTTGATCGCGAATGCCTGTATGGCCGGCTATCTTCTGTGGCTGGCCGCGGACTGGCGCCAATGGCTGGAGCTGTCGACGCTGGAAAGGATAGGCTGGTTGATGCTGCTGGTGCCGGGTGGAGTGTTGATTTACCTTCTGACCCTGCTGGCCACAGGATTACGCTGGCGTCACATCTATCGTTAAAGGTAGCTGATATGGACGATAGAAAAGTCTACTCAACAGACAGCGTGGCCATGGCCTGGCATGTCTGCAACGTATTGGAGCAACACGATATTCCGGCGCTGGTAAAGAACGCCAACCTGTATTCGGTGGCCGGAGAGCTGCCAATCAACGAATGCTGGCCGGAAGTCTGGGTGAAGAACAGGCTCGACAGCAGGCGAGCCCGCCAGATTATCTCCGCCCTGGCCGGTAGTGGGGAAGACCCCGGAGAGCCCTGGCAGTGCAGCAATTGCGCTGAAGAGAACGAAGGCAATTTTGCCATCTGCTGGAATTGCCAGTCACCGCGAGACCCTGCAGACTGACACAATGGCTCGTTGACGCTGCGCGAGTCTGCTTGTTATAGCTTTGAGTTGCCAAGCGAATTGCACCATAATTCTCCACCCAAAAATGACAGGTGGACGCCAACATGCCCAAGGGCAGCACGGAAATTGAAAACTATCACATCATCGGTCACGAGCTGTTAACGCCGCCCGACGAACTGAAACGGGAATTTCCGCTTGAGGGCGAGGCGCTGGCTACGGTCACGGCCGGGCACAGGGCGGTAAAGGGCATTCTCGATCGCAAGGACCCGCGCCTGATGGTGATTGTGGGTCCCTGTTCCATCCACAATCCGGAGGAAGCACTGCTCTATGCGCAAAAACTGAAACGGCTTGCCGACGAGCTGGCAGACGATCTGCTGCTGCTGATGCGAGTGTATTTCGAGAAGCCTCGCACTTCTGTGGGTTGGGAGGGTCTGATCTACGATCCCCATTTGGACGGCAGTCATCGCATCGACCACGGCATTCGTATTGGCCGCGAACTGATGCTGGATATCGCCCGTCTGGGTCTGCCGATCGCGATCGAAGCACTGGACCTGATTTCTCCCCAGTACCTGCAAGACCTGGTGAGCTGGACCGCAATCGGTGCTCGCACCACCGAGTCTCCGACTCACCGCAAATTAGCCAGCGGTATCTCTTCCGCCATCGGCTTCAAGAATAACGTGCTTGGCGACATCGCGGTTGCCATCAATGGCATCAGAACGGCTTCGGCGCCACACAGTTTTATCAGTATTACCGGGGAAGGCCAGGTGGCCGTGTTTCGCACCGAGGGCAATCCCCACTGCCACGTCATCCTCAGGGGCGGCAAATCTCCCAACTATGATGCTGCGAGCGTCGCGGCGGCAGAAGCAGAGCTGGAGAAAGCCGGTCATGACTCCAATATCATGATTGACTGCAGTCACGGCAATTCCCAGAAGCAACCGCGGCGTCAGATCGACGTGCTCAATGAAATCGCTGCGCAAGTGCAGGCTGGCAACAAGTCAATTATCGGGCTCATGCTGGAGAGTAATCTCGAAGAAGGCAATCAGCCGATTCCCGACGATCTCAGTGAAATCAGACCGGGCGTTTCCATTACCGACGCCTGTCTCGGGTGGGAGACTACAGAATCTGCGCTGCGCGAATTCACTGCGCAAGTAGGGCCTGCCCTCAAAGGCAGAGTCGATTGACTTAGATCAAGCAGCTCTGGCGCCAAACCACTAGCATACGATCAACGGAAGCCATAACTACTGAGTGTTGGCCGGTAAGTTGAATCGGTGTGGAGTGGTTGCTTTGAACCAAAACAGAAAACTGCTGTTGGCCCTGGATCTGGAGCCGGAATCAGAACCGCTGGTCCAGCGCGTGCGTGATCTTTACTTCGATGAGCTGGAAAACCTGCACGTTGTTCACGTGATCAGGGAAGGGTTTTATGACCATGGCGTCAGCGTCGAAGCATCCTGTCTTGATCCACATATTCGCCGTCAGCGAGATCACGCCGAAATGCGCCTGCGTCAGCTCCTGTGCAGGTACGGCTTGACGGTGAACTGCGAGCAGATGCATTGTATCCATGGAGAGCCGGCTTTCGAGATTAAACGCCTGGCTTCCCTGCTTAGCGCTGATCTCGTCATTGTCGGCAGCCACTGCAAGCAAGGTGACTGGATGCAGCTTCCGGGGGCCACCACCAACTGCGTCATCCAGGGAATCGGCAGCGATGTGATGGCGGTCAAACTCTGACTTGCTCAGAGGCTCAACCGCTCTGTACAACCGTCGCTATGCTGGTGGTTAAATAGTCTATATTACTGGCGTTGATACTGGCCACGTTTATGCGGCTCGAGTTGACCAGGTAGATGCTGTAGTCATTCACCAGGCTCTGAACCTGATCCACCGATACTCCGAGGAAGGAAAACATGCCTTTTTCCTTCTCAATGAAAGAAAAATCCCGATCGATGCCTGCGTCCTTGAGCCTCGCCACCAGTTCTGAGCGCAGCCCGTTAATGCGGTTGCGCATTTCGGTCAATTCGGAATCCCAGTCGCTGCGCAGGGCAGGGTCCTGCATGACTTCGGCCACCACGGCTGCACCGTGGTCTGGCGGCATGGAGTACATGGCGCGCGCGGCTGCCGCAAGCTGAGTGCTGGCTATGCCGGCAGCTTTATCGCTGTCGCAGATCACAGTCAATGCACCTGTGCGCTCCCTGTACAGCCCATAGTTTTTGGAGCAGGAACTGACGATGATCAGTTCCGGCAACGACTCGGCGAGCAGTCTGGTACCGTGGACGTCTTCTTGCAGCCCGTCACCGAGCCCCTGATAGGCGAGGTCTATAAAAACGGTGAAGCCATTCTTCAGAGCCAGGTCACGCAGCGCCCGCCACTGCTCGGCACTCAGGTCTGAACCACAGGGGTTATGACAGCACCCGTGAACTAACACGGCATCTCCGGCTTCGACCTTGGCGAGAGTTTCCAGCATGTCTTCGAAGCGCACGCTGTGGCTGTCGTAGTCGTAGTAGGGGTACTGCTCAATTTTAAGCCCCGCCGAACCCAGCAGCGGCACGTGATTGGCCCAGGTCGGATCGCTTACCCAGACCGTTGCTTCCGGGTTTGCCTTCTTAATGAATTCCGCCGCCAGACGCAGGCCGCCGCAGCCGCCGGGCGTCTGCACGGTGACCCTGCGCTTATCCAGCGCGCTAACCAGCGTATTGCCCAGCACCAGGTCGGCGATAATGTCATTGAAAGCGGCGGCGCCAGTGGGGCCTACGTAGCTCTTTGTGGTCTGTTCGTTCAATATCCTGTCTTCTGCCTGCTTGACTGCACGCATGACCGGCGTGTTCCCCTCAGCATCCTTGTAGACTCCGACCCCCAGGTCTATCTTCTTCGGGTTGTCGTCGGAGCGATAGGCAGCCATCAGGCCGAGAATGGGGTCGGCGGGCAGAGCCTGTAGTGATTGAAACATGGCTAGATTTCCTGGTGACGTGAGTAGGCTTTAAGTGTGTTCTGCAGCAGGGAAGCGCGGGTCATTGGGCCGACACCGCCGGGGACAGGAGTGATGTAGCTGCACTTGTCCTTGACGGCGTCAAAATCCACGTCGCCAACGAGTTGATAACCGGAGGCACGACTGGCGTCCGGCACGCGGGTCATGCCGACGTCGATGACAACTGCCCCTGACTTTACCATGTCCGGTTTAACGAATCCGGGTTGGCCGATGGCAGCGATGAGGATGTCGGCCTGGGCGCTGATTTCCGTGATGTTTGTGCTGCGGCTGTGGGCGAGAGTCACGGTACAGTTGCCAGGATCGGCCTTGCGCGACATCAGAATGGACACGGGCGTGCCGACTATGTTGCTGCGTCCCAGCACGACACAGTGCTTACCCGCGGTTTCGATATTGTTGTGGGCCAGAAGCTCAATGATCCCGTTGGGCGTGGCCGAGATATAAGTTGGCAGGCCGAGGCACAACTTGCCGACGTTTTCCGGGCAGAAGCCATCCACATCCTTGCGCGGGTCGATGGCAAGAGTAAGCTGGTGCTCGTCTATATGATCGGGTACCGGTAGCTGGACGATGAATCCATCCACCTCGGTGTCCGCATTGAGCTGGTCTACCCGGGCCAATAGTTCGGACTCGGTGATCGAAGTGTTCAGACGGATTACCGTCGAGTTGAAGCCAACTTCCTGGCAGTCCTTGACCTTGTTGGCGACATAGGTCTGACTGGCGCCATCGTCACCGACCAGGACTGCGGCCAGGTGTGGTACACGGTGGCCCGCTTCTCTTAGCTGCTCAACTCGGACAGCAATCTCGTCGCGAATCAGCTGGGCGCAGGATTTTCCATCAAGCAATTGCATTGTTTTTTCTGGTTAAAGTTAAAGGCCGAAGTTACTAGTCGATCGGGTAGAGGGTCATGGGGCGCGTACTGAGAGTAAGCACCGGCGACGGGGCCGTATCATAAACGAGGGCAATGGGCAGCTCAAGCCGGACCAGCAGGCAGCAGCGGCGCGGTCTCGAATGGAGTCTCAGGTTAAGCCAGCCAGGCTGAGTACCGATTCAGCTCGGGCTGTTGTCCTTTACCCGGCTATTCTGCAAAAAGCCGGATAAAAACTGTTTCGGTACTACTTCTACTCAGCGCAGGGCTTTACCAGCTGCCGGAATTTTCCATGCTTGCCCACGGTTCCTGTTCGGGGAGGGGGTCACCCCGCTGCAGGAGTTCTATGGAAATATTGTCGGGCGAGCGCACGAACGCCATGCGTCCATCCCGAGGGGGTCGATTAATCGTCACGCCAGCGTCCATGAGACTCTGGCAGAGGGCGTAAATATCTTCGACGGCGTAGGCGAGATGACCAAAATTTCTGCCTTCACTAAAGTCCTCAGGATCCCAGTTGTAGGTCAGTTCAACCTGAGCCGACTCGTCTCCGGGCGCGGCGAGAAAGACCAGGGTGAAGCGACCCTTTTCCACTTCTCTGCGGCGGATTTCGGTTAGGCCCAGTTGCTTGCAGTAAAAGTCCAGCGACGCATCCAGATCGCTAACCCGGACCATTGTGTGCAGATACTTCATTGAATTCTCCTGTCACCTTTGAATTGATGTTTCAGTAAACAACGACGGAGCGAATACTGCTGCCTTCGTGCATCAGCTCGAAGGCCTTGTTGATCTCGTCCAGTGGCATGGTGTGGGTAATCAGCGGATCGATCTCGATCTTGCCGTTCATGTACCAGTCCACAATGCGCGGGACGTCGCTGCGACCGCGGGCGCCTCCGAAGGCGGTGCCTTTCCAGGATCGGCCGGTGACGAGTTGAAATGGGCGCGTGGAGATTTCCTGACCGGCACCGGCGACGCCAATGATGTAGGACTCGCCCCAGCCTTTGTGACAGCATTCCAGGGCCTGGCGCATGGTCATGACGTTGCCGATACACTCGAAGGAGTAGTCGACGCCGCCATTGGTGAGGTCTACGATGGCGCTGGTTACGTCATCGACCTCTTTTGCATTGATGAAATCGGTCATGCCGAATCGACGGCCCAGGGCTTCCTTGTCGCCATTGATATCGACGCCGATTATGCGATCGGCACCCACCATACGTGCTCCCTGGATGACGTTGAGGCCGATGCCACCCAAACCGAAAACGGCGGCGACGCTGCCCGGTTCCATTTGGGCTTCGAAGGCTACAGCGCCGATCCCCGTGGTGACGCCACAGCCTATGTAACAGACCTTGTCGAACGGAGCATCGGCGCGGATTTTGGCCACGGCGATTTCAGGCAGCACCGTGAAGTTGGAGAACGTTGAGCAGCCCATGTAGTGCAGCAGTGGTTCGCCGTCGAGGGAAAACCGGCTGCTGCCGTCGGGCATGAGCCCCTGACCCTGGGTGCTGCGAATGGCCTGGCAGAGGTTGGTCTTGGGATTGAGGCAAAACTCACACTGCCTGCACTCGGGCGTGTAGAGCGGTATGACCGCGTCACCGACCTTGACGGAACTGACGCCGGGACCGGTTTCACGCACAATACCGGCGCCTTCATGGCCGAGAATGGCGGGGAAGCTTCCCTCCGGGTCGTCTCCGGAAAGGGTGAATGCATCTGTGTGGCAGATACCGGTGGCCATGATTTCCACCAGCACTTCTCCCTCCCTGGGACCCTCGAGGTCGACCTCGACAATCTCCAGCGGTTGACCGGCGGCAAAGGCGACAGCGGCGCGTGTCTTCATGAGTTGATTCCTTGTCTGGATACCGGGGCATTGTAAAAGGCAGGCATCTGCCACGGCAACCGGGGTAGTGGATTGGCGAGAGCCTCCTTAAGTAAGCGCAACAGTGCCAAAATTTTAGCGCAAAGACAGCAGCCCTATCGCGGTGTGCGATAATCGCCGCCTTGGTTCAGTATCCCACAGATGGATCTCGTTTCAGGAACTACGCATGGAATTGCTTCTCGCGGCAACGGTCATATTCGTTGGCTCCTTTGTCCAAAGCTCGATCGGATTCGGTCTGGCAATCATTTCCGCGCCAATTTTATTTTTCATCGACCCGCTCTACGTGCCCGCGCCTATAACCGTGTCCGCACTGACCCTGTCGCTGGCCAATGCCCGCAAACACCGCCACGCCATCGCATTTGGCGGTCTGCGTGCGGCCATCATCGGACGCGTGCCGGGCACCGTGGCCGGAGGACTGCTGCTTCTGGTCATCGATCAACAGACGCTGGCGCTCTGGCTGGGCCTGACGGTGCTGCTGGCAGTGTTGGTCAGTCTGACGCCGTATCGCTTCCGTCCCACTTCCGGGGCGCTGTTCACTGCGGGGTTTCTGTCGGGATTCATGGGCACCAGTTCGTCGATCGGTGGTCCCCCCATGGCTTTGGTAATGCAGCATGAGGCCGGTGACTATATTCGCGCCAATCTGGCTGCTTTTTTTGTCGTCAGTTGTGTGCTGTCGCTGATAATGCTGGCCGCAGTGGGCCGTTTCGGATTAGCGGAGCTGACTCTTTCCCTGCCTCTAATGCCCGCGACCCTGGCTGGCTACTGGCTGGCCATGCGCTCATTGAAATTTCTATCACTGACTAACCTGCGCTGGGGCTCGCTGGCGTTGTGCGCACTCGCCGGTCTGTTTGCGACCCTTTCCTATTGGTTTTGAGACTTGTTTTGAGACTGGTTGTGAGCCCGCTTCGGGACGCTATAAAATCCTTGAAAGGCCACGGCTAGTATCACACCTGCGGTATCAATCTGCCTTAACACGCTTCATTAACACTCTGCCTTAACACCCCGGTCAATAAGGACTACACTTGAGCTCCGCTGCAGCCTTGATCAGGGATTTTTTGCATGGAGAATAACAATAAAGAATCGGCGCGTGCCTGGCCGCAAGACACGAGCATGGAAGCATTCCGTCAGGTCTGGGAGCTGGAGGGAGCGGGCTTCTGGCGCACGGTGTTCGAGATGTATCGGGATAAGATGCAGATAAAAAACCCGAGGATTGCTCTGGGCAATTTACCGAAGATTTTTGATGCCACCTTCAAGCTGGCCAACAGTAAGGGTTTCCAGGCCATGAGCCTGCGTGACCTGAGTCGCGAGACCGGTATCAGCATGGGCGGGCTCTACGCCTATATCGGTAGCAAGGACAATCTTGCCTCCACCATCGAGGGGGTACTGCGAACTTATATTGAGCGCGTTATCGCCAGCCTTTCCGAGGAAGACCTGGCACCTGTTGACAGGCTCAGAGCGATCATTTTCGGTGAAATTTATATGATGCAAATCATGAACCCCTGGTATTACTTCTGCTTCATGGAATTAAAGGGACTGGAGCGCACGCAGCAGGAACAGGCAATGCAGCTCGAACTGCGTTTCGAACAGATTCTGATCGATGCTTTTTTGGCCGGCGTGGAGCGTGGCCAGTTCAGATGCAACAATCCAGAGTTGCTGGCGGCTCAGGTGCTGGCGCAGCTACAGCAATGGCACCTGAAGCACTGGAAGTTCACTCTGCGTGAAATTAGCATGCAGGAATACGCTCAGAGTATCTTCAGTAATCTGCTGCAGGTACTTGACGTGACCACTACCGATGGCGGCATTGAACGGGCTCTGCGCAGCGCCGCCGGGTCCCGATGACTGCATTCCAGCATCATTTCTGCCGCAGCGAGTGTCCGTCAACGTCCAGCCCTTGATCAGGGTTGCATCTGAATAAAGCAGACATCATGGCTATGAAAACTCCCTTACATCCCGGGAGCATTGTTCGGGAAGACTGTATTAATACGTCGGAACTGACTGTCACTGATGCTGCAATTAAGCTCGGCGTTAGGCGCCAGAGCTTGAACAATCTAGTGAATGAAAAATCCGGTGCAGAAACCCCTGTGTGTCAACCTGACCCCAGACAGTCCTTGTTTGGGTTAACATAGATTTCAGGGTGTACTGAGGAGTCAATTGCCATGCCGAAGCCCCCATCTGAAACTCAAGTGACACCTGATCCTGGGCTGGAGAAGCGCACCCGGCGAGAGTTCAGTGCTGACTACAAACTCAAGATCCTCGCTGAAGCAGATGCTTGTGCTCATGGTGAGTTTGGCGCGCTTCTGCGTCGTGAACATCTGTACAGTAATCAGCTCTCCCAATGGCGACGCGATTTTGCAGCCCATGGCGTCGCTGGGCTGGGCAAGACTGCACCAGGCCCGAAGACATCGAAGTCACCGGATCAGCGCCGTATCGAACAACTCGAGAAGGCGAACGCGCGATTACAAAATAAGCTTGATATGGCCAATGACTGTCTGGAACTTCAAAAAAAAGTGTTGTCGATGCTCGATCATTCTCGCAATGGGAACGATGCGTGAACACGGTGCTCACACAAGTACCGGCCCGTCTGCCCCTCAGTCAGGCCTGCCGGGCATTGGGACTTAATCGGTCGACAGTCTATGCGCGACAGCGGCGTGACGACAATGACCAACCACTGCGACGGGCTCGTTAAGATGCGGTGCAGCCCCGATCACTGAGCGAACAGGAACGGGCAACTGTGCTGGAAACACTGCACAGCGAAGAGTACTGCGATCAGCCACCGGCGGAGGTCTATCAACGGTTGCTGGAAAGCGCACAGTATCTTTGTTCAGTCAGTACCATGCATCGCCTGTTGAGGCGTTCCGGCGAGATCGGCGAGCGTCGCGCACAACGACCCGCCCAGCACCATGTCGAGCCTCGGCTGCTGGCCAGGCGACCGAACGAGGTGTGGACATGGGATATAACGAAATTACCTTTGATTACCCGAGGCGTGTACCTGTCGCTTTATGTGGTACTGGATCTATTCAGCCGCTTCGTAGTGGCCTGGATGGTGTCCCGCAAAGAAAACAGCGCTCTGGCACAACAGCTGATGGATGAAGCCATTGCCCGTTACCGCATCGAGCCAAACACACTGACCGTCCATCAGGATCGCGGCTCACCGATGATCGCCCATGGCTATCTGGATTTAATGAGCAGCCTTGAGGTGAGGTGC
>Ga0207419_1002996_pt1 | contig 10451 bp, 10 predicted proteins | sample ElkSloMetagenome_4_FD_184723 | JGI IMG/M metagenome (GOLD analysis project Ga0207419, IMG submission 184723) | Hot spring microbial communities from Elkhorn Slough, Monterey Bay, USA - MD2A (version 2) | ecosystem: Environmental > Aquatic > Marine > Intertidal zone > Estuary: Microbial mat ... | reverse complement strand
CGCTGTTATCCGATGTGTCGCGAAGCGACGCGAGGATACAGCGGAGGTATCCGCGCCACATTATCCAAAATGGAACGAGCGGAGCGAGCGACATTTTGGCTAACTGGTTTTTATGCGAACTTTTTATGTCTATTGTAGCGAATTCTTGCATGTTATGCGAACTTTGAGTATACTCTATAAACTGTTTTTCTCTTTTTCACTACACTATCATGCCTACCATCGCTACGATCTTCAAGGAATATTCCCAAGATATTGCCACTCTCGATATTGAGCTTTTACTTGCTCATGTAGCAAAAAAATCAAGGGAAGAAATCATCGCCCATCCTGAGTACATACTCACGAATCATCCATACCACACCCTCCAAGAATATATCAAACAAAGAAAAAAAGGAATGCCTTTGGCCTACATCACCCATTGCAAAGAATTCTATGGCCTTGATTTTGAGGTCGATCAACACGTTCTTATCCCCCGACCCGAGACTGAGATACTTGTAGAAAAGGTCGATGAGCTTTGTGAAACATTTCTTCCTCAAAAACCTCTTGTCCTTATCGATCTAGGCACAGGATCAGGATGTATTCCTATAACACTTGCAAAAAAACATCCTCTTGTTGTGAGAAGCATTGCCATTGATAACTCCCCTCAAGCCCTTGCCGTTGCAAGAAGAAATGCACACGCTCACGGAGTAAAAAAGAATATCAATTTTCTCCTCGCAGATCTTCTTACTCTTCCAGAAGAAGATATAAAAAGTCTCAGTGAAAACGTGCTTCTTGTTATAACTGCCAATCTCCCCTACATTCCCCAAGATCAGTATGAAAAAGCTCCTCTCCATGCCGACACAAAAGGCATTCTTTTTGAACCAAAAGGAGCTCTTGTTTCAGGGAAAGATGGTCTCGGTCATTTCAGAAGATTCTTTGATCAATACGCTTCTCTCAGGAAAAAACTCCCCAAAGAAACCATTATTTTTTGTGAATTTTTTGGAGATGATAGTCAGAGAGATTTTTTCGAAAATGAAATTGGACAACGTTTTCCCGAGGCATCTCTTTCATTCATCCTCGACCTTTCAGGGAAAACTCGCATCGCCAAAATAGATTTTTCTTCCTCCTAAGTTAGACACCCTATTCATTTTTCTTCTCTTCTCTCCAAACCTCCGCAATCCCGCCTTGGCGGGAGAGGTAGTCTATACCTCTCTCCGACTCCGCGAAGGTTTTTCTTCCGAGAAAATCCTGTGGCGGTCCAGAAATTAACTCTGGATTGCCACAGCTGAGTACAACCCCGCAAAGACGGATAAGAAAATCCCCCTCAATCCCCCTTTTGGCAAAGGGGGAAGGAATCCTCTGACTCCGCGATACCGCCTTGGCGGGAACAGCGGTCTATCTCTCCCTCCGACTCCGCGAGGAGTCCTGAGTTTGCCGAAGGATGACGTGGCGGTCCATCCGAAAATCCTGGATTGCCACGTCGTCGCGGACTCCTCCTCGCAAAGTCGGAAATTCTGACTCCGCGAGATTTCGAGTCTTCGAGAAAGCGTGGCGGTCCAGGAATGAATTCTGGATTGCCACGTCACTTCGCGGACTCCTCCTCGCAAAGTGGGAAAAAGATAACTCTTACAAGAAATCTACATTACTTCTTCATGCTTTGCATTTTTTTTGAGCATAGCCTGAATAAAATTATCGATATCACCATCAAGTACATCTTTTGTTTGAGGTGTCTCAACGCCCGTACGATGATCTTTTACGAGTGTATAGGGGTGAAGTACATAGGAACGTATTTGGCTCCCCCACTCGGCGCTTTTTTGCTCTCCTCGAATTGCTTCGGATTCTTTCTTTCGCTCTTCCAATGCTCGCCGATGAAGCTTTGCCAAAAGAAGTGCCATGGCACGTTCTTTGTTTTGTGCTTGCGACCGCTCACTCTGACAACTCACCACAATGCCTGTGGGCTCATGCGTAATACGCACAGCACTGTCTGTTTTGTTCACATGTTGACCACCAGCACCCGAAGCTCGAAAAGTATCAATGCGGAGTTCTTTCTCATCAATCTGTACTTCAGGCATAGCTTCGATAATAGGAAGTACTTCTACACGAGCAAATGATGTTTGTCTGAGTTGATCGGAATTAAAAGGCGAAAGACGTACAAGTCTGTGCGTTCCTGCTTCTTGTTTTAAATTTCCGTATGAATAGGGACCCGAAACCTGAAGTGTGGCACTTTTTATCCCTGCCTCTCCTCCTCGAGATTCATCAACAAGCACCGCCGAAAAATCATTTCGCTCACTAAAGCGAAGATACATTCTGAGAAGCATTTCCGCCCAGTCCTGAGCATCAACCCCTCCCGCTCCGCTTTGGATAGTAACGAATGCATCATTTTCATCATACTCTTGCGAAAAAAGCAGAAGTTTTTCGAAAAATTCCATTTCCTGCTCCGAAGAAAGAAGAATGGCTTCGATCTGTGACGTTTCTTCTTTATTCATTTGTATTTCCAAAAAACTCTCTACATCAAGAATGTCTTGTGCAAGTTTCTCATATCGCCCGACTATTTTTCGCAACATTTCAAGTTCTTGTAATGTTTTCTTTGCCTTGTCAGGATGTTCCCAAAAATCAGTTGCGAGTGATTCTTTTTCCAATATTTCTATACGTTTTTGTTTCGAAACAACGTCAAAGAGAGTCCCGCACGAGCGGGAGTTTATCCTGTAATTGCCCTACTCTGTCAGAAAATTCTCGATCATCCATATTGTCTAGGGTATTTGTTGCCATTGACCATCTCTAAACTCGTATTGTGCACCATAATCCACTCCAGCACAAGGAGGTTCTTGACCAACAAGTTCCATTGGAACAAATCGCACTTCTGTATGTTCAAGAATTCTATACGCATCCACAGCCTCTTGTAAAACCTGATTCACATCAAGACTTCCTTCGTTGTCATGATGCGCCATAGCCTGAGCCATCTTCATAGTAACCCCAGCACTTAATATATTCGATTTTTCCTTTAGGATCCTCACTTTATCGCGAAACCGAACATACTCTTGGATATCACTTTGATCCATGGGGATAGTCTTATTGTTTTCCATAAGTTTCTCATATATAACGTCTACATCCCCTTCTAAAATTTTCATCCAATCAAATGTTTCTAAACCGTCTGGTTTATATCCCATCAACGTTTCAAATAAGATATCTCTTCTTGAAAAAGCTTCCTTTAACCTTTTGCCAATGTCAGATTTTGGGATATAATCTTCAGAATTCTCCATATCAAGAGAATGATAATACCACACTCCTCCGGGACTAAAAACAAAAGATCGAACTTGTTCTTGAGAGATATTAAGTTGTTCTGCATAAAATTCTCTTTGCTTTACATCAGAAAAAATATCCATCCCAGAAGGTCCTTGTGGAATAAAGGAAAGTTCAGCTTGTTCTTTATTTGAATATTTCTCTTGCGGATCAATAACAGAAAGATTGTGTGTATGTCCTCTACACACAAAAACATCTGATGAAATATGTGCTTGTTGCAAATATTCTAATTGCCTCTCTTTGTCTATAGCAGCAACATCGCCCTGCCGAATATATGCTATAGGTATGTTTTGTACTTGTGCATCTTTGTTAGTCCCATCCACAACAAGAAGAATCTTTGATTCTTTCTTTCCCCTATAAACATCTCCCTGCAAAGCATCTACTACCTGTTCCCATTTTGGATTTTCAGGAAGCTGTTCAAGTGACATTGACTGATCAGCAAAAGAGGGCGCGCTCGTCAAAAGCATAGCTCCAGCAGTATATGCCTTCATTTTTCGAGATACGTCATTGTCAAAATGAAATCTTTCCATATTTTTCTCTAAAAAGCATTCTACAAACATGAGACCCTTCTCCTCATAGCATTGAAAATTCCTTCATTTTCAATGTCCAAACCATCTCCTCTCTTCTTGCTTATTATGCCCTATTCTCACAATCCTGCCTTTACCTTATTCCTCTTATGTTCTTCGAAATCCTTTGCAAAATACGTCTGTCCCGTTTTGGGATCGTTGAGGAAATAGAGATAGGGAGTTTCTTGTGGATAGAGAGATGCTTCGATAGCGCTCAGGGAAGGATTGGAAACCGGACCAGGGGGAAGTCCTGGATATTTATAGGTATTATACAAAGAATCTATTGCCAAATCATCAGCTCCGTGTTGAATTTTCTTTTCTTCCATAACATACGTAAGTGTTGCATCGCTCTGAAGAGCCATATCAATGGCCAATCGATTGGTAAATATACCACTTACTTCTTTCCGTTCTTCATCTATACGAACCTCCCCTTCGATAATACTTGCCAAGATGATGACCTCAAACAGCGAACGATTATCCTTGCTCTCCTCATACAATGGCAATGCTTTTTTTTCAAAAGCTTGAAGCATTTTTTCTATAATCTCCTGAGTTGTGCTTTCTGGATCAAAAAGATACGTATCAGGAAAAAGAAATCCTTCAAGCGTGGCCTCCTGAGGAAGATCTGCAAGAAAAGGAAAGGTCGGTACAAAGGTTTGGGGATTCTGAGTAAGTGAAAGAAATTCTTCTCCCGAAAATCCATTCGCTTCGAGGCGATCGGCTATCTTCACAAGTGTCCACCCTTCGGGAAAAGTAATGCGAATATCTTCTTGTAAAGAAGAAGTATTTTTCGTAAGAATATAGGCTATCTCAGCACCACTGAGTCCTGGGTCTATACGAAACGTCCCCGCTCGAAATTTCCCACGAAGATCATTTTTCCAAGCACCAAAGACAAAGGCTCCCTCAGAAGAAAGAAGTCGATTTTCTCGAAGAACACCAGCAATATCCCAAACATCAGAGCCCTCCTCAATGGTAACAAAAACGGGATCAAGTCCTCTGTATACAATCTGTCCATAAGGGCGCATGAGGAGTGCCCAGAAAAGAAGCACTCCCAAAAAAATACATCCCAAAAATACAAAAACAACGTATTTCATAAAAAAATCCCAGTATAGCTATTTATAAACACTTCTCTCTACATAAAACACCAAAGACTACCCTTTCGTTTCCAAAGGGATAAAAGAAAAACCAGAATAGATTTCTTTCGAAAACTCATCTTCACTTTCTTTTTTGAGCGTCCAGATATCATTGTAGAGAGGTACGATCATATTTCCCCCAACGCGGAGCTGATCTTTTAATTCTTGTGGAACCTCTTCCATCACAACATTCACCAAAATTTTGTCATAGGGCATTTTTTCTTTACACCCTTCTTTTTGGTCTTTGTGACACAACTTCACTCGTTCTCGTTTTATAAATTGATATTTATCTACATTTTCTCGTGCGAGATCAAGAAGTTCTTGAGAACTATCTGTTGCTACAACATAACCATCTTCTCCTACCATATACGCCAAAAGTGCCGTTATCCAACCAGATCCACTTCCTACTTCCAAAATATGATCTCCTCGATGGATATCCAAAAGCTCCAGCATCGTAGAAACAATTTGTGGCTGAGGGATAGATCGCCCGTATCCTATCGGAAAAGGAACATCTGCATCAGAAAAACTGTGATATTCTTCTGGAATAAATTCTATTCGTTGAATCTCTGAAAAAGCATCAATAACAAGATCTGTTTTGAGATAGCCTTTTAAGATAAGATTATTGGTCAATTGACTCATAGCCTTTTTATTCTCCCATTACATGAATAGTCACATCTCGCTTTCTCGCACCATCACACTCAATAGCAAAAATACTCTGCAAAGCTCCAAGAAGAAGGTTTCCTCGCACAATAGGAATAGTTTCGCTACTTCCAATAAGAAGTGCCTTGCAATGCGAATGCCCATTACTCCTTCCGTCACTCTTTGACTCTTTCTTGAGTTCAAAAAGATCATGATTATACTGATCATCCACAGGGGAAATGCGATAAAGCATCCGCATAAAGTCTTGTAAAAGAAGAGGCTCATGATGATTTATTCCCACACCCATAGTCGTGTGTTGAGAAAAAACGGTAACGCACCCCTCTCGTATGCCTACTTTTTCTACAATTTCTTCTATACGATCAGTAAGGTTTACAAATTCTATTTGTGTCTTTGTTTCGAAAGTAAGAATGTGTGATTCTATTTTCATGAAGATGTATTATTGTATTTTTGTTACGCAAAAATTTACGCAAGTTCTTCCAATGTTTTTTTGAGATCTTCCAATGATTGAACGCCTGTCATCTCTTTGACTACTTCACCTCCCTTAAAAATCTTAATCGTTGGGATAGACATAACGCCATATTTCCCAGCCATCTCAGGATTCTCATCAACATTAATCTTCCCTACCTTTGCCTTTCCTTCCATTTCTTTGGCAAGATCTTCCACGACTGGTCCCATCATCTGACATGGCCCACACCAAGGAGCAAAAAAATCTACCAAAACAGGCGCGTCGTTCTTGAGAACTTCTTCGTCGAAATTACTATCCGTAAATGATACTTCCATATAATTATAATTATCCATTTAAGCATCTTTAGTATATAGCATAGAGCTTTTATGAGCAAATGCCGAAATCACATTTCTTGCGATGAGAAGAAGGGGGAAATAAACCGCTTCTCCCGCCAAGGCGGGATCGCGGAGTCGGAATTTCCGATTTTGCGAGGAGGAGTCCTCGACAACCCGCTTCGAATCAGCGAGGCGGGCTAGGCGGGCTAGCCTCGACGTCTAGGCGGGCAATCCATATTGATCCGAATGGACCACTACTACCGCTAAGAGCGGGATTGCGGATTCGGAATTTCCGACTTTGCGAGGAGGAGTCCTCGACGACGTGGCAATCCATATTGATCCGAATGGACCGCTTCGTCGTCGAGGACTCCTTCTCGCGGAGTAAAAGGGAGATGGACCGCTTCGCAAAAGCCTCGCGGAGTAAGTAAGAAGTTCAGATGGACCACGTCTTCGGAAACCTCCTCGCGGAGTAAGAGGGGGAGATGACCCACAACATCATCATCTTTTATTTCTCTTCCTCATTTTCCAAAACTTCTTCTTCATCCACTTCTTGCATATCTTCTTCGATTACCTCCTGACCATTCTCTTTACTTTCTTCTTCAAGAGCTTCTTCTTCAGGAAGTTTTTCTTGATTCTCTTCTTGTTCTTCTTGTTCTTCTTGCTCTTCATTTCCTCCTGTACTTTTTCTCAATACCTCGTCACGTTCTTTTTCTACACGAGCGCGAAACGTTTCATCTGAATCTTCTTTGAGCTGGGCTAAAGTAAGCGAATAATACCGCAAAGCATCTCCGTATTGCATGGTATTTTTATACATCTGTGCCAAAGCAAAGTATCCACTTGGATCTTCGGGATTGGACGCTATTGATTGTTCGTATGCCTTTTTGGCTCGCTCATCATCCCCCTCTTGATCGCGACTTTCATAGAGCCGTGCCAAGAGTCTCAACGCTCCAGCATCTTTCGGGGCGTAGAGAAGTGCTCGCAAAATACTCCCCAATGCTCCTTCGATTTCTTCTGATCCTTCTTGTACCAAAGCAAGGAGATACCATGCCTGAGGATATTCTTCTTTTTTGGAAAGAGCGGTTTCAAGTACTTTTTTTGCCTCTCCTAAATACCGCTTTTTTTCTTGCGGATCTTGTGATTCGATAGCTTGTCGGATAATCATCTCCCCCGCCTTCACATAAAGACGTGGGTTATTTGGCTCCAGAAGCGTCGCTTCTTGATACGTATTTTTCGAAACTTCAATAAAATCACTTACGTAAGCCGAAAGTGTTTCGTACATCTGAGCCGTCATCTCAACAGAAATGACATCTTTCGGCATCTTCGCCTTCCCCTTCGTGATATATTCAGAAACCGTATTGATAGTATTTTCCATTTCCAAAAGTTCTTCCGCATTTTCCTTGTCCCACTTTCGTTCACGCAAAAACTCTTCATGATATTGAGCAAGAAGAAAATAATATTTTCCTTCCCATGGATTGAGAGCAATACTTTTTTTCAAATAATCCAGGGAATCATCATAAAAAGAAGTGTCCGTGGCTCTTTTGGCTGTGACATCAGCAAGAAAGATTTGCGCCAAAGAAAAAGAAACATATCCCACTGTCCCCAAGAAAAGAAGTGCTATAAAAGCAGCGCTCAAAAGATATTCCGAAGAAGGTCGTAAAGAAAGAATTCGAATATCTTTTTTTCTTTGCTCATCTGACTTTGCCAAAGAAAAGACCAAAGCGAGAACAAAAAACCATACAACGATAAGCACTCCCTGAGAAGAAACGAACAATATTTCCCACAAAAGAACTACACAAGCAATGAGTGATCCTATCCAAATAAAGAGATGTTCTTTCTTCCCATCAAATCCTGTAAAAAAAACAGACCCAACAAAGAAAAGAAAAAGAAATACAAAAGCGCATGTTCCCAAAACACCCAAAGTAACAGGAAGTTCATACACAAGTCCTCCTCCTTCAGAAAGACGAGAGAGAACAATCTCTTTTTGATTGAGGTCCAATGGTCGATAGAGAGAAAAAGCTTGTCCATAAAGAGATGGCCCTACTCCCAAAAAGAAATGATCATTCAAAGTGCTTTGCATAATGGTTATCGAGTCTGAAAACTCCAATTTTTGTTGAGACGCTTTTTCTTCCTGGGGAAAAAGACTTCCTGAAAAATATCCCATGATAACAAGCGCAAAAATCAAAAGAGGAAACCACGCATATCGAGCATGTTGAGAAAGTGTTGTTGGAAGAATAAGAAAAAGCCACGCCCCCATAACACTCAAAAGGATTCCCCAAGAAATATCCCGAGAGAAATAAATAAGTAAAAAGAGAATGCTTATCAAAGGAAGTGTGAGAAAGAACATTTTTCTTTTTTTCCCTTTTCCTCCTTCAGAAAAGAAAAACTGAACGATCATTCCCAAAACAAGCGGGAGAAAAGCAAGAACAAAAACACGCTTCGCCTCATCTTGCAGGAAAAACGACACACTTTCATCGAAAGTAAAAAGAGGAAAAAGAAAAAGAACAAAAGCGTACCAAAGAGCCACTCCCACTACACCAAAAAGAAAAGAAAAAAAGACCCACTTCTCCCTTCCAATTCGTATGAAATGAAGCACAAGGTAAAAAAGAATAATAGAGGCAAGCCAAGCAAATACCCCTCTTCCAGGACTCCCCCACAAACCCCAAAGACTATGCCACACATCAGCACTCAAAAAAGCAGAGCAAAAAAGAGTTCCCACAAAAAAGAGCAGGGGTATATCAATCAATGTCTTTGGTATTTCAAGTCTTCCTTGTAAAAATCCTCGAAAAACAAAGAAAACGAAGGCTGTGAGCATACCAAAAAGAAGAATGACTTGGCGATCGAAAGTATGCCCTTGAAGCGTGAGCCCTGTCGTCCCTATCAAAAAAAAGAGGAACGTACTACAAAAAACACTTATCATGAAAACATCAATGCTCGCGATAAGAAAATTTTTTGAAGAAAATTTTTTCTTTTGTGCCGTTTCTTTCATAATCTTTATCCCCCCTCCCTTCAAAGAATACTGGTAAAATATCTACTCTTTTTCTTTCTCAAATACTCGAGCAATAGCAAGAAATTCTTTTGCATTAAGAGAGGACCTCCCTACCAAAGCCCCGTCCATACCCGAAGCAATGCATGTCTCCCATGTATTTTTTTCATGAACCGATCCTCCATAAAGAATCTTTATTTTTTTGGCTATGTCTTTATCCCAAAGCTTCTGAAGTATTTCTTGAATCATATCACGAACTTCTCGAATATCTGCTGTTTGGGGAGTTCTATCACTTCCCACAGCCCAAACAGGTTCATATGCGAGGATAATATTTTTTCCCTCTTCTTTTTCAATCCCCTCCAGACAAAGAAGTTGTTGTCGAATTTTCTCTCGCACATTTCCCTGCTCCCGATCTTCTTTATGTTCTCCTACACAAAGAATAACCCTCATTCCTTCTTCAAGTATCCGTCGTATCTTTTGGTGTATCACATCATTATCTTCTCCATGATACATTCGCCGCTCACTATGCCCCACAAGAGAAAAAACAGCGCCCTCTTTTCGCATCATTTGAGCAGAAAGGTCTCCTGTTCGCGAGCCATTTTTTTCAGAAGAAACATCTTGAGCTCCCACTCGTACCCCTTCCAAAGAAAGATCACAAAATAGTTGCACATAAAGTGCGGGTGGACTTATCCAGACCTCACAAGAGACTTGATCAAAAGAACGAGTCTGTTCAATAAAATCTTTTCCATACTTATCCACCTCTTCTCGTGACATTGGATTCATCTTCCAATTTCCCACAAGAAGATAGGAAAATGGCATTTCTTTTTCTTTTGATGACATATATTTATAGACAAGATTACGATTTCTCGACAATTTCTTAAGATGATTCTTCTTCGATGATAACCCAGTCAAAGGCAATATCCTCTTTAATAAGTCCATTGACAACTACTTCAAATCCTTCGCCTGGTCGAATTTCGCGAACGTATACAGCCTTATCAAGGGTGCTCTTTGGTGTTACGAAAACGCGTGAGTTTTCTTGTACTGCTTTAGTATCAA
>Ga0207419_1002995_pt1 | contig 10463 bp, 9 predicted proteins | sample ElkSloMetagenome_4_FD_184723 | JGI IMG/M metagenome (GOLD analysis project Ga0207419, IMG submission 184723) | Hot spring microbial communities from Elkhorn Slough, Monterey Bay, USA - MD2A (version 2) | ecosystem: Environmental > Aquatic > Marine > Intertidal zone > Estuary: Microbial mat ... | reverse complement strand
GAGCCACTAAACTCTTTAAAAGCCTTTGTAAAGTTGCTATTCAAAAACATCAATAATTTTTCTAAGGAGGAAATGAAATATGTTGCAGACAACATCAAAGCCTCTTTAAACGATGTGAGCAGTTTACTCAAAAACTTGGTTAAATGGTCTGAGCATGAGATGCGACCCAAAGAACAAGAAATCGCTTTTATTAGCAGCTTCGAGTTAAAAACCATATTAGACAAACAAATTGCCGAAGTAGAAGAAGATCTTACCCGAAAGCAAATCCTAATAGAAAATCACATACCTGACAAGGTAACCTTCGATGTAGAACCGAAGAGCTTTAGTAATTTTCTTAGCTTGTTTATAGAATGTTGTTCCCGCTTTATTTCTAAAAAAGGTACCATAGCTTTTTACCAAAACGACACAGATAGCCTAGAAATCAGAATTGATGGTTTTAAGATTTTACCTAAGATGCTTCCTGCGCTTTTTTCATTAGAATTTTACTTGAAAAACTCTATTAACCCTTACGAAAGAGGGGCAGGTTTGGGCTTTGTACTTTGCAAAAACTATTTGCTAGAATCTGGCTATAATATAGATTTACATTCTCAAGATATAGAAAAGATATATTTTTTGGTGGACCCCATCGGTGAAGAAAATGTAACCACAGCCAATTAGAAAAGGGGAAATTCTTTTAACTGCATGACAATTCAAGCAGTTATAATTATAAATTTGTACCGAAAAAAAAGGCAAAGTCTAATTTTTTGAAATGCTTTAGGGTACACACTATATTTCATTGAGTAAATTATTATGGCATCAAAATTTAAATCCATAGCGCTTAAAGTAGGTATTGGCATACTTGTTTTATCATTACTTTTTTTCTTATTCCTATACTTTGGCAACTATAGCACGGGTACACGCGGCGGCGTAGTCATGAAAATCAGTAAAAAAGGATACATCTTTAAGACCTATGAGGGGCAGCTCGATGTTGGCACTATAAACGATCCATGGGAATTTTCGGTAGAATCGAGCGAAAAAGAAGTAATCGATAACTTAAACAACGTACAACAATCTGGCGAAAGGGTTCGCCTCCATTACGAAGAAAAATTCACCACTTTTTTTTGGCGAGGAGACTCTAAGTATTTCATCACAAAAGTAGAGAAAGGCGGCAATGCCCCTTCTGAAGAAAAGCAATAGCAAGTTTTATTAAAATCATAGGTTCTCCAAAAAAATCTTATTGTGGTGCAAGCAATAGACCTTTGGCTATAAAAAGCTTTCCCTAGATCACTGTAGTATTGCTCTTTTTGTTAATCTAATACGATAAAAAACTATTCTTAACCTGAGCGGTTTATTTATATGTATGTACATATGTTTTTGTTTTAATATAGATAAATATGAAAAAGATGTTACTATTTGGCCTTGTGCTAATGAGCCACTTTCTAATTGCACAACCTCAAGAAATAGAAACTAAAAAAGGCAAGCTCATCATCAATCCTGTGTTACACTCCTCAATGGTGCTTGAGTGGAATGACGAAATTATTTATTTAGATCCTTATGGGGGAGAAGAAAAATATGGCAAGTATGCAGACCCAACGGTGGTATTGATTACCGACATACACGGTGACCATATGAATAAGGAGACCTTACAAGCCCTCAACACATCAGGGGCAACCTTAATTGCACCTAAAGCGGTTGCCGAGCAAATAGAGGATATTGATTTTGCAGCGATAAAGACTTTAGGCAATGGCGAAACTATGGATTGGAAAGAAATGAACGTTGAGGGAGTTCCTATGTACAATTTACCAGAAACAGACGACTCTAGGCATCCAAAAGGTAGAGGCAATGGTTACATTTTGACTTTGGGAGGTAAGAGAATATACATTTCAGGTGATACCGAAGACATAAAGGAAATGCGTAACCTAAAGAAGATTGACGTTGCTTTTGTATGCATGAACCTGCCATATACTATGGATGTTGATCAAGCTGCCGATGCTGTTCTAGAATTTAAGCCTAAAGTCGTTTACCCATTTCACTACAGAGGTGGCGGTGGAAAATTTAGCGATACCGAAGCTTTTAAGGCATTGGTAAACAAGAAAAACAAAAAAATTGAAGTACGGCTGCTTGACTGGTATGCCAATTAGCCTTAAAATTGAATCATGCCTGTTAAATTAAAGCTACTTGTTGATTTTAACGCAGCAAACCTTGCAGACGACTCCTTACTACATGGTTGGAAAATAATTACCGATGCCGTTATGGGAGGTTGTTCTAGTGGCGATTTTAGAATAATGGCTACCGGTACTGCTTGCTTTAGCGGGCATGTTTCACTTAAAAACAACGGTGGCTTTGTAACTACAAGAGCGGCCATAAGCCAAAGTATAGATAACAAATACCAAGGTATTGCGATAAGAGTTCTTGGCGATGGCAACTTGTACAGCTTTAGGATTAAGACCAGTCATATGAGTAACGACATTCAATTCAAGCAGGAATTTGAAACCCACGCAGATACTTGGCAAAGTATTAAGTTAGCTTTTAAAGATTTTGAAGCAGTTTATAGAGGCAAACCTATCAATGATGCCCCAAAATTGATACAAGAAGAAATCAAAGAATTGGGTTTTTTGATAGCCAATAAACAGTCAGGAGACTTTTCTTTAATTATTTCTTCAATTGGATTATATTAATTTTTTGGGATAAAAAGCCCTTGGAGCTTCTACAAAAGCATATTTTTAATTAATTTCACAGATACTTTAACAATTAAACCAATTAAGGGTGTTTAGTCTTTGACTAAATGCCCTTTTTTATGCCACAAAGTTTACAGCTAATTTCCCATAAATTTGCGGCAAGGTTTACATCATACGATTTTTCTGCAGATTTTTTCGCTTTACACTTTTCAAAGTACTTACCTGATATACCCTCTACTTCTTGGCTAGTGGCTAGGTAAACCGTGGTTTCTGCACCTTTTACGCTATTGATCATAAACGGCCTGCCTGCCCACCAAACCAAAGCGGCCAAGCCCCTGTTATTAGCAAATCCTATTTGAGTGCCCACCACTCCGGGATGCAAAGTATTCACCGTTATTTTGGTACCCTTGAGTTTCCTCGCCAACTCATAAGTAAATAACACATTGGCCAACTTAGACTGCCTATAAGCCTTTAAACCGGTATAGCTACGGCTTAAATTGAGGTCATCAAAATGGATATCGCCTTTGTAATTACCTGTGGAAGATACATTGATTATGCGGGCCGAAGGCGGTGCTTGAAGTATTGGAAACAATAAATGAGTCAATAAAAAACCTGAAAGGTGATTTACTTGAAACTGCCTTTCTATGCCGTCTTCAGTGAGTGCATGAGTGGTGTAAAAAGCCGCTGCATTATTGATAAGTACATCTAATTTTGTTTGGGTAGCCAACACTTCATCTGCCATTTTTTTTACAGAAGCAAAAGATGCTAAGTCGGCCATATGCAAATGCACGCGATCACTGCCACTAAGCCGAATTATTTCTTTCCTCGCTTTTTCTCCCTTCAATTTATTTCTGCACACCATAAGAACGGTGGCCCCTTTTTCTGCCAAAGCCATAGCAGTGGTTTTGCCAATACCCGTGTTGGCTCCCGTAACCAAACATACTTTCCCTTGCATCATCATGTATTAAAGTGCTCTCAAAATAATTCAAAAATCAATCGCTTTTGTTACAATTTTAATAATCTGCTCCCAAAATATGGACTTACATTTTAAAAAAAAGAAAACAAAACGATCAAATAAATCGGCTATACAAGCAAATTGATTAAATTTCAACATTCTAAAGGATTGATGTCAATTTCATTAAATCAATACCGTTACGAAGTAAATTTTTAAAATATTATTTTTTTAACTTTCGTGTCATGCTGAGCAATCCTGACTTTATTTTATTCGCCATACAAGGCAGTATTAGACTTGCCAATCAAATAAGAGCCGCTTCTGTAGACAAGGCCAAACAACAAGACCTAGTCTTGCCCCTACCCGATTTTCCGCAGGAACTTGACTGGCGCAAAGCCATGCTTTATTTTGAAGGAGAAGGTATTGAATATTCAGAGGCAAACCCTCGGGTCAATTTCTTAACAAGAAAAGCGAGAAACCAAGATTTAACCCAGGCACAAAAAGACGAGTTGGTAGACTGGTACAAGGCCAAGCAAATAAAAGATCAAGAACAAGGAGGAGATTTTTTGGGTATACCCGCTTCAGAGGTATTGGCACTCACTAAAATAAAACAATGGCAAAAAGGCGGGCATATCTCTGGTTTTCAGCGCATTGCAGGTAGTTTGGTAGAAATAGGCGTAGACTTTTTTGTTCAGAATCCCGGCGGAATTGTAAAAGATGGTGCACAAAATAAAGCCCTCAAAAGCTTTTTAACAGGCATAGAACAAGTATCTTTTAGCGATGCTTCTTTTGGTGATATTGCAGCAGGCTTAATGGTAAGCAGTTTAGAAACTGTAAGCAAAAACCCCGATATTTTTACCGGAGATGCCTCAAGCCAAGAATTGGTGACCGTAGTTACCAAGGGTTTGAGCCAAGATATACAAAACCACATTACCCACTTAAAACAAGGAGGCACCACCTCCTTTGCCAAAGAAGAAAAAGTAAAGGCTTGGGGACAAGCTGTTTTTAGAAGCGTACTTACACATGGAGGCAAAACCGTATTGTCCGATCCTTCGCGCTTTTTAGGAACTAGCAATAAAGACTCGGCAGGTATGATCAACCAAGTGGGCAGTGCCGTATTGGATGTTATGGTAAACAAAGTGGTAAATGATCCGGTAAAAGGCAAGGTAGAACTAGGTGCATTTTTGAGTCAAGAAGCCATTAATAGTATGGTGAAAGCTTCTTTTGTAGCAGTGGCAGAGAATCCATCTTTCTTTAAAATCAAAAACAAAGGTATAGAAAATATACTTGGGCAATTGTTTACAGATATGTCTAAATACCCCAACGACATTGGTTTGGGCATGATGCCTGAGGTGGCTAGACTAGTTTTAGAAAATACCGCTGAAAATTTAGACACCGTTTGGCCCGGAGACACCGATAAAGCTGCACAGCATTTACTGTTGCATGCTTCTAAAACTACCTTGGATTTACTGGCAAAACCTGCTAGCGGGGGTAATTGGAAACCCTTGTTTAACAAAACACAAACCTTGGCATTGGTAGATTCTATGGTAAAAGAAGTAGCCAACCATCCTGAGTGGATTACGGCAAAAGTGCAAGACAAACCTATGCTGCACCATGCACTTACAGGTGCTTTAGAAGCCCTACAAACAATACCTGCAAGTCAACTAAATAAGGGGGGCAGATTATCTGTGGTGCAGAGTGCGGTAAAAGCTGTAGCCTTGCGACAAGAATTGATTGAGAAAAAGAACATAGATGGCAAAGAGCAATATTTAATTTCTTTTGCTGTAGGTGCCATTACAGATTTGGTATTTGGCAACCAAGCCTCTGCCAAAGCAAGATGGACCTTGGCCAAAACCGAGGTGTATACCCAATTGGTTGATGTGTTCCTAAATAGAGTAACCGAAGGAGGCACCCAACCCGAAAAGGTAAAAGCGCTGAAAAGTGCCTTTGCTGCAGAAATTGCCAAACTAGACACAGGTGGCGCGTTTTCTATGAAGCAATTGGAGAATATACAGGCTTAAAAAATTTTATTATCTAACCCTAGCGAGGGTTTTAAACCCTCGCTAGGGTTAGATAAAATCCTTAACAGATATATCAAAAAAAAATGAAACAACTCAGATCAGCCCATAGCTTTTTTTTATTTACTCTATTACTATTACTTAGTGCCTGTGTTCCTTACTTAACGCATTACAACAAAGCACAAGAAAGCTTTAATGAGGCCGCCGAGCTCGATAACAAACTCAAACTGAAAATAGAAGATGAAGAGGATTTTGAGTTACTTTCTCCAAAAAGTCAGGTTCAAATAAAATACCTGACCGCCCTTAATGCTATAGACAAAGTGCTTAGAGGAAATACTGGTAAATTACAACAAGATGGCTTGTTGGCAAGTGCCTATACCATAAAAGCTTTAAGCGAATGGAAAACCGAACGGTATGATGCCAGCATCGCTACAGCTAGAAATGGACTATCTGCCTTGGCCAAAGCAAAAAGTGCAGGTATGAAAGCCATGCCTCGGGATGCAGCCATTCTTACTGCCATACCAGGGCTTATTAAAGCAGACCAAGCTGCCGATATGGTAAAAGCCCCACAAGAACAGAGAAACTACGAAAACATCGCCAATAAGGTACAAAACGGCTTAAATGATATCGATGTAGCACTTGAACAAGCGCCGAAGGGGCACCCTGTAAAAAAATATTTGTATACGGTAAAATTGGCCATGTTGGAAACTTGGCTCACTGCTTCTGCCGATCTTAAAGGAGATACAGGCAGAGAAGCCTCCCAAAAAATCATGAAAATGCAAAAAGAAGTCAGGGATTTGATGAAGTGATTTTATTCCTTTTATAACGTGAGGTTTCTGGAATTTGAGCCAAACACCTTCCAAAAAAATCATCCTTGCGAACTGAAGGGTTGATTATGCGTTGGAGTGAATCGGACCGCCGAAGCGGCAAGCTGTTTGCTAGTAGCTTTCAGATTCCTTCACTTCGCTCGGAATGACGTGGTCAGCATGACGTGGTCAGCATGACGTGGTCAGCATGACGACTTAAGTTATCGATTATTAGATTTTTAAGTAAAAACCTCACGTTTTTATAAGCTTTAAAGTGATGTCGGATACTTATATCCGACATTTGAAAGCTCTTAAAATATAGCATCTATCTGTCGGTTTTAGAAACCGACTGCACATCTTATTTTGAGTATTAGATTATCCAAACTTTCACATCTTGAAAAAATATTATTGTGTTTTACCTAACTACTATACATTTCTCAAAATTTACCGTGAATTGTGACACATAATCCACTTCTAAATTATCATAAGGGCTGTGAGCCACAGCCCTTGGAGATTATAAATACAAAAATGTATAGTAGTAAAGTGTTTTACATGCCAGATGATTTTTACTCTGGCACCCTATCCCTAATATAAGAAAACCCTCCTCTTTTACTGCTCGACCATGAGGTAAATCTAACATTAAGATAAATATCGTCTGTTATTAAATGTACTACCAAATCTTGCCCTACAATAGACTGTGGTTTTACTGCATTTCTAAAAGTTGTAAAAGTTAGATTGTCCTTGTCGGCCTTATTACCGACTGCCCATTCGGTATCTAGTGGACTATTATTCTTATTGTAAGATTGTGAAACTTTAATGTTAAAGATTTGCCCGCCAGAATTACCCCTTGTAATCCACACATTGTCGGTCATGCGGTCTTGGTTGGCTTCCAGAGTAGGGTCTGCACCATCCTCTTTCACAAATTCAACTTGGTTTGTATCCGGTACATCGGGCTCTGGTGCTATGGTATCATAAGCGCAAGAGGAGAGTAAAAATAGTAATGGTAAAATTAACTTTAAAGCTGTTTTCATTGTAGTTGAAATAGAATTGAATACTATGCAAAAGCAACAGTAATTAAAAGCATATTGTTGGGGAACATCCCTATGGTTAGTATAAATGCTCTATTCGTAACTACTCAGGTACGTATAAACAACCTCGAAGAGGTGCTACTATAATAGTATGCATCATAAGTGTATTAATAAAACCCCGAAGGGGTGATATAGTCTGAAAGATTCGGTCTGGATAATCCAGTCTGTAGTACTGTATTAAATCGAGGGAAACTCTTTAAAAGTGGGCATGAAAGGTATTATATATATTTTCATCCCTCCAGGATTTAATCTTACTTTTAATTTTTTTCTATAATAGTACCATCCCTTCGGATTTTACCTGAGTAGTTACCTCTATCCTTTCATATATAAGCATAAAGACTCCTTGTGCTTGCATCGGTTTCAATACCAATACCCTTCCAACAAGTAAAAAAAATAATATCAGAAAAACCCATCTCTCTAGATAATTTTAAGTAGAACTGCACGGTTTTTACTCTGAATAATTGAATTCAATTATACTTAACTCAAAGTAACATGAACAAAAACTTATTATTGATTTTTATTTTAGGCATTACATTTTTGGCAACAACAGAAGCTTTTTCACAAAGAAATAATTGGGCTGTTGGCGGGCGTTTTGGCGATCCATCGGGCATTACCGTTAAAAAATACATGGGCCGCAATGCGCTTGACATGGGCGTAGGCCAGCTTTTAGACGACGGCTTAATGATTTATGCCCACTACCTATGGCAACAACAAATCGGTCAAGAGCCTATAGATTGGTACTTTGGCATTGGCGGACAGGCTGGAGAAAGAGCAGATAGGGGGAAACTAGGGGCCGATGGGGTTTTGGGTATAGAATACACCTTTAAGGGTGCACCCATTTCCATTTTTGCAGATGGCGTACTTTACATGGAATTAATAGATGACCCGCTCAATGAGGTTGACCTCGATTTTGGCCTCGGTATACGATATAATTTTAGGTGAAGCTCTACAAGAACAGCATAAAAAAATCCCAGCTGCAGCTGCAACTGGGATTTTTATTTGCACCCAATTAAGAATGCTTACCTTGTGCTAGTTGTTCGATAGTATATTGGATTCATTTTCATATTTAAGTAGTGCTATTTCAATTTTGTTGACTTTCGTATTTTTCTTTATACTTTTTATAAAGCCTTTGCTGCATACCCTCAAGATTAATCTTTCTACCTTCGTAAAAAACGTGCTCCATAATATTGGTTTTCATATCCAAAGCATCGCCACTAGAGACAAGAATACTGGCATGCTTGCCTACTTCTAAAGATCCAATCATATCATCTACACCGAGAATTTTTGCAGCATTGAGTGTTATGCATTGCAAGGCCTCTTCTTTAGACAAGCCGTATGTCGCTGCAGTTCCTGCATAAAACGGAAGGTTTCGGGCATTGGTCACGCCACGGTACATCAACGCTACCTCTACACCTTCTTGCATCAACATAGATGGCATGCGGTAAGGCAGATCTATGGCATCTTCTGGTTTATCTGGCAAGCGGTGCACATTGGAAATCACAACCGGGATTTCGTGCTCACTTAAAAAATCCGCAACATGTATGGCTTCTTCGGCCTCAACTAAAACTATTTTTTGAATACCATAGGCTTTAAGTACTTTCACGCTTTCTACAATTTCTTGGGCAGCATCTGCATGCACATGCATGGCAGTAGAGCCATCAAACAAGCCTTTCATGGCCTCTAACTTTAGGTTGTTCCCCACTCCTTTTTCGATATAGGCTTTGGCGTCTTCCATCAACATTTCTATGGCTTGCACATCTTCTGCGTACGTTTTACTCTTTACCCTATTTACAGAAAAAGTGGCATAGTCATACTCGCGGGCATATCTTCTTGGCCAGTTTAAATGGATGGCATCGTCCGTTTTGATTACGGCGTCTTCCCAATTCCAAGCATCCAAGCCCACAATAGAAGAAGTACCGGGAATCCTATCGCCTTCAGGCGTGATTTGCGCGTACAAAATACCATTAAAACGCATGGTAGGTATGGCCTCCGAATCCGTATTATAAGCAATAATGGATCGCACGTTGGGGTTGAGCCCGCCTGTTTCCTCATCATCTACTGTGGCGCGCACCGCATTTATTTCAACCAAACCTAAATTGGTATTGGGTAAAATAAAACCTGGGTAAAGATGCTTGCCAGAAACATCTATTTGTTCATAACCACTTAACTGCTCATCGTTTACTGATGAAGCTGAAGCGACTATGGTCAATTTACCTTCTTCAAAACCGATAACCGCATTTTCTATTACCTCGCCGTTGCCTATGTGTGCCGTACCACCGACCAAGGCAATGGGGCTTTCTTGTGGAGGCGCTGGCGCGGGTACCTGTGCCAATAAAGGCAGCGTGAATAAGGCTAAAATTATTTTTAATATATGTTTAAGCATAGTCTTAATATTTTTTTGATGAAGCATATCATTTCTCCTCGCCTGCTAGATGGCCGAAAAACAGGTCATTACAGTGCCAGAACTGCTCTAGGCTACGGCTAGGCATTCTTACCGGGCTACCGCCTTTTTTGGCTGCCTGCATTTTTTGGATAAGTATGGCGCGTTCTTCCTCAACCTTGGCGCGTTTTTCTTCTTCTTGTGTTCTATCAAAGTAGATGATGCCATCTACCATGGTTTTTTCTGCCTTAGCATAAATGGAAAGCGGGTTGTCTGTCCAAAGCACCAAATCAGCATCTTTGCCAACTTTAATGCTTCCCATGCGGTCGTCTAAGTGAAGCATTTTTGCTGGATTAAGGGTCACCATTTTCCAGGCTTCTTCTTCTGACATGCCCCCGTATTTAATAGATTTGGCTGCTTCTTGGTTGAGTCGACGTGCCATTTCAGCGTCGTCTGAATTAATGGCAGTAGTTACACCTGCCATAGTCATCAATGCAGCGTTGTAAGGAATGGCATAGCGTACTTCAAACTTATAGTTCCACCAGTCTGAGAAGGTTGAGCC
>Ga0207419_1002994_pt1 | contig 10467 bp, 8 predicted proteins | sample ElkSloMetagenome_4_FD_184723 | JGI IMG/M metagenome (GOLD analysis project Ga0207419, IMG submission 184723) | Hot spring microbial communities from Elkhorn Slough, Monterey Bay, USA - MD2A (version 2) | ecosystem: Environmental > Aquatic > Marine > Intertidal zone > Estuary: Microbial mat ... | reverse complement strand
TCCTCATCGGCCACGGCAGGGTAAGCACCTTCGCCCACCTCAATCATAGTGTTTTGCAAAAAGTTTTTTTCTATGAGCTGATAATCGCCAGAAACATCATCTACTTTATACCTCCAAAGAGAATTGGCAAAATCTTCTGTTTTGGCCTCATTGGCAAAAAGGTTAGGAGTCAAAATTATATCTGCTGTATTGTCAAAATCTACGTCTTCTAAAAAAGCAGCAGGAAAAAGTACATTAGCGGGTTCACCAGCTGGAAAATTGAAATTGAAAGAATCAAACAAAACCTGCTCGACACTGCCTTTATTTTCAAAATAGGTTAAATGCGTGCAATCAGACTCGCCCCATACCAATTCTTTATCGCCATCTCCGTCAACATCAAAAAGCAATATGGTAGAGCCCGCATGTTTTATCGCCTTTGAACGGCAAGAGGCCCCACCATCAAAAAAGTAATCTGTACAGTTGCCGCATTCTACCAAACCACCCCATTGATCGGTAACTTTTTCAAAAATAAGTGAATCAGGACTATCAAAATTCTCTACGCTTAAATTTCTATGAAATTCCACAGAACCACCAATCGAAGGCAAAACAGTAAATATATCTAAGTCTCCATCATTGTCAATATCTACAACACCGGGCACGTCAGTTATATCAACTTTAAGATTGATGTTTGTTGCAGAGAAACCCAAAGTCCTCAAGGGATCGGCAACCAATTCCCACTCCAAACCATTGCTGCCAAAACCTTTGTTTTTAAAAACTTTTATGCCTGCGCTTGTTCCTGTAAATATATCTTTTAGGCCATCCGAATTGTAATCTCGCAACAAAAGCCAATAGTCAACCTGTGGGAAACCGACTTCAAAATAAGGTGCATATTCCCATTGATTGTTGCGGTTGATAAAAACTGATATTTTATCATTGGTTCTGTCATATAATACCAAATCTTCATCCCCATCTTCATCTAAATCCAAAGTATTGACCTGAGCACTATTTAAGCCACCTCCCCAAGCATTTGGTAGCTTTTCATTTTCTATGAAAACTTGAATGCTATCTGTAATGAAATAACTAAAAGATTGTGCATGCAAACCTGTAGCATGGATATAAAAAAATACGATAAGGAGTGTTCTTTTCATAGTTGGTAGTTATTGGAAAAGTTTTGGGCAAGCGCGATTATTAGAACTTAAGCACTAATAAAAAATACAAATGCACAGTACAATAAGTTCTTTAATTTGCTTCAAAAAAGCCCTCTTTTCACAAATGAAAAGAGGGCCAAAGAAATCTCATCAATCTTCTAGCCTATAGCGCCTTCCTTAACAGAAGCTGATTCTATGGCCTGTCTTAAATCGGTAATTAAATCCTCTTGGTCTTCAATGCCTACACTTAACCTGATCAATGAATCGCCGAGGCCTGCCTTCAATCGCTCTTCACGAGGGATGCTTGCGTGGGTCATAGTAGCAGGGTGCCCGCATAAAGATTCTACGCCGCCTAAAGATTCAGCTAGGGCAAATACCTCAAAGTTTTCTAGGGTTTTCATGGCTGTAGCGACTCGGTCGTCTTTCAAGGTAAATGAAACCATACCTCCAAAATCCCTCATTTGCTCACTGGCTATTTTATAACCTCTATGCGATTCTAAACCAGGATAATAGACTTTTCCTACCAATGGGTGCGCTTCTAAATATTCTGCCACAGCCTTGCCATTCTCACAATGCTGGCGCATTCTTAAATGTAAGGTCTTGATTCCCCTCAAAACCAAAAAACAATCTTGTGGCCCTGGTGTACCACCTGCCGCATTCTGTAAGAATTTGAATTTTTCGTACAGCTCTTTATGGTTGGTAATGATTGCACCCATTACCGTATCTGAGTGCCCACCAAGATATTTTGTAACCGAATGCATCACAATATCAGCTCCTAAATCTAGTGGATTTTGCAAGTAAGGAGTGGCAAAGGTATTGTCTACCGTAAGCAAAATATTGTGCTTTTTAGCAATGAAAGCTACCGCTTTAACATCGATTACATTCATTAAAGGATTGGTAGGCGTTTCTACCCAAATCATTTTGGTTTTATCGTTTACTTGGCTTTCTATGGTAGCCACCTCATCCATAGGAACAAAGATGAATTTGATACCAAAGGGCTCAAAAACCTTTTTGAACAACCTGTAGGTACCTCCGTACATGTCATTGGTACATATCACCTCATCGCCGGGTCTTAGGGTTTTCATTATGGTATCGGTTGCAGCAAGCCCGGTTGCATAACAAAGACCATATTTGCCATTTTCTAAAGCTGCTAAGCTATCTTGTAAAGCATCTCTTGTAGGGTTTTGTGTTCTAGCATACTCATACCCCTTGTGCTTCCCGGGAGACTCTTGCACGTAGGTACTCGTCTGATAAATGGGTGTCATGATAGCCCCTGTTGTTGGGTCGGGTTCTACACCTGCATGTACGGCTTTTGTTCCAAATTTCATTGCTGTGCTTTTTCTAAATTTTAAAAATTTATATATTGAATGATGCGGAGAATACCTCTATTGATCAAAAATAGATTCGTTTTGTTTGCATCATCTCCTTTTTCTGTAATCTTAATTTAAGAGGCCTTAATATAAATAAAAAAAGCGGCACCTAGCCGCTTTTAAGTCGCTCAGTAAGCTCTTTTTGCCTTAAACTGACTCTACTGATTCTGTTAGCACCACCACTTTATTGTTGAGTACTTCAACTATACCACCTTCAATCTTAAAGTGTTTTTCATCTTTTTCTAGAGCTACCCTTAGGTCGCCCTTCTCCAAATTACTGATAATAGGGGCGTGGTTATTCAATACTTCAAAAGAGCCTTTTACCCCAGGCATTTTCACGCCCACGACCTCGCCTTCAAAAGCTTTCTTATCAGGGGTTATTAGTTCGAAATACATGATAATTTTATTTAGATTGAGCTAGTAATTTCTCTCCTTTCTCTACTGCATCTTCAATAGTACCCACTAAGTTAAAGGCTGCTTCAGGTAAGTTATCGTGCTTACCGTCCATTATTTCATTAAAACCTCTGATTGTGTCCTTAATGTCAACAAATACACCAGGCAAACCAGTAAACTGCTCAGCCACATGAAAAGGCTGAGACAAGAATCTTTGCACCCTTCTGGCTCTTGCTACTAGTAATCTATCTTCTTCAGAAAGCTCGTCCATGCCGAGAATGGCAATAATGTCTTGCAATTCTTTGTATCTCTGTAGTGTCAGCTTCACTCTTTGCGCTGTGTCATAGTGCTCGTTTCCAAGAATATCCGCTGTCATAATCCTTGAAGTTGAATCCAATGGATCCACCGCAGGGTAGATACCTAACTCAGATATTTTTCTAGAAAGTACTGTTGTTGCATCCAAGTGAGAGAAAGTGGTTGCAGGAGCAGGGTCAGTAAGGTCATCAGCAGGTACGTAAACTGCTTGTACCGAGGTTATTGAACCTCTTTTAGTAGAAGTAATTCGCTCTTGCATAGCACCCATTTCAGTAGCCAATGTTGGTTGGTAACCCACAGCGGATGGCATCCGTCCTAATAGAGCCGATACCTCAGAACCAGCTTGGGTAAACCTAAAGATATTATCTACAAAGAATAGGATGTCCTTTCCTTTGCCTTGGCCATCACCATCTCGAAAGTGCTCTGCCAAAGTAAGACCTGAAAGTGCCACTCTTGCTCGTGCTCCCGGAGGCTCATTCATCTGGCCGAACACGAATGTGGCCTTAGAGTCTCTCATTTTTTCTTTATCTACCTTGTCCAAATCCCACTCGCCTTCTTCCATAGATTTCAAGAAATCGTCACCGTAGGTTACAATGCCAGACTCCAACATCTCCCGAAGCAGGTCATTACCTTCTCTTGTTCTTTCACCAACTCCTGCAAATACAGACAATCCTGAGTAGGCCTTTGCAATGTTGTTGATCAATTCCTGAATCAAAACTGTTTTTCCAACACCGGCACCACCAAAAAGCCCAATTTTGCCACCTTTTGCATAAGGCTCAATCAAATCAATAACTTTTATACCTGTATATAACACTTCGGTTGAAGAAGAAAGGTCCTCGAACTTAGGGGCCTGTCTGTGTATGGGAAGTTTACTCTTGGTTGTAGGTTGGTCAATACCATCTATCGCCTGACCTACTACATTAAACAAGCGCCCTTTGGTATCATCACCAACCGGCATAGAAATGGCCTCGCCAGTATCCAAAACTACTGCACCTCTCTGTAAGCCTTCTGTACTATCCATTGCAATCGTCCTGACCCTATCCTCACCTAGGTGGTTTTGAACTTCCAAAACTATTTTAGAACCATCTGGTCTTTCTACTTCCAAAGCGTTCAAAATCTGAGGAAGATGCGCATCATCCTCAAAGCTTACATCCACCACTGGACCTATAACCTGTGTGATTTTTCCCTTATTTGTCATTTCTTGACTTTATTATTTATAAATGATTTGTTTGTATCGAGCTCTTTCGGCTTTCGGTGTGCAAAATTATGTTTTAATGCTTTTACTTCCAATTATACTTTCTATTTCTTTATGTGATAACAAAATACCTTTCATATTACATCATTAACTTTTGTTTAATTTCAAAACATAATTCAGGTATGGATAATGAATTTATTAAAGCACACGCATACATGTACATATCATAAGTCCAATAACCATGAAGCAAACTTACTTTACAAGCAAATCATTAATTATCTTTTTTATATTCATAACCTGTAGCTTTTCTTCCTTAGCACAAGATGATACCATAAACGACCCACTAAAAAAACCAGAAATCTGGTCTAAAATCACGAAAGACTATCAAAATATAGCTTTGTGGGAAGCTTATTTTGAAACCAAATGGGAAGATTTGGATGTAGATATACAAGAACAAATAATGAAATGGCAAAATATCCTAGCTATTGAGATGATTGCCAAGGAAGAAGCTATATTTGATACCAAAACTGAAGAAGTAAGCTGGGAAATACCTGAGGAAAATCTGGTCGCCTCTAATGCAGAAGAAAATTTTAGAGAAGAAGAATTGAGGGTAGAGGCCATAAAGTACAATCAGCAAGTAGAGGAAATCATTCAACAACAAACTTCAGAACTTACCTTTTTAAAAGAAAATGTTAAGGAAAACTTTTTGATAATCGAAGATATATTATTCGAAGAGTTTATTAATTATGGAGCCGAGTACACTTACTATGACGATGTACATCCAGACAGAAAATATAGTTTAGAAAAGTGGGTAGATGAAAAAACAAAAGAACTACAAAATCTTAAAAGGGAAGCTTTTGGTGTAATCAAATTAGAAGTAAACAACAGTTCTTACTGATCAAAGACAATCTACATCTATTACTACATCAATTTTACTATATCTTTTGTTGTCTTTTGTTTCAGCAATGGCTTTTTTCACTAGCTGCTTAACTTTCACTAAATCTATCTTGTTTCTTTCAAGTTTCAATAAAATATCTTTTAAATAAAGACTTCTTATTCTATCGATTACTGGTGACTCTGGACCTATTACTCTATGTTTACCCAGAGATGCCCTTAAAGTAGCGGCTAGGTTTTTTGCTTGATCAAACACAACGTTTCTGTCAGTATTTCTTACAGTGATTCTTATCAACCTGCTAAAGGGTGGATAATTATGAGCTTTTCGCTCTCGTATCTCTCTATTAAAAAAAGATATGTAATCATGTTGCGCTATTTGCTTTAGCAAGGGATGTTCTGGTGAGGATGTTTGTACCATCACTTCTCCGTTCAGTCCTCTCCTCCCAGCCCTACCACTCACTTGCGAAATCAGTTGAAAAGCCCTTTCATGCGACCTAAAGTTAGGGAAATAAATAAGCCTATCGATGTCAAAAACGCCAACCAACTCAACATTGGCAAAATCAAGTCCCTTGCTAACCATTTGAGTGCCGACCAATATCTGCGTTTCTCCTGAGCTAAAGCGCTCCAATATCCTTTCGTAACTATGTTTTTTTCTGGTGGTATCCAAGTCCATACGCTCTATGTTAGAATCAGGAAAAAATACTTGAAGCTCATCTTCAATCTTTTCAGTACCTAAACCAAAAGTCTGTAGGCGTGAAGAACTACATTTATTACATTTATTGGGCGCCTTAACTTTGAACCCACAATAATGGCAAACCAACATACCTGTATACATATGATATGTTAAGCTTACGGCGCAGTTTTGACAACTTGGTATATCGCCACAATCCTCGCACATAATATAAGGTGCGTATCCCCTTCTGTTTTGAAACAGGATCACCTGCTTATTGGCCTCAAGATTGCTGTTTATACCATTTAAAATTTGAGGTGAAAAGGCGCCCTTCATCTTTTTCTGCTTTTTCTCTTTGCTTATATCTACCAAGTTGACTTTTGGCAAGCTGGCACCCCCGAATCTTTCATCTAAATTAACAAGACCATATTGCCCTTTAAGTGCTAAAAAATAGCTCTCTAAAGAAGGCGTTGCCGATCCGAGCAAAACCTTTGCATGATGCTGCTTTGCCAGAACTTGTGCGGAGTCTCTTGCATTATACCTTGGCGCAGGATCATATTGTTTGTAGGAAGGATCATGTTCTTCATCGACTATTATAAGACCTAAACTGCTAAATGGCAAAAATAAAGAAGACCTTACCCCTACTATGAAATTTATTGTACCTTCTTTTACAGCTTGCCAAACCTCAACCCTTTCGTTATCTGAGAACCTTGAATGATAAACACCCATTTCATCCTTAAAAACCCTTTTAAGCCTGTTTACGATTTGGGTCGTTAAGACAATTTCTGGCAATAAAAGCAAAACCTGACTACCACTACTCAGTACCTGTTGAATTAGGGTAATATATATTTCCGTTTTGCCACTGCCCGTAACACCATGCAGCAATACGGTATCTCTCGATTGAAAACTTTCTAAGATTTGGAGCTGAGCATTTTTTTGTGCGTCGCTTAAGTTTATTTCCTGTGCTAAGGTACCGTCCTTGTCAAAGGTATCGAACCTAGGTACAATACTTTCATGTTCCTCAAAAACTCCCTTTTTAACTAATGTACTTAGAGAGGAAGAAGATATTTTTACACCTGCTTTAAGAAATTCTTGCTTTTCGAGGCCTGTATGTGCAGTTAATTCAGAGGGAGAGGCACCTACTTTAGATAGATATTTTAATACTACTGCTTCTTGCTTAGAGGATTTACTTAATTCATCTAATAACTTATTTAATTTGGCTTCCTCAGAAGCATAATAGCTGTTGAGCCTTATCTTTTTTACTGTCTTAGGCTTATATTTCTCTTTGATCTCCTCAAAAATCAATATCGCTTTTTTTGCAATTAGGTATTTGATGATCTTATATGGGTTGGTTACCTCTAAAACCTCCGCTGCCTCGTGATAGGCAAGTGAATCTGTCCTTTTTAAGCGTTCAAAAAGATTGTGCTCACTATCAGTAAACTGGGCCTGATTGCTGTCCACATCAAATTCCGGATTTAGCTGTATGCGCGATTGACTGGTTAATTTAAAGCCTGAAGGAACTGCCGCGTTCATCACTTCTCCGACACTACACATATAGTAATCGGCCATCCACTCCCAAAATAAGATTTGAATAGGATTTACGCATGGCATGGTGTCTAAGGTATCGAGTATGTATTTGGCTTCATGGTTTTTTGGAGGGTTGGTGTGTTTTTTTACAACAATGGCGGTCACGATTTTTTTACGCCCAAATTGTACAATCACCCTTGAGCCTACCTGTACTTCCTCCGCAAATTCAAAAGGAATGCGGTATGTAAAATACTGGGGGACTGGTATCGGTAATACCACATCTGCAAAATAGGTGAGCTTTTCTCCAAGCATCTCCATAGTATAAACTTATCCGGCTATCGGTTTATGACTGCTTTTTTAAAGCGCATTTGCCTTAGTCTTTCAAGGTACCTTGCCAAAAAATAATTGATAGAAATTGCTGTAAAAATAGATAAAACCACAAGTATATATGCCTTGTAAGGCATTATTAATTAAACTAATTTCTTGCGTATCTAGTAATTCTAATAAAGGATAATGGCAAATGTATAAAGGGTACGAGAGTTCGCCAATGCTTCTGTCTAAGCTATTTTGTTTTGTCATTGAAAAAATAAACGGCAAAGCTGCGGAAAGCAACAAATAAAGAAAATAGCATTTTATCATATATGGACCTGGTAAATAGCTTATTGTAAGCAAACACAAGAAAAACAAAGCATAAATTAAATTCCCGACTTTTTGGCCCTCAAGAAGAAGTTTTTTTTGTGCATACCACCTGTAGGCCAAAATGCCAACTACAAAAAAGCTTAATTCAAAAGGAAAAAACCTGTAATACCACGGGTCGTTATAAAAGCCATTAATATACGTAGTAAACCTAGCGGAAAAACCTATTAATACTAAAAACACCAACCACTTAGCCTTGAGTCGGTTCAACAATGGCGCCATCAAATAAAAAGTGAACTCTAGAGCAATAGTCCAAGACGGCTGAATCAAAAGATAGCCATGCATTTTGGGGTCAGTCAAATTAAAATCGGATGTAAAGAAAAAACTATTGCCGATTCGATCTAAGCCGACAAACATCAAAACATCTTGGCCTATAACTATAATATTTACGAGAACTGCATAAAAAAGCGCACCCCCCCCTATAGGTTGATCAATGTAGGCACTTAACACAAGAGGTTTACCCAGCATTTGCCAACACAAAAGAGAAAGGCAAAAAGTAGCGAAAAGCACTGCCCAATATCCTTAAGAACCGGTTCGTAATAAATAGCGAATAACCATTTTCTTTCTTAGAATACTTCTCGGTAAGCACCAAGCCCATGTAAAACCCCGAGATAATATAAAATGCCTGTACTGCCATCATGCCTCCGGGCAAGGGCAATACGAAACCAGCTTTGGAATGGCCAATTAATACCCCCAATGCTAGTAATGTTCTAATTATACCCATCTCGTTAATACTACTAGCAAGATTGCTTTAACCCAGCAGTTTGTTTTTCTTCGGTAATTTGGCTTGGTATGCTTTTACATACAAAGGCTCAATATAAGCCAAATCGGCAAACTCTCTTTTATTGTAGAGCTCTTGCGCCAAGGCGCCCATATATTTTGCAGAGGGGTATACCTCAGGCACTAAAATGAAATCATCTTTAGGAAGAACCTCTAAACACTTAGAAGCTCCATTACCGAATAAAGCACAAGTTTTATGCTCAGTAAAATCTTTGAATGAGGCCCCATCAATGACCATGGCTTGTGGGGAAAGCAGCCTCTGCTTTTTGGTATTATAAAGTGCTGTATAGACCTCCATTCTTCGGGCATCAATCATGGGGCAAAATAAAAATTCATCTTTATGTACATTCTGAAAGTATGTAATTACCTGTTCAAACATGATGTCTAGTGTGCTAATGCTCAACAAGGGTATGGAAAGTGAATAACAAATACCTTTGGCCGTAGACAGCCCTATCCTTAATCCTGTATAAGACCCCGGGCCTATGGAGACCGCTACTGCTGCTAAGTCTGACCTCTCCAGACCACTGTTCTTTAATAAGTCATTGATCATAACAGTAAGGTAAGCTGAATGAGACTTTTTCAAATGAAGTTCTGTATTACCTATCAATTCTCCATCATTAAAGATGGCAACAGAACTTTGATCGGTAGCGGTTTCTATACAGAGAATCATAATTTCACTTTAAAAATTGATAAAAGAAGAGATTTTGAGGACTAATAATCGCATAATTGCTTTAGCAAATATAAAAATATAAAAAATTTAACTTAATACTTAATTATGCGATTTTTAAAAAACTTATTAACAATATTTATTTTATTATTAAAATTTAATATTTTAATATAGTCAATATAAAATATATTATTTTAATTAGCATTTTACTTAATTAACATTAAATTAATTTTTATAAATTATATTTAACATTTAGTTAACAATAAAGTAACATTAATTCAACACGTAAAAGCCCATAAGCGAATATGTTTGTATCACAAAACTGAAATAAATTATGTTTTGGTAATAAGGATAAGGTGAAAGAAAAAATGCCCACTTTTTAGTGGGCATTTTTTTTTAATCAGACTCAGATTGGTCGACTACCGGCCGCGTATCTCTATTGGCCAACTCCCAGGCCGTATGGAAAATCAGTCGGCCTATTTTCGACATCTTTTCAAAATTTATTTTCTCAACCGTATCTGTAGGTTGATGATAATCCTCATGTGTGCCGTTAAAATAGAAAATAACCGGTATACCATGCTTGGCAAAATTATAGTGATCAGACCTGTAATAAAAACGATTAGGGTCGTCCTTTGCGTTGTAGGTATAGTCTAGCTCAACATCCGGCGCATATTTCCTGGCCACTTCTTCATGCATGTCGTGCAACTCGCTAGACAACATATCTGAACCGATTACATAAATATAATCAGGATTGTCGGCATGCTTGTCATCTACCCTGCCTACCATATCAATGTTTAAATTAGCAATGGTATTTCCTAGCGGAAACACCGGGT
>Ga0207419_1002992_pt1 | contig 10475 bp, 9 predicted proteins | sample ElkSloMetagenome_4_FD_184723 | JGI IMG/M metagenome (GOLD analysis project Ga0207419, IMG submission 184723) | Hot spring microbial communities from Elkhorn Slough, Monterey Bay, USA - MD2A (version 2) | ecosystem: Environmental > Aquatic > Marine > Intertidal zone > Estuary: Microbial mat ... | reverse complement strand
GAATATTTAATTCCTCGATCTTATCGCCTTGCTCTATTTTGTCAACAACATCCTGCCCTTCAACCACCTTACCAAATACCGTATGCTTACCATCTAACCAAGATGTTTCTGTATGAGTAATAAAAAATTGACTACCGTTAGTTGCTGGACCAGAATTGGCCATAGATAACACTCCTGGGCCGTCATGTTTTAAATCTGGATGAAATTCATCGTCAAACTGATATCCTGGGTTTCCTGTTCCGGTTCCTTGTGGACAACCTCCCTGAATCATAAAATCATTAATAACTCTATGAAATTTTAAACCGTTGTAATAAGGCTGACCTTGAGGCTTTGCAGAATTTTCTAAATTCCCCTCTGCCAAAGCTACAAAGTTACCAACCGTACCCGGTGTTTTCTGAAATTCTAAATTCACTAATATCTCACCTTTACTGGTGTTGAATTTTGCGTATAACCCGTTTGTCATAATTTGTGCGTTTTTGAAGGGTGCAAAGATAATAAACTTAAATGTAAGAAGACAGGTAATGACCTCTTAAGCTAAGAAACAGAATTAACAAAATAAGACTTAGACTTTAATTAGCCACTTCACTCATAAATTTAATGCGGTATAAGCGTAACTCTTCATCTTCATATTCTCCTTCAAACTCATCTATGGCATCAGCAATTTTGTCGCTTTCAGATTCCATAAAATAGTCGTGAATATCTTCTTGCTGATCTTCGTCCAGAATATCATCAATCCAATAATTGATGTTAAGCTTCGTTCCGGAAAACACAATAGACTCCATTTCCTTGATAAATTCTGGCATATCCATGCCTTTTGAAGATGCAATATCGGATAGCGGTAGTTTCCGATCTACATTTTGAATAATAAACAATTTAAGTGCCGAGTTAGACCCTGTAGATTTCACTACCATATCGTCTGGTCTCATGATATCATTTTCTTCAACGTAATTTGCAATGAGGTCTAAAAAATCTTTACCGTATTTTTTGGCTTTACTCTCTCCTACTCCATGAACATTTGTTAACTCTTCTGTGGTAACGGGATACTTAAGTGCCATATCCTCTAATGAAGGATCTTGAAAAATAACGAAAGGAGGAACACCTAACTTTTTAGCATTGATCTTACGCAAGTTTTTAAGCATTTTCATAAGCTTTTCGTCTGTACCACCGCTACGATTTTTAGCATTTGCAATGATTTGATCGTCTATTTGTTCTGTGTACACGTGATCTTGTGTCATCATAAAGGACACAGGCTGTTCTAAAAACGACTTCCCTTTTGGTGTAAGTTTCATAACCCCATAGGTCTCAATGTCTTTCTTTAAGAGGCCGGCTACAAGCACCTGGCGTATGAGTGCCATCCAATAATGTGCGTCTTTATCTGAGCCACGGCCAAAAAAAGGCATAGTATCAGTCTTATGAGAGGCAATTAAAGCATTAGAGTTACCTATTAAAACCTGCACGAGATCTTTTGGCTTATACTTTTCATTGGTATCCTTAACGGTTTGCAGAAGTATAACCACATGATCTTTGGCTTCTTGTTGCTTTTTAGGATTGCGAACATTATCGTCCATATCACCACCTTCACCAGTAGCATTATCAAATTCTTCACCAAAATAATGAAGAATGAATTTGCGTCTGGACATTGAAGTTTCAGCGAAAGCGACAACTTCCTGTAATAAGGCGTGACCTATTTCCTGTTCTGCTACAGGTTTACCTGCCATAAATTTCTCGAGTTTCTCGATGTCTTTATAGGCGTAATATGCTAAACAATGGCCCTCACCTCCATCGCGTCCTGCTCTACCTGTTTCTTGATAATAACTTTCAATACTTTTAGGAATATCATGATGAATAACAAACCGAACATCTGGTTTGTCAATACCCATACCAAAAGCTATGGTGGCTACCACGACATCAACATCTTCCATTAAGAACATATCTTGGTGCTTCACCCTAGTTTTAGAATCCAAGCCTGCATGATACGGAACAGCTTTGATACCATTTACCTGTAATACCTGGGCTAACTCTTCTACACGTTTTCTGCTTAAGCAATAAACTATTCCAGATTTACCTTCATTTTGCTTAACAAATCTTATAATATCTGCATCTACGTTTTTGGTTTTAGGTCTTACCTCATAAAATAAATTAGGTCTATTAAATGAAGCCTTAAAGGTTTTGGCATCAGTAATTCCTAAATTTTTTAAAATGTCCTCTTGAACTTTTGGTGTTGCAGTAGCCGTTAATCCAACAATGGGGATGTCATCACCAATGCGTTTTATAATATGCCTTAAGTTTCTGTATTCTGGTCTAAAGTCATGTCCCCATTCGCTAATACAATGGGCTTCATCAACGGCCATGAAAGAAATCTTTACCGTTCTTAAAAATTCTACGTTGTTTTCTTTAGTAAGAGATTCAGGCGCAACATAAAGTAGCTTTGTAATACCGTTTACGATATCTTCTTTTACTTTTTTAACTTCGGTTTTGTTGAGGGAAGAATTTAACACATGAGCTACACCGTCATGTTCAGACACAGCCCTTATGGCATCTACCTGATTTTTCATCAATGCAATAAGCGGTGATACTACAATGGCCGTTCCTTCTTTAATAAGAGCGGGCAATTGATAACAGAGTGATTTACCGCCACCTGTTGGCATTATAACGAAAGTATTTTCACCAGCAACAACGCTTCTTATGACTTCTTCTTGAAGTCCTTTAAATTCAGAAAATCCAAAGTATTTTTTTAATTCGGAGTGTATGTCAATTTCTCTCAAAGCTATTAATCCTTAATAGTATTTTATTTACATTTGCAGGAAGTTTAAAGATAACAATTTCTTTACAGACAGAAAACTCTTAAATCAATAAATTGTGAACACTAATAAGGGCATATTATCTATTGCCGAAGCAACTATTAAAACCGAAAGTGACGCAATTGCCAATTTATCGGATTTACTTACAGATGACTTTGCTGAAGCCGTTAGATTAATTTACGAATCTAAAGGTCGCGTAATCATAACTGGAATCGGTAAAAGTGCTATTATAGCTAACAAAATAGTGGCAACTCTCAATTCTACAGGAACTCCTGCTGTTTTTATGCATGCTGCCGATGCTATTCATGGCGACTTAGGTCTTATTCTAGAAGACGATGTTGTCATTTGTATTTCAAAAAGTGGTAACACCCCAGAAATTAAAGTGCTGGTACCTTTAATAAAACACGCTAAAAATAGAATGATTGCCTTAACGGGGCACAAAGATTCATTTTTAGGCCAAAATGCAGATTATGTCATTAATAGCTTTGTGACCCAAGAGGCCTGTCCTAATAATTTAGCTCCTACAACAAGTACTACTGCGCAACTGGTAATGGGCGACGCTCTAGCCATTTGTTTGTTAAAATTAAGAGGGTTTTCGAGTAGGGATTTTGCCAAATATCATCCAGGAGGATCACTCGGTAAGCGGCTGTATTTGCGTGTAAGCAATCTTTGCGCTCAAAATGAAAAACCGCAAGTTAGCCCAGAAACCAGCCTTAAAAATGTTATTGTAGAAATTTCTGAAAAACGCCTTGGCGTTACCGCCGTTGTAGAAGATGGTAAAATTATAGGCATTATTACAGACGGTGATTTAAGACGCATGCTTAGCGAAACCAATGATATTGTTAATTTGAAGGCTAAAGATATTATGAGCAGTAAACCTAAATGTATTGCTCATAGCGCCATGGCTGTAGATGCCAAGGCCCAAATGGAAGCAAATGGTATTTCACAATTATTGGTAGAAGAAGACGGCCATTACGCTGGCGTGGTTCATCTTCACGACCTCATCAAAGAAGGAATAATCTAATGGCGAATAAAAAGGTGGACAATATGTCGTTTTTAGATCACCTTGAAGATCTGAGATGGCATTTAATAAGAGCAACACTCGGGGTTTTAGTTGCAGCTACATTAGCTTTTATTTTTAAACGCTTTATTTTTGATGTTATTATTTTCGGACCAACTCATATGAGTTTTCCTACCTATAAAAGTCTTTGCGCCGCCTCACGGTTAATAGGTATTAACGACACTACCTTTTGCGCAGAAAAATTTCCTTTCATCATTCAAAATAGAAATGTGGCCGGCCAGTTTTCAGCGCACATATGGACCTCTATTTACGCTGGCTTTGTGTTGGGATTCCCTTGGGTTATTTATCAATTGTGGAGCTTTGTTAGCCCTGGTTTGCATCCTAATGAACGCAAAAATTCTAGAGGTTTTATCTTTGCCGCATCCCTGCTGTTCTTTATTGGAGTCTTATTTGGGTATTACATTGTTACACCGCTATCGATTAATTTTTTGGCAAATTACACTGTAAGTGAATCCATCTCTAATGAATTTGATATTAGTTCTGTCATTGCCATTGTAAGATCTTCTGCCATTGCTTCAGGCTTTGTTTTTGAGCTGCCTATACTGATTTACTTTTTAACTAAGGCAGGCCTCGTAACACCTCTTATTTTAAAGAAATATAGAAAATTTGCATTGGTTATAGTTTTAATTTTAGCCGCTATTATTACACCGCCAGATATTGCAAGCCAAGTTATTGTAGCTATTCCTATACTTATACTTTACCAACTGAGCATTTATATTTCAGCAATAGTATTAAAACGTCAAAAAAGAAAAGAGAAAACACATGTCTAATATAGTAGAAGAATTTAATGAGTACCGTGCTAAAATGAACGATAAAATCTTAGCAGATAATAATAAAATTGTAAAACGTATTTTTAATCTAGATACGAATGCTTTTAATGAAGGAGCTATAAGTAAAAGAACCAAAGAATTGCTAGGCTTGGTAGCTTCTACCGTTTTAAGGTGTGATGATTGTGTAAAATATCATCTCGAATCCTGCTATAAAGAAGGCATAACAAAAGAAGAGGTTTCTGAAACCTTGGCCATAGCAACCCTTATTGGCGGAACCATTGTAATACCTTATCTAAGAAGAGCACACGAGTTTTGGGAAGCGCTAGAGCAACAAGGTTAAACTTATGATAAAACCATTATCTTTAAGAAACTGTATCGTATTTTTTGTAAAATTTTTTAAAATATAATGAAATTAAGAGCTGAAAACTTAATGAAGTCCTACGGTGGTAAGAAAGTGGTTAAAGATGTTTCTTTAGAAGTAAATCAAGGCGAAATTGTAGGACTACTGGGACCAAATGGTGCAGGTAAAACGACCTCGTTTTACATGATTGTTGGCATTATAAAACCTAACGGTGGACGCATTTTTTTAGATAAAACCGATATTACTAAATACCCCATGTACAAACGTGCTCAAAATGGTATTGGTTATCTCGCTCAAGAAGCATCTATTTTTAGAAAGTTAAGTATTGAAGATAATATCTTAAGCGTGCTACAGATGACAAAACTGAGCAAAAAGGAACAACATGATAAGATGGAGTCCTTAATCGAAGAATTTGGTTTAGGTCATATAAGAACAAATCGTGGAGATTTGTTGTCTGGTGGAGAACGGCGTCGTACCGAAATTGCTAGAGCACTAGCAACAGACCCCAATTTTATTTTACTTGATGAGCCTTTTGCAGGTGTAGATCCAGTAGCCGTTGAAGATATTCAACGTATTGTAGCGCAACTCACTAAGAAGAACATTGGTATACTCATTACCGATCATAATGTTCAGGAAACTCTTGCCATTACAGATCGTACTTATCTCATGTTTGAAGGTAGTATTTTAAAAGCAGGACAACCGGAAGAATTAGCCAGTGATGAGATGGTAAGAAAAGTGTATTTGGGTCAAAATTTCGAACTCAGAAAAAAACGTTTAGATTTTAATTAAAGCTATACCTTTACTTTTTAAAAGCTTTCGCTATTAAGGTTTTAGCTGGATGAACAATAGCTAAAGTCAGCAAACCAAAGATAAGTCCCACAACAAATTCAAGTAAAAAACTCGGTAGCTTTTCTAACACCGGGATTTGATGAATAAAATGGTGAACAAAATCAATATAATGTACAAAAATACCACCAGCAACTAGCAGTAAAGCTATTGTACCAATAACAGATAGGCCTTTAATAACTTTAGGTAGCGCCTTTACCAAAAGTTTACCTATTTTATACGTTAACCCTTTGTTCTTTTGACCGCTCTTAATGAGTTTAAGACCAAAATCATCCATTCGCACAATTAAGGCAACAATACCGTAAACTCCCACAGTGGCAATAAGTGCTACTATAGAAACTACAATAATTTGAAACAATAAATCATCGCTTTTTTCTACCACAGTCCCTAAGGCAATAATGACGATTTCAACAGACAATATAAAATCGGTAACAATGGCTGATTTTATCTTATCTTTTTCTGCTACTTGCTCATCTTCTTGATCAGGAAGAGTTTCAACTTTAACAGAGGATTCAGGCGAATGTGGTCTTATAAATTCATAAATCTTCTCTGCACCTTCATAAGCCAAATAAAGCCCACCTAAAACAAGTACTAGTGTAACCGCCCAAGGAACAAAAGCACTTAGTAAAAAGGCCAACGGCAGAATAATTAGTTTATTTATAAAAGAGCCTTTAGTTATGGCCCAAAGCACAGGTATTTCTCTAGAAGAAACGAAGCCAGAAGCTTTTTCTGCATTGACTGCTAAATCATCACCTAGGATTCCTGCAGTTTTCTTAGTTGTAATTTTACTCATCGTGGCAACATCATCCATCAAGGCTGAGATATCATCGAGTAAAGCAAAAAATCCTGAAGCCATAAGGTCTTGAGTGTATTTTAATGAAGTTTACCTTTAATTTATGTAGGCTTATAAAATATCACAGAAAATAATACATATAATATAATGATAAGCGGTATAGCCGCGAACTGTAATACAATTAAAGCAACTAAGCTAAAGGCTAAAAAAATATATCGTAGGCTATTAGATTTGAAGGTCCAGTTCTTAAATTTTAAGGCAAATAACTTATGAGGCGAATTTAGTAAATAACAACTAAGTAAAATAACCATAACCAAAAACCACGGATTAATTATAATACGATTCATGAGGTCGCTATTTTGATATTCCAATATCAGTGGAAAGGAAAATATAAGCAGTGTATTAGCAGGCACCGGCAAGCCTTTAAAATAATTTTGCTGTTCATCATCTATGTTAAAACGAGCTAATCGGTAGGCCGATGCTAATGGTATTAAAAAACCTAAAAAAGGTAGTAGACTTCCCTCAACACTAAACAGATCTCTATTGGTATTCCATGTGCCTACTTCGAAACTCTGATTTACAGCCATATTTAAGAGTTGAAACATTAAAAGCCCAGGAACAACGCCACTAGTAACTACATCTGCTAAGGAATCTAACTGAACCCCTAATGCACTTTGTACATTGAGTAAGCGCGCTACAAGACCATCGAAAAAATCGAAAAATATACCTAAAAAGACTAAAAATGCAGCCGTAATATAATCCTCGTTTATTACGTAAACTATGGCTATACAGCCCGCCAATAAATTAAGTAGCGTTATAGCATTAGGAATGAATTTTTTTATGGACATAATAAATATTTCATGCTAAAATAATAAAGTATTTGAGTAAATGTTAATACAAAGGATGAACAATCTGGCTGAATCGAGACAATAAGAAGTTATTTTGAGAGTTACATAGATAGAAAAATATTATGCATCTTTGCAAAAAATAATGCTTTTGAAAAAGTTATCTGTTATTGTCTTCCTTGCTGTAACACTAATGGCCTCTGCACAAACGACAAGAAAATATTCAAATGAATTTATGAATATTGGCGTAGACGCTGCGGCATTAGGGATGAGTAATGCTGTAGTTTCACAAACAGGTGATGTTAATTCTGGCTATTGGAATCCTGCAGGTTTAGTGCAGTTAGAAGACAATCAAATAGCACTTATGCATTCTAGCTATTTTGCAAACATTGCTAATTATAACTACATGGCTTTTGCAATGCCATTAGACGATAAGAGTGCTGTAGGCATCTCTTTAATAAGGTTTGGAGTAGATGATATTTTAGATACCACACAACTTATAGACGAACAGGGCAATATAAACTACGACCGCATCAATCAGTTTTCTACAGCAGATTACGGGCTTACCTTTTCTTATGCTAGAGCATTGCCTTTAGATGGGCTTAATTTTGGGGTAAACGCACGCGTAATACGAAGAATTATAGGCGATTTTGCTAACGCTTGGGGTTTTGGTTTAGATTTTGGTATTCAGTTTGAAAATAATAACCATTGGAAATTTGGTCTCATGGCACGAGATATTACAACCACCTATAACGCCTGGACCATTGATGAAGATAAATTTGAATCTATAAGTGGTGCCGTAGAAGGAGAAAATCAAGATCTTCCTGAAACGACAGAAATCACGTTACCAAAACTACAATTGGGGATGTCTAAATTATGGACCTTTAATTACGACTACTCTTTTTTAGCCGCCGTTAATCTCAACGTAAGATTTGCTGAAACGAATGATATTATATCCTCTAGTTTTGCCAGTGTAAATCCTGCCTTAGGTTTTGAGTTTGGTTATACCGATTTAGTTTTCCTGCGCGGTGGACTGGGTAATTTTCAGAATGAATTACAGTTAGACAATTCTCAAGATTTAACCTTTCAACCCAATTTTGGTGTGGGTTTTAAATACAAAGGAATTCAGATTGATTATGCTTTCACCGATATTGGCGACCAAAGTGCCGCACTCTATTCTAATGTATTCTCTTTAAAATTAGATTTCAGTATCTTTAGATAGTGTTATTCTTAAGCCTTAAATTTACACGACCTAATGGTATGTCTATGAAAAAATTAATCTTGGCCGTTGTTTCTGGTATCTTGTTTGCACTGGGCTGGCCTACTTATGGTTTCCCGCTTTTTTTATTTTTTGCATTTATTCCGTTATTATTTATTGAAGAAGAGCTTCGCGTATCTAATTCTAAACGTAAAAAATTAAGCCTTTTTGGATTAAGTTATATCAGCTTTTTTATTTGGAATGTGTTTACCACAAGTTGGCTGTGGTATGCTGATCCGTTTGGGGCGGGTTTCGCTATTTTAGTTAACTCTCTACTCATGAGTACTGTTATGGTAGTTTATCATCTTGTAGCGCAACGTACTCAACCGTTTAGAGCACTACTCTTTTTTCTCACCCTCTGGCTATCTTTCGAGAAATTACATTTGTATTGGGAGTTCTCTTGGCCTTGGCTTAATTTAGGAAATGCCTTTTCTGAATACACTACTTGGATTCAATGGTACGAGTACACCGGTACTTTTGGCGGTTCGTTATGGATACTATTTTCAAATGTATTTTTATTTACCAGCATTAAACGTTATTTGGCAGAAAAACAAACCTCTATCCTAAAGAAGACTCTTGTTAAATTTTCTTTAGTTCTACTTATTCCTATCGGTATTTCAATTGGGTTGTATTTCGATTATGAGCCCTCAAAGCGTCAAGTAAATGCTATTGTGCTTCAACCTAATATAGATCCCTATAGCGAAAAATACAATCTATCTAACGAAACAGTCTTAGAAGATTTAATTGCTCTGAGTCGCACAAAACTCACAGATAGCACAGATTTTATCCTGGCACCAGAAACTGTAATTGCAAAAAATGTAAGGCTAAATCAGTTTAATAATTCGTTAATTAAAACGAAAATGAAGCGGTTTGTAGATGCACATCCGCACGTTAACTTTTTAACAGGGATTTCTTTTTACGAGGCATTTAGTGACCCCACTAAAGTACGCTCGCAGAGTAATTTATATAAAAAGAATTTATGGATAGACGATTATAACTCGGCCATACTCATAAAGCACAATGATGCGAAGTTTCAGAGGTACGATAAATCTAAACTGGTAGTTGGTGTTGAAAATTTCCCATATCAATCGGTACTTAAGCCCCTCATTGGCGATGCCATGATAGATTTAGGCGGTACGGTAATGATGAAAACAACACAAAAGGAACGCGGTATTTTTGAAGGTGTTGACCCTTCGCACAAGGCAGCACCTATTATTTGTTACGAATCAGTCTATGGTGAGTTTGTAACGGGCTACATAAGAAATGGTGCTAATTTTTTGGCAATTATAACTAACGACGCCTGGTGGAGTAATACCTTAGGCCACAAACAACACCTCAGTTACGCCAAATTAAGAGCTATTGAAACAAGAAAAGCTATAGCCCGAAGCGCTAATACAGGCATCTCTGCTTTCATAAACGCTAAAGGTGAGATCGTAAAACGTCTTGATTATGAAAAGAAAGGCGCTTTATCTGAAACTATAGAAGTTAATGACAAGATAACATTTTATGTTATTGCCGGAGACTACATTCCACGAATAGCAATTTTTATAATGCTCTTTGTCTTTTTAATTGAGATGTTTAGGGTTAAAAGACTTTAATTAAAATAATCCCAGGTAATTTTTAAACCTTGCTTAACCGTATACTGTGGTTCATAACCTAAAAGATCTTGAGCTTTAGAAATATCAGCTAAAGAATCCCGCACATCACCTTGTCGTGGCGG
>Ga0207419_1002990_pt1 | contig 10480 bp, 5 predicted proteins | sample ElkSloMetagenome_4_FD_184723 | JGI IMG/M metagenome (GOLD analysis project Ga0207419, IMG submission 184723) | Hot spring microbial communities from Elkhorn Slough, Monterey Bay, USA - MD2A (version 2) | ecosystem: Environmental > Aquatic > Marine > Intertidal zone > Estuary: Microbial mat ... | reverse complement strand
AATGTCGACCCCGATCTCCCTCTCAGCAGTCTCTTCCGCGACCGCCGATTGAGGAAGACTCCCCAATGCCAGCACCACCGAGACGAGACCGAGAGAACGCGTATGAAACACAAGAGAAGAAAACATGCGCTGAACCCTACCTGTCATTGGGTAAACCGGATTGTGGTGTTCCGACTTGGCAGGGGAACAAAGATTGGATCGCATGCTTTGAGTGGTCATCAGTTCTGCTCACAACGCCCCGCACTTCACGGTAAGGTTGTGTTCATCTTGAGCAGAGACAGTGTCCGTTAACAAGAGGTTCCGCCACCGTGCGAACTTGCCCGACGTTTTGCCGACGCTTTGCCGACGCAAAGCCGACAGGGCGCTGCAGCGGATTTCAAAATGAAATCAGATGATTAGCCCGATCAAGGCATCCAAAGCAGAAAATTGCCAATCATCCGCAATCCCGCCTCCTGCGACTTCTCGGGGTGAAACTGCATCCCGATCATGTTGTCGCGCCCGATGATCGCCGTGACTTCGCCGCCGTAATCCACATGGGCCAACCGCTCGGCAGGGTTGCTGACGTCCATCGCGTAGGAGTGTACGAAATAGGCATGATCACCCGTCGCGACCCCCTCCAGCACCGGATGCGCGGTGTCGATGACCAGATCGTTCCAGCCCATGTGCGGCACCTTCAGGCGCTCGTCCGATGGCCTGATCCTGCGGATATCGCCTGCCACCCAGCCGAAGCCGGGGGTCTTTTGGTACTCGTGCCCCGTGGTCGCCATCATCTGCATGCCCACACAGATGCCCATGAAGGGCCGCGCCCTGACCGTGACCGCCTCGACGATCGCCTCGGCCAGACCCGGGCGGGCATGAAGCGCGCCCCTGCAATGCGCAAACGCCCCGTCACCGGGCAGGACGATCCGATCCGCTTTGGAAATCACATCAGGGTCCGAAGTCACGATGATCGACCCCGCACCGACCTCCATCGCCATGTGTTCAAAGGCTTTCTGGGCCGAATGCAGGTTGCCGCTGTCGTAATCGACAAGTGCCGTGGTCATAGGCTGCCCTTGGTGGAAGGGATGGCATCCGCCTTGCGCGGATCGGTCTCGACCGCCTCGCGCAGCGCACGGGCGACGGCTTTGAACGCGGCCTCGGTGATATGGTGGGCGTTGAAACCGTGCAGCTTGTCGATGTGCAAGGTGATCCCGCCATGGGTCGAGATCGCCTGGAAGAACTCGCGCACCAGCTCGGTGTCGAAGGTCCCGATCTTGCCGAAGGGCAGGTCGAGGTTGCAGATCAGGTAGGGCCGCCCCGACAGGTCGAGTGCCGCGCGCACCTGCGCGTCGTCCATCGCCAGATGGCAGGCCCCGTAGCGGCGGATGCCCTTCTTGTCGCCCAGGGCTTGCGTCAGCGCCTGACCCAGCGCAATGCCCACATCCTCGACCGTGTGGTGGTCGTCGATGTGCAGGTCACCGTCCGCGCGCACGGTCATGTCGATCAGCGCATGGCGCGACAACTGGTCCAGCATATGGTCGAGAAACCCCACGCCGGTCCGGTTGTCGTAGTTGCCGCTCCCGTCGAGATCGACGGTCACGGTGATATCCGTCTCGGCGGTCTTGCGTGTGATCGTGGCCTGACGCATGGCGGGCACCTTTTGTTGGTTTGTCTGGGCTCTATAGGCCGAAATCGCGCCGATGGCCAAGCCTGTCGGAAAGCCTTTGGCGTTTTCAGCAATATTTAAGGGTTCGCCCCCTAGGATCAGGTCAGTTGCCATATATCAGGAGAATCCGATGAAAGCTCTTATCCTGCGACAGGACCCCAAAGGGGCCTGCGTGGTGTCACGCGCGCTGATGGACAAGGGGTTCCAGATCCTTTGTGTCGAAAAACTCGATGTCGCCCATGCGCTGATCCGCGTCGACACGATTGACCTGCTGTTGATGGACGAAAGGATAGACGGGCAACTGACCCATGCCATCGCGCTGTCGGGTGAACGCAAGAACCCCTACCTCAGCACCATCCTGCTCACCGACCGCCCCGGCGCGCAGACCGATGATCTCTATGCGCTGATCCCGTCGCTTTATGCGATGGCCGGAATGGATGTGGGGGCCGATATCGTCGCGAAACTGGCGCTTTCGGCGGTCAGCAACGTCGCCGATGTCATGGCCCGCGTCGCACGGCAAAAGGCCGCTGACATCGCCGAAGCCGGGCCGGTCCCGCCGACGCTTATCCTTGAAGATATCGTGCGCGACCCCGGCGAGGCGGGCGATCCCGATGACGATCTTGAACCGGCCTGCGCCGATGTCGCCATCGCGGCCCCCGCCATGGCCGATGTCAGGGCCGGACGGTCCGAACGGCCGCTCAGCTCGATGGAACGGATCGAGGATGTGATCCTGGCCGAGGTTGCGGCGATCTTCCGCAATGACGGCTTTCCGGTGCCCGACAGCCCCGCGCGCCCGCCCGAACGGATCGAGGTCATGGGCAGCGCCGTCTGAACCCCGCGAAAAAACAAAAGGCCGCGGCGGATGCCACGGCCTTTTTGCTTCCGAATTGGAGCGGGCGATGAGATTCGAACTCACGACCCTAACCTTGGCAAGGTTATGCTCTACCCCTGAGCTACGCCCGCACTCCGTTTCGTGATGGCTGATCTATAAACTCTGCCAAAACGTTGCAAGGCCAAAATCGCGGTCGGGCTTCTTTTTCTGACCCGCGCCACCGTGCCGGTGCGCGCGCCGTGACGGGGCCATGTCATGGGACGGGCTGGCCGGTCATCCGCCCGCCATCGCCCCGTGCCGCCCCGCATGGGGCAAAACGGTGCGCGGCATGGCCCGGCGACGTCGCCGCCACCGGGATGACCGGTGACAATCGGCCCTTACCGTCATGCGGCGCGCAAACCGTCGCGCGCGCCCCTGCCATCGGGTATCGCTTATTCCAACTCGACCAGCAGATCCTTGGCGTCGATCTGGGCGCCCGCCTGCACATGAACCGCCTTGACGGTGGCGTCGCGTTCGGCATGGATCCCGGTTTCCATCTTCATCGCTTCGATCGTCAGCAGCAAATCCCCCGCCTTCACGCGCTTGCCCGGCTGGGCTGCGACAGTGGCCACAACCCCGGGCATCGGTGCGCCGACATGGTCGGGGTTGCCCAGTTCGGCCTTGGGCCTGCTTTGCTTGTCCGCGGCCGCGAGACGGTTCATGACCCGGATCGCGCGCGGCTGACCGTTGAGTTCGAAGAACACCTTGACCTCACCGTCCTCGTTCATCTCTGACACGGCCTGCAAGCGGATCTCCAGCGTCTTTCCGGGGTCGATTTCGGCCGCGATTTCCTCGCCGGGTTCCATCCCGTAAAAGAACGTCCGCGTGGGCAGCGTGCGCACCGGCCCGTACATGCGATGCCGGCCCATGTAGTCGAGGAACACCTTGGGATACATCAGGTATCCGTTGAGATCCTCGTCATCGATGGCCTTGCCTTCAAGTTGCTGGATCAGATCCTTGCGTGTCTTTTCCAGGTCGACCGGTTTCAGATGCTTGCCCGGCCGGTCGGTGATCGGCGTGTCACCTTTCAGCACCTTCTTCTGGATCGCTTTCGGCCAACCGCCCGGGGGCTGGCCAAGATCGCCGTGCATCATCTCGACCACGCTGTCGGGGAAGACGACCTCGACGTCGGGGTCTTCGACCTGCGCGCGCGTCAGTCCCTGAGACACCATCATCAGCGCCATGTCGCCCACCACTTTGGACGACGGCGTGACCTTGACGATATCGCCGAACATCTGGTTGACGTCGGCGTAGGTCTGCGCGACTTCGTGCCAGCGCTCTTCGAGGCCCAGCGACCGGGCCTGCGCCTTGAGGTTGGTGAACTGTCCGCCGGGCATTTCGTGCAAATAGACCTCCGAGGCGGGCGCCTGCAGGCCGCTCTCGAATGCTGCGTAATGGGCGCGGACCTGCTCGAAATAGTTGCTGATCTCGCGGATCGCCGCGACATCGAGGCCGGTATCCCGCTCGGACCCGCGCAAAGCCTCGACGATCGACCCCAGCGTCGGCTGCGAGGTATTGCCCGACAGCGCGTCCATGGCCCCGTCGACGCAATCGACGCCCGCCGCCGAAGCCGCCAGCACCGTCGCGGTCGCGGCGCCGGAGGTGTCATGCGTATGAAAGTGGATGGGCAGGCCGACTTCGTCCTTCAGCGCCGTGATCAGCGCCGTGGCCGCGGCGGGTTTCATCAGCCCCGCCATATCCTTGAGCCCCAGCACATGCGCACCCGCGGCCTCCAGCTCCTTGGCCATGCCGACATAATACTTCAGATCGTATTTCGATCGCGCAGGGTCCAGCAGGTCGCCGGTGTAGCAGATCGTGCCCTCGCACACCTTGTTCGCGGCGATCACCGCGTCCATGGCGACGCGCATGTTCTCGACCCAGTTGAGGCTGTCGAAGACACGGAAAACATCGACGCCGGACTTGGCGGCCTGCGCCACAAAGCTCTGCACCACGTTGTCGGGATAGTTGGTATAGCCCACCCCGTTCGAGGCACGCAGCAACATCTGCGTCATGATGTTCGGCATCGCTTCGCGGATATCGCGCAGGCGCTGCCACGGACATTCCTGCAGGAACCGGTAGGCGACATCGAAGGTCGCACCCCCCCAGCATTCGACACTGAACAGCCCGTGCATCTTGGTGGCATAGGCCGGGGCCGCCCCGATCATGTCGATCGACCGCATCCGCGTCGCCAAAAGCGACTGGTGCCCGTCACGCATGGTCGTATCCGTGATCAAGAGCTGCTTCTGGTCGCGCATCCAGTCGGCAAGGGCCTCGGGGCCGAAATCGTCCAGAATGTTGCGGGTGCCCGGTGTGACATCCTTGGTCTTGTTGACCGGCGGCTTGGGCGGCTTGATATCGGCGTGCGGCTTCGGCCGACCAGCCGTCTCGGGATGCCCGTTGACGGTGATATCCGCGATATAGGTCAGGATTTTCGTCGCGCGGTCGCGGCGCTTGGAGAATTTGAAAAGATCCGGCGTCTCGTCGATGAACTTGGTATGGTATTCGTTGTTGAGGAACGTGGGGTGCTTCAGCAGGTTCTCGACGAAGGCGATGTTGGTCGACACGCCACGGATACGGAACTCGCGCAGGGCGCGGTCCATGCGGGCGATGGCCATTTCGGGCGTCGGCGCGCGGGCGGTCACCTTGGTCAGCAGGCTGTCGTAATAGCGCGTGATCACCGCCCCCGAATAGGCCGTGCCGCCGTCCAGCCGGATCCCCGGACCGGTGGCACTGCGATACATCTGGATGCGGCCGTAATCGGGGATGAAGTTGTTCTGCGGGTCCTCTGTCGTGACGCGGCATTGCAGGGCATGGCCGTCAAGCTTCACGTCGTACTGCGAGGCACAGCCTGTCGCCTCGACCAGCGACTTGCCTTCGGCGATCAGGATCTGGGCGCGCACGATGTCGATGCCCGTGACCTCTTCGGTGACGGTATGTTCCACCTGCACGCGGGGGTTCACCTCGATGAAGTAGAATTCGCCCGAGTCCATATCCATCAGGAATTCGACCGTGCCCGCGCATTCGTAGTTCACATGCTGGCACAGCTTCTTGCCGAGGTTGCAAAGCTGCTCGCGCTGGGTGCCCGACAGATAGGGCGCGGGCGCGCGTTCCACGACCTTCTGGTTGCGCCGCTGGACCGAGCAGTCACGCTCCCACAGGTGATAGATGTTGCCCTGGTTGTCGCCGAGGATCTGCACCTCCACATGCCGGGCGCGCATGATCATCTTTTCCAGATACCCCTCGCCGTTGCCGAACGCGGCTTCCGCCTCGCGGCGGCCTTCCAGCACTTTTTCCTCCAATTCGTCTTCGGACATGATCGGACGCATCCCGCGCCCGCCGCCGCCCCACGACGCCTTGAGCATCAGCGGATAGCCGATCTTCTCGGCCTCCTTCTTGATGGCGGCCATATCCTCGCCCAGAACCTCGGTCGCGGGGATCACGGGAACATCGGCTTCGATCGCGACGCGGCGGGCGCTGGCCTTGTCGCCCAAGGCGCGCATGGTCTCGGCCTTGGGGCCGATGAACGTGATCCCGTTGGCCGCGCAGGCATCGACGAAATCGGGGTTTTCGGACAGAAGGCCATAGCCGGGGTGGATCGCGTCCGCACCCGACATCTTGGCCACGCGGATGATCTCGTCGATCGACAGATAGGCGGCGACCGGTCCCAGGCCTTCACCGATGCGATAGGCCTCGTCGGCCTTGAACCGGTGCAGTCCCAGCTTGTCCTCTTCCGCGAAAACGGCCACCGTGCGTTTGCCCATCTCATTGGCGGCGCGCATGATGCGAATGGCGATTTCACCACGGTTCGCGATGAGGATTTTCTTGAAGTCGGTCATGTTGGATCCCTTTGCACTTGCAGCATTTTTATGGGGCAATTGCCGCAACGTCCACTCGATTCTGGGAAGCGCCTCAGGCGGCCCGCCACCGCGCGGGCAGCTGCCCGAGTGATCTGGTGCCCAGTTGGCCCATATTGCTGATCATATCCTGACGCAGGATATCGAGGACATGCGCGGCACCGTCTTCCCCGAGGGCCGCAAGCCCGTAATGGAACGCACGGCCCAGCATCACGAAATCCGCCCCCAGCGCAATGGCCCGCAGCACATCGAGCCCGCCTTCGATGCCGCTGTCGAAAATGACCGGGAGCGAGGTGGCCGCGCGCACCTGCGGCAGCACCTCGATGCTGGCGGGGCCGCCGTCGAACTGGCGGCCGGCATGGTTGCTGACCCAGATCGCATCCGCCCCTTCGGTCTGTAGCCGGGTGGCATCGGCGGGATTGCCCACGCCCTTGACGATCAGCGGACCATCCCAGACGTCGCGCAGTGATCTGAAGTAGTCCCAGTCCGGCGAGGTGCGCAGCAGGTATCCCACGTGCTGGTTGGACGGCAGCGTGGTCTTGACCTGCGAATAGCTCTCCATCAGGCGCAGGCGCGGCATCCCGGTCTTGCGGATGCCCATCAGCCACGCGGGGCATTGGGCCGCCTGGATCGCCAGGCGCGGGCTCAGCCGTGGTGGCTGGGTCAGCCCGCCCCGTGTCTGCCGCTCGCGGCGCGAGGCGACGGGCACGTCGACCGTCAGCACGAGGGTGGTGAAACCGGCACCTTTCGCCCGCTTGAGGATGTCATCGCGGATCGCCGGATCACGCGGCGGATAAAGCTGAAACCACGCGTGCTCACCCGCATGCGGGCCGACATCCTCTGGCAGTTGCGCCGCGACGGTAGAGAGCGTGTAGGGAATGTCGGCGCGTGCCGCGGTCCGCGCCAGCATCTGCTCGGCCCCCGGCCAGATCAGCCCCGACATGCCGACGGGGGCAATGCCGACAGGCAGCGGATGGGTGTGACCGAACAGCGTGGCCGAAAGATCGGGATCGAATTCGCCATGCAGGATCGAAGGGTCCAGCCGCACCTCGTCCAGCGCGGTCCGGTTACGCCGCTGTGTCGCCTCGACCCCGGTGGCACTGTCGAGGTATTCCCAGACGAAATGCGGGATGCGCCGCCTGGCACGGGCCTTGAGATCGGAAATGGCGGGATAACGGGCGTGCAGTGTCATAGTCTAGCCAATCAGCAGATGCCCCAACATACCAAGCACAAAGCCCGCAACAGCGGCGAGGGGCGGCCCCTGTTCGTTGTCCAGTTTGGCACTTGGGGCAATGCTTTGAAAGATCAGATAAAGGATCGCTCCTGCCGCGCCAAGCATCAGGGCCCCTGTGACCTGGGGCAGATCGGCAAGCAGCCAGAAACCGGTCAGGGCTGCGATGGGCCCCAGAAACGACAGCAGCAGGAACCGGACGAGGACCGTCCGCCGGTTGCCGCCGGCATCAGCCTGTTCGCGATAGGCGTTGAAGCCTTCGGGCAAATTCTGCAGCGCGATCATCATCGCAAGCAAAAGGGCCGCGTCTTCACCGGCGGCGATGACCGCCCCGAGCGCGAACGCCTCGGGGATGAAATCTGCCAGCATGGCAATCAACTGCGCGGCAGGCGTGCCGGAGCGAGCCAGGCGTGCATCGACAATGGCCATCAGCACGGCGCCGCCAAGAAGCCAGCCGACGGTCGCGAAATCCCCCAGGACCGCCTCGCCTTCGGGTATGAGGACGAAGGCGACCGCGCTCAAAAGGGCGCCTCCGCCGAAGGCCAGCACGCTATGGCGCAGTTCGTTCTGCAGCCAGTCACGCTGAATATCGACAAATGCCGCCAGACACCCCCCGAGCGGGATCATTATGCCGGCAATCATGGCAAGCGCGATCGTTTCAATCATCCTGATGGCGTAGCGAAATTTCTCCAAGATGCAAAGTGGCGCATCCTGCAGGCGTCGGTTTGCCTCCGGCGGGGATATTTATGGGCCAATAATGGGTGGAACGAAAATAGAACAAGCCTTTTCACACGCGGTGAATGGGGCTATGTGTGGCCCATGAGCGGTTTTTCGGAAGATGATGCTTTCGAGGCGGCAGCGGTGCCGCTGAGCCAGCGCGCGATGGCGCGTGGGGCGGTGGCCCCCTATCTGGACGGGCTGAACCCGGCGCAGCGTGAAGCGGTCGAGACGTTGCAGGGCCCTGTGCTGATGCTGGCGGGTGCAGGAACCGGCAAGACCAAGGCGCTGACCGCGCGGATCGCGCATTTGCTGACGACCGGTACGGCACGACCTCACGAGGTTCTTGCCGTGACCTTCACCAACAAGGCCGCGCGCGAGATGAAACAGCGGATCGGCGGCATGCTGGGCGAGGCGGTCGAGGGGATGCCATGGCTGGGCACCTTCCATGCCGTCTGCGTGAAACAGCTGCGCCGCCATGCCGAACTGGCCGGGCTCAAGTCCAGTTTCACCATTCTGGACACCGACGACCAGATCCGCCTGATGAAGCAATTGATCGAAGCCGAAGGGATCGATCACAAACGCTGGCCCGCGCGGATGCTGTCGGGAATTATCGACGGCTGGAAGAACAAGGCATGGACGCCGGAAAACGTGCCCGTTGCCGAAAGCGGCGCCTTCGATCACAAGGGCGTCGACCTCTACGCCGCCTACCAACGCCGCCTGCTGGAACTCAACGCCGTCGACTTCGGTGACATCCTGCTGCACATGGTGACGATCTTCCAAAAGCACCCCGATGTGCTGGAGCAATACCAGCGCTGGTTCCGCTTTATCCTCGTGGACGAATACCAGGATACCAACGTCGCCCAGTACATGTGGCTGCGGCTGCTGGCCCAGTCGCACAAGAACATCTGCTGCGTGGGCGACGACGACCAGTCGATCTACGGTTGGCGCGGGGCCGAGGTGGGCAATATCCTGCGGTTCGAAAAGGATTTCCCCGGCGCGCATGTGGTGCGGCTGGAGGAAAACTACCGCTCGACCCCGCATATCCTCGCGGCCGCTTCGGGCGTGATCTCGGCCAACAAGGGCCGCCTGGGCAAGACGCTCTTCACCTCGGTCGAAGAAGGTGAAAAGGTCCGCCTGATCGGCCATTGGGACGGCGAGGAAGAGGCCCGCTGGATCGGCGAGGAAATCGAGGCGGCCCAACGCGGCACCCGTGGCATGGCCCCCATCGGGCTTGATGACATGGCCATCCTCGTCCGCGCGTCCCACCAGATGCGCGCCTTCGAGGATCGCTTCCTGACCATCGGTCTGCCCTACCGCGTCATCGGCGGCCCGCGCTTCTACGAACGCATGGAGATCAGGGACGCGATGGCCTATTTCCGCCTCGCGGTCTCGCCCGAGGATGACCTGGCGTTCGAACGCATCGTCAACACCCCCAAGCGCGGGCTTGGCGACAAGGCGGTCCAGACCATCCAGCGCACGGCGCGCAGCAATGGCGTGTCGCTGGTCGAGGGCGCGCGGATTGTCGTGCAGGGCAAACTGCTGGGCGGCAAGGGGCTGAAGGAGCTTGGCGTTCTGGTCGCGTCGCTCGATCGCTGGCATGCGCAGGTGCGCGACGAGGCGGACACGCATATCGAACTGGCCGAGATGATCCTCGATGAAAGCGGCTACACCACCTTCTGGCAGAACGACAAGACGCCCGAGGCGCCGGGCCGGCTGGAAAACCTCAAGGAACTGGTCAAGGCGCTCGAGAACTTCGAGAACCTGCAAGGCTTTCTCGAACACGTCAGCCTGATCATGGATAACGAGACCGATGACGGTGGCGAGAAAGTCAGCATCATGACCCTGCACGCCGCCAAGGGGCTGGAATTCCCCGCCGTCTTTTTGCCCGGGTGGGAGGACGGTTTGTTCCCTTCGCAGCGGTCGATGGATGAAAGCGGGCTCAAGGGCCTCGAAGAGGAACGGCGCCTCGCCTACGTCGGCATCACCCGCGCCGAAGAGGTCTGCACGATCTCTTTTGCCGCCAACCGCCGCGTCTACGGCCAGTGGCAGAGCCAGATGCCGTCACGCTTTATCGACGAGCTGCCCGAGGATCATGTCGAGGTGCTGACACCTCCCGGCCTTTACGGGGGTGGCTACGGGGCGGCGGGGATGTCGGCAAG
>Ga0207419_1002989_pt1 | contig 10482 bp, 8 predicted proteins | sample ElkSloMetagenome_4_FD_184723 | JGI IMG/M metagenome (GOLD analysis project Ga0207419, IMG submission 184723) | Hot spring microbial communities from Elkhorn Slough, Monterey Bay, USA - MD2A (version 2) | ecosystem: Environmental > Aquatic > Marine > Intertidal zone > Estuary: Microbial mat ... | reverse complement strand
GAACGCTTGACATAAGCGACGATGGTACAACAATTACTATGGAAGTTACACGTGGTGCAGCTGACTTTAATGATGCTATGGTTATTTATATTGACACCGCCACTGGTGGACGCTCCACCATAGATACAGATGTTAATGACCAAGCTGATGATTTACGACGTGCAATATCTAGTGCGGGAAGCGACGAGTCTGTTATCACTTTTCCTGCAGGATTTGCACCAGAATATGCCATAGCTGTAGATGTTAATTTTGGTGGCCTGTGGTCTATTCCTGAAACTGGAGTTGTAGGTGATACTGAACTACCTTTTGAAGTCGCTGTAAATTCAACTTTAGCTGCAACAACAGATGCTTCTTTTACAATGGAGGTAGACTGGGCTGCATTAGGATTAACCTCTTCTGATGATTTTGACTTTATAGCAGTCTATCTTAATTCTGGTAACGGATTTACATCAGATGAATCTTTTGGTTCCCCTATTGTAGGTGGTAATCCTGGAGGATCTAATTATTCACTTTCTAGTTTCTTTACATATTCCCAAACCTTAAGTAGTCCGAACATTGTTTCTAATGACTTAGAATTGGTAGAAATAAATGACCAACTTATCGTTAAAAATTTAAATTCAACCGCCACATTATCTATTTTTAATATGCTTGGTCAGCAAGTTGTTAATAAGGATTTAAATGGGTATAACAATCAATACATTGTAGATCTCAATAATAAACAGAATGGAATTTATATTGCTAAAATTGTTTCTGAAAGACAATCCCGGACCTATAAATTTATTCTAGATTAATAGCTATTTACTAAATTTGAAACGCCTGAAAAATATTCAGGCGTTTTTTTATGAAATACAAAACCACCATAGAGATTCAAAAACCCATAAATACCGTTCTAACAAAATGGAAGGCGTACGGTGAGTTAAAAAATTGGCAGAAAGGGCTGGAATCTGTAGAGCATATAAAAGGAAGACCAGGAGAAACAGGCTCTAAAATGCGACTTAATTATCGATTTGATAATAATCAGCATTCTATAACGGAAAGCATAGCCAACGCTAATCTACCTGAGATGCAACATACTATTTACAGTTCTAAGGGATTGCGCCATATAAAGATGGATACTTTTGAATCTATAGATGAAAATTCTTGCAAATGGATATGCAACAATGAATTTGTGCCAACAAATTTTAAAATGTATTTTCTTATTTTATTTATGCCCAAAACCTTCAAAAAACAAACCCTGAGCTATATGACGGCGTTTAAAAATTATGTAGAAAAAGGAATATCAATAGCACATGAGACAGATTAAACTTATATGGGATTTTAGAGGTCCCAACGGAAAACACACAGCCGACCATCATTTACTGCATCTTGAAGAATTCATGAAAAATAATGACAAAACCATGATTTCTAAAGGCACGGCATCACTCACAGAAATGCACCATATCGCCTATATAGTTGTTGAAGAAACTGATGTGAAGGAGTTACGCACAAGTCTTAAACCCCATAGAGGGCAAGTGCATGCCAACTAAAAAAGACGTTTTAGTAAAGCTTTTACAAATCTTCCGGGAGGTACCGCTGTTATAATTTTAAGATCTTCAAGGTAGCTAGATTCTTCATCTAAAAACTTAAAAATTGTAGTGACTGGGGTTTTTTTAAATAAGCTTGAAAATAAGCGGTGACCGTCATCGTTATGCTTAGACAATACATCTAAGAGTAAAAGATCATAGAACCAAAATTTACTTCGTTTTGTAAACGACCTAAAATCTGAGGTTGTTTTTAAAAAGTTTATAAGTTCTACTGTTTTTTTGCTGGTATTTTTAAATGTATAGCCAGTGCTGGCCTTTGTCCAGCCTCCAGCAGTGCCAATATGTACCACGTTTTTGGTATTTGCCTCCCAGAACTGATAGCAACTCATGGGTATGGCGCCTTTTTCTTTTTCTACAATTTCGTAATCCGTAATATTTTTTTCTTTGAGATATTTGGATATGGCCGCATCGTAGATTTCTTCTTTCAGAAGGTTTTCAGAAAACAAGGTATATTCAAAAAGCGCCTCATGCTTGGAGGTTGGTAAAATATACATAAATCTGGTGGCCTGGTTTTGTGGGATATCGAAATCCATAAATGTGGCCACTTCATCATCAAACATAGGGGTTTTGGTCTTAATAAACCAGCCCACAAAATGCTGCTTTAATACGGGATAACGTTTTTGATGCTTCCATGTGCGATTTAGGAGGATACTATTAAATACTTTCTTGGCCTTGTATCTATTGTGGGAAGTAATCACTTCAACTTCATGATCATCAGTAATCAGTTGGCTTACCTCTTCAGAAGTAAAACTCATATTATTGCACTGTTCTATATGTTGCCAGAAATAGTCATAAAGCCGCGCACTTCTCAGCATTTTATAGCAATAAGGTGCTATATCAATTTTTTCTGAAAACCCTGGACTACCAAAAAATATCTTAGGCCAAGATTTGTGGAGTAAGTTGTTCCACTCCCCATCGTCTTGTTCCCAAAAACACCAGGTTCTATTATTAGTTTGATTTTTTGTCTTGTCTATGATTAAAATAGATTTATCCTCAAAAAATGCATCTTGTGACATTCTATAGGCTAGCATTAATCCAGATAGTCCAGCGCCCGTTATTATGTAGTCGTATATTTTCATCTAAAGAATAAAAAGGTGGCGAAAAAAATAGTGATGGAAATGAAAATATGCCATGACAATACTTTATTAGATTGAATTTTAAATATCTGGTAGCCTCTATGAGCTACATAGGCAGTAATTAACCAACCAAAATAGTTTTGTAGTGGGACTATTCCACTGTTAAATTCCCAGTAGTCAAATCTTGGGGCAGACACCTCAATAATAACATCCAAACCTGTCATTAACAAGGCACCGATTAATGAGGTAATCCATATATTTTTAAAAACTGTTTTCGCTATATCTGCTGTTATAACTGTAAGCAATGCCCAGTTTAGACATATAATCACTGGAACGCCAAAAATTTTTATACCTAAGTTTTCACCATAAGCGTAATTACCAAAGATGAGCCCAAAATTTACACCAAGCGCTTCGGTAATAAAGCCTAAGATAAATGGAATACTTAAGGCATAAAATACCTTTTTATTTACTTCGTCAATATTCCATAGTAGCAGTAAAAATGTTAGGATTAAATTAAGTGGTGTTAGGCTTATAAACCACTCTGATGCTTCGGAGAGAATTCCTAAAATCCCTGAGATTGTAAATAGCCAGACTAAAAAAATACTCAGGTGTACTTTATACGCTAACAGCTTTTGCATATTAATGTGACTTAGTGATAAGATCAGAAACTATTTTACCAGACAGCAAACATAATGGAATTCCACCTCCAGGATGCACACTTCCGCCGCAGAAATACAAGTTTTCTATAGTATTGGTGAAATTAGGATGTCTTAAAAAAGCAGCAAACTTATTATTAGATGCCGCGCCGTACAAGGCCCCTTGATAACTCTGTGTTTTGGATTCTATGGCTCTTGGATCTAGAATGTTTTCAAACTCAATTAAACTGCTAATATCCTTTTTTAAAATTCTACTTAATTTTTTAAGGATATGGCTTCTGGCTTCTTCTATAAGTAGATCCCAATCTTGCCCCTTATTACTTGGAACATTTATCATGGTAAACCAATTTTCACAACCTTTTGGGGCATCATTAGGTTCTTCTTTAGAAGTGATATTTATGTAAACTGTTGGGTCATCAAAAATGGTATTCTCATTAAAAATACAATCAAATTCTCTTTCATAATTGTCAGAGAAAAAGATGTTGTGTAAGTCCAGTTCCTTAAATTTTGCTCTAATGCCCCAATAAAATATGAGCGCAGAACTGCTCCTAGGTTGTTTAAGAATTTTCTCAGGTGCCTTTTGCTTATGTAGAAGATGCCTGTAGGTAGGCATAACATCTGCATTACTTACCACAAGGTCGAAAGTTTGTACTTCTCCATTTGTGGAAATGCCTGTAGCCTGCTTATGCTTTACTATAATTTCTTCTATCTTGGTATTAAAATTAAATGTAACACCTAGATTTTGTGCCAATTTATAAATACTCATGGTGATTTGGTGCATCCCACCTTTTGGGAAGTACGTTCCAAAATGTTGCTCCAAATGTGGAATCATAGACATGATTCCGGGAGTGGCGTAAGGATTAGAACCATTGTAAGTAGCGAACCTATTAAATAGTTGCACCAATTTTGGATCGCTGAACCAATCTTGATTTACCTCGTTTAAAGATTTATGAATGTCTAAACTAAATATTCGGGTGATGGCTTTTAGAGTATCCTTACTTAGGTAAGTGGATAGTTTATGTAATGACTTTTCTAAAAACAAACCTGCTGTAAGGTCATATTTTACCTTGCTACTATTAAAATAGTTGAGTATTGTGTTTTCATCTACATCAAAAACCTCTGCCGCTTCCTTTGCAAACGCTTCCGGTTGGGCACGAGCAGAAAATCGCGTTTCATCTTCAAAGAAATAGTTACAGACAATTTCTTTTTGCTTGTATTCAAAATAATTGTCAATAGGCTCGTTTGCCACTTGAAACAATTCTTCTACAAACTGAGGCATTGTAAAAAGTGAGGGGCCCATATCAAACCTATAACCTTGAGCCTCAAAAGCTGTTAACTTTCCACCTGGGTATGAATTCGCTTCAAAAACTGTAACTTCATATCCGTTAGACTGCAGGCGAACCGCTGCCGATAGGCCGGCGATACCAGCACCTATAATAGCAACAGTTTTTTTAGTCATCTGCCCTTGAGTCATAAAACGAATATACTGCAATAAGTTCTTCTGAAGTGTTTAAAATTTATTAAATCTATCTGGAATAATTAGGTGACTCTTTCGTTATTGTTACATTATGCGGATGACTCTCGTTTATACCGCTAGATGTAATTTTCACAAATTTACCGTGCTCTTGTAATGTGGCGACATCCTTAGCCCCGCAATAACCCATTCCTGCGCGCAAACCACCTATAAACTGATGTATACTTTCGTATAATTCACCTTTATAGGGCACGCGTCCTACAATACCTTCTGGAACTAATTTTTTGATATCATCTTCTACATCTTGAAAATAGCGATCTTTACTACCTTGTTTCATGGCTTCCACTGAACCCATTCCGCGATAGGATTTAAATTTTCGTCCTTCGTAAATGATGGTTTCACCAGGACTTTCTTTCGTACCAGCTAATAATGACCCTAGCATCACAGTATCTGCACCGGCAGCTATGGCTTTAGGAATATCACCTGTATATCTTATACCGCCATCTGCAATCACTGGAACACCAGATCCTTTAATGGCATGCGATACTTCTAAAACTGCAGAAAACTGCGGAAAGCCAACACCTGCCACAACGCGCGTTGTACAAATGGAACCTGGTCCTATACCTACTTTAACAGCATCTGCCCCAGCATCGACCAGATATTTAGCAGCTTGAGCTGTAGCAATATTTCCTACAATTATTTCTAAGTCTGAAAATTTAGATTTCATCTCCTTCAAGATATGAACCACGCCTTTGGAGTGCCCGTGTGCCGTATCTATAACCACGGCATCTACACCTGCATTAACTAATGCTTCTGCTCTATCAAAAACATCTGGAGTTACCCCTAAGGCTGCCGCTACCCTTAATCTGCCATAGGTATCCTTATTTGCAATAGGTTTTTGCGTAACCTTAGTAATGTCTCTAAAAGTTATAAGCCCTGCTAGTTTGTAGTCTGAATCAACGATGAGTAATTTCTCAATTTTATTTTCTTGAAGTATGGCTTCGGCATCTTTTAGGGAGGTCCCAACCGGCGCTGTTACTAAATTCTCTGAAGTCATAACATCCTGTATAGGCCTGTCGTGTTGATGCTCAAATCTTAAGTCTCTGTTAGTTACAATACCTTTAAGCAAACCTTCATCATTTACTATGGGAATGCCACCTATACTATGTTCTCTCATAGCATTTTTGGCATCGGCAACGACTGCATTTAAAGGTAAGGTCACTGGGTCTATGATCATACCACTTTCAGCACGTTTTACTTTACGCACCTTTTGGGCTTGAGCCTCTATGGTCATGTTTTTATGAAGCACGCCTATACCACCTTCTCGCGCCATAGCAATAGCCATTTTACTTTCTGTAACCGTATCCATTGCCGCTGAAATGATGGGAACGTTGATGGGAATGTTTCTAGTAAAACGCGATTGAATATTGACCTCTCTAGGTAGTACTTCTGAAAAAGCAGGAACTAAAAGGACGTCATCATAGGTTAACCCTTCTCCTAAGATTTTGTGTTGATGTGCAGTCATAGCAATTAAGAATATAATTGCACACAAAGATACAACTTATAATTTATAATATAAGTGCTTAATACTTCTATATAAAACATAAAAAAAGCCAACATAGAGTTGGCTTTAATATTTCATTATTACTGTTATTTACGCCTGAGCATTTTCAGGAGCCCAGTGAGAACATAACATTCCTGGTGTTGCTTTTTGAGGATTAGCGCATGTAGTTGTTTCATATCTTGCGCAATTACCACAATTTGGGTCGTTTTTTAAAGCTGCTTTCATATTAAAACTGTCGCAGGTATAATTGGTGGCTACCTTCACCCCATGCACTTTACAAAGTTTATTACTTTTTAAATTCTCACAGTTGATACAGCTATTTCCTATTCTAATTGACATACTTTTAAGTTTTAAATTCTTTTAAAGATAAAAAATAGGACTGTTAATTAAAACTTAAATGTTTTATAATCAGTTATTTATATTTAGACTGTTTTAAAACTGTTATAATTATCTTATAAGTAATGTCATTTTAATATTCAATTTTTAAAATTTTATTTGCAGTGTTGTATAAAAGTTTCTAGGCGCTGAAGGTATAATGCCAGGACCAGGATAGCCCGTTGCTCTGCGTGTAAAATACTCCTTATTTAGAAGATTATTGACGCCGGCTTCCACTTTAAATCTACTATAATTATAGGAAAAAGAGACGTCTAAAATATCATAAGCAGGAATTTCACCAATAACCCCACTAATATTCGATTCTTTTGAATTAGTTGCATCTGTAAACTGACGACCAAGGTAAGTATACTGCACATTGGCCAAAAAATTCTTATAGCCCATTCTTAAGCCAGTTTTAAGATTAATATCTGGAACAAATTCTACTGCGTTTCCTTCTACATTATTCTGTTGAGATTTGGTGTATTCTGACTGAATAAAAGAGGTATTAATAAAATAATTGAAGCTATAATCATTATCCATTTTTAGGAGTTTTTTCAAATTAAAGTCTAATAAAGATTCTACACCATACATAATCGCATCACCAACATTTCCGCGTTCACTTATGACGCGGCCATCACCAAGACTTTTTTGTATAAATCCTATTCTATTATTGTATAATAATGCAAATCCACCTACATCGTAAGACACCAATCGTTTATAATTGCCGCGAATTCCAAGGTCTATGGTATAGCCATCTTCATCTGTTATATTAGGATTTATAGCAAATGCGGGATTAGAGATATTAATATCTGCGAAGGTAACAGACCTATAATTTTGAGACAGATTACCATAGAACTCTACAGCTTTAGAGGGTTTATAACTGAGGCCTACACCCAATAAGATAAACTGACGCTCAAAACTCCTATTATCAGGAACAGTTTCCTCAAATATGACATTACCAGCTGCGTCTGTGTTTATACGTTGGTAGAAGCCTTCGCTTTCCGTCTTAATATATTCTAACCTAAACCCTGGTGTGATAGAAAATTTATCGTTCAAATAAAAAATATTTTCACCAAACACCGCAAGGTTTAAATTTGGAAAATCAAATTGTGACTGATCTGGATAATTAGGATAATTCTCTGTTCGAATTTCGAAATCTGGTCCTCTACCCTCCGATCCTGGACCTTGTTGCTGACTATTATCGGCATCATAGAACTTGGTACCAATTAAAAATGTAGCATCCTTTCCTAAAAATTTATATTCACTTAACAAACGAGCCTCAAAGCCATAATTATTAAAATCACCTTTTATTAAATCGCGCTCAGTTCCTGGATCAATCTGGTCTACTCTATTTGTTCTAAAGCCGAGAGCATTTCGAGTGGCATTTAATCCGAAAAAATTGAAGGTAAAATTAGTTTGATCTGAAAACTCATGCGCTATTTTAAAATTATACAACAGCCAATCTACTTCGAACCAATTTCGCGCCCTGTTACTTTGGTACGGATCGTTATTAAACTGGCTGTCTGTTAAACCTCCAGCTTGTTGAGCCAAATAGTCTAAATAGGTAAATTCAGCTGACAATTTAGTTTTCTCTGAAAGCTGATAGCCCACATGAGCAAAAACATTTTTAGATTCGAATTCTGAATTTGGACGAAACCCATTTCCTCTTTTATAATTGAAAAAGGTGTAGTAACTCCACTTTCCTTTGGTACCGCTCAAACTGGTAAAATTGGTAAATAAACCAAAACTTCCAACAGTATTTCTAGTAATTAATTCTATAGGCTTATTAGGGTTAGGTGTTTTCATTACAAAATTAACAAGGCCGCCAAACTGCGTTCCGTACTGTAATGAAGCGGCACCACGTATCACCTGTATTTCTTTTAAGCCTTCTGCTGCGGGCGCATAATAGCTTTCTGGATAACCTAAAACATCCGCACTAATATCATAACCATTTTGTCGCGTATTAAAGTTTGCTGTACGGTTGGGGTCCAGACCACGACCACCTATATTAAGCTGCAGTCCTGCATCGTCATTCTGATAGATATTTAAACCCGCTACTTGAGCGTATATTTGCCTGGCATTGTTAGTGGCTAAATTGGCCATGGACTGCTCTATTTGCACCACTTCTGTTTTTCTACCGGCATAAATAGCAGTTTCTTCTACATCCTTTAAACGACTTAACTCAAAAACGCGTTTTTTTCTTGCCGTAATCTCTACTGCCGAAAGTTCTTCACCTAAAAGCTCTAGTTGCGGATTTAAAACCATACCATCTTGCAACGTAATTTTGGTTTCTAACAACTGGTAATCGTAGGCAAAATAAACCACATTTAATGTCTCGGCCTTGGTCGTAAACTCAAAATAACCTTCTGAATTTGTTTTAGCCAGAAGACCTGAAAACTTATCGTAAACCTCTACATTATTTAACGGCTGTTGTGTGGCTTTACTCGTTACAAAACCAGATACTTTGGTTTGAGCTACCACAGTATAAACCAAGCTAAAAAAGAAAAATATAAAACTATAAGCCTTTAATGGTATCATTGAATGGTAAAATCCAGTTTTGGGGTGTGAATGATTCATCTAATTTTGTTAAATCGGTATTAGGATCTATGTAGCGCTGGCTGCGTCTTCCATTTAGGGCGACAAAACTGTCTACGTAGATTTCAATATTTTTATGGCCCTGAGACTTAAAATGTTGTTCTAAAAACTTAGCATACTGCAAAATAAAATCAGGTTGTGTACTCATTTCCTTTTCCTGAAATGGTGTTAGAAAGTCTGAATTATCAACTAAGAAGTATTGTCCAGTATTCCCATCCACCACTTTAAATTCGGCATAACCTGTTTTTTCAATAAGCATCACGCGCCAAGAAAACCTAAAGCCTTCTTCAGTCCAAAACAATTCACCTGGATACCACAAATAGCGCCATGGTAAAATAAATTGTATACTGAAAAATAGCACCAAGATGGGAAGGATAATTTTTCGGTTTGCTATACTTAGAGTTTCAACCTTCAACATTTCGGTTTGCGGCTTTAACTTTTTGAACAGTTTGCGGAATACATCTAAAATTCGCTCGTGAACACCTGCATCGAAAAAAATTAATGCCGATACAATCATAACGTACGGAAACATACCGATAGGGAAAAGTATTCTCGTAAATACATGAAAAAATACGACGAGTACAAAAGCGACAATTCGTGTCCGCTTATACAGCAAAAGAAAAGGAATGCACAAATCATAGAACATACCAGACCAACTCATAGCGATGTGAAACCAATGTTGCTGCATAAGATTTTCGCCAATAAACGGCAGGTCGTATTTAGAGGGCAGCCAGATTTTTAAAGGCATCGCATTAAACAGCCAGTCACTGTTTAGCTTAGCTAAACCTGCATAGAAATAGACAATAGTAATGAGCAGCTTTAGGCTATCAATCGTCCAGTTTGGTATATGCTTATATTGTTTTTTCTTAATTAAATTATCAACAGAAAAATAGGCGTTGGCAGGTAAAAAGCACATTAAGAAACTTAGAATACTAATAAAATAATAATGATTGAGGTATGTAGTTTTATCCATCAACTCTATGTAAGTAAAACTTAAAAAAAATACGATGATGGATAAGCGGTATTTTAAACCTAAAGCCACGAAAAGTGCCGATAGGCCACAAATAATAAATAATACATAAGTAGCAGAACCAATTGGATTTATCCAATCAAAGCCATAATAACTAAAATGAAATTTAGGATTTAAATAAAGTTTTTC
>Ga0207419_1002988_pt1 | contig 10482 bp, 12 predicted proteins | sample ElkSloMetagenome_4_FD_184723 | JGI IMG/M metagenome (GOLD analysis project Ga0207419, IMG submission 184723) | Hot spring microbial communities from Elkhorn Slough, Monterey Bay, USA - MD2A (version 2) | ecosystem: Environmental > Aquatic > Marine > Intertidal zone > Estuary: Microbial mat ... | reverse complement strand
GAACTCACGGGTCACATCGCCATCTTCGGTCTTGAAGGTCGCCTTTTGGCCAGGACCATCAACCGCCACCAGAGTGCTGTTGAATCTGAGATCGATGCCATACCTCTCAACGTAGCTCATCAATGCCGGGACATAATCGGCCACACCAAAAAGCACCCCGCCAGCATTATCAAACTCCACATCGATCTGGTCGAGAACACCGCTGCGCAGCCAGTGATCGCAAGACAGATACATCGCCTTTTGCGGAGCGCCAGCACATTTGATCGGCATCGCAGGCTGGCTGAAGATCGCGCGGCCCTGTTTCAGGCCTTGCACCAATTCCCAGGTGTAGGGTGCAAGATCATAGCGGTAGTTCGAAGTCACCCCGTACTTTCCAAGAGAACCTTCGAGGCCCTCAATCTTCTCCCACGCGAGCCGAATTCCCGGTGCAACCACCAGAGCTTCGTAGGTAACGGTTGAACCATCTTCGAGGGTCACTTGATTGTCGTCCGGTTGGAACGATCTCGCTGCCGCCTTTAGCCAAGTAACATCTCTGGGCATCACGCTTGCCATTGTTCGGCGCGTAATATCAGCATCAAAAACACCGCCGCCAACCATCGTCCAACCGGGCTGGTAGGCGTGTGTCTCGCCGGGCTCGATTATGGCAATGTCGAGGTCTGGCCTGCGCTTTAGCAGGGACGTCGCGGTGGCAATCCCGCCGGAGCCGCCGCCAACGACGACAACTGTATGTGAAACGGACATGTGTGTTCTCCCAAGTTTTTTTTAACTGAGCTGATCTCTCAGATTGGTCAGATCGTACCCTGCGGCGGCTGCACGCGTGAGCCTTTCGGATGGCTTGATATCGTCAGGATTAGCGAGTGTTTCCAGCGTGATGGAGCGCGTGCCGGACCGGCAAAAGGCGAGGACCGGCCCTTCCGAACCACGGCGAACCGCACGGAATGCGGCAATCGCTGCGTCCGGAAATACTCCGCCCGAAACAGGTATATGGTGAAATGCGAGGCCAGCTGCGTGGGCAGCCTCGCGCATTTCGGCAACCGCGGGTTGATTTTCCTCTTCCCCATCGGGACGATTGCAGACAAGCGCGACAAAGCCACGCTCAGCAAGTTGGGAAAGATCACTTGGGGCTATTTGAGGCGCAACCGCAAATCCGGAGGCGACGTCACGGATTTCCATCAGACAGCTCCTTCAATGATACGCACGGCAAGCATTCCGCAGAGCATGGCGACCACGAAAATCGCCGCCGAAGCCGGCTCGATAACCAGCGCAGCGATACCCGGTCCCGGGCACAGGCCTGCTATGCCCCATCCGATTCCGAACAGCGCTGATCCGCCAATTAGCTTGGGGGTCAGGTCGCTCGTTCCGGGTAATGTGAAGCCTTCGCCAAAGAACGGGCGGGCAAGCCTTGGCTGGATTCGCCACGCCACGACCATGACGAGGACGGCTCCACCCATTACGAATGCCAGCGTCGGGTCCCAATCACCAAACAGATCGAGAAAGCCCCGAACCCGTGCCGGGTCAGTCATGCCGCCAAGCGCAAGGCCAGCGCCGAATATCGTGCCGGAAAGCACCGGGATAAGAATGCGCCCGATCACCGTAGGGCCTCAAATCCCATGGCATTCATCAAAGCGACCGTAACAAAGCCTGTGACCATAAAGGTCAGCGTTGCAATGATTGATCGCTGCGAAAAACGACTCATCCCGCAAACGCCGTGTCCACTGGTGCAACCGCTTCCCAGCCTCGTGCCGATCCCGACAATCAACCCCGCGATGATAAGGAGCACGGGCGATGCAAAGTTCGCCGGCAAGCCGCCCATGGCGAGCAGAACGATGAAAGCACCGATCGGCAAACCGGTAACAAAGGCCCACGCCGATATGCGCGGCAGACTGCTCTCAGAAAGGCCAACAGCCCTTGCAGCAATACCAGAGACGCCAGCAATTCGCCCCGCACCAAGCAGCATAATTGCCGCCGCAAGCCCGATAAGAACTCCGCCTGCAAGGCCTGCCAGCGGTGCAGCATCAGGAAACCCGGGAAGTGTCATACCGCGTTGACAGGAATTTTGATGTAGCTGACGCCATTATCCTCGGGATCTGGCAGACGCCCGCCGCGAATATTTATTTGCACCGAAGGCATGATCAGATTGGGCATTGCGAGGGTGGCGTCACGGGTGGTGCGCATTTCGACGAATTCGTCTTCGGTCACACCATCCTTGACGTGCACATTTCCCTCGCGCTGCTGCGTAACAGTGGTTTCCCACGCATAGTCATCACGGCCCGGCGCCTTGTAATCATGACACAGGAACAGGCGCGTTGCGTCAGGCAGGGCTAGCAAGCGCCGGATTGACTGAAAAAGCTGGCGGGCATCGCCGCCGGGGAAGTCTGCGCGCGCCGTGCCAAAGTCGGGCATGAAAATCGTGTCGCCGACAAACGCAGCATCGCCGATGATAAAGGCCATATCGGCCGGCGTGTGACCGGGAACATGCAAGGCGATGCCTTCGAGCTTGCCGAGCTTGAATGTCTCACCATCGACAAAAAGGTGATCGAACTGCGATCCATCCCGCTCGAAATCGGTGCCCGCGTTGAACAGTTTGCCGAATACATCCTGGACGCGGATAATCTCTTTTCCGATGGCGAGCTTTCCACCAAGTTTCTCTTGAAGGAATGGCGCTGCCGAAATGTGATCCGCGTGCGCATGGGTTTCAATCAGCCACATCACTTTCAAATTATGCGAATTCACATATTCGATTATGAGTTCCGCAGACCCGTGCGATGTGCGCCCGGAAGCGGCCTCATAATCCAATACGGAATCGATGATGGCCGCCTCATCCGTGGCGGGGTCATGCACCACGTAACTAACGGTGTTGGTAGCCTCATCAAAAAACCCCGCTATGGAGGGGCGCATGGCCTTCTCATTTATGGCGCGCTCAATCTGGTGAGCGGCGGCTTGTAGCGGCTGATCGTCGCGACTCATTGACTTTCTCCAAATTATTTACATAAACTGTGTATGTGTATTGCCTTTGGTCTGTCAAGTGCTACAAGAGGCGCAATGGATACCGAGCAGCATCATTCACCTGCGCCCTGTTCAGGCTTGCGCATTGGTGACACACCCCCCGATTTCGAGGCGCGAAGCACGATCGGGCCGGTCAGATTGTCCGCTTATCGCGGTCGATGGTTGATCCTTTTCTCCCACCCCGCAGACTTTACCCCGGTTTGCACGACCGAGTTTGTCGAACTGACGAAGGAGGCAAAGGCTTTCGAGAAGCGAAAATGCGAGCTGATGGCGCTTTCGGTCGACAGCCTGTTTTCCCATTTTGCATGGCTTCGGCTGATCAAGGAGCGTTTCGATATCGAGGTGCGCTTCCCGATTGTCGAAGACCCTACCTTGGTAATCGGCCGCGCCTTCGGCATGGTCGCCCCGACCGACAATGACAGCGCGACGGTTCGGACAACCTTTTTTATCGATCCCGAAGGCATCATCCGGGCCATGACCTGTTATCCAAGCAACGTAGGGCGCTCGATACCGGAAATGCTCCGCACTCTGGACGCACTCCAGGCGATCGACGCTACAGGCGGTTTATCGCCCGCCAATTGGCAGGCTGGCGATGCCCTTCTGAAAGCGCCCGCAACTGATCTTGACGAAATTTACTCAGCGAGCGGGGAAACTTTGTGGTTCCTTCGTGACATGGAAAACGGGACCAGCAAATGACAGAACCGATGGTCGAAGAGCTCAAGGCACTCGCACACCCCCTTCGTCTCCGCATCCTCCAGGCCTTGAGCGCGGGTGAACGCAATGTCGGCGAGATCGAAAAAGCAGCCCAAATAGGGCAACCGGCTCTATCGCAGCAGCTTGGCGTGCTCAGAAAGGCTGGTCTCGTGGAAACCCGCAAGGAAGCCAAGCTGGTCTATTACAGCATCGGAGCTGAACCTTTGGGCGAGATAGCGAAGCTCATCGGCAAACTTGCGCCAGGGAGCGAGCGCCCGGCAAACACGGAGAAAACGCCCTCTCCGGGTGTCGCGAACTTCGCGCGGCTTTCTTAAGCCGCCCTCTGGTATTTTCAGAGTTTTGTCGCTGCGAGATAAGTGTGCGGGCTTTTGGGTGCACGGCAGCGAAGCGGGACGAATAACGGCACGCACAGACGACGCTGGCGATTGCACCATACCTGATTGGAGCGCTCGCCCAAGTCGGCAGCGAGCAGTTGCGGCGCTGCGATCGCTCCAGCGCAGTTCGGCTCGGCTAAAAGACGGTCGAAAGCCTGAGCCGAGCGCTTTAGGCAACAAGGCTACAAATTTCAAAAAGGCCTCGGAACTTCCGTACAGGGTCAATCGGCAGCCGACGCCTGGAAGGAAATTGATCGGCTCGCAAGAAAGTGGGGGATCCGCGTGAGCGTTGAGTTTTGGTGGCGACAAAAAAAACCAAGGCGCAATTGCGAGGCCGCACCAGCATCCTCAAATCGCGCGAATGAGAGCACGTTCGACCACCGAGCCGCAGTTCGAGCGGCTCAAAATACGCTAGAAGACCTCTCGGATGCTCACAGTATCGACAACAGGTTAGCGAGGAGTGCCTCGCTAACCTGTTTTTTAATGCAATAAATTGGCGGAGAGACAGGGATTCGAACCCTGGGTACTCGTGAGAGCACAACGGTTTTCGAGACCGCCCCGTTCGACCACTCCGGCATCTCTCCGCAAGCTCGCATCTTGGGTCCGCCCGGCCAAGGTCGTTGAGGCACAAAAGGGGCGGCAAGTGCGCGAAGACGGCGGCCGTTAGCGCAAGGGTGCACGGCTTGCCAAGCCCCTTTCTTGCAACCGCAGCGCGTTCAAGACGCGAAATTCGTGCATATCTGGCTTTGATAACGCGCACAGTGCTTGTTTTGCGCGCGATTACAGCCATATTGTTGGCCGTATGGAACGTGCTGAATTTTTCTCGACCCACGCCGGGCGCACGATCATCGCTCCGCGCCAGATCCGCAGCCGCTTTGGAATAGGCGATGTTGTTCGTCACCGGATGTTCGATTTCCGCGGTGTGGTCTTCGATGTCGATCCCGTCTTTGCAAATAGCGAGGAATGGTACGAATCGATTCCCGAGGACATCCGTCCCCGCCGCGATCAGCCGTTTTACCACCTCCTCGCTGAAAACGAGGAATCAAGCTACGTTGCCTATGTCAGCCAGCAAAATCTCGTCAGCGATGCGCAGAACGGTCCGGTTGATCACCCGACATTGCCGCAATTGTTCGACCAATTCAGCGATGGCCGGTATACGATGCGCAGGTCGCTCACGCACTAGGCAGCGCAAACTGTTGGCCTAGTTTTTCAGTTTCCAGCCGCTGCGAAGCACCAGATACACCGCCAAAGCCATCACGGCGTTAAACAACCCGATACCCAATGCCGCGATCACCACATCGCTGCTTGAGCCTATATCGCTTTGCCCCAGAAATCCGTATCGAAACCCCGATATGACGTAGAAAAATGGATTGGCGCGGCTGATCGCCTGAAAAGCGGGCGCCAGGTTCTCGATCACGTAAAACGTGCCTGAAAGCAGTGACAGCGGCGCGATCACAAAATTTGTAATTGCGGCGTTGTGATCGAATTTCTCGGCCCACACCGAAGTAACAAGTCCAAGCAGCGCAAGCATTATCGCGCCCATCAGCCCGAACCAGGCAATCGCCCACAAATGCGCAATCGAAAGCGAAACGCCCGGCCACAAAACCATTGCCAGCGCGACCGCGAAACCCACGGCAATCGCTCTTGTCACCGCGGCAGCAATGATCCCCGCCATCAATTCGCCGGCAGACAAAGGCGGCATGAGCAGATCAATGATCGTCCCCTGGATTTTGCCGGATAGAAGCGAAAACGATGAATTTGCGAACGCGTTTTGCATCATCCCCATCACAATCAATCCGGGCGCCACAAAAGAGGCAAACGGCACGCCCAGAACCTCGCGCCCTTCGCGCCCCAAAGCGACCGAGAAAATCACCAGAAACAGCAGAGTGGTCACCGCTGGCGCCCAGATTGTCTGGGTCTGAACCTTGAGAAAGCGCCGGACCTCCTTGATATACAGCGACCACAGGCCCACCTTGTTAATCCCGATGATCTGCGGAACCCCGCGCGGCGCAAATCCATGCTTGGCCTCGGGCAAAGGCGTGGATACCGCGCCGTCAGAAGATGGACGGGGCGGTGTCGTATTGGAAACTTGCTTGGCCATGTCAAAGCGCCTAGGCGAGCACAATTGAACGGGCAAGGTCGCAGTCGCGGGCGCGATCAATCGTCTTGTGAGAAAATTTGAAGGCTGTTTTATGAGTTGGACTGACGAGCGTATCGGAACGCTCAAGAAATTGTGGGAAGGCGGCGCAACGGCCAGCCAAATTGCTGATGAGCTTGGCGGAGTGAGCCGCAATGCGGTGATCGGCAAAGCGCACCGTCTGGGATTGAAATCGCGCCCCTCGCCGGTAAAGGCCAACGAAAAGAAAAAGGCCGCGAAAAAGCCTGCGGCAAAAGCAGCGCCTGCAGCCAAGAAACCAGCAGAGCCCACGCCCAAAGCGCATCCCAAGGCCGAAAAGACCGCCGCGTCCGCTGTGAATGATGCGCCTAAGCCGGAAAGCAAAAGCGACACGCCGTCTCAGCCGCTCCCCAATTCGGGCAATGCTCTGCCCAAGATTGTCTCGGTTGGGCCGGGTGGTTTTCTGCGGCAAGGCCCCGGCGATCAACAGGCGCCTATTCCTCCGGCTCCGCCACGCAGGCTCGTACCGGCCAAGCCCAGCCCCGAAATCGCTGACAAGACAAGCCTGCTTGATCTTTCAGACAAGGTTTGCCGCTGGCCTGTCGGCCACCCCGGTGAGCCGGATTTCCACTTTTGCGGAGCCCCGGTGAATCCCGGCTTCCCCTACTGCGTGGAACATTGCGGAAGAGCCTATCAGGCGCAATTGCCTCGCGGCGCGCGCCGTCCCCCGCCGCCCCTGCCCTTTGGCGGTCCCAGAGTTAGGTAAGCGCCCGACAAACGGACGCTTTGCAGGACCGGCAGGCTACAACAATTATCCAGACTGAGGCTCGGGAGCGCTTTGCTTTCGGGCCTCAGCTTTGAAAGGACCAGACACGATGCCGCTTTCCCTACACCAAGCCTTCGTTCCCAGCGCTTTGCAAATGCTTGGCACCGCCTCGCACCTTCTCGACAAGGCCGAGCAATGGTGCGGCGCGCGCGGTTGTGACCACGCTGAGATCCTGCAGGCGCGGCTTAGCGAGGACATGCTGCCGTTCACCTACCAGATCAAAAGCGTTGCCGAGCATACCGCTGGCGCGATTGAAGGGGTGCGCGCGGGCGTCTACAGCCCGGACCTGACCCCGCCCCCTGAAGACATCGCAACGCTGCGCGACAAGCTGGCCGATGCCGTTGAACTCATGCGAGCGGTCGAGGAGGCGGAGATGGAAAGCTGGATCGGGCGCGACATGCGATTTGAATTCGGCGAAACCCGTATCGCGTTCACTGCGGAAAATTTCCTGTTGAGCTTTGCGCAGCCTGATTTCTATTTCCACACGACCGCGGCCTATGCGATTGCAAGGCATCTGGGCGTATCCATCGGCAAGATGGACTTTCTGGGCAAAATCCGCGCAAAATCCGCCTAGGCGAGAGCGGAACTCACGCAATTGCGCGCCGATGCACGCTTTGGATTGCCAAACAGACAGCGCGGGATCGGGTGATCGTGGCTGAGTATGTGCCCAATCCGAGCACCGGGGCAAGCCCTTGCGAACCGGTTGCTGCGCAGCCCGCGTCGGCGATACCGGCTCACGAACAGCTTCTTCTTGGCTTGCTCCGCTAGACTGCCCACGCGCTTGCGCTGCGAACGCGATTACCGTTAAGGCGCTGGACACACGCCAATTGACGATCCGAAAGACCAGAATGACGTTCTTCAAACCCTCAGCCGCTCTTGCGCTTGCACTTGGATGCTCCGCGCTTGCTGTGCCGGCCAATGCCGAAATTCCAGAACCTGTTCGCGCCATGATCGATGCCGCCCTTGAAACCGGTGATGAGGCCAAGGTGCGCACAATCATCGAACTGGCCAAACAGACAAATCCGCAAGATACAGGCGAACTCGACGCCATCCTTGCCGCCTTCGAAATCGATCTGGCCGCTGCAAAAGCCGCCGAAGAAGCTGCCGAGAAAGACGCGATCCGCAATGCCGGTTTCTTCGAGAACTGGTCTGGCACAGGGGAATTGGGCGCGTTCAATTCCACTGGCAACGCCGAGAACACCGGGATCACCGCATCACTCGCTCTCAAAAAAGAGGGCGTGAAATGGCGTCACAAGCTTTCAGGCCGGGCCGATTATCAGGAGGCAAACGGCGTCACAACGCGCGAACAATTCATTGCCGCCTACGAACTGAATTACAAATTCTCCGAGCGGCTGTTTGCCTATGTGCTTGCACAATATGAGCGGGACCGGTTTCAAGGCTTTTCAGCTCGTTATTCGGCATCGGCCGGCCTTGGCTATGATGTGCTGACCGAGGGGCCAACGCTTTCGATGAAGGCCGGCCCTGCCTGGCGCCGCACCGAATTGGTAAACGGTGCCACCACCAGTAATCTCGCCGGTCTCGCCGCGCTCGATTTTGATTGGCAGTTCGCGGAATTTGCGAGCTTCACTCAGGATGCAAGCGCGATCGTTCAGTCCGGTTCAAGCACCTATATCTCGGACACAGGCCTGCAAGCCGCGCTTTCCGATGCTCTCAAAGTGCGGTTGTCCTACACGGTCGAGGTGGACAGCAATCCACCGCCGGGCGCGGTGAAGACCGACACTTTGAGCCGGATCACCATCATCTACGATTTCTAAGCGAGTCTTCGGGAAGGCAGATCGAAAATCGTATAAAGCGGCGCGCCGCGATCAGTGCGGCTTTCTTGCAAACCAGATCGTGTGGCGCGGCCCTTTGTTGTTGGGCCGTGCACGCACTTCGCGCGCCTCCACAGCGAAACCTGCGGATTTGAGACGGCGGGTGAAGGCAGGATCTGGAGCGGCGGACCACACCGCGAGTATGCCGCCAGGCGCCAGGGCATCGCGCGCCTTGGCAAGGCCGGTGCGGGTGTAGAGGCGATCATTGGCGCCGCGAACGATGCCATCGGGCCCATTATCGACGTCCAGCAGGATCGCGTCAAACCGCTCGCCTGAGCCAGCCATCTCAATTAGATCGGCAACATCGCGGATGGCCACTGCGCCGCGCGGATCATCCAGCGCATCGCCTGTGAGCGGTGCCAAGGGCCCCCTCGCCCAATCAAGGATTTCAGGGACAATCTCTGCGACGACGACCCGTCCGCCAGCCGGCAAGCGTTCGAGCGCCGCACGATAGGTGAAGCCCATGCCGTATCCGCCGATCAACACCCTTGGAGCGCTGGCCTCAAGCTGTTCGATCGTCAATCTCGCAAGCTGTTCTTCGGAGAACTGCATGCGCGTGCCCATCAATTCCTCGCGGCCCAACATGATTATGAAATCGCGGCCATGGCTGATCAGCGTGAGCGTTTCACCGCCGGGAATTTGTGCCGTGGCCAAGGGTTCACGTGGGAGCATTGCGGATCACCTGTTCAAGCAAAAGGCCGCCCGGATTGCTCCAGGCGGCCCTTTTTTTCTGTGTCTGGGGAGACTTAGTCCTTCAGGAAATCGGGCATGGCTGCGGGGCCATCATTGCTGCCGCCTCCATCACGCCCGCCGTCACGATCGCCGCCACCTTTGGGTCCGCGACCGCGGCCACCGCCGCGACGATCACCGCCGCGACCACCGCCACCACGGCCGCCGCCTTTATCGCCGCGCGGTTCACGCGGCGGGCGGGGGTCTTCCAGCTCTTCGCCAGTTTCCTGATCGACGACACGCATCGACAAGCGGACCTTGCCGCGATTGTCGATCTCGAGCACCTTGACCTTCACTTCCTGGCCTTCGGAGACGACATCGGTCGGCTTTTCTACCCGTTCGTTCTTCATTTCGGAGACGTGGACGAGACCGTCCTTCCCGCCCATGAAGTTCACGAACGCGCCGAAATCGACGATATTGACGACCTTGCCGGAGTAGATCTTGCCCACTTCGGCTTCCTCGACAATGCCTTCGATCCACTTCTTCGCAGCTTCGATCTCATCGAGATTGCTGGACGAGATCTTGATCACGCCCTCATCGTCGATATCGACCTTCGCGCCCGTCTCGGCGACGATCTCGCGGATGACCTTGCCGCCCGTACCGATGACGTCACGGATCTTCGACTTGTCGATCTGCATCGTCTCGATGCGCGGTGCGTGCTTGGACACTTCGGTGCGCGCACCGGTCAGCGCCTTGGCCATTTCAGCGAGGATGTGCGCACGGCCGGCCTTGGCCTGCTCGAGCGCCTTTTCCATGATCTCCTTGGTGATCCCGGCCACCTTGATGTCCATCTGGAGCGAAGTGATGCCCTCTTCGGAGCCGGCCACCTTGAAGTCCATATCGCCCAGGTGATCCTCATCGCCCAGAATATCCGAGAGGACGGCG
>Ga0207419_1002987_pt1 | contig 10491 bp, 12 predicted proteins | sample ElkSloMetagenome_4_FD_184723 | JGI IMG/M metagenome (GOLD analysis project Ga0207419, IMG submission 184723) | Hot spring microbial communities from Elkhorn Slough, Monterey Bay, USA - MD2A (version 2) | ecosystem: Environmental > Aquatic > Marine > Intertidal zone > Estuary: Microbial mat ... | reverse complement strand
ACAAAGCTCCTGTAAGAATAACCAGAAGCGCCGTGCCCAAATACCTGAACAGCGATTTTTGGGAAAGCCACTCCATAGCAAAAATACTGAGGTTTAAAAGGGCAAAAACATAAAGTGGATGCTCAACAAATGCTGTCATTATTAATATTTATACATGTACTGCTTTCCATTTTCCTCTTTTAAAGAGTATGATGCTGATAATAGCAAGCAGAGATAAGGAAAAAGCGATGGAAAAATATACGCCAGTTCCTTCAAAACCAAAAAACACTGCTGTTATCCATGCCAAAGGTATCTGCACGATCCAGTAACAAATAAAGTTGATCAGAGTAGGGGTCAAGGTATCTCCTGCACCGTTAAAAGATTGGCTGATCACCATACCATAAGCAAAGAAAATATAGCCACTGCAAATGATTTTTAAACTCTGTGTAGCCTCTTTTACAACCACGGGCACTGTGGTAAAAATGTGCACAAAATATTCTGCATTTGTAAAGAATATAAGCGAGATGGCTGCCAAAAATAGCATATTATAAAAAGAAGCTAGCCAAACGGCCTTTTCAGCCTTATCGGGATTATTGGCACCTAAATTTTGGCCTACCAAGGTAGCGGCCGCATTGGCAACACCCCAAGAAGGTAAAATAGTAAAGATAATAATCCTGAAGGCAATGGTATAGCCCGCTACTACATCACTACCAAATTCTGAAATGATGCGAACCATAAATACCCAACTGGCAGAACCAATCAAAAACTGAACGGTACCTCCAGTAGAAAGCTTGATCAATCGGGTGATGACAGCTTTTTCTAATAAAAAATCATGTAAGCGTAAATTGATGACAGAACGGCTACTGAGTAAAGCATAAACTTGGAACAATACGCCAATGGCCCTGCCAATGTTGGTAGCTATTGCAGCACCGGCCAAACCTAATTCTGGGAAAATCCACCAGCCCATGATCAAACAAGGGTCTAAGATCAGATTGATACCATTTGAGATCCAAAGTACTCGCATAGCCAATGATGCATCACCGGCACCTCTAAAAATGGCATTGATAATGAACAAGAGCATTACGGTAATGTTGCCACCGAGCATCCATTGGGTATATATTTTTCCTTTAGAAGCCAATTCAGGAGTGGCACCCATTAGCATCAAGATCTCCTCCGAGTAAAGAATACCAGAAACACCCACCAGAATGGAAATCAACATTGTGAGCGTCAAAATTTGCGCTGCGGCTTTTGCTGCAGCCTGTGTGTTACGCTCGCCAATACGACGCGAAATCATAGCGGTTGCACCCAAGCTCAAGCCCATAGCAACAGCGTAAAGTATCGTAAGCACAGATTCCGTAAGGCCTACTACAGCCACAGCATCTACGCTCACCTTTGAGACAAAGAATACATCTACCACGGCAAAAAGCGACTCCATGACCATTTCTAGGATCATAGGCACAGAGAGCATAAAAATCGCTCTTTTTATACTTCCACTTGTAAAATCTTTTTCTTTGCCTTGCACTGCAATAAGGAAATCTGAGAATAGATTTCTTAGAAGGTTGAGGAAATTCCTCATAAGTATTTAAATTAAGATGACCGAAATGATTTTGAGAAGGAGAGTTACTAAGAACTCTAAAGTGTAGCTAGCAAATTGGGCTAATAAACTTCATCGGTCAAAAAAAATTTTAAGAGGAAAAAAAATGCTTCCCGATCAATCGGGAAGCTTTTTGTAGCGGAGGCAGGACTCGAACCTGCGACCTTCGGGTTATGAGCCCGACGAGCTACCAACTGCTCCACCCCGCAATTTTGTGATTGCAAATGTAGAAATAATTTACTTTTTGTCAAACTATATCATAAAAAATTACAATTTTGTGCCATGAAGAAACATAAAGCAGGTTTTGTAAACATCGTAGGAAAACCCAATGCAGGCAAATCAACCCTTATGAATGCCCTAACGGGAGAAAAATTATCCATCATTACTAGTAAGGCACAAACTACCCGGCATAGGATCTTAGGCATGATGAGTGGGGAGGATTACCAAATCGTGTACTCAGACACCCCCGGTATTATTGAACCTAAATACGAATTACACAAGGCAATGATGAAATTTGTGGAATCGGCCTTTGAGGATGCTGATTTGATCCTTTTTGTTCAAGATGTAAAAGATAAGCGTTTTGATGAAGAATTGTTTAAGAAATTAGAGCGCCTAAACATTCCTATCTTATTCATCATCAATAAAATAGATTTGGTAGAGCAAAGTGATGTTTTAGAGCTGATCAACTATTGGAAACAACAGATAAAAGCCATTGACGTAGTGCCTGTTTCTGCATTGCATCAATTTAACACAGAGACCATTTTTGATACCATTTTAGAAAGGATGCCCGAGCACCCGCCATATTTTGATAAGGAAGCCCTTACAGATAAAACTGAGCGCTTTTTAGCTGCGGAAATCATTAGAGAGAAGATTTTTGTAAACTATGACAAAGAAGTGCCTTACGCTACTGAAGTAGCCGTAAACAGTTTTAAGGAGAGTGAAGACATCATTAGGGTTTCCGCAGAGATTTATGTAGAAAAGAAGAGCCAAAAAGGCATTATTATAGGTAAAGAAGGCAAGGCACTAAAAAAAGTAGGCATTGAAGCGCGAAAAGATATGGAGGCTTTTTTTAAGAAAAAGATTTTTCTAGAAACACATGTGCGTGTAGAGGAAAACTGGAGAAAGAAAGAGCGCAAACTCAATAAATTTGGCTATAAGTAAAAAAAATCACATTTCTTTTGTCAACCCTCATGAGTTAATTGTCATTAAAGTAGTGAAATCAAATTAATTTCTCTACAAATTTAATCAGATATGAATAAGACAAAGATTAACTTCAGGAATATCGGCGCAAAGAGTATTGCCATCTACGCACAAAAATTCGAATCAGCGGTTAAAAATTTTGAGATAATCTCAGAAGAGGATAGAATTAAAAATTCTACCGCGATAAGAAGCAGATTTGCCAGTTTTAACTAAGAAATATTTGACACAAGGTCATGTAACTTAATATTTCATGACCTTTTTTTTACCTCGCTTGTTGTAAGTGTACCAAGTACCAACCCTTTTTCCGTTCTCGTATTCTCCTTCAAATTCAAGCTTACCATCTTGGGTGTAAAACTTCCAATATCCATCTTCTAAATTATTTTCGTAAGCTCCTTTTTGGTGGATTTGGCCGTTTTCATAAAATATTTTCCACGGGCCATTAGGTAGCCCATCTTTGTAGTTACCGATTTGCTTAATACTGCCGTTTTCATAAAAAAACAGCCATTCTCCTTCGTTAAGTCCTTGTACATAATTGCCTAATTTACTGATCAGCCCATTCGGGTAATAGGCGGTTGTGAGTCCATTGAGCAAGCCGTCTTTCCATTTTTCCACTTGCTGTAGATTACCATCAAAATCGAAATAAAAACATTTGCCGTATAGATTGCCATTTTTGTAATGCTCCGTAGCATTGAGTTTGCCATTTGGATACCAAGTGTGCCATACGCCAACTCGAATTCCATTCTCCAAAGCTCCCTCAGATTTGAGTGTGCCATCATCATAAAAAAGCTGATGTTTCTGAGCAATAGAAACTTTAATGAGGAAGAAGACAAGATAAAGTGAAATGACGTATCTCATAATTGAAAATATGAATTTAAATACCTTAAGCCCTTCCTAGTTTTTCTTAAATAAGCTTAAAAGAAAATACTCAGTTATAATCAATCCCGAAGGGATAAAACTATTATAGAAAAAAAGTTAAAAATAAGTTCAAATCCCGAAGAGATGAAATAATAAAATACCTTTTATGCCAGCTTTTGAAAGTTTTCCTCGATTTAATATCAACCTACGGTGTTTTGTTAATACATTCATAATTTATGCTATTACGATAGCATCTCTTCGAGGTTTTTAAGCGTACCTGAGTAGTTACACTTAAAATGATTGGTCTAGGATTAACCATAGGAAGGGATTACACGATAGTTATTTTTGTCATATGAATTGCCTTACAACAAAAAAAGGCTGTACCACTAAGGAACAGCCTTAACTGATTAAAAATTTAGATTTTACAGCGTATTTACGTTATTTAAATCTTCAAAGGCTTGCTTTAATCTTTCATTAAAAGATAGCTCGGCTTTTCTTAGCCATACTCTTGGATCATAGAATTTTTTGTTGGGTACATCATCACCCTCAGGGTTACCAATTTGCTCTTGCAAATAGCCTTCTTTGTCTTTGTAGTAATCTTTTACGCCTTTCCAGAAAGCCCACTGTTGGTCTGTATCAATATTCATTTTGATAACTCCATAAGAAATGGCCTCTCTGATTTCTTCAACCGTAGAACCAGACCCACCATGGAAAACAAAATCGATTTCTTTATCGCCAACTCCATATTTCTCTTTAATGTAATCTTGAGAATTTTTTAGAATAACCGGAGTAAGTTTAACGTTACCAGGCTTATAAACGCCATGAACGTTACCAAAAGCCGCCGCTACAGTAAATTTATCGCTTACTTTCTTTAACTCTTCGTAGGCATAGGCCACTTCTTCAGGTTGGGTGTAGAGTTTAGAACTATCTATATCTGTATTGTCTACGCCATCTTCTTCACCACCTGTTACGCCTAACTCAATCTCAAGGGTCATATCCATTTTGCTCATGCGTTCTAAATAGCGCTTACAAGTTTCTATATTTTCTTCTAGAGGCTCTTCTGACAAATCTATCATATGAGAACTGTAGAGAGATTTACCATGAACATTATAGAATTCTTCACCAGCGTCTAGCATTCCGTCTAACCAAGGGAGTAGCTTTTTAGCACAGTGATCGGTATGTAAAATAACCACAGCGCCGTATTTCTCGGCCATCATGTGTACATGCTGTGCGCCAGAAACCGCACCGGCAATGGCCGCTTGTTGGTTTTCGTTAGAAAGGCCTTTTCCGGCAAAAAATTGAGCACCGCCATTTGAGAATTGAACCATTACAGGAGAATTTAAATCTCTTGCAGTTTCTAGCACTGCGTTAACGGTATTTGTTCCTGTAACATTTACAGCAGGGAGTGCAAATTCATTGGCTTTTGCAAAGGCAAAGATCTTTTGCACTTCTGAACCTGTAGCTACACCTGGTTTGATATCTAGTTTACTCATCTTTAAAAAATTAAAATACTGTGTTTTTTCTATTGCAAAGATAAAACTATGGCTTACAATTAAAATGTAAATGGGCTTTATATATTCATGAAGTTTAGCTTATGAATGCATTAAAAACCTTTACCAAAGCTTGTGGTATTAAGGCAAAGAATCTCCACTTATACAAATAAGAATTGATTTTTTTTAATTATGCTTTATAATTGCAAACCATTAAAAACACATATTAAGGATGTTGATATACGCGATACCTTTCATTTCTGCAGCTATAGGATGGTTTACCAACTATGTGGCCATTAAAATGCTGTTTTATCCAAGAGAAGAAAAGGATTTTGGCATAGTTAAGCTACACGGCATTTTTCCTAAAAGAAAACCTGTTTTGGCAGAAAGACTGGGCAGGATTGTAGCCAACGATTTACTTTCGGCAAAGGTTCTAAAAGAAAGAATTGACAATGATGACAACAGATCCAAGCTTAAGTCGGCTATAATGGTACAGGTAGACGACTACTTAAAGACCAAGTTTAAAGAAAGCAACAAAATGTTTGCGATGTTTCTTAACGACAAGGTAATTGAGCAGCTAAAGGATCGGCTAGAGGTAATGTTAGAAGATTTGGTGCCACAGCTTATGTTGCAAATGACAGGAAAGATTGAAGAAATTGATGTGGAAAAACTGGTGCACGATCGGGTCATTAACTTTTCGAATGAAAAACTTGAGAATTTGTTGATGTCTGTCATTAAAAAAGAGCTCTCTTTTATTGAATTGGCCGGTGCCGTTTTAGGCTTCGTTATAGGGCTTATGCAAGTTGGGATTGTACTGGCAGGAGGCGCCATGTAAAAGCTGTAATTCCACATATTAGCAACCAAAAGCCTTACAGCTAGTTGATAAGTTGTGATTCATAAAAACTAAAAAAATTAATACATCATGGAATTAGAAGTAGGTAAACAAGCACCTGATTTTGAAGCCAAAGATCAAAATGGTGACACTATTAAATTAAGCGATTTTAAAGGTAAGAAAGTGGTGTTGTATTTCTACCCGAAAGACAATACGCCGGGCTGCACTGCACAAGCCTGCAATTTAAGGGACAACTATACTGATTTGCAGGAAAAAGGTTATCAAGTAATCGGGGTTAGCCAAGATTCTGGAAAAAGCCATCAAAAATTTATACAAAAACACGAGCTGCCTTTTCCGCTCATTTCAGACGAGGACCACACAGTACATAATTTATATGGCACTTGGGGAGAAAAATCTATGTATGGCAAAAAATACATGGGCACTGTAAGAACCACCTTTGTTATTGATGAAGAAGGAAAAATTGAGGACATCATCAAAAAAGTGAAAACTAAGGACCATACCAATCAGATTTTGGCTTAGTATACTGAAAAAGAAGCCCGCGAAAATACCCGCGGGCTGTTTTTTAATAAAAAAACTTCCCCGAATATGAAGATAATAAAACCATTATGGATGCTTTCGTTTTTGACATGTTTTGCGATAATCTTGCTTACCTATGCCAATTTACCCCTTAATGTAAACATTGGAGATGTACAGAATAATGGTTTTGTTATTACAAGAAATCTATATTTTTACTATACAGCAGGTCTACTTTTATTTTTAAACATAGTGCTCAATATAGCGGGCAAGGCCATTCAGTTTGTTCCTAAAGAAGGAGTTATTATACCCAATAAAAAGATATGGCTTACAAATAAAAAATCGACCAAAGAACTCTTTTTTTTGGTTAAAGCTTGGACCCGCGGCCTTGCCTTTATCTTAAATCTTTTTCTCTGTGTCTTTTATGGAGTGCTCTACAACCAAAACTCTGAAGGTAATTTTATGCTCGGTTGGACGCTTTATTTGATTGCAGGCATGCTTGCCGCCTGGTTTTTGTATTTTTTTGTACTCTTTTTATCAAAACCAAAGAGCTTAAAGGAAGAATATTCTAAAAAATGATAAATTTGTAAAGCCTACCAATACACCTAACTACTCTGAGACTTTTCAAAAACTAAGTCCATTTTTATTGTTTAATGAAACTACTGAAACTATGTTGAAAATCAGCAATTTTCTCATTTCCATTTCTATCATTACATTACTATTTTCTTGCGGACAGCAAAGGGCGGAGGAAAACGTATCTGAACCCACCTTAGAAGAAGCAGAGGCTTTGGCCAAAAAGTATATCATTACCGACGGCCACGTAGATCTACCCTTTAGGTTGGTAGTACAAATGTTCCGCTTTCAAAAAATTATGGAGGATGTATCTGTCCGTACCGATGGTAATTTCGATTATGTAAAAGCTAAGGAAGGTGGGCTTGATGCGCCTTTTATGTCTATCTACATTCCATCTTCAAGGCAAAAAGATGGCACTGCAAAAGTGTTGGCCGATTCTTTAATAGACATTGTAGAAAATATTACCGTGGAGCACCCCGACAAATTTGCCTTGGCCAAAACACCGGAAGACGTAGAGGCCAACTTTGAAAAGGGCCTGATATCTCTGCCAATGGGCATGGAAAACGGCGCACCTATTATGGATGACCTTGGTAATGTTGAATATTTTTACGAAAAGGGCATCCGCTACATTACTTTAACCCATAGTACCGACAACCAAATTTGCGACTCTTCTTACGATTCTACTTACACTTGGAATGGCCTTAGCCCATTTGGCGAAGAAGTTGTAAAAGAAATGAACCGCGTTGGAATCATGGTAGATGTATCGCATATTTCTGATAGTACATTTTATGATGTAATGAAATTGACCAAGGCGCCTGCGATAGCTTCTCACTCATCTTGCAGGGAGTTTACCCCAGGTTTCGAAAGAAATATGAACGACGATATGATCAAAAAACTGGCAGAAAATGGGGGAGTTATCCAAATTAATTTTGGTTCTACTTTTATTGATGGTTCTTTGCGAGAAGTGAGCCGGGCAAATAGGTCTAAAGTAAGAGACTTTATGGCAGAAAATGGATACACCAATTACCGAGATTCTGCTGTAACTGCTTATGCAAAGCAAGTAAATGCTGAAAATCCTCCTTACTCCGACGTACAGAAAGTAGCCGATCATATAGATCATGTAGTCAGTTTGGTGGGGGTAGACCATGTTGGTTTTGGATCAGATTACGATGGCGTTGGAGATACACTGCCTGAAGGATTGAAGGACGTTTCTATGTATCCTAATTTAATACTAGAATTACTTAAAAGAGGCTATTCTGAAGAAGATATTGAAAAGATTTGCTACAAAAATGTTTTTAGGGTTTGGAAAGAAGTGGCCCAAGTAGCTGCAGATTTACAAAAAGAACAAGCTTAGAAATTATAACCTAAGTGGATTTGAATGGCAAAGTCTACTTTACTCTAGCGTTATCAAAGCTTAACAACGTGAACAATCTGCTTAAAAAAATCGTATATTGGTCAATATATTACGTTTTATTAATGTTAAAAACTAATAATACATTATGTCAGCGACCAATAGCGATTTTACGATAGTTAAGGGAAAAGGATTACATAATTTTAGCGTACGCCCAGCAAACGCAACTTCCCAAACAAAGCAAGAAAGCGGTTCTTCTAAATTGAGAGAAAATAAAAAGCCTGAATAAGTTACGTTCAGGCTTTTTTATTACATCACTCTTCCATTTTATTTATGGAAAACCAACAAAGGGTATTCTGCTAGAAGTGCGAGCTTCCTGGTTAGGCTATCATGGGTAATCTTGCCTAATAGGCCACGGTGTTTGGTAAGCATGGCCAGCATATCGCCTTTGTTTTTTTCCATATAATCTAAAATGCCTTGCTCTACATCATCATAGACCACTTGTTCTAATTTCACATTTAAATCGTAATAAAACTCTTCATACACATAGTCTTGATACGATTTAAACACATCTAATTTAGCAGGGCTGCCACTGTGGCTCACATGCAAAATAGTTAATTTTGCGCCTAACTCATTAGCTATGCCCAACAATTCGGTTATGCTTTCATCATCGCCTTTTTCGTAATTGGTAGCGTACACAATGTTCTGAATCTCTGTATTATAATACTCTACGGGAACCACCAAAACAGGACAATCTAACTTATCTATAACATGTACAGAATTGCTACCAAGTACGTATTTACTCAATTTGTTGGCGCCCTTGGTGCCCATCATAACCAAATCAAATTCGCGCTTTTTCGCAAAGTTTGATATGCCTTCTTCTAAACCAGTAATTTCTGCCACATAATTACATGGGATATTGAAATTATTTCTAACTTCTTTGCAGATTTTATTTAAGCCATCTTCAGCATCTACTTTTTTGTTGTAGAGTTCATCGGTCATTAAATCTTCTCTGTCAACTACAACGGCTTCGGTTATGGCGTGGTAAATGGTTAGCTCGCCTGCGGTTTGCCTACAAAAATTTGCTGCGTAATTGAGTGCGTTTAGCGATGCTTCTTTTAAATCAACTGGGCAAAGTATCTTGGTCATGGTAATTAAGTTTTTAGTAAATATAAGCGGAAGCTATAGGCATAAAAATGACATATATTTTGTTATAGGTTGATGCAGGTCATTAAATGAGAGATTATTGTTGCAAAAAATGTAAATTAGCGAGGTAGCCATTTATTTGTAGATTAAAGACACAAAATTCTACAAAAATTGTAACCATAGAAATTCTATTTTTCTGACAAGTCGCTTAATTGGATATTTAAGGCTTTTACAGAAATTAGTATTTCCCAAATCGACATAGAGAGGGAAATCATTAGCATAACCAAACTAATTCCAAATATTATTTCGCCGATTAAAATCCATTTTGCATAGAGCAAAAACATGCATAAAACACAGAGAAATAAACTAGAAATGCCCAATGTCTGCATATTTTTAATAAGATTGAGCCTAAGTTTGAGGTTTTTTATTTGCCCATAAATCAAACTGTTTTTCTCCTTTTGATACTGTGCGTGTAAGCCACGAATTAAAGAAGCTATGGCTAAAAATCGGTTGGTATAGGCCAAAAGCAACAAAGAGATGGCAGGAAACAGCAAAGCGGGTGTTGTTAGTGAGATATCCATAAAATATGTTTAATTGGCAAAGTTTATAAAAATATATGTCAAATCATCCTATAGGCATTTTTGATTCTGGAGTAGGGGGGCTTACTATTTGGCGTGCCATTAAAAATAAACTGCCTAAAGCATCTATCATTTATGTGGCCGATCAGAAAAACTGCCCTTATGGAAATAAAAATCAAGACGAGATCTTTAAACTGACCGAAAAGTGTGTTGAGTTTTTAATAGACAAATCTTGCAAGATCATCATAATTGCATGTAACACAGCTACTGCAGTAGCGATTAGCAAACTTAGAGATCTCCATAAAAATATACTTTTTGTTGGATTGGAACCCGCAGTTAAACCCGCCGCGGTAAATACC
>Ga0207419_1002984_pt1 | contig 10509 bp, 8 predicted proteins | sample ElkSloMetagenome_4_FD_184723 | JGI IMG/M metagenome (GOLD analysis project Ga0207419, IMG submission 184723) | Hot spring microbial communities from Elkhorn Slough, Monterey Bay, USA - MD2A (version 2) | ecosystem: Environmental > Aquatic > Marine > Intertidal zone > Estuary: Microbial mat ... | reverse complement strand
TATGGTTGAAATATAGTTTGATGTAGTTTATATGTTGTATTTTGGATTTCAGAAGCTGGAAATGGATACCTAAAGAAGGATGTATTTGAAAATATTTCGGAAAAGGCAAAAAAACTATGAGCAACTATTTTGCGTCAATCAAAAAAAGCAACATTTAAACCATATTTCAACCACATGTACAACTATATTTAAAGAGTATTTTAGGTCCTGCAAAAATATTTAACCACTAAAATAAGAATAGTACCATTTTTAAAATATGTTTTTGGCTTACCGATTTATCGGATATAACTGCCAAAACTTACATCTACTAAAAGAATAACGGGGATATTTTGGTTTATAAGTTTTTTATCTGCTGATCTTTAATCTTTTCGAGATAAGTTTTTGTTACATCCTTTGATAACCTTAAGGCTACCACCAATCCCACGGTAGCAATAAACGCCAGCATTGTAAAATAATAACGGTATCCCTCATATAATCCATAGGTGTCAGCAAACCAGCCGGAAAGTGTATGGGCAAAAATATCGGGAGCAAAACCAATAAAAGAGACGATGCCTACAGTTGTTCCTGTAAGGGATTTTGGCACCCCTGTTTCTTCCATGGTAGCAAAATAAACGCCTCTCAATGCAAAAACCGCCAGGGCTGAGATGATTACCTGCATCCAAAGCACCCACATGAGGGATGCGGAAGGTTTTACTAGCGCCATAGCGCCAAAACTAAAGATAAGCAATGCAAAAGCCCCTTGTATAGCCCGTGAGGGGCGTATTCTATCGGCGAGCAAGCCGGCGCCCAGTGCCGCTATGGGCCGCATCCAGTCGCGAATGGTCCCTAATACAGCGCCAAAGGTTTTGGTTTGTCCATAGGCGCGTTCAGCGTAGGCAGGAAAATCAAACGACCCCAGATATAACATATAGGCGCAAAAAATTATGATGGCCAAAAGCCATACCTGCGGCAAGTTCATTACTTTTTTAAGGCCGGAATTTTTTCGTGATGCCGCCATGGGGATTTTCTTCTTCTGCCGGTAATGGTTCTTTGGGATAACAAGCCAGATTATTATGGCAGCCACTAAGGGCGCAACAGAATATATCAACAATACATGCTTTAACCCTTCTTCTGTGTTGGCTGCCATGGCAAAAGCAGTTGTGGCTAAGGAAGCCAGCAATGCTGCGATTACCCCGCGTCCACCATCCAATAAACCAAAACTGGCACCCTGGTTTTCAGGGTTTCCCCAGTTCCGGGTGGCCTTGATAAGCGCTGCCCAAAAAGTAAGAATGGAGGTTATGCCCCAAAAGGCATGCAAAATTAACAGCATCCGGTATGATGGCAGCGTGAGCATGTAAAAGCCACCTGCACTTGTGGCCAAAAGAGAAAACGTGAGTAACCGGCGGGCCGATATCCTGTCGGCAAGCCAACCACTGGGAAAATAACATGCCACGGCCAATATGCCGAACATGGTATTCAGCAACCCCACCTGCATGCTACCAAGTCCAAAAACCAACTCCATACTGGTTTGAAAAGTCTTTCGTAAATAGGGTAGCATATAAATACTTTCACCCGCCAGTACCAGACCAATCATATACATCCAGTGCTGAAACCTGCCTTGTTTTGTATCAGTTTGCCGCATTTTACTGAACATTTACCTTTTAGAAGCACAAATATAAAAGGAATTGTTCCAACGCCATGAATTGAAGCCCGGGAAAAACCAAAAATGAAAGAGGCCAAAAATTAAAAAAGCCTGTCCCGAAAAATACCGGGTACAGGCCAAACGCATGAAAAACAATTTTTCTTAAAATGTTAGAGCCAGGTTGTTACTGAATGATCAGTTTATCTTCAATGTGTATGATGCCTGCCGTGTGCCGGATGATATCAAGCACTTCTTTTTTAACTGCATAATTCATAACGAAACCGGTTAGGGTAACGGCGCCATTACTCACACTCACCTCTATCTGCTCCGGGTCAATAAAAAAGTTGCGCCGAAAAGCAGCACGGATGTCGCTTTCAATATCCACGTCAACAATCGATTTCGATTGATCCACTTCCAGGAGGTTCACTACGCCAGCCACTCCTTTGGCAGATTTTGCAATATCATCGGCCAGTTGTTTCTCCCAGATAGAGTCTACTTTTCCTGATAGAGTGGTTATTCCTTTAGTACTTTCTACCTTTATGTCGGCAGAAGTAATATTGTTGTTCCACAGCAACATGCGGTTTATATTGCTGGTTATTTGACCGTTTTGCGGCATTTCTATACCATCGGGATGGGCGATTCGGATTTCATTTTCCACGTTTTTAACACCTTTAACCTGGTACACGGTGTTTTCAGCGGTAATTTTATCAATGTAATTGGGCACCGTTCCTTTTAAACGTACGGTGGTGTCAATTACATCGATGCGAATTTCACTGGCATCGAGACTTGCATTCCAGTTTAACTGGTCAATCACATCCTGTTTGTTTATTTCCTCGTCTATGGGTTTCATACTTTTAATTTTTTATTGGTTTTAACAGCCTGGCACAAAGGCTGACGTTTGCTTCAGATAGGGTTCATGCCTGGTAAAAAGAATTAAGAGTTTAAGGCTTGCTAAAAATACACCTTCATATCAGCAGGAAGCTGATTGGTAACCTCCTGCATTTCACCCTTTATCAAATATTCGTTTAATGATTCAAATACGGTGGCCGTTAATTCTTCTGTTGATTTGCTCCAGGAGAATTCATCCTCACCGTAAGTTACCTGCAATACTTCTATCTTAGACAGAAACTCCTCTTTGTCTCTCAGCCGCTCAGGTTTGTCATTATATTTCCAGTTCTCAACAAAAACTACTTTCAGAAATGTTGGCAATTGCGTAAAAAATTCAAGCGCCTCGCGTATCATGATACGGTCGCGCAATGCATGCAGCACAGCTTTAACCAATATCCCTGTTCTTGATTTTTCCTGGGGATGACCTAAATTTTTGGCCAGCTTATTTAAAAATGTACTTTCTTCCTGCTTAAAATTATCAAAGTTAATCGCCATGATATTCCATTATTTTCTCAACGAATCATTCATTTTCCTTTTAGGTTATATACCCCGTGAAAATTATGCCAAAAGCCAGCTGGAATGAGCTTGTTCCGGCTGTATAGCAATTTATGTACACGTATCTTCCATTATACCTGGGAAAAAATAAATTGTGTTTTTAAGAATGGTAGGATTAACTTTTCAAGTTGCTGCTTTTATGTGTATTTATTTTCTCAGGATGTGTGAATTTTTCACACTCTATTTGTTGCAGGCTTTTGCGCGGCGAAACAGACCCTCATAAAGCTCGTCATCGCGAACGTATGTGTGGCAATCTATATGCTATTGCTTACGGTTTAATTACCAACTTCACTCATTCAGCTCCATTCTCTCAAATTTGTTAACCAGGTAACCCAGTAACCCAGTAACCAGGTAACAAAGTAACCCGGTAACCGGGTATCTTCCCCGGCATCCTGCCGCAAGTGTTTTCCACTTGTGGCCGGTCATTCAGACCATTGAGCAGGCAAGAGTTAAGTGCAAGGGGTTGGAGGGAAAGAAGAGTCAATATAGCAAGAGACGTAAGGTAATCGGACAGATGGCCACGTCGTACCTACTCGCCATGACGAGCCTTAATGCAGCTTCTTTTTCCTGGTGTTTTGTCCGGCTACTTCCACCTCGACAGAAACTGCGGCGGACACGGCGTATTGGCGAAGGTATTAATATGCCGTTTCTGCTGCCCTCTACTTCTCCCCATGTCCATCCTTTCCTAAATATTTGTCAAGCAATTTATCAAGATTTGTCATGGTTACCGGTTTGGTTATATAATCGGTAAACCCGGCTTTTTTGGCTTTTTGTATCTCATCGGCCATAGCAAAAGCACTTTGGGCTATCACGGGCAAATTTTTGTTCTTTTTTGTTATTTGCTTCATCACCTCATGGCCATCTATTTTTGGCAGGCGAATATCAAGCAATACCAAGTCTACTTTTTCCTTGTTAAAAACCTCCAGGGCCTTCTCTCCATCAGTGGCCACATGGCATTCTATGTCGTGTCTCTCAAGCATGTACCGCATCATTTCCATGCTGTACTCATCATCTTCCACCAGGAGTACTTTTTTCCCGGAGAATAAGCGTAAATCGTTATCTGGGCTCATATTTTCTTTAATCTCTTTCTCTTTTGTAATATCTTCTTTCACTACCGGTAAGGAAATATAAAATGTTGATCCTTTTCCTTTTTCTGATTCCAACCACATCTCTCCATTTAGCAGCCCGGTTAATCCTTTAGATATAGACAACCCGAGGCCGGTACCCCGCACTGCTTTATCTGAGACCTGCTCACCCTGGTGAAAGCGATTAAAAATACGTTCTCTAAATGTTTCACTAATACCTATACCGGTATCTTTTACAAAAAAAGTAATTTTTTCGTTATTTTCTGTTATTTTAAATCCAAAATCTACATACCCTTTTTCAGTAAATTTAAAAGCATTATGAATCAGGTTGTATAGCACCTGTTTAAGGCGGGTCTTATCTGTTTTTATATAATAATTGCTTATCCCTTTGGGAATGCTGTACCGGAAGTCCACTCCGGAGGTTTTTGTATTACACTGGTATGCTAGTTCCTCATATACACCCACAACAAGATTCACCACATCAAAAGAGGTGTGATGTAAGGTAACTTCCCCGGCCTCAAGCTTTGAAACATCCACAATGTCGTTTATGAGTTGCAGCAACTGATTTCCGGAATTGTTGATGGTTTTCAGCCATTTTTGGGTTTTCTCACCCTCAAGCTCTGCCAGCATAAGATCGGTATAGCCCAGAATGGAATTAAGCGGCGTACGTATTTCGTGAGACATATTTGCCAAAAAGGCGCTCTGAAGCTGAGCTGCTTTCTCTGTAGCTTCCTTTGCCTCAACAAGGGCTTTTTCGCGTTCCTTCACATAGGTGTTGTTCTTCACAATATTTGAGATGGCCAGCACTACCCCATTCGCATCTTTTATGGGAGACTTGGTGATGGCTACAGGCAGGATGTTTCCGCTTTTTGTCTTATGCAGGGTTTCATGATGTTGCACTGTTACTCCCTGACGCACTTTAGCCAGTAATTCAGAATTATGGTCAAATTTTTCGCTGGCAAAAAAATCAGAGGAAATTTTTCCTTCTATTTCCGTCTCTGTAAATCCATACAGGCGCTCTGCACCCTTGTTCCATGATAAAATGCGGCCTTCGGGCGATTCACTGTATATGGCATCATCCGATGATTCTACAATAGAGGAGAGATGCTGCCGCGTTTGCAGCTCCTGTTTTAAGTTTGATATATCTTCTACCAGAAGTGCAAAATGATCCTTTTTATGGGAAAAATAATGCAGGCGTAAATGTTTATCAATATTTTCAAAGTAATACTCTTGTGCATGAGAAAAGCCATTCTGAGCCACGTCTACGGCAGTTTTTATTACTTCCTTCCTGATGTTCGCAGGCAGCATATCAGAAAATTGTCCATCCTCAAAATTAATATAGAAAAACAGCTTCCGGAATGCATTGTTGATATCGTTAATCTGAATTCCCTGATTTTCGTCTGTTTCTGTTAACTGGCATAAAGCAAAACCATTATTCATGTGGGAAAACAGTTGCTTGTATTGCTTTTGATGACTTGCAGCCAGCCGCTGTGCCTTTTTTAATTCGGTTATATCGGTAAAGGTTACCACCGCCCCCTCTATTGAATCCTGCACGGTACGGTAAGGAAGAATGCGCATCCAGAAATATCGTTTATTGTTGGCACGTATTTCCTTCTCAAAGGGGATTAACGTTTCAAGTACCTGCTTAACGTTGTATATCAGGTTTTGATTTTCATAACTGATGGCAAATTTTTCAATTGGTTTGCCAATATCCGTATCCGATAAGTCAATAATACTGTTGATATGGCGGGTAAACCTCCGGATAATAAGGTCTTTATCAAGAAAAATATTGCCAATTTGTGTACTGGTTAGAAAATTGTTTAAATCATCATTCAACCGCCGCAATTCTATAATTTTACGCTGCAATTCATCATTAGCAGTTTCGAGCTCTTCGTTTAGCGACTGGGATTCTTCTTTGGCGGTTTCCAGCTCCTCGTTGCTGCTTTGTAACTCCTCGTTTGTAGACTGTGCTTCCTCATTGGTAGATTTCAACTCCTCGTTCGCAATTTCCAGCTCTTCTATCACATTCCTTAAATACTCGCGTGCTTCCCTTAGGTCTGCTTCCAGTTCTTTTATATATTCCTGCTGATCCACATCAAAAGGCTTATCATTTGCCCCCTCTTTTTTGCCGGAAATTGAAATGTTGTTCTGCGTTTTCAACTGTATCATGAACACCCCTTTAATACGTGGGTATTCCGTCATTTTACGTACCTTAAGGCTTAATATTACAATATCATCCCCCTTTAATAATTTAAGATGTTCATACGTCACTTCATGCTTTTCATCGGCCACTACTTTTTTTAGGGCGTTCGATATGGGTATACGAAGCCCTTCAGCAGCAAAATCCTGTACCTTATTGGAAGGCTCACCCACAGGAAACTCAAAATATTCATCACACTTACCAAGGCTGTATAACACCGTGCCGGAATGGTCAACGAACAGCAAGGGATCCATAAATTGCCGGGTAGCTATTTCGTTAGCCACCTGGGGAAGTGATTTGGATTTTTTCTCAGGAACCCCTCTCATTTCCTTGTCAAAATGCCCAAATTTAGAAGATATTAAAATTTCCCGGATGGCTGTATTGTCTTTTTTCTTGACCAGAATTTTTGACTTTTGGTTGAATACTGCGAAGGTTTCAAGAGAATTTTTGCTTTCTGATTTACCAAGAAAAAGATACCCTTCCTGATTTAACGCATAGCTGAAAATTTTAAACACATGCTCCTGCTTGTTTTTATTCAGGTAAATAAGGAAATTACGGCAGGTAACCAGATCTACACGTGAATATGGTGGGTCTGAGAGTAAATCGTGTTTTGCAAAAACAATCATGTCTCTTAAATCCTTGTGTACCTGGTAGTGGTTATCCAGCTTCAGAAAATAATTATTAAGAAATGTGTCAGGCAGGTCGGCACTAATATTTTCAGGGTATTTTCCGGTACGGGCATATTCAAGCGCTTCTTTGTCAATGTCAGAGGCAAAAATCTGCACCTGCCGGCGCAGGTTGTTGCTCTTCATAAACTCTTTCACTAATATGGCCATAGAATAAGCCTCTTCGCCGGTGGCACAGGCGGTTACCCAAATGCGCACAGGCTGGCTGGTTCCGTCACTGAATATCTGGGGAAATACTTCATCATAAAGGGTCTGAAAAGCATCGTTATCGCGAAAAAAAGATGTAACGCCTATCAAAAAATCTTTATACAGCATCTGCACCTCTTGTTGGCTTTCCCTGAGTATATTTACATATTCCTTTAGCGTATCGGCTTTACGCACTGCCATTCGCCGGCTTATGCGTCGGTTCAGTGTATTTTGCTTATAGTCTTTAAAATCAAGCCGGGTTTCATCTTTTATTATTTCGTGCAATTCATTAAGCAACTCCGGTGTATCATCCCTGTCAAAAACATTTTTCTTTTGAACACGTTGGCGTATATAATCCTGCACATATCCTGGTATTTTTTCAATGGGTAATATTGCATCCACAATACCCGTGTCAATGGCATTCCTGGGCATGTCACTGAATTTGAGGTTTTTCGGATCCTGCACAACTACAAATCCACCTTCACTTTTTACTTCTTTTATGCCCAGCGAACCATCGGAACCTGTACCTGAAAGAATAACGGCTACTACATTTTCCTGTTTACTCACAGCCACACTCCGCAATAAATGATCGATAGGAAGGCGGAGGTGTTTCTTAAGTTGTGAAAGTTCCTCAGTACGAAACTTGTTACTGGTTATGGTCACGTACATGCCAGGTGGCGAAACATAGAGATAGCCCCCACGGATTTCAAGTCCATCTTCAATATTTGTTACAGTAAGCGAAGTAACGCGGTTCAGAATATCGGAGAGATTACTCTTGCTATCTGGCAGCTGATGCTGCATTACCACTATTGAGCAGTTCTCTTCATCGGGCGTATGTTCCAGGAAGGCTTCCAGATACTTTATACCATCAGCGGAGGCACCAATTACTATAATTACCTTATCTTCTTCAAAAGCAAGATGATTATCATATTTTTCTTTATTCATAAAATTCTACAGGATTTATCATGTAACGGATTAAAAACAAATGACTCATCCTTAATGCCAGTTTGCAAGTTACGTTATATTCTACTCACAAACAAGGGTTCCTGTGTTTATTTAGGCCTTTTGGCTTTTTAGGCTTCCACAATAATTAGCGTTCTTATAGCTACAGGATTGGGGTTGAAAGTAAGGTTGTTCATCCCTTCCTTAAGCAGGAACGGGGCAAATTCAGGGAAATCGCCGCGTGCCTGCACACATGAACCAATTTTGCGCCCGCATTATTTTGCATTTTTTATGGCGCTGGCAATCTTTCACTGCCTTATTTTTCTCGTTAAAAAGTTCGCTTATTATTTCAGCGTTACGGTCAAGTACCAGCGTAAGTTGTGCAGGGTCTTTGGAACCAATAGAGAACCCCTTAAATATTTCGGCAAATTCACCGGCCTGCATAACGTTGCCGGGTATTTATGTCTTCATTACATGTATTTTGAGGAAATTTTGCTTGTAAAGCCCGTCAGGGATTGCCCCTGCAGGCAGTTACAGGTTTAAATAGGGCTTACTGAAAAACTCACTTTTTCCACTAAATCAGTAAATTACAAACAATAAAATTGTTATAAGTGCAAACCTTTATTCATTAATCTGGAATTTTTCATGCACCTGTTTATTTTCAATTTCAACCTTGAAAGTGTTAGCCAGAAAGCTGCAATCTGCCTCCCTGCCTTCAATTCAAAGTATGTCAATACATCTACATTTCGTCAGGTTGCATCTCACAGCTTTCTGACTTTTTCAGCAGGCCCTAAATATCGAGGTAATAACTGTCGAATTTTGCAAATTCATCTTTCTCTATTAAGCCACTGTTATCAATATCCCATATCCGGAATACACCGTTGGCAAGTTCTTCTTCATCGAGGTATTCGCTGGCATCTGTATCCCAGTTCAGGTAATAATCCGTGTCGCCCAAAACGTTGCTGTATTCTTCATATTCGATAAATCCGTCGCCGTCAACATCAATTCCTTCATAGTCATCGAATATATAATTACCGTAATAATGATCGTAGCCCATTATCCATTCCTCATGAGAAAGTGTATTATCCTCATCCTGGTCCCACATGTAATAGGTGCCATGGTAAAAATCCTCGTCATCAAGGTATTCATCATCTTCACGGTTCCAGTTGTCGTAATAATTTGCTGTAAATACGGCTTCAAACTCCTGCGGGGATATAATTCCGTCGCTATCGGTATCAAAATCCTGGAAAGTGAGATTTTCCTCCCGGTTGCAGGATGTGGTTAGCATTACCACAGGAAGTAAAAATAAAAATGGTTTCAAAATGGTGCTGTTTAAAATTTTCATGATCAATAATTTTCGTTTATAATGGATTACTGATTGAATTGTGCCTTTTTTTATGCGCAATTCATTTAAGGATTATTATTGTGATTGGTATTTGTAAAATATGTTTCAATTTCATCTAATGAAACCTGAATATTATGGTTTAGGATTTTGTCCATTTCTAAATAAATCTATTGCCAAGTCCGTGCCAGAAACAGCCTATTTAATCCAGCAGGCTGATGACCTTAAATAGTGCAGAAGATAATACCTGCATCCACTTGTATATGCTTTAGTATGTATGAAATAATTTCTACAGCTGTCGTGTTATTTCCACAGCAAATCAAACTGTAATATTTCATTAAAGCAGCTATTTAGCACTCACACTCAAGCCTGTGCAGCATGGGGAAAATACCGTTTTAAAGTGGCGGCACATTTGCACCATGTAAAACAAAACCAAAAGCAAAACAAACATGACATTTTTTGAAATTTTAATTACCACATTAGGAGCCATTGCTATTGGTTCCATCTTTTATTATGTATTTAAAGCTACCGGCCCGTTTGGAAGTATCTGGAGCTTTTTGCTTATTCTTATTTTGGTGGGGCTGGCTGCGGAAGCCTGGATAACACCTGTTGGCCCAGTTTTCCAGGACGTTGCATGGGTTTCCACTGCTTTTGTAATTATACTTTTTGCGCTATTACTGGCCGCTGCCACACCCCCGGCCTACAAAAAACACCATGTGGAAGGCCCCGCTACCGGCGCCCCTATGTCAAAGCAGGAGAAGAAGACGGCTACGGCAATCAGCAGTTTTTTTTGGTTGTTTTTTATATTGCTGCTTATAGCTGTGGTTTGGGGGGCGACCCTAACGTAAAAACAATATATAATGGTAACTTGCAATTTGTTTATAATTGGTTGAAATAAACCCAAATTGAGCGATTACGCTCAATCGTTTAAGTAAAGGTAAGGTTTTCACCTCACCTATTCGGTGAAAAGCAACCCCGTCTATAGGGGCAGGCTATATTTTAAA
>Ga0207419_1002983_pt1 | contig 10510 bp, 4 predicted proteins | sample ElkSloMetagenome_4_FD_184723 | JGI IMG/M metagenome (GOLD analysis project Ga0207419, IMG submission 184723) | Hot spring microbial communities from Elkhorn Slough, Monterey Bay, USA - MD2A (version 2) | ecosystem: Environmental > Aquatic > Marine > Intertidal zone > Estuary: Microbial mat ... | reverse complement strand
TCCAAACACAGGCAGAAGTGGATGCCCACGCAGACCAGCCTAACGCAGAACCTGGTGACATAAGGTTTGTTGATTTGAATGGTGATGGCGTAATCAACCCTGATGATAGAGGCTATATTGGTGATCCTATTCCGGATTTGACTTATGGATTGACTTTGAACGCTTCTTACAAAGGATTTGATTTTAATATGTTTGTGCAAGGTGTACAAGGTGTAGAACTGTACTATGGATACCGTTATTTCTCAGCAGGTATGCTAAGACCTTTCAACTTTGAACAAAGAACACTAGGTTATTGGAATGGACCAGGTACTTCTAATACTATACCTAGAGCGGTTGGTGGTGACCCTGCTAACAATACTCGTGAATCAACTAGATTTATTGGGGATGGTTCTTTCTTAAGAGCAAGAAACATGACCTTGGGTTATACCATACCAACTGCTGCTCTAGAGAACTTTACAAAAGGTGCTATGTCTAGCGCGCGTTTCTATGTAACTGCTCAAAACTTGTTTACCCTAACAAGCTATGAAGGTTACGATCCTGAAATTAGCTCTGACGTACAGACAGGCAATCCAGGTAATTATAGTAGGTCAAGAGGTATAGATGCTAATAACTATCCTCAGCCAAGAACATTTTTGTTCGGCGCTCAGTTGTCGTTTTAATTAACAATACAATTATTCATTTCAATTTTTATGATGATGAAAAAACAATCAATTTATATCAAAGCATTATTGGGGACATTGGTTTTCTCCATGCTTTTCATCAATGCTTGTAATGATGAGGAGTTGCTTGAAAAAGACAATCCGAATGTCTTAACACCTGGATCATTTTACCAAACTGCTGCTGATGCATTGCTTGGACTAACCTCTGTTTATTCGGGCTGGCAAGATCGTGGTTTAATGAACCGTATGTACTTTTTCGGCAATGATATGCCTACAGACGAAAACTTAGGCACTAATAACCTACAAGCAACATTAAGGCAAATGTTGGAATATACTTGGGAGTCTGACAATGGAGTAATCTTTGAAATGTGGAGAGATTATTACAAAGGTGTTGCCAAAGCAAACCGTTTTTTAGCGGGTGTAGAAGGCATAGAGATGGATCAGAATCTAAAGACTCGCTACATAGCTGAGGCTCGTTTTTTACGTGCCACGCTTTATTTTGATTTGGTAAATAAATGGGGCGATGTTCCTTTGATCACCATTCCACCTGATGATGTAATTGAGCAGCCTAGAACCCCTGCTAATGAGGTCTGGAACTTTATTATTGAAGAGTTCACTTTTGCAAAAAACAACTTGCCTACTAAAGATGAGTATTCTGCTGAAAACAGAGGTAGAGCTACTTCAGGTGCAGCTGCTGGTTACTTAGGTAAAGCTTACTTATTTACCGAACAGTGGGCGCAAGCCGAAGCAGAGTTTGATGCCATTATTAATGGAACTTATGGCAATTACATATTAGTAGAAAATTTCCGCCTTAATGGTATTGGTGAAGAGCAGAGCCCTGATGCTGAAAACAATGACGAATCTTTATTCGAAGTACAGTTCCAAGATGCTCTAGGTGGTGTTTGGGGTATCGACAACAACGGTGGTGGAGAAAATACTTTTAGAGCTGTTGAGTATGATTTTGGTAGCTTCAATAACGTAAGACCGAGGCAAGATTTCGCAGATCGTTTTGAGTTAGGAGATCCTCGTTATGAACAAACTTTCTATGATGATGGTGTGCCTATTTGGAACGGAGAAAATTTCTTAAAAGAGAATTGGGGTGACCTAATTGCTTGGAGAAAATATTCTAACAGGGATATCAGGCCTGATAACAACCAAAGTTCTGGTATCAACTTCCGTGTATTGCGTTATGCCGACGTATTGTTAATGGCTGCAGAAGCCAAGTTAGAAAATGGTAAGCCTATCTCTGAAGTTTTAGCTTTGGTTAACCAAGTAAGGCAAAGGGCTATAGATCAAAAAACAAATCCTAATGTAAATCTATACATGCCACGTACTTTGGATAACACTCTTGAGTTGTATCCAACAGCAGAATATCCTGCAGGTACTACTGAAGAAGTAATGGCCATCATTATGCACGAAAGAGAGGTAGAGTTGGCTGGTGAGCAAAAGCGTTATGATGATTTGAGAAGATGGGGATTGGATGATGATGTGGCGATTGCCAATGGCAGGCCTTATCAAACAGGCAAACATGAACTGTGGCCAATTCCAATTAGAGAGATTGATACTAATCCAGAAATTTCTCAATCAGACCAAAATCCTGGTTACTAATAATCAGTTTAAAATAGGTTAATGTTTTCAGGGTCGCTTAATTGTAAGCGACCCTGATTCATTTAGTGGTGTTGATGTTCTGCAGTAGAAAACTCCAATTCTTTCAATGCTACTTTTTCTATTTCATCATCCCCTTCTTGTATAAGGTAAGTATTGTTTGCATCCAAGTTTTGAATGCGCTGAACAGTTTCGTTGCCATTCCATGTGATAGTTAAGCTTTTTACCCTTTCTGCTGAGCCAATGCCAATGTGCTGCGTAATTGGCGAACTCCCAAAACTTCCTCCCGAGTTTACATCTTTATAAACTTTACGGAGTTGCCTGTTTTCTTCAATTTCAATTTCTAAACGGCTGCCTATGCCAAAGCGATTACTCACATCGCCCCTAAGCTGTATTTTTATCCAATTATTGCTGTTTGGCAAAGCATCGTGGGGATTTTCATAGAAAGTATTTTGGTAAATATCACCCTCAAAAGCACCACCCATAGAAATCAATACATCTTGATCTCCATCATTGTCCAAATCAGCAAAGGCAACACCATGCCCCTTTTGTATGTTGCCAAAACCGCCCGCTGTAGTTACATCTTGAAATGACTTTCCTTCATTGTTTCTGTACATTTTGTTTGGCAAAACGGTGTTTAGTCCGATGTTTCCAGTACCTAAATATATATCCAAAAAACCATCATTATCTAGATCACCAAAGTTGGCGCCCATAGAGTAAAGTATCTTATCTAAGTTGACCTCGCTGCTCACATTTTTAAAAGTACCGTCTCTTTGATTCTCATAAAGAAAGCCTTTTTCAGCACCATGTTCCATTCCTAAATATTCCTTGGCTACATCGGTAATGATGTCGCCTTTGGTATTGCTTCTAAAATAACTGGCAGCAAAAATATCTAACCAACCATCGTTGTTATAGTCCCAAAACCAAGTAGAGAAGGTAGAATGATTACCACCAAGTCCGGCCTCTTTGGTTACATCGGTAAATGTGAGTTGGCCGCTTTCATCAAGGCCATTGTTTTTAAATAGAAAGTCTTGTTGTTGGTTTAATACTCCTGTAGAAACGTAAATATCCTGCCAACCATCATTATTGTAATCGCCAGAGGTAACCCCTTTAATGTAGTGGGCAGAGGGCCTAAAACCTACTCTATTGACCCTTACGCCAGCTGTTTCTGCCATATCAGTAAAAGTGCCATCTTGGTTATTGATGAATAGTTCGCTAAAATGGAAGGCATCTGGCCTGCCCGCAGACTCATTGCCAATAAAAAGGTCTAACCAGCCATCATTGTTAAAATCGTTCCAAGTGGCAGCTTGGGTGGGATGTAGCGAATATAGCCCAGAGGAAATGGTAATATCGGTAAAAGTATTGTCACCATTGTTGCGCAAAAGCGAATTGGACTGCTTGCCAAAATGCTCGAGCCATGCGCCTCTTAATACCAAGATATCTAAAAAGCCGTCGTTGTTGTAGTCGGCCTGTAGAAGATTAAGCCCGCCTGTTAACTCAGCAATGCCGGCTTGCTCGGTGAGGTTAGAAAAAGTGCCATCGCCGTTGTTGTGCAGGTAATTTAAGCGGTCGGTAGGGCCCCATTCAGAAACCAAAATATCCAAGAAGCCGTCGTTGTCAAAGTCTTCTACGATCAGCCCTCCTGCAAGCCCTTTTATATCAAACCCTATGTCAGCCGCTCTATCTGTAAATTTGGGCAGTGCATATTCCGACTCAAAAGCAGAAGGTGGGATCAACCATTGTTCCGGCACTTCTTCGGGATATCCACCCAAAGTCATGTAAGCAATGTTTAAGAGCCATCTGCTAGAATAATCTTCGGGGTTGCTTTCTAGAAGTTCTTCAAATACAGCTATGGCATTTTCAGAGCCTTCTGCTTTTTGATGAAATCCGGCTTCGGCAATGGGAATGATGCAGGAGGCTGCAGTATGGTTAAGTATGCAGTTTTCCTGTTCTCCCAAGCGTAAGTAGCTCAGCCCTAGATAGCTTTTGGCCCTTTTGGCTTCTATGGGCTTTAGTCCGTACCTGATCAAAGTATCGGCAGGTGTATTGTATAAGACTTTAAAGTTTTCAATGGCTTCTTCGGTACGGCCGGCCCTTAATTGATCGATACCCTGAAAATAGCGCAGCTCGTAGTCTATGCCCTTGGCTTCTATTAAACTATCGTAAAAGGCTACCCTGGTTTTGTTGGCAAAGAGGTTGTCGTGGTTGTAAAAGGCCTTAGAATTGTTCTCTAGAACCTCCGCCATTTGTTCAGTATCATCCTGCTTTTGAGTACAACCCATCATAAAAAAGATGAGAGAGGATGCTATGCCAAAAGCCAGTGCTAAATTTTTGGTTTTCATTGTTTTACATCTGGTTTTGATGAAAGAATTTATCACTTTACTTTCCATTACTTCACTAGAATTATGATTATATTTATGTAAATATAAGTACTTGAAAAGCCGCTATGAAAGATATCTAAAGGTAATATGGCATCACGGCTTATGGAGATAAATCATATCTGATTCGACTCGATTGGCTAAACCAATTGAATAGACAATTGGTATAGCTAAAAATTAGAAACGTGTAGCATGTTAAAGCTCAATTCGAAATATGTATCAAGAGCATCAATTTGTATAATTGTCTTGTCCGTATTTTGCTTGTTTACTAATATTAAAGCGCAAAATCTGGTTCCTAACCATAATTTTGATTCAATAATAGAATGCCCCTCTACTAGAGGACAGTTACAGTTTGCCGTGCCTTGGTATTCGCCCAATTTTGAAACTACTGACCTCATGCACGAATGTAGTGATAGTAGAAGAACGAGCATTCCCGATAACTTTTGGGGCAGCCAATATCCGGCATCGGGTAGGGGAATGGCAGGTATCAGAACTTACTTAGATCCAGAAGCTGCCAACAAAGACGATTATAAAGAATTTGTAGCAGTAGAACTGACCGATTCCCTTATTGCTGACGAAACTTATTTCTTAAGCTTTAAAGTTTCGCCCGGCGAGAACAACGTGTACGTTACCGATGATGTGGGTATGTTTCTAACAGATATCTATCCTAGAGATATGAATCTTTTAACGGCTACACCTGTTTTAGAAAATGCTACTAATTGGCTGTTATCTAATTATGCCAGTTGGTTTGAGATAAAAGGCAACTATGTAGCCAAGGGAGGAGAAAAGCATTTGGTTATAGGTAATTTCAAAGACAACGAAAACACGACCTTGGCCTTTCCGCTGAACCCGAGAGAAGGAGCAGAGTCGGCTTATTTGTTTATAGATGAGGTAGTGGTAGAACCTTGTAGCAGCAGGCTCCCTGAGCGTTTGATTACCAATGAAACGGCTTCAATTTGTAATGGTACTACAATTTCGCTCAATACAGATTTGAGTGAAAGTAATTTCCCCTTGTGGAACAATGGAAGTGAGCAAGCCAGTATAGAAGTCAATGAACCGGGAATGTATTTTGTAGAAGCTACCATTAATGGGTGTACCATGCGAGATTCTATACTGATTGAAGAGGAAGCACCCTTGTTAATGCCCAATCCAGATACGATAATATGCCAAGGTGAATCTGTGTTGTTGCTTGCAGACACTGCAGCCAATAATCTTTGGAGCAATGGATTAAATGCCGATACACTTCTAGTTAGCTCGCCCGGCGATTATGTGCTCACGTCAAGCAAAAACAGTTGTGTAGTTTCTGATACCATATCAGTGAGTTTTCAACAATTGCCCGAGGCCAACATTACCGATACCTTGGTTTGTGAAGGCTCACAGCTTACATTGGGTCTAGACTATCCAAATGCTGCCTATTCGTGGAATGTAGGGGATACCTCTCAAAGTATCGAAGTGTTTGAAAGTGGGATTTACACGGCACAAGTGAGAACAGAATGCTTTAATTTTAATAAGCGTTATTTTGTGACTTTTATCCCTTGTGGCTGCGGCTTCTTTGCCCCCAATGCCATTAGCCCAAACAACGATGGGATCAATGAGCAATTTGAGATTTTAGTAGATAATGCCGTAGAGCCACTGCAGCTCAATGTCGTTAACCGCTGGGGCGAATTGGTATTTAGTGGGGAGAATACTGCTATTTGGGAAACAGCCGAAAGTGGTAGTTTACCCGAAAGTGGCACCTACTATTGGGAATTTTCCTACCGCTGCTTTGAAGAAGGAAAAGAACAAACTCGGCAGCAAAATGGCTACGTACAGGTTCTGAAATAAATCCCCATCTATCATTTAGGCTCAATGGTAGCGGCGGCTTCACCTACATAATTAGTCAAACTACTTCTGCCTAAACTATTAAAGGCTTTTAATTGCACATTGCCCGAAATGGCCACGGGTTCTGTGTACAAAGCAGATTGTTCGTTCGGTTCGGTACCATCTGTGGTATAGCGTATCTCTAAACCCGGATATTGAATATTGGCGGTTAAAATACCATTTTCAATTTTTGCGCCGGGCATGGGTATCCTATAATGCACTCCTTCATATAAATTATCTAACAGGGGAAAAACTTGTTGGCCTACTTGAGTGCTAAAAATGCCAAAGGCTTCATTAAAATCACGTTCTTGCTTCTCAGGGTTTTTCTCGTTTACCCAACTTGGTTGTCCCTCCCAAGCGCGTTGGGCTAAACCAATAAGCTTAGGGAAAATATAATAGTCGAACATTTCAGGAGATTTCACAGTCTCAGACCATAGCTGCCCTTGTATGCCCAAAATATTCTCTTGCCCTTCATTTGTGAGCAAAGTACGCCCCTGCATCAATTCTTGTGGACTTACCTCATTGCCCATTATATCTTGCTCAGCCGTAAGGAATAGTTGGTAAGGGGCCAATCTGAAAACTTGGCGCGTATCTACCAAACCGCCCCAATAGTAGCCCGGCTCTTTGGGGTCACCATTGTAAGCAAAATCGAAATACAGACTTGGTGCATTGCACATAACTACAGGAAAACCCGCATTGGCCAACTTATAAGCTAAATCTTCGCTTCCCCAACCCAAAACGGTGTTCCACACATAGGGCTGTAAGTTTTTGGTAAGCATGGCTTTATTGATTTCTTTTCGCTCTACTTCACCATGTTCAATTTTAAGGGCGATTTCTTCCCAACCTGCCGTGGTAATACCAAACTTTTGCAAAATACCATTAAAGCGCTCTACAAAATAAGCAGGTAAATCGGATACTTCACTGTACTCTTCTTGCTGTGCCAGCAATTCTTTACACTTCTCTGAATCTGCCCAAGCACCTTGGGGTACTTCGTCACCACCGGTGTGTACGGTCTTTAATTTTACTCCTGCAGCTTCGTACATGCTTACCATTTCTGCGACTACTACTTCTAAAAAGTCATAGGTAGATTCTTGGCAAACGCAGATTACATTGTCATCATAACCCTGTACAGATTCGTATTTTGAGGTGTCTTGCGCGTCAGAAAGTAAAAAAGCTTTAGCGGCCACAGCATTTTCCTTTTCTATCAATTGCTCAAACCTGTAGTCCATGGCTTTAATGGCTGCACGTGCATGCCCGGGCATATCTATTTCAGGTATGACCTCTATGTGCCGCTCATTGGCAAATTTTAGTATTTCAATAAAATCTTCCCTAGAGTAATAACCCGAACCCGGATAATCGGTAAAGGGCCCTGAGCCATAAGCGGGGAACAGATGCTCGCTTTCGTTTAGCGTATGGCCTCTTTGGCTGCCGTAAGTGGTTAACTCTGGTAGGGGAGCGATTTCTACCCTCCAACCTTCATCATCTGTAAGGTGGAAATGGAATTTATTCAGCTTATACAAGGCCATTACGTCTAGTAGTTTCAATACCTCCTCTTTTGTATGGAAGTTTCTCGAAACGTCTACGTGCATACCTCGATAGGCAAAAGCAGGGGCATCTTTAATGCTGATTTCCCTTACGGCAATATCGGGTAGGGTTTGCCCAAATGCTTTTGGAGGGAACATTTGCAATAGCGATTGTATGCCGTAAAATACGCCTGCAGCATCTGTACCTTCTATGTAAATCCCTTTATTTTGGTCTACTTCTAAAGTGTAGGCAGAAGCTTCTTCTCCCTTAACAGCTCTTTTCCTCAGCGCCAATACAATCTTATTACTGCTTTCGGTTTCGGCAGTTACAATTTGAGGGTCGGCACCTAACATTTTGGAAAGCTCATCAGATAGGTATTTGGTCTCCTTCTCCAAAATAGGGTCGGCCATTACCAATACAGTTGCTGAGTTAAGCCTAAAGGAATCTTTCTTATACCTAAACTGTAAGGGGGTTGGCAGGAACGGTGGTAAGTCGGTTTTATCGCCTTTGTTTAGGGTTGCGTTGGCCTCGTATATACTTTCAGCTGTTGGAGGGTAAATTTTATCATTAGCGTTTCTTAAAAACTGCTCGGGCTCTGTAAAGGGTAAAACGGTATAATTTTCAGCGGTTTCTAATATATTTCCTCCATCAAAAGCAAAGTACAGACCGCAAGGTGCATCAGACTCTTTGGTTGCCCAAAAAGGAGTGGTATAAGTAATTTGAACACTGTCTCCCGGTGCTAAGCCATTGAACTGTTCAGTGGGCGAAATTTCGAAAAAATCTCCATTGACTCTTCTTAGCTGTAGCCCTTCACCCTCAACCTCATAAAGATCTCTAGGCAGTTGGTTAAAATACAAGGCCCAATTACTGGCCGGAAGCAGGGTATCACTCTGATTAACTATTAAAAAAGTAGATTTATAGTTATCTCCATTGTTAGCAATTAATTGCCAAGAAATGGCAATATCTTGAACAGGCGGTATTTGCATATTACTTTGTTGACAGGATGCTAAAAGTATTAGTAAGGCAAATTTTAAATAAATTGCTTTTAAGATAGGATAATCCAAGTTGGGTATATCAAGATGCTTATGCATAATGGTTGACTATTGGTTAAAAAACGGGAGCCAATTTTACAGAAAAAATGTGGGGTATCAAACTTAAGCTTTAAAGTGGGCGGGAATGATATTAATTTTAAGTAAAATTAATTACATTTCGGTGCTTGCTTGTTAAATTTAGCACGAACGATACAGTATCGTATAACATCTTTTAACTAATAGGGTTAAAGACTTAACTATTTTTTAGACTTTTTAGGCTATGTCCATAACTGAACGAGACTTTCAGGATTTTATCGATGAGAATTATCTGCCGTTGGCTTTATTGATTAATGCCAATGGAGATATTTTGGGCATTAATGAAGCCGGTAAGCGCTATTTTTCAGATGACAAGGAGCACATTAAAGAGATATTTTCCAAGGTTTTTTTAGACGTATACAATCCTATTTTTGAAGAGTGTAAAGCAACGGGTAGGTCACTAAGGATACCCGTATACTTTAACTTTACAAAACCTATCAAAAAGCAATTTATGGTTACTGTTTCTCCCTACAAGGAGAGCAAGCAAGAACAACAGTTTATATTGGTATTTCAGCTGGTAGCAGGCGACATGCAATTTACCTTGACCCCCCAAAATGTAAAACCTATTGAAACCGAGGCAGGGCTAAAGGAATTTATTGATGAACTACAAGCAGCCAATGAAGAGATCAATGCATCTAATGAAGAATTGACGACCGTTAATGAAGAATTAAATTCTTATAAAAACTATCTGGAGGAGATGGTGCAAGAACGCACCGAAGAATTAGAGAAACAGCGTACACAGTTTAAAAATATCATTAATAACCTACCTGGAGCAGTTTTAAGATATCGGCTCGATACTGACGGAAAAGATAGTCTCTTATTTGTCTCAGACCAAGCATATGATTTGTGGGAAATCTCCAACGAAGATATTTTAAAGAATGTAAACCTCCATTGGGAAATAACCATTGAAGAAGATCTGCCCTTCATGAGAGAAAGTATTGCCAAGTCCGCTTCTGAAATGACTCTGTGGCATGCTCAATGGCGTATTAAAACCCAAAGTGGAAAGGTAAAATGGTTAGAAGGCTTGGCAGTGCCCGAAAAAAAAGAAGATGGCGCAGTTGAGTGGGATGCCCTTATTTTAGATATTACTGATAGAAAAAAAGCAGAATTTGCTTTGAAAAGTAAGACAGCAGTGCTAGAGCGCACTGAGTCAATAGCTAATATAGGCAGTTGGGAGTGGGAGATTGCAAAAGATGAAATAATTTGGTCTAGAGAAGTATTCAATATTTTTGGTTTTGATCCCGAGGGCCCTGTCCCTCCTTTTGCAGAACATCAAAAGATACATACCAAAGAGAGTTTTGAAAGATTGGGCGTTGCAGTTGAAAGGGCCGTTAAAAAAGGAATCCCTTACGAGGTA
>Ga0207419_1002982_pt1 | contig 10513 bp, 8 predicted proteins | sample ElkSloMetagenome_4_FD_184723 | JGI IMG/M metagenome (GOLD analysis project Ga0207419, IMG submission 184723) | Hot spring microbial communities from Elkhorn Slough, Monterey Bay, USA - MD2A (version 2) | ecosystem: Environmental > Aquatic > Marine > Intertidal zone > Estuary: Microbial mat ... | reverse complement strand
GTGAGCTGCACATAGAACTCACCTATATCCTTGAAAGTAACTTCCAGTCGCGGGTCAACATCTGCAATTTCTTTGGTCCATTTTTCACTCAGCGCGGCCAGTTCAGCTTTAAAAAGCCTGAATTGGTCTTTAGTCAGCTCAAAAACATCTCGCTTTAAAACAGATTTCTGCTTGATCAAACCCACAACCGATGCGGAATCTCTTTCTGGCATTTAATAGGCTTTTGCGAAAATTACACGTTTGGTAGAAGACTTACCGGTCTTGATGCATTTGCCTTCTTCCTCTTCTGCGTCTAAAGGAATGCAACGAATGGTAGCTTTGGTCTCTTGCTTTATCTGCTCTTCAGTTTCAGCTGATCCATCCCAATGAGCTAAAACGAAACCACCTTTATTGTTGATGATTTCGGTAAACTCCTCCCAGGTATCAGCCTTATGGGTATTCTCTTCTCGGTGCTTTGCGGCGCGATTAAACAGATCTTTCTGAATGGTTTTCATGAGCCCTTCAACATGGTCTGCAACCTTATCAAATTCAATAATTTCTTTTGACAAAGTATCTCTCCGAGCCACCTCAACAGAATTGTTCTCAAGATCCCTGGGGCCCATAGCCAATCTAACCGGAACACCCTTCATTTCGTATTCAGCAAACTTCCATCCCGGTTTGCGCTTATCGTCATCATCAAATACAACAGATATTCCACGACTTCGTAATTCATCAATCAACGGCTTCAGCTTTTCAGAAATGGCTTCCAATTGCTCCTCTTTTCGGTAAATCGGTACGATAGCCACCTGTATGGGTGCTAATTTCGGTGGTAGCACCAATCCATTATCATCGCTGTGTGTCATAATCAAGGCACCCATTAATCGGGTTGACACCCCCCAGCTCGTGGCCCAGACCAGTTCTTCCTTACCTTCCTTATTCACAAATTTCACATCAAAGGCTTTCGCGAAATTTTGACCGAGAAAGTGAGATGTGCCCGCCTGCAAGGCCTTTCCATCCTGCATCAGTGCTTCAATGCAGTAGGTTTCCAGGGCTCCGGCAAAACGCTCGCTCTCCGTTTTAAGACCTTTTATCACCGGCATGGCCATCCATTCTTCAGCAAAAGTGGCATACACATCCAGCATGCGCTCCGCTTCTTCTACAGCTTCTATTTTAGTAGCGTGGGCCGTGTGGCCTTCCTGCCATAAAAACTCGGCTGTTCTGAGAAACAAACGCGTACGCATTTCCCAGCGCACTACATTGGCCCACTGATTAACAAGAATGGGTAAATCTCTGTAACTCTGTATCCAGCCCTTGTAAGTATTCCAAATAATGGTCTCTGACGTGGGACGAACGATTAACTCTTCTTCCAGTTTTGCTTCTTCATCCACAACAATCCCTCCTTCTCCATCGTTTTTTAATCGGTAGTGCGTAACGACAGCACATTCCTTCGCAAAGCCTTCAACGTGGCTGGCTTCGCGACTAAAATAAGATTTGGGAATAAAAATTGGGAAATACGCATTGGTATGACCGGTTTCCTTGAACATATCGTCAAGAGCTCGTTGCATTTTCTCCCACACGGAAAATCCGTGGGGCTTGATAACCATGCAGCCGCGAACTTCAGAATGTTCAGCTAAATCGGCCTTTCCGACCAATTCGTTGTACCAATTGGAGTAATTTTCGCTTCGAGAAGTTAATTTATTGCTCATTTGGCTATTTTGGAATAGTTATTGTTATAATTAAGATGACTTTTCAAGTTAAAGAGAAAGAAAAATCGGCTGCCGAAATTAATCTTTTTAACTTTAAACAAATATTAAGGAGCAGCCAACTAAAAATCGGGAAATGATGAGAAATTATTGGATATATATACTCGCTCTGCTAACCATCGGAATCAGCTCGTGCTCAGTAAACGAAGAACTTGTTATGCTAGACGAAGTAGATGACATCTATACTCTTCCTGATGAAGACAGGTATTACGTAACGGCATCGGCCAGCACGAACGACAATGAGTTCATTCCTGAGTCAATGACTAATGCGAGCGATGCTGAGCTAAGTTATTACCAAAACAAGCCTTACTCAGCTGAAGACGAAAATGCAGCTCAGTCACAAACAGCATCTGGTAATCCTGAAAATGAAGAGTATTACGATTACTTTGACGAAGATTATGCAGGCAGGTTACAGAACTTTCACGGCCAGGATGATAATACTTTTTATCCTAATGGCGCTAATTCCATGTATAACAACCGAAACTTGCCTCCAACCGCCTATTGGCCAAGGACTAATTGGTCATTAAACTACGGGTTCAATAGTTTTGGATATGGAACACGAACCGGATTCGGTATGGGTATGGGATTCGGTAATTCCATGATGTGCAATAACTTTTACGATCCCTTCTACGATCCATGGATGGATCCATTTTATTCTCCTTATTGCGATCCCTTTATGAATCCATATTACAACCCCGGATGGAATACCGGTTGGGGTATGGGTATGAATTATGGCTGGGGATGGAATAACATGGGGTACAATCCCTGGATGTATGACCCTTACTGGTATGGATACGGCCAAGGATTTGCCGACGGCAGTGTATACAATAGCTACAATTACAATGAGCAGCCTACATCCCAACGGAGGTCTAGAGGGGGAATCATTACAGGTGGAAATTCAGGATCAGACACTGGTAATTCAGGTAGCGGAATAGTCGCTGGCAATGACAATGAGTCAAGAGAAGCTACACGACGCGCTGATTCACGCGTAAACAGGTCAGGTGAAGTTGAAAGAAATCCGAGAACCGAAAGGAATGTAAATAGAGGAGCTGTGACGAGGACAGACCGTTCGTCTTATAATCGAAGAAGTAATGAGAGTCCGAGCAGGTATGTTCGCCCGGAAAGGTATAACAGTCCAAATGATTATTCACGTACAAGGGTTGCTCCAAATACGAGAGAAAGAGTTATACGATCATCAAGCCCAACGAGATCTAATAGCTTATACAACAACTCTAGCAGACCGCGAATGAGAGGAAATAATTCTTATTATGGAAGTCCATCGCGTTCAGGATCCTCAAGGCCTTCTTACTCAAGCCCATCGCGAAGTAGGTCTACGAGTTCACCCAGCAGCACTGGAGGGTCTAGAAGAAGATAAATAAATGCGTCATACCTTAATCTTTGCCTTTCTTTGCTTAGCTATTGGGAGCTACGGTCAAAATGAGTCTGATATAAGCCGCTATGCATCTCAATTCTATATGGGTACGGCGCGTTTTACAGGAATGGGTGGAGCAATGGGCGCCTTAGGTGGAGACATGACTGCTATTCATGTGAACCCGGCTGCCATCGGAATTTATAGATTCAGCGATATCAGCTTCACTCCAGCACTCGAACGCAATACAATAGAAGCTGAAACCTTTTTCGGAAATTTTAGAGAAGGGGTTTCTAAACTAGTTGTTAATAATGCGGGTTTTGTTTTAGCAAATGAAACTAAAAATCCTAACTGGAAGGTTATCAATTTCAGTGTTACTTTCAATAGACTGAATACGTACAATGACAATATTTTTATTGAATCTGATCTGACAAATACTCAGAGTTTACAACAAGATTTTATACTTGAGTCAAATGGTTTCTTCCCTCAAGAACTCTCTCCCTACAGCGGAAGGCTAGCTTTTGACGCAATTGTGACGGATACACTGCAAGGTTCTCCAACCAATTATCTGGGTCGGATTCCAGGGGAGATTAATCAAATTCAAACAGTTGAAAGAGACGGTCGCCACACGGAAACGGCTCTATCTTTTGGGGCCAATTATAAAAATAAGCTAATGTTTGGCTTGGGAATCGGCATACAGAACATAACATACAGGCTTAATGCCGAAACGATTGAGTCACCAATAGCATCTGAATCTACCGATCTTCAAGAATATACTTTTCGGGAAGAATTGCTCATTGAAGGATTAGGTGTTAATCTGAAACTCGGCGCCATATACAGAGCGGGTAAAACAATAAGGTTGGGAGCATCGGTTCAGACACCCACTGTACTGTCTTTAACAGATAACTTCATTAATTCCATTCAAGCCAGATATGTTAATCCAAGCGAGATAATTGAATTTGATTCGCCGGCTGGAACTTTTCAATATCAAGTGAGAACTCCATGGCGCTTTATGGGTAGTATAGCAGGAGTAATAGGCAAAAGGGGAATTCTTTCTGCACAGTATGAGTTCACAAATTTCCAAAACGGCGAATTAAGAACATCCAATTCTTTTCCTGATGCAGATTTCAGCGAAGCAAATCAAATTGCGAACGAAAATTTTACATCCATGAATATCTACCGTCTAGGGGGTGAGTTTCGCATAACTCCGAACTTCTATGTGCGCGGTGGTTTTGCCTATTTTACGAATCCCTTAAAGGGTAATGAATTTATTGATGCAAATCTTGATAGAATCCAATACTCAGGTGGCCTTGGATTTAAAAAATCGGCTTGGAGCATCGATTTAGCTTTCCAGCAAACGCGTTTCGAACAAGCCTATCAAACCAATTTTAGTGCTCCTGTTTCTGTACTCAACGCCAACCTTTCAAGCATTATGCTCAGTGCCGGAATCAGGCTTTAAAAAAACCCTTCGCTATTTACGAAGGGTTTCATTTGTGATCAAATAATCTCTTTCAAATTACTTTAATACTTTTTTAAGCATAGAATCAAGCTTGTCTTGTTCTTCTTGAGCTAATTCGGCATCCACGAGAATTCTTCCGCTGTGTTCGTCAACTATAATTTTTTGCCTGGCGGCAACATCAAGTTGTCTCTGTGGTGGAATTTTTATGTAAGATCCCGCAGAAGCTTCTCTATCAATCGGAACAACTGCTAAACCGTTTTTGGAACCGTTTCTAATTCTCTGGTATGCCGTTAAAAGTCTGTCGTCAATCTTCTTTGAAGCATCTTCAGACTTCTTGATCAAAATCTCTTCTTCCTTCTGAGATTCCTTTACAATTTCATCTAATTCGGCCTTTTTAAGTTCCAGATCTTTTTTTCTTCCGTTAAAAACCTCCATTGTTTCATCCAGGATTTCCTGTTTGGATTCAATTTTGGCTTTAAACTCTTTGATTCGCTTTTCTGCGAGCTTAATTTCCAGATCCTGATATTCCAATTCTTTAGAAATTGAATCAAACTCACGGTTGTTCCTTACCTTTTCCTGCTGCTCCGTATACTTTTTAATCAGAGCTTTAGAGTCTGTAATTGCATTCTTTTTGTTGGAGATTTCAGTTTCGAGTTTTTCAATCTCTTCCTTCATCTTGTTCGTTCTCGTCTCAAGACCGGTTATTTCGTCTTCCAGGTCTTCCACCTCTAATGGAAGGTCTCCTCGTACGGTTCTGATCTTGTCTATATGCGAATCAATTAACTGAAGGCTATATAGCGATCTTAATTTTTCTTCTGGCGAAACTGTTTTTTTCTTGGCCATATGCTAGAAATAATGGATAGGATTTGTATTTACTTCCGTAAAATGGGTGGCAAAAGTACTAAAATTTTTGCGGATATGGTCAGCCAGAAGATCAATGGTAAATCGTTCGCTTTCATAATGACCTATATCTGCAATAACAATCTCATTTTCAGCGTCAAAAAACTCGTGGTATTTAAAATCGCCGGTAATAAAAACATCTGCACCTGCACCTTTGGCCGAAGCCAGCAGAAAACTACCAGCTCCACCGCAAATTGCTACTCGCTTTATTTTCCTGCCTATATCTTTTGTGTGTCTGATGAGACTCAATTCCATTTTATCTTTTAAATGCTCCAGAAAGCTCTTTAATTCTATTTCTGAGTCCAAGGCGCCTATCATCCCGGATCCCACAAACTGGTTTTTATTTGATAGAGGATGCAAGTAGTAGGCCACTTCTTCATAAGGATGAGCAGCTCGCATCGCCGAGAGCAACTTATTTCGCAAATACTTTGGGAACATAATCTCAATTTTCACTTCATCTGCTTCTTCCATGGTACCCTTTTGTCCTACATGTGGGTTTGAGCCTTCACCGGGTAGAAAAGTGCCTTTTCCGTCAATGTTAAAGCTACATTTAGAGTACTCGCCAATCTCGCCCCCTCCAGCTGCGAAAATGGCCTCGCGTAAGGTATCGCTGTGTTCAGATGGAACAAAAACTTCAAGCTTTTCCAGCTCTCCTGATTTTGGGCTTAGGATTTCTGTATTGCTTAATCCGATTTTGTTGGCTATCATTTTATTCACTCCTTCGGGAACATTATCCAAATTGGTGTGTATTGCATAGAGTGCCACATCTGACTGAATTGCCTTTATAACAGTTCTTTCTACATAGTTGCTTCCTGTAAGCTTCTTCAAACCCTTAAAAACGATGGGGTGATGACTCACAACCAGATTGCAGCCTTTTTTAATGGCTTCTTCAACAACTTCTTCGGTGCAATCCAGGCTTACGAGTATTCCTTTCACTTCGGCATCGCTGTTTCCCACGATCAATCCGGGATTATCATAAGACTCAGCATAGCTTTTTGGAGCCCAGTCTTCCAATGAATCAATTATATCTTTGATCTTTGTCATATTGCGCCTTTTGATGCGTAAATGTAAAGAATGAAGCTCTTGCGTCTGGTACTTCTGCCTATTTCAGTTTTATACGGATCTGTTCTTTGGCTCCGAAACAAGCTCTATGACTGGGGACTTATGATTTCAAGAAAAGCGGAGATAAAAACAATCGTGGTAGGAAATCTTGCTTTAGGAGGTACGGGAAAAACTCCATTTATTGAATATTTAATTAATCTCTTTCCTCAAAGGCATATTGCTGTGCTGAGCAGGGGTTACGGAAGAAAAACAATTGGTACCGTCTTCGCAGAGCCCCACTCAACCGCTGAGGACATAGGTGATGAGCCCTTGCAGATAATCAAAAAATTTCCTGAAATAATTCTCTGTGTAGAAAGTAATAGATTAAGGGGTATTGAAGCAATTACCGCTCAGAATCCGAATGTAGAATTCATCATTCTCGATGATGCCTTTCAGCACAGAAAACTTCAAGGTGGTTTAAACATACTGCTAACAACATTTCAAAAGCCCTTTTACAAGGACTACTATATTCCTTCAGGTACTCTAAGGGATCACAAAGTGCGGGCAAGACATGCTGATGTGGTTATTGTTACCAAAACACCCGAGCAATCTATTGAGTCTGATGCGCAACCAATAAAATCTGAGCTTCAATACCTAAGAAAGCCTATTTTCTTCAGCTCTCTGAATTATGGTGAGTACCAACCCATGAGTGGTAATCTGATGAAGCTAGAAAATTATGATGGCTACGCAGCAGTTACAGGTATTGCAAATCCCGAGTTGTTTATTGAAAGAATATCTGAAGATTATAGCCTGGAAAAGCACTTTAAATTTCCTGACCACCATTCTTTCAACCGGCAGAATTTCCAGGACTTTAGAGATTTTATTGGTAATTTCGCGGGCGGTAAATTGGCTTTTATCACAACAGAAAAAGATGCGATGCGTCTTTTGAAATTTGAGGATGAGTTGAGAGATTTTGATTTTTTCTACCTCCCCGTGCAGGTAAAATTTCAGAAAGGCAAATCTGACATAGAGCGACTATTACGGAATTACATTCATGGAACTAGATAAAATTCTTCAATACCTAAGGTCTAAGTTTCCCTTTTTACCGGAAACTGCGATTATTCTTGGTTCCGGCCTGGGAAGCTTTTCGGAACACATCAAAATAGAAAGAGAAATTCTTTATTCAGAAATACCGGGCTTTCCCCAGTCTACGGTTAAAGGACACAGAGGTAGTTTGACTTTAGGTGCCATTGGGCAAAAACCGATTCTCACCTTTAATGGAAGATTTCATTATTACGAGGGCTATTCCATGGATCAGGTAGCCCTACCGGCGAGAATAGCTGGCCTGTTGGGCTGCAAAAACCTTATTGCTTCCAATGCAGCAGGTGGCGTGAACCCAGATTTTGAAATTGGAGATATTATGTTAATCTCAGATCACATAAATCTCTTTCCGAACAACCCATTGATTGGTGCGAATAATGATGAATGGGGAACACGATTTCCGGACATGAGCCAGGTTTACTCCAAAGAGATGATATCCTTGGCAGAAAGCATTGGTTCGGAACATGGAACCAAACTCCAAAAAGGTGTTTACGCAGGTCTTACCGGGCCATGCCTTGAAACTCCCGCAGAATACAAATACATTCGTACCATTGGAGCCGATGCTGTAGGTATGAGCACCGTGCCCGAAGTTATTGCAGCTCATCACATGGGTGTAAAATGCTTCGGTCTTAGCATTATTACAGATTTGGGAGTGGAAGGTAAAATAGTTGAAACAACGCATGAAGACGTTGTTAGGCGGGCCAATGAAGCCGCAGAAAAACTAAACCCACTTGTCAAAGAACTCATTAGTAGGATATGATAGAAGAACGCCCAGAAATACTTGATAAATATCAATTGGTGGTAGGCCTGGAAGTGCATGCGCAGCTCAGAACAGCTTCAAAAGCGTACTCTGGCGATGTTAACCAATATGGCAGTCTTCCTAACTCAAATACAGCGCCACTGACCCTGGGTCATCCAGGCACCTTGCCACGACTGAATAAAAAACAGGTAGAATTCGCCATAAAACTAGGGCTGGCTACAAATTGCCAGATTGCACGAGAAATGCACTTTGCCAGAAAAAATTACTTCTATGCCGACTTACCCAAAGGCTACCAAATAACCCAAGATAAAACCCCAATCTGCGTTCTGGGCCATATTGACGTGAAGGATGCACAAGGGAATGATAAAAGAATCGGAATCACTCGGATCCATATGGAAGAAGATGCGGGAAAGAGCATTCACGATCAGGATCCATTCAATACACTGGTAGACCTGAACAGAGCGGGTGTACCCCTTCTGGAAATCGTGTCTGAACCAGATATCAGATCAAGTGAAGAAGCCTATAATTACCTGGCCGAAGTCCGCCGATTGGTGCGCTACCTGGACATCTGCGATGGAAACATGGAAGAAGGTTCTATGCGCTGCGATGCAAACGTTTCCGTCATGCTTAAAGGATCAAAGACCTACGGAAACCGGTGCGAAGTGAAAAATATGAACTCCCTCCGCAACGTGCAAAGAGCTATAGAGCACGAAACGAAACGTCAGATAGCTATACTGGAAGAAGGTGGCGAAGTGGAACAACAAACAAGGAGCTTTGACGCGGTAAATGGAACAACATTTAGCTTAAGAGGAAAAGAGGATGCCCATGATTACAGGTACTTCCCTGAGCCCGACCTGCAGCCCTTATCGCTCACAGAAAAACAAATTGAATCTATAAAAAGTCAGATGCCCCCCCTTCCAAGGCAGCTCCATAAAAAATACACAGAAGAACTTGAGCTAAGCGACTACGATGCCAGCATCATTGTTGACAGCAAGCCCATTGCACTCTATTACGAGTCAATAATTGCACACACAAAAAATTACAAGGCAGCTGCCAACTGGCTAATGGGAGAAATTAAATCATACGTAAATCAAAATGCCGTTCATATTGAAGAATTTCCGGTAAAGCCCGAAAGTATTGCGGCCTTGATTTCTTTAATAGATGAAGAACTTGTGAGCAACAGCATTGCTGCTCAACAGCTATTCCCGAAAATGGTTGCTGAACCCGATCGCAACCCAAGAGAAATAGCCGAAAGTGAAAACCTTCTGCAAAAAAGCGATGATAATTGGCTGCGCGATTTGGCTCAAAAGGCCCTGGATAAATACCCTGATAAGGTCTCTGCTTATCGCGCTGGAAATAAAGGACTCCTGGGACTATTTATGGGTGAAGTAATGAAATTATCCGAACGAAAAGCCAATCCTAAAATGGCAAGTCAATTGATCAAAGAACTTTTAGAAAAATGAAAATGAAACTATCAATTGCTTCAGCACTCATAATACTGATAGCGTATTCCTGTGCAAACACAAAAAATGAACAGCAAACTGTAAGTGGGAAAATAGATAATGCCTCCGGGCGGCAAATAGATTTGATCGGTTTTGTAAATGGTGAACCCGATACCCTGGGTACAGAAGTTTTAAATGAGTCTGGTGAATTCAGTATATCTGTGAATACAGGTAGATTGTCATTTTACCAATTGGCTGTAGAAAATAATGGTGCATTGGTGCTTGTATTTGATAGCACTGAGTCGCCTGTTATTGAAGCAGACTTGCATTATATAAACAAAAAATACTCAGTAAAAGGCTCCAAGGATAGTGAGCGTATATGCGAGCTTTTCAACCAAAGCGTTGATTACGAAACGAAGCTAGATTCTGCAATGAAGCTCATGCGAGATGCGGCAACAACTGGAGACAATGCTACGCGACTTGAGCTCAGCGTGTACTACAACGACTTAAGAAAGGAGTATAAAGATTATCTACTGAATTTTATTGACGCTGATACCACCAGTGCAGCAAACTTCTCTGTATTGCAGAGATTAGATCCTAAGCAGGATGGTGAATACTTTATTAAAGTGCGAAACGGCTTAGCACCTAGGATGCAGGGCAATGTTTTCTTTGATCAACTAGCTAACAACGTGGCCAAAA
>Ga0207419_1002980_pt1 | contig 10518 bp, 8 predicted proteins | sample ElkSloMetagenome_4_FD_184723 | JGI IMG/M metagenome (GOLD analysis project Ga0207419, IMG submission 184723) | Hot spring microbial communities from Elkhorn Slough, Monterey Bay, USA - MD2A (version 2) | ecosystem: Environmental > Aquatic > Marine > Intertidal zone > Estuary: Microbial mat ... | reverse complement strand
GCCGCTTGATAAGGAATTACTGGTAGAATGCAATCTGAGTGTAGAAGCCGGAAGGCTGCACATGCAATCCTTTTTAAAGTTAGACCAAATTCCCGATGCCGTTTATGCTGCCAGTGACAATGCTGCCCTCGGTGCCTTACAGGTTTTAAATGAAAAAGGCATCAATGTACCCGATGAAGTAAAACTAATCGGTTTTGGAAATGAGCCTTTTACATCTTTAGTCAGTCCGAGCATCTCCTCTGTAGATCAGCATAGTGAAAAGATAGGGAGAATTGCAGCTGAAACCTTTTTGGAACGTGTCGATGATGAGAATTGGCAGCCGAGACTGGTAAAACATATTTTAAAATCTGAATTGACTATACGAGAATCCTCAATCCGTTAGAATACCTCTGATTAATTCTGAATAAAACTCCGATATGTTCAAATATACCTTTCGATTCTTCAACGCTTTAATCGTTTTTTTCCTTCTTTCATGTCAGGCTTCGGAGCAGAACAAGTCAAGTGCGGAGGCGGATTTGAGTAAAACGCAGAGCACTGTCGAAAACAGATTTGACAAACTGCTCGACTACCCGGTGAATCCCGAAGCGATACCACGAAGCATTGATAAAAACCTCACGAGACTTAAAACATCGAACTCTACCACCTGGACGAGTGGCTTCTTTGCGGGGAATCTCTGGTACATCTATTTTTTAAACGATGATGTTCGATATAAAAAACGAGCGCTGCGCTGGACGCAAATAGTAGAAGATGAAAAGTTCAATGACAACGACCACGATATAGGGTTCAAAATTCACAACAGCTTTGGCCATGCTTATCGAACGACGGGAAATGAAAAGTATGCCGATGTCATTGTGGAAGCAGCAACAACATTAATGAGCAGGTTCGATGAAGATGTAAAGGCCATACAATCTTGGAATAAGAAGGAAGGAAAGTGGGATTTCCCCGTGATTATTGACAACATGATGAACTTGGAGTTACTTTTTGAAGCTTCTATCCTATCCAAGGATAGTGTGTACTACAATGTCGCAGTTCAGCATGCCAACACCACCTTAAAAAACCATTTTAGAGAGGATCATAGCACGTATCATGTGGTGGATTATTTTCCTGATGGCAATGTCAAAGCCAAAAAAACGCATCAAGGCTATAGCGATAATTCCGTCTGGGCGCGCGGCCAAGCTTGGGCGGTTTATGGATATACCATGGCTTACCGCTACACAAAAAACAAAGCGTACTTGGAGCAGGCAGAAAATACTGCACTTTTTTATTTAAACCATGAGCGCTTGCCGGAAGATGGCATCCCATTTTGGGATTTTGATGACCCCGATATTCCTAAGGCGCCTAAAGATGTATCGGCGGCCACAATTATGGCGTCTGCCTGTCTGGAGCTCCGTGAGTTCACTCAAAACGATGCTTTCCTTAGCTACGCCAATAAGGTCCTAGACAGTGTTGAGAAAGAAGAGTACCTGCTCAAGGATGAAGTGGAAGCACCTTTCATATTAAAAAGAAGTACCGGGAACTACAACAAGAATAGCGAAATCGATTGTCCCATAGTTTATGCGGATTATTATCTATTGGAGACCTTGTTAAGGAAGGAGAAGGGAATGTTTTAAGCAAGAGGGTTGGAGTAGAATCCGCATCACTTCTAGATAGAATGTCGATTTTCGAAAATACCGATGCAAGGATCACTTGAGTAGAGTAATTGCCATAAAAATCAGGACTGTCAGATTCGAATTCCGCTCAAACGAATTTTTTGAAAGCGCCCCGATCATCGAGAATATGTAGAAATTTTCTTGTCTTTTCAGATCTTGTTTAGTATCTATGCAATGTTATTATTGCGCAATCGTTTACGCAACTCGAGCGACACTAGGCTTTTGCTGCATTTTGCCTCTCAGTGAGGCGCTAAGCCGAATAGGGTCGTTGTGATTCTCAAAACGCTTTGCCATCAACAAACAGAGTATAAACCTAAATCCAAATAATATGAAATCTGTTTACTTTTTAATGATGTCGATTTTTACTGCCTCTGCAGTGTCGGCTCAATACACAATCGAAGAGGTTGACATAAACGGTCAAGCCTTTATGAAAATTACGGGGAATATAGATGCCGATGAAACCCTCGACAATACTTCCTTATGGTTAATCGCTGATACAGTGAATGTAGCTGAACAAACCACGCTCACCATCACGGAGGGGACACAAATTTTTGCAGAAACTACCGGAACTATTTTATATGTAAATCAGCTCGGGCAAGTAGATTGGCAAGGAACGGAAACTGAGCCTATTGTTTTTAATTCTCTTGCGAATGCGCCCGGTCAAGGCGAAGGCGACGATTCTCCCGGACAGTGGATAGGTGTTAGGATTGACGGCGATGGAGCAGGGTCTGATTCAGGTATCATTCGATATATCAGGCAAATGCATGCAGGTTTTGGTGAGGACGGCCCAAATGCTTTTCAACTGGAAAGTGTAGGTAATGGTACTACCGTGGAGTACGTTCAAGTTTATAAAAACGACAACCGAGGCTTCAGGATCAATGGTGGCGATGTCAATTTAAAGTATGCGATATCTACAAACAGCGAGGACACCGGTTTCAGGTTTGATGACGATGACAATGGTGGCTGGGCCGGCGTTGGTCAATTCTTTGTTGTCAATAAAGACATTGTCGCCGGTACTTCTATCGAAAGCCGAGATGATAGCAGCCCCATTTTGAGCAATATAACGGTAACGGGTATTGGCTTTAACTCGTCGGGTAGTGAGCCGGCCGGTGATGGTATCAGAGTACGAGATGATGGTAATGGTCAAATATACAATGCAGTTGTCACCGGTGCTGACAGGAGTATTCGTATAGATAACGAAGAGAGCATAACAAACGGCGATAGCTTCTTTTCAAATTCTGCCTGCTTTGATAACCTCATTGATGATGGGACGGGATTCCACAGTTCGACAGCAGTCTTTAATCCGACGAGCGAAGATTATGACCCTACATTCAATAATTCAGTCGATCCATTTACCATCGTTGATTCTTATGTAGGGGTGAGTACACTTAACAGTACGCCAGCCGGAGCCTTAAATCCATTTTTTACCGATGTGAATTATGTCGGAGCAGTGGAAGAAGGAAATGACTGGACGGAAGGCTGGTGCCTGAATCTGGATGGAACATTGAGAGCCTCAACCGTATCAGTGAATGACTATGAAGCTCCTGAGATTAGTGTTTATCCAAATCCCGTAGCAGAGAATCTTTTTATTCGCACTGAGGCGAATGTTTCCTCCGTCTTAATTTACAATACTTTGGGAAAAAAGGTTTACGAGAACCTATCCTACAATAGCAATGAAGACAAAATTGATATGGCGCAATTTCAGTCAGGAGTTTACATCTTGAAATTTGTGTCAGATGATGCGATACAGACTTCGACGGTCATCAAACAATGATGCAAATCGATGGATAAATCGAGTGAAGGCCGTGAGCCATTACATACAGTGATATAGAGCTACATCAAATCCTGCCTAATAGATCAATGAAAGTTTATTAGGCAGGTATTTGATTTTTAAAAAAGGGAGATCATTCCCTCCTTCTCGTATGCCGGTAGAGTCTTAATTCGAAGGAAGTTGATTCTAAGAATATTAATCATCAAGAGATCTTAAATGTTTCCATCATATTCTAGACCCAAAACCCATAAGCTTACACTTATTCTATGTATTCTTTTCGTTTCGTGCGCATCACAAGCGCAGGTCTCTTGGGATATGGCTGATGAAATCGTGGCTGGTTTAGACCCGGTTACTTTTCCGGATAGCATTTACTATATTGAAGATTTTGGTGCGGTAGGTGATGGAAAAACCCCCAACAAAGAAGCTTTTGAAAAAGCTGTAACGACGTGCAGTGAAAATGGCGGTGGTAAAATAGTCGTTTCTGAGGGCGATTATTACATGAATGGGCCACTGGTTTTTAAAAGTAACGTTCACATTGAGCTCCGTGAAGGGGTTGTTTTAAACTTTAGCCACCAAGAAGAAGATTATCTGCCCGCAGTGCTCGTGAGGTGGGAAGGTACAGAAGTCTACAACTATTCACCGCTCATTTATGCTTATCAATCCAAAAACATTGCGCTAACGGGAAAAGGAACGATCAATGGCAATGGATCAAAAAACTTCTCTAACTGGAAAACCCTTCAGGCTGCTGATAAAAAGAAGCTCAGAAAAATGGGGCAGGATAACAGCCCCGTTTACGAACGCGTATTCGGCGAAGGCCATAAACTGAGACCGAGCCTTTTTCAGCCATACGGGTGCTCAAATGTTCGGTTGGAAGGAGTTACGCTACTGGACTCTCCCTTTTGGATTATTCACCCCACTTTTTGCGATAATGTGATCATACGCGGTGTTACCGTAGATAGCTACAATACGAATAACGATGGCTGCGACCCCGAGTCATGCAGCAATGTCCTCATTGAAAACTGCGATTTTAAAACGGGTGACGACGCTATCGCTATAAAAGCCGGTCGTGATAACGACGCTTGGCGCATAGGTCGCCCCACGGAAAATGTGGTGATTCGAAACTGCAACTTCTTTTCGAAAATCAATGGTGTCTGCATCGGTAGTGAAATGTCCGGTGGGGTAAGAAATATTTTTATTGAAAATATTTTGATGCCAAAATCTTCAAACGCCATTTACTTTAAGGCCAACCTGGACAGGGGAGGGTACATTGAAAACATTTTTGTGAGAAATGTAGAAACGGATACGGTTAGAAATGCCTTTATAAGGTTTGAACCAAATTATAAAAATCAAAAGTCCTCCTTTAATCCCACGGTGTTCAATAATTTCCTTATCGAGGATGTCTCGTGCAATGTCTCTGAAGAGGTAGGAGTCTACATAGCGGGTATACGGGAAGATTACCCCGTTAAAAACATTACCATCAAAAACGTTAAAATCAAGGAGACGCCTGTCTCTTACGTCATGCAGAATGGTAAGAATATAAAATTCATTGAGGTTGAAGTAAATGGAAAAGTAATGGATGCAAATCCAAAAGAAAGGGAATTAATACCCTTGAAAACACTTTAGCTACCCGAGAAAAGTCTGACGGTTGAAAGAGTCAGAAAGATCGCGGACGCTATAACAAATTGAGGTTAAAAACATGAAAAAAACAATTGTTCTAACGGGTGCAGGCGGTGTTTTATGCAGCACGCTGGCAGAGGCTTTAGCAAAGAAAGGACACCGTATTGCCGTGCTGGACTTAAGAAAAGAAGCGGCAGATACCGTTGCCCAACGCATTAACGACAGTGGTGGAAGTGCCATCGGTGTAGAGTCGAATGTTTTAGAAAAAGACTCACTCACCGAAGCCAAGAGCGCAGTCAATAAAGCTTTTGGGAAATGCGATATTTTAATCAACGGCGCGGGGGGTAACCATCCCTTGGGCACAACCAGTAACCCGTTTTTTAACCTTGAAGATTTAGAAAACAAAACAGAGGGTTTTAAGTCCTTTTTCGATCTCGATGCGAAGGGAATTGAATTCACTTTCAATTTAAATTTCTTAGGCACTTTGCTGCCTACCCAAATATTTGCTCAAGACATGGTGGGTCGAGAGGGATGTAGCATTTTGAACATATCCTCTATGAATGCTTTCACGCCTTTAACTAAAATTCCTGCCTACAGCGGCGCGAAGGCTGCGGTATCCAATTTTACACAATGGTTGGCGGTGCATTTTTCAAAGGTAGGTATCAGGGTCAACGCTTTGGCTCCCGGTTTTTTTCTTACCGACCAGAACAGGACATTACTCACCCATGAAGATGGCAGTTTAACGGGGCGCGGTCAGCAGATTATTGACCAAACTCCGATGGGACGTTACGGCGAGCCTGAAGATTTAATAGGAACGACGCTTTGGCTGTGTGGCGAGGGCTCCAAATTTGTTACGGGCGTGGTTGTTCCGATCGATGGAGGCTTTGCGGCGTACAGTGGTGTTTAATTTAAAGTGGTTATGAATTTAAAACTCGAACAAACGTGGAGATGGTATGGCCCTAATGACCCCGTGTCACTTCTCGATGTAAAACAAGCAGGCGCAACAGGAGTCGTATCTGCCTTGCACCACATTCCGAACGGGGACGTGTGGTCTGTGGAAGAGATTCAAAAGCGCAAAGCAGAAATTGAGGCTGTCGGCCTTACCTGGTCGGTTGTGGAAAGTGTGCCTATCCACGAAAATATTAAGACCCGCACGGGGCAGTTTGAGACGTACATCGTAAACTACAAACAAACGCTACTCAATCTTGGTCGATGTGGCATAGATACCGTGTGCTATAACTTTATGCCGGTTTTAGATTGGACTAGAACAAATCTCGACTATAAAGTAGAAGATCAATCTACTGCACTTCGTTTTGAAGCCGACGCCTTTGCCGCTTTTGAGTTGTATCTTCTTGAACGTCCCGGCGCTGAAGAAACCTACACTGATGTTCAAAAAGAGAGGGCAAAAAAATTCTTCGAACGAAGCAATTCTGAGGATCATCAAAAGCTCATCAATACTATCATAGCCGGACTGCCCGGAGCAGAAGAAGGGTATTCCTTGCAGGAATTTAACAGCATTCTTTCCACCTACGATACCATTGACGCCAAATTACTCAAACAACACCTGATTCTGTTTTTGGAAGCCATCATTCCTAGTGCCGAGGAGGCCGGTGTATTGATGTGCATTCATCCCGACGACCCGCCATTCCCGATTTTGGGTCTGCCCAGAGTTGTAAGTACGGAAAAGGATATTTTGGATTTGTACGAGGCTGTTCCCAGCCATCATAACGGGTTGACGTTTTGCACCGGATCATTCGGAGTAAGGGCGGATAACGATTTACCCGGGATGGTAGAGCGACTTGGACACCGTATTCACTTTATACATTTAAGAAGCACCAAAAGAGATGAACATGGCAATTTTCATGAAGCAGACCATTTATACGGAGATGTGGATATGTATGCTGTCATGAAAGCCTTGATTTTAGAGCAATCAAAAAGGCAAAAAGCGGGAAGATCAGACATCAGAATGCCATTCAGGCCGGATCACGGTCACAAGATGCTCGATGATTTAAATAAAAAAACCAATCCCGGTTATTCCGGTATCGGCAGATTGCGTGGTTTAGCAGAATTACGTGGACTGGAATTGGGAATAAGAAAATCACTTCAATAATTTTAAAAAAATCAATTATGTCAACCACCTTTGAGACCAGATACGCTACAAGCCCGAAAGCTGCTAAGCAGTTCGACACGCAGCAATTAAGAGACGAATTTTTAATTGAAGACTTATTCCAAAATGACAAAATAAAATGGGTTTATACCCATTACGACCGCTACATGGCAGGTGGTGTGGTGCCGATATCAACCGCGATCAAACTAGAGACCATCGACCCTTTGAAAGCTGATTTCTTTTTGGAAAGACGCGAATTAGGCATAATAAATGTCGGAGGGAGCGGAAGCGTCAATGTTGACGGCAAAGATTACCCACTTCAGCATAAAGACGCGCTATATATTGGCAAAGAAAGTAAGGATGTTGTGTTCAACAGCGATGATGCGGGTAATCCGGCCAAATTCTACATGAATTCAGCTCCCGCTCATCGGATTCTGCCCACGGTAAAAACAAGTCTTGAAGAGGCCAAAAAAATTGAACTGGGCAGTCTTGAAACTGCCAACCATAGAACGGTAAACCAAATGATCATTGGCGGTATTGTAGAAACTTGTCAGTTGCAAATGGGTATGACCGAACTTAAAAACGGTTCTGTCTGGAATACCATGCCCGCTCACGTTCACGATAGGAGAATGGAAATCTACCTGTACGTCGATGTCCCTGAGCAACAGGCTGTATGTCATTTTATGGGTCAGCCCGACGAAACAAGGCATCTTTGGATGCACAACAATCAGGCGGTTATTTCCCCGCCATGGTCAATTCACTGCGGGTCGGGTACATCCAATTATACCTTTATTTGGGGAATGGCCGGTGAAAACCTGGACTACAACGATATGGATGTAGCAGAAATCACTGAATTGAGGTAATTATGAGTCAGGAATTATTCAATTTAGAGGGAAAGGTTGCCCTTGTAACAGGAAGTACGCATGGGCTAGGTATGGCTATGGCCAAAGGTTTAGGCATGGCCGGAGCAACGATAGTTGTCAACGGCAACTCCTCTCAGGAAAAAATAGATAAAGCCCTAGAAGAATATAACAGTCACGGCCTGAAGGCTGTCGGGTACAAATTTGATGTCTCGAACGAGGGCGATGTAAAAGAAAATATTCAGAAGATTGAAAGTGAAGTAGGCCCAATCGATATTTTAGTCAATAATGCGGGCATTATCAAACGCACGCCGCTGGCTGAAATGAAGGTTGAAGAATTTAAAGAGGTGATAGATATTGACCTGGTAAGCCCTTTTATCGTGTCCAAACACGTGGTAAAAGGAATGATGCAACGCAATGCCGGGAAAGTGATCAATATATGCTCGATGATGAGTGAATTGGGCAGGAATACCGTGGGCGCCTATGCTGCAGCTAAGGGTGGCTTAGTCATGCTGACCAAGAATATGGCGACCGAATGGGCAAAGCACAACATTCAGGTCAACGGGATTGGCCCCGGCTATTTTGCAACCACACAAACCGCACCGATTCGCGTGGAGGGCCATCCGTTTAATGAGTTTATCTTGAACAGAACCCCCGCTGCAAAATGGGGAAAACCTGAAGATTTGGCGGGTGCCGCCGTGTTTTTAAGCTCTCGAGCCAGCGATTTTGTCAATGGACACATTTTATACGTTGACGGTGGTATTTTGGCTACAATAGGTAAACCTTCAAATGAGGATTAAGATGAAAAAGGTTGTTCTTATGGTTTCCATAATTCTTTTGTTTTCCTGCCAAGAAAAGGAAGGGGACGGAGTTAAGGTGACGGTAAAAAACACCTTGGATATTGACAGAGCTTTTGAAACGGTTGAAATAGACGCCTCAGATCTAAAATTGTTGAACGCGTCGCATTTTTATGTGGTAAATCAAGCTGAAGCGGACACCTTGACTTCACAGACTATTGATTACAATGGCGATGGGAATTTTGATATGCTCATTTTTCAACCGAAGGTAAAAGCCAATTCAGAGCAGGTTTACCAGATATTTGCTTCGGAGGAAAAAGACCAAGAAGCCATTTGTTACTCCAGATTTGTCCCGGAACGCACCGATGATTATGCTTGGGAAAACAACCGCGTAGCTTTTAGAACGTATGGTCCTAAAGCACAAAAAATGGTGGAGGACAGCATCAAAGGTGGAACTTTATCAAGTGGTATTGATGCATGGTTGAAGCGAGTGGAATATCCAATAATCGACAAATGGTATCAAAAACATACCTCGGGAGAAGGCTCTTATCACGAAGATACGGGTGAAGGTCTTGACAATTTTCATGTGGGTACGAGCCGTGGCATTGGTGGTATTGCCTTCAAAACGGACAGTCTGTATGAGGTCTCAAAAAACTTTATTGGTTACAATACCATTGCTACAGGTCCCTTACGAACTGTATTTAAGCTGGATTACGGGTCTTACTCGATCAATGGAGAAATCATACAGGAAACCAAAACCATTTCTCTGGACTATGGGCAGAATCTTTCGAGGTTTTCTATCGACATAAAAGAGGCTAACACCATTTCTGCAGGTTTGACGCTACATGATAATTTGGGTGAAACCGCTGTTAACCAAAAAGAAGCGTGGATGAGCTACTGGGAACCACACGATGGCTCGGCGCTTGGCCTGGGCTTAGTTCTTGAGAATCCTGAACAACTTGTGGCCTTTGACAAGTATATTTCCAAAGAAAAAGACCAAAGTAACTTATATGCTGAAATGAAAATCTTGAATGGTAAAGTTGATTATTACGCAGGATTTGGCTGGAAAGAAAGCGGGCAATTTCAGTCTAAAGCAGAATGGGAAGCTTACTTATCTGATTTTTCAAACCGTCTCCAATCTCCGTTAATGATTAAAGTTGCAAATGCCCAATAGAAGATATCACAGGCTGTTTATTCAGTTTGCTGCAGCCTTCATGCTTTTGGGATGCGGTAGTGCCGAAAGAACGAAAGTTCTCAGGCTTGGCCACAGCTTGGATACCAAGCATCCCGTGCATTTGGCAATGGAGGTCTTGGGCGAAGAGCTTGAGAAGAACTCAGAAGGCAAGCTTACACTCAATATCTACCCCAGTTCTCAGCTCGGCGGCGAGCGTGAATGCTTGGAACTTTTGCAAATAGGCAGTCTGGATATTACCAAAGTGTCCGCAGCCGTTTTAGAAAACTTTATTCCTGAATATAAAGTGTTTAGCCTTCCCTATATCTTCAGAGGCAAGGCACATATGTACGCTGTTTTTGACAATAATGTGGGAAATAACTTATTGCTTAAAGGCGATAAGTTCAGGTTACGAGGGCTCACCTTTTACGATGCGGGCAGCCGAAGTTTTTATATGAAAGACGGCCCTGTAAACAAGCCATCAGATCTAGCAAATAAAAAGATAAGGGTGCAAAAAAGCAATATGGCCATCACCATGATAAATGA
>Ga0207419_1002977_pt1 | contig 10523 bp, 12 predicted proteins | sample ElkSloMetagenome_4_FD_184723 | JGI IMG/M metagenome (GOLD analysis project Ga0207419, IMG submission 184723) | Hot spring microbial communities from Elkhorn Slough, Monterey Bay, USA - MD2A (version 2) | ecosystem: Environmental > Aquatic > Marine > Intertidal zone > Estuary: Microbial mat ... | reverse complement strand
TCGCCACTCGGCCGTAGCAACGGCTACTGTCACTCGCGTCGCACCACACGATCTGCGGCTTTTCCGACTGAAACGCGCTCCGAGCATAATTGTTCAGAGTTCCCTAGCGTGTTGTCCGTTTCGGCCGTGTCGAATGCGGTCCGCTGCCCAATCAACAGGGGATCGGTTAAGGTAGAAGACGCTTAAGTATTGATCAAGGTCGATATCCCGACATGGAAGCCAGCCTGACGCTCAGCAGCGACATGATCCTCGTGCTCATGTTGCTGGGTCTGACCGTCATTCTTTTCGCTTTCGAAGTCGTTCGTATCGACATTGCAGCGATCTCGATCATGGTCTTGATCGGGCTGCTCGGGCTCGTTCCCGGCGAGGAATTGTTCAACGGCTTTGCATCCAATGCGGTCATTTCGGTGATCGCCGTCATGATCCTCGGGGCCGGTCTCGATCGGACCGGCGTGATGAACGTCGTTGCCAACTTTATCGTCAAGCTCGGCGGTCGCTCGGAGTCGCGCATCATGACGATGGTCTCATCGACGGTGGGCATCACTTCCGGATTCATGCAGAACACGGGTGCCACGGCCCTGTTCCTCCCCGTGGTCAGCCGAATTTCAGCCCGCCTCGATCTGCCTCTTCCTCGCCTTCTCATGCCGATGGGATTCTGCGCCATTGTCGGCGGCACCATCACCATGGTTGGATCCTCGCCTCTGATCCTGCTCAACGACCTGATCCTGACTTCGAACCGATCGCTGCCCCCGGGTGCCGAAGCGCTGCAGCCCTTCGATCTTTTCGATGTCACGCCGGTGGGGCTGGCGCTGTTGGTGGCCGGTCTGCTCTATTTCCTGCTGTTGGGTACGCTGCTCCTGCCGCGCACCGACGGCAAGCGAGCGGCCTCTCCGGGGCGCACAAAAAACTATTTTGCCGAGGTCTACGGAATTCAGGGCGATGTCTACGAGATGCTGGTGACCGTCGACTCGCCGCTTGTCGGTATGCGGATTTCCGAGGCGGAAAAACTCGACGGCGCGCCGCTCTTCCTTGCGATTCAGAACACGGACAAACCTCGGCTCGCGCCCCCGGCCGATGAGATGATCTGGGTCGGAACGGTCCTTGGCGTCATGGGCACGCGCGACCGGGTCGGGGAGTTCGCCCTGAGCCAGCAGCTTCGCCTTCAGCCCCGCCTCAAGACGTTCGGAGCGCTGTTCAATCCGACCCGCGCCGGAATTTCCGAGGTCGTCATTCCGCCGGGATCGGACCTCATCGGCCAGACCATCGCCGAAGCGCGGCTCCGGTCGCGGATGGGAATTTCGGTGCTGGCCATCAACCGCCGCGGTGAAATCCTCGTCACGGGTCTACGCGCGGAAACGCTGCAGCCCGGCGACTGTCTGGTCAGCCATTCGACCTGGCGCGATCTGGCCAACGTTGCTCGCGACAAGGATCTGATCGTCGCCACGGACATTCCCAAGGAAGAGCAGCGTCCGCAGAAGGTCGGTTTCGCCCTGGGCTTTTTTCTCCTGTCCATGGGCCTGATCCTGTTCAGTGATTTCAGGCTCTCGATAGCGCTGCTGACGGGCGCCATCGGCATGGTGCTGACCGGCGTGCTCAGCATCGACGAGGCCTATCAGTCGGTCAGCTGGAAGACCGTTTTTTTAATGGCCAGTCTCATTCCCTTGGGTATCGCGATGGAGGTCACCGCGACCGCGGCCTGGATTGCCGAGCAGGCGCTGGGCCTGGTGGGTGGACTGCCCGAGATTGCCATGCAGATCCTCCTGGTTCTTCTCGCGACCGGTTTTACCCTCGTTATGTCCAACGTCGGCGCCACCGTTTTGCTGGTCCCGATCGCCATCAACCTGGCCTTAGCGACCGGCGCCAGCCCGGCCCTTTACGCTCTGATCATCGGGCTGGCCACATCGAATGCCTTCATTCTTCCGACTCACCCGGTGAACGCTCTGATCATGGGGCCAGGGGGCTACAAGGTGAAGGACTTCATCCGCGTCGGCGGCCTGATGAGCGTGCTGTTCATGGTCGTGATGCTGAGCGTGGTGAACCTGCTGTTCTGATCCCGTTTGCCACGAGAGCGCTGCGGCCGTCGGATGATTCACCGGCGCGGCGTTCAGTCCGGGTTCCGCTCGGGCCCGACGCCTCCGAGCGGACCTATCGATGCGCGGAGATCGACTCAACGCTGACCTCCGTGCCGTCATCGGCGAGTGCTACCGCCGTCAGGGCCGCGTTTTTGCAGGGGCCGGCGATGCAGCGTCCCTCGTCGGGCTCGAAGACGGCGCCGTGGGCTGCGCAGACAAGATGACCTTCCTTATCCTGCAGAAACTGGTTCGGCGCCCAGTTCAGCGGCCGGCCCTGATGTGGACAGACGTTCAGCCAGGCTCGAGCCTCCCCCTCATGGCGTGTTGCCACAAGATAGCGACGCTTTCCGTCGGTCTCGATCTCGAGCTCGATGAACTCGCCTTCGAGGAGAATCTCAGATCGACAAAGGAACTTGCTCTCAGCCACGGAGTCTTCCCCAGTATGAATAGAAATAACCCATGGGTACGATTTTACCAGCCGCCCCGGAACCCGCTGGCCCGCTTCGGCCTGGTGCTGCTGGGAATAGCCCTTCTGGCGCTGAGCTTCATGCTTGGCCTGGTCTTTCTCGCCGTCGCCGCAGGTCTGGCCATTATCGGAGGTATCGCGCTGACGGTCCGTCGCTGGCTCGGCCTCGGTCAGACCAGACGCAGTGACGATCAGACCATCGACGTTGAATACCGGGTGATTCGCCGTGATCGCGACCCAAATCGGGACCGCAATCGCTAAATCTCCGGCTTAGAAACTCTGAATAACCCTGCGCAGAGTCTCTCCGAGGTTTGAAGGCGCTAGCCGCCGTCCTCAAGTCAGAGAATCAGCGTCATGACCAGGAACAGGGCGAGAACTGCCGCCATCCAGAGCGCCGTATGACCCATCGGGCCGCGGCTCGAAAAGTAGCGGTAAGTGCTTTCCTTGAACCCGCGGATCAGCAGTGAGCCCACGCCCAGCACCAGGCGGCTAGCCGCCTCGCCGGCAGCTGTAAGACCCCTGTCGATTCTGCCGGCCAGTGCCGGAACCGCCCGACGATAGAGCCAGTCCACGTCCAGGCTGATGGTCTCTGTCCGCTTCATCAGCGGCAGCAGAACGAAGAACGCCAGGCCCGCGAACAGCAGCAGCTGGAGCTGCGTGATCACGTGCTCAGCGGTGTAGGGCTCGTAATCGACGGGGTAGGGGAGCAGGCCATAGAGGAGATTCGGAAAGACACCGATAACAATGCAAGCGGCGGCGAAAAGCACCATGGCGATGCGCATATTCCAGGGCGCCTCGGGGGGGCGCAGGCCCGAGTCCTTCTGGAAAAACACGAACCAAGGGAATTTGATGCCGGCATGGAGAAAGACGCCGGCCGAAGCGGCGATCAGCAGGAACCAGACGACACCGAGTTGCTCATAGCCTGCCGCCGAGGAAATCATCGACTTCGAAACGAATCCGGAAGTGAAGGGAAAGGCGGAAATCGCCAGGGCGCCGATGATGCCGCAGATCGTCGTCAGCGGCATGGTCCTGAACAGACCGCCAAGTTCGGAACATTTCCGCACACCCGTTTGATAGAGCACCGCGCCGGCACTCATGAACAAGAGTGCCTTGTAAATAATGTGGGCAAAGGCATGGGCGGCCGCCCCATTGAGTGCCAGCTCGGTCCCGATGCCGATGGCGGTCACCATGAAGCCGACCTGGTTGACGATCGAGTAGCTCAGGATGCGGCGCATGTCATTTTCGAGGAGCGCGAAGATGATGCCGTAGAAGATCATGAACAAGCCGATCCAGACCAGCAGGGGTTGCCCAGGGAACAAAAGGATCAGAGCGAAAACAGAGGTCTTGGTCGTAAAGGCCGACAGAAAAACGCCGCCCATGGGGCTCGCTTCGGGATAGGCGTCCGCCAGCCAGGCGCTGATCGGTGGCGCGGCAGCGTTGATCAAGACACCGATAAATACCATCCAGGTGGCAAAGGAGTCCAGAGTCAGGGCCTGGATTTCCAGCGAGCCGGTGGCCACGTAGATGCCTTCGATTCCGATCTTCAGGATCAGGCCGCCGGTCAGATGAACGATCGCATAACGAATACCCGCGGCCCGGGCCGTCTCCGTTCCGCCGCACCAGACCACGATGGTGGACGACAGGGCCATCAATTCCCAAAAGATGAACAGGGTGATCAGGTCGCCGGCAAAGCTGACTCCGATGGCGCCGGCGGCGTAGACCATGGCCGCCGACAGTTCGTACCATTTCGACTGGCGGAAGGCGAAGAGCACGCCACCGAAGGCCATCAAGGCAAAGACCGTGGCAAACAATCGCCGCAGCGCGCTGCCTTCCACCAGCTCGATCTGATAGCCGAGGAAGGTCGTCGTCAGCTGAACCCCGTCCGGGACCTGCCAGATCGCATACAGGGTAATCAGGGGAGCGAGCAGAGCGATGGCCGGTCGCAGGGTCGGGCGCGCAAGCGCCACCAGCACCGCGCCGGTAATCAGGATGAAGGCCGGCGGCATGACAAATTCAAACATCGTCGCTCTGCCCGTCTTCTTCGATCACGCTCGGGGCCAGGCGCGTCGGCCGCATGTAGTAGTCATCGGGACGCTTGAGGAGCCAGCCCAGAACCTTGGCGAACAGGACCATCGCCACGCAGCTCAAAAAACCGAAGCCGGCGTAAAAACCGGGCCAGCTGTCAACGGAAAAATAGGCGTGGACCGGTACGAAGAACTGCGCCAGAACGGTCAGCGCCAGGATCAGGCCAGAAATCCATTTCAGCACGCGAACGGTCCGGGGCTGGACCAGCCAGTGATTGGCACCCTCTCGAATCGCCTGTTCACGCTCGGGGGTCATGGGCCCACCTCCAGAATTCGGGTTTCAAGATCGACGAGCGGGCCGTTGAAGGCGAAGAAGGCGAACACGAGCAGCGCCGTCGTCGCCAGCGCAGCGGTCATCGGCCATGGGGCTTCGCCGTGGTCGACCTTCGGCGCTTCGGTTTCCGGCGTGAAGAAGGCCCGGAAAATGATCGGCAGGAAATAGGCGGCGTTCAAACCCGTGGATAGCATGAGCACGGCGAGGGTGAAATAGCTTTCGACCTGAAAGGCACCGGCAATGATGTACCACTTCGACACGAAGCCGGCCGTGGGTGGGACACCAATCATCGACAGCGCGCCGACGGTGAATGCGGCCATGGTGATGGGCATGCGAAGGCCGATACCACGCAGCTCGTCGATGCGCGTTTTTTTCGACGCGATATAGATCGCCCCGGCGCAGAAGAACAGGGTGATCTTGCCGAAGGCGTGGGCCACGATATGAATCGCAGCGCCGATTTCGGCGAAGGGCGCAAGCACCAGCGCCGCCATCACGATATAGCTGAGCTGGCCGATCGTCGAATAGGCCAGCATCTTCTTGATTTCGACCTGCTTCAAGGCAATGACCGAGGCCGCGACCACGGTGAAACCGGCCAGATAGACCAGGTAGACCTCATAGGGGACGGCGGCGAGAAAGTCGACACCGAAGATGTAGATCACGACCTTGGTGATGGTGAACACGCCGGCCTTGACCACGGCCACGGCGTGCAGCAGAGCGGAGACCGGTGTCGGCGCCACCATCGCTGCCGGCAGCCAGCGGTGCATCGGCATGACGGCGGCCTTGCCGACGCCTAAGACGAACAGGCCGAGAAGAATGGCCGCTGCACCGGTACTGAGATTGCCTTCCAGGATTCCGCCGGGCGTGAAGTCGAGGGTGCCCGCCGCCGTCCAGGTCCAGATCAGCGCCGGCAGCAGCAGACCGATCGAAGTGAATAGCAGCACGCCGAGATAGGTTCGGCCACCAGCTTGGGCTTTGGCGTTGCGATTGTGGGTGACCAGCGGCCAGGTGCTGATCGTCAGCACCTCGTAGAAAATAAACAGGGTCAGAAGGTTGCCGGCCATGGCCACGCCCATGGCGCCGCTGATGGCAATCGCGAAAAATACATAGAAGCTGGTCTGGTGCGGCTCCCTGTTGCCCCGCATGTAGCCAATGGCATAGATCGAGGTGACGAACCACAGCATGCTGGCCAGCAGGGCGAACATCAGGCCCAGAGGCTCGATGTTGAACATGATGCTCAGACCCGGGAGCGGCTCGGCAACGGTCAGGGCCAGGGTCTGGCGGTCGAGGATCGGACCGATCATCTGCGTGACGAGCGCAAACAGACAGGCGGCCGTGGTCAGGGTGACCGCCTCGCGGAGATTCGGCCAGCGCCCGACCAGGGCGATAAGAACGGCGCCGATCAACGGCGTCAGCAGGATGGCCGGGATCAGAACGGACGCGCTCATGGCGTCGTACCCATCAGAACATTAGCGCCGGCGGTGGCGAAGTCGAGCGTCAGGCGGGTGTCGATGCCAAAATAATAGGTCGCGAACACCAGTAGGTACATGGGAATCAGGAGCCCCGCCCGGGCCTCACGAACCGGCGCGCGGCCTTCCGGCGCGGGCTGGATCCAGGCGGCCTCGGCGACCTTGCCGATGTAGACCACGGCCAGCAGCGAGCCGAAGAGAATAACGGCCACGGCCAGCCACAGGTCCTGCTCGATGGCGGCCTGGATCAGGACCCACTTGCTGATGAAGCCGGCGGTGAGCGGAACGCCGATCAGGCCGAGGCCGGCCAGAACGAACGCCAGCATCGTCAGCGGCATCTCGCGACCCAGCCCTCGGAAGGCAGCGATCCTCGCCGAGCCGGTCTGATAGACCACGGTGCAGACGCACATGAACAGCGCCGCCTTGATGATGGCGTGATTGAACAAGTGGACCAGGCCGGAGGTCAAGCCCGTGACCGATAGCAGGCTGATGCCGAGGATGATGTAGCCGATCTGCGCGACGCTGGAGTAGGCCAGCAGGCGCTTGAGGTTGTCCTGCTGAATAGCCCAGAGTGACGGGAGCAGGATGCCAGCAAGGCCGAGGATGAAGAAGATTTCTGCGTAGGGCATTGCCGTGGCGAAGCCAATGCCGAAGACCGTGAAAACCAGCCGAAGCAGGGCATAGACGGCGACTTTAGTGGCCGTGGACGACAGGAAAACGGTAATCGCCGAGGGCGCGTTGGCGTAGGCACCCGGCAGCCAGCGGTGCAGGGGAAACAGCGCCAGCTTGATGCCGATGCCCACGACGATGAAGGCGAAGCCGGCCTGCACGGCGCGCGTGTCGGCAACGGCCGGTAGACGCTCGGCCAGATCGACCATGTTCAGCGTTCCGGTCATGATGTAGAGCATGCCGATGCCGATCAGGTAGAACGTGGCCCCGAGCGTGCCCAGAATCAGATAGCGAAACGCCGACAGCGGCGCGGTTTTCGGACGGCCCATGGCGACCAGGGCGTAGGTCGACAGGGACGAGATTTCCAGGAATACAAAGAGGTTGAAGGCATCCCCGGTCAAAGTGATACCCATCAGGCCCGAGTAGGCCAGAAGAAACAGGGCATAGAAAAGCCCCTGGCGGTCCGGAATTTCCTGATTGACGCTGATCCGTGCCCAGGGAAGGATCACCGCGGCCATCAGGCTGACCAGTAGACCGATGAACGCGTTGACGGCATCAACGCGAAACTCGATGCCGATCGGCGGCGGCCAGTTGCCGAAGGCGTAGCGCAGCGGCTCATCGACGGCCGCCGGCAGCACCTGAGCCATGACCAGGGCCGACAGCACGGCTGCCGTCATGGCCGTCAGCCACGGCAGGAAGCGTCCGGGCAATAAGGCGCAGATCGGCGCGGCGATCAAGGGCAACAGAACGCCGAAGGGCATCATTTCCGTGATCGTCATGTGCTGGTCTCGTCGTCGCTGTCGTCTTCGTTGAGAAGGTCGTCCTCGATCGAGCCGAAGTTCTCATGAATGCGAACGGCCAGGGCCAGGCCGACGGCGGTGGTTGCGATGCCGACGACGATCGCGGTCAGGATCAGCACATGGGGCAAAGGATTGGAATAGATCTCCGTGCCTTCGCGGTAGATCGGCGTCGAGCCGCCGAGGATCTTGCCGGCGGAAATGAACATGATGAAGGCCGAGGTCTGGAAGAGGTTCAGACCGATGATCTTTTTGGCCATATTGCCGCGGGAGACGACCGTATAGAAGCCGATCATCATCAACACGACCACGATCCAGTAGTTGAAAAGCCCTAGCCAGCCCATCAATCCTGCTCCTCGGACTCTAGTGGCTCGGACTCCAGTGACTCGGACTTTCGCTGGACGAACATGGTGAAGATCAGCATGGTTACCGTCGATACGGTAATGCCGATCCCGAGCTCAACGGTCACGATGCCCAACTGCTGGGCGTACTGCGGATCGTCGAGGAGCGGACGGTAATCGAGGAAGTGCCCGCCAAGGATGACACCGGCCACGCCGACGCCGGCGTAGATCAGGACGCCGAGCAGCATGAGTACGTACATTGCCCGTTCGGGGATGACGTCGAGCGCCGCATCCAGACCGTAGATCAGCGCGAACAGGATCCAGGCGGCAGCGAAAACAACGCCGGCCTGGAAGCCCCCGCCGGGAGAGTACTCGCCGTGGAACTGGATGTAGAGCGCGAAAAGCATGATCAGGGGAATCAGGAAACGCGCAACGATGCGAAGAATGCCATTGCTTCTCATGGTGCCCCGTTCTCCCGCTTTGTTGTTTTCGCCTTCGGCCTACGCCGCCGGCCGCCGAGGAGCGCGTAGACGGCCAGTCCTGCGGTCAGGATTACGAAGCCCTCGCCCATCGTGTCGATGGAGCGGTAGCTGGCGAGCACGGCGGCCACCATGTTCGGGATGCCCATGTCGTTGTAGGTTTCCTCCACGTAGTAGGGACCGACGTGGGTCTGCACCGGATTGTCCGGATTACCGAACTCGGGAAAATCCAGCGTCGCGTAGATCAGCACCGACCCAGTCAGCGCGACAACGGCTAGCGCTGGCCAGTTCGGACGCGGCGCGTCGGCTTCCTGGCGCGGCACCAGGGCCAGCAGGGCCAGCATCAGAATAGTGGAAATGCCGGCCCCGACGGCCGCCTCGGTCAGGGCGACATCGCCGGCGTCCAGGACGGCGAAAAGCGCCGCCGAGAGCAGGGAATAGATGGCAAACAGCATCGCCGAGGTGAACAGGTCGCGACTTCGCACCACCGCCACGGCAATGACGACGAGAAAGCTGAGCAGGCCGATGTCGATCAGGAATTCGATAGCCGCTTCTCCTTAATCAGCATCCGTCGCGTCTGATTTTTCGACGCGGGGGGCCACACCGTCGACCAGAGCCGAGCGCGCCAGGGCGTGGCTGGCAGTGGGCGCCGTGAACATGAGAAACAGCAGGATCAGCGCGAGCTTCACCGTCAGAATACTCAGGCCGGCCTGGATGATCAGCCCGAGAATGATGAGTAGTGCGCACAGCGTATCCGTCACGCCAGCGGCGTGCAGCCGGGTGTAGAAGTCCGGAAAACGCACGAGGCCTAGCCCGCCCATGACACCGAAGATGCCGCCGGTCAGCAGCAGGACCCAGGAAAGAATATCCAGGGCGAGGTCAGCCATCGGTGATATCCCCCTCGCCGGCATCGCCGAGGTTGCCCATTTTGACCAGCTTGAGAACCGCAACGATCGCGATGAAGTTGATCAGCGCGTAGACCAGGGCTACGTCAACTAAGTCCGAGTGCCCTTTCAGCAAGCTGATCAGCGCTACGACCAGGACGGTTTTCGTGCCGAAGACATTGACGGCGAGGATCCGGTCGTAGATGGTCGGACCCTTCAGAGCTCGAATCAGCGCCAGCATCATGGTAATGAAGACCAGCATCGTGGTCATGACCAGCACCGTATCCATGATGGTTAGCGCTTGCCCTGACCAGCGGATTCCAGCCAGCTGATCTTGGTCGCCATGCGGCCCGACTGGAGGTCTTCGGCAGAGCCTGCGTCGAGAACGTGGGCCGTCAGCTCCGTCTCTTCGAGCAGGAGCGTGACGGTTCCCGGGGTCAGGGTGCAGGAGTTGGCGTAGGTGACCTTGGCGACGGCATTGTCGTGCGGAACCGGCACCGTGACGATACGCGGCCCAATCCGGCTCGGATTCAGAACCAGGCCCACGACCGTGAGGTTTGCCTTGACGATCTCAACGATCAGCCAGGCCCAGTAAACCAGCAGGCGCCATGAATAGAGAACAGGATTGTGCTCCACGCCGACCACGTCCATGCGGCGCGACAGCCAGACGACGAGGACAACGGAAGCCGCGCCCAGGGCAATGATCTGTGGCTTGTAAACGCCGGAAATCGAGAGCCAGAGCAACGCCAGGAGCAGGCCGAGTGAGATCAAGTAGCGCATAGGGCGGCAATAGTACCAAGCCCGGTGACTTTTTCCACAACTTTCGGACCCGCGATGACCGAGCTCGAGCCTTTCGTGCACAATGAACAGCGGCGCATCGATTAGGGAACCTTTGAACAATTATGCTCGGAGCGCGTTTCAGTCGGAAAAGCCGCAGATCGTGTGGTGCGACGCGAGTGACAGTAGCCGTTGCTACGGCCGAGTGGCGATT
>Ga0207419_1002974_pt1 | contig 10525 bp, 9 predicted proteins | sample ElkSloMetagenome_4_FD_184723 | JGI IMG/M metagenome (GOLD analysis project Ga0207419, IMG submission 184723) | Hot spring microbial communities from Elkhorn Slough, Monterey Bay, USA - MD2A (version 2) | ecosystem: Environmental > Aquatic > Marine > Intertidal zone > Estuary: Microbial mat ... | reverse complement strand
CAATTGATTTGGAATAGGTTGCTCTGGCCACAGCGTTCCGTCATTATCAAAAACCGCTATGCGATCGGAAACCGGAATAAAATCTTCAGAGCCTTCGTTAGTTACCTCATCAAACCAGTTAAGGATCCGGGTGCGCGGTTCTTCGTTCCAGGAAGGGAGCAGCATTAAGGCATCTAGCTTTTGTTCTTTTTCATTCTCGGGAGATTCTTTCTGCGGGTTTTGACAAGAAAGGAAGATGATTGAAATTGGAACAAGAATAAATACATTCAGTATTGAAAGTTTCATGTTTTACAGAGATTAGGTAATTAAGGGTTGATCCAGATTGAATCTTTTTTTCTATGATTTCCCGAAAGATAATTCTTTCGGATTTGTTTCCATTCACGAACTGACAGTGAATCGTAATTGATATTTAGTGATGACTTGTCGCTGTAATGTCTTAGTAAATAATTCAGGCTGGGTTCTTCTAGTTTCAAGCTATCTATCCAGTTGTAGAGCTTTTTTTCTATTTTTTTTAAATCGCGGGAGACTATAGATTTTAGAAATTCTTTGAAATAATACGACTCCGATTTTAAATAGGCCTGCCTGGCCTTTTTACTCCGCTTAATGAGCTTCTTGATTTCCCAGACTATCAAAATCATAATCGCCAGTCCCATGACAACAAGTACCATTCTTTTGCCAAGAGATTTATAATCTGGTGAAATCTTTTCAGTTGATGCGGCAAGCTTCTCTGCCTGAATTTCTGTAGCGAGTGAGTCCCGGATAGAGCTCAATATGTCCAAGTCTGGATTTTCCTTAACTTGTATTTTCCTGGACGGAAGTGTGCGCTTGTAAAGCTTTTGTTGATATGGATCCCACCATTTAAAGACCTTCTCCGGAATTTCAATTTCTCCTTCCTTCTCAAATAAATACCGCACAGATTCAGAAGTACTGGCACTTATGGAAGTCTTGGTCCGATTGTTTTGAGTATTGGGCGATTTGGGATATAAGCTCACATCAGGTACACTATCCCAGCTTGTAAATGGAATGAGCGCAGCTATCGTATTCTGAGCCCTTTTGATTATCCTTCTTTCAAGTACATCGCCAACCATTACTTTTTCAAGATTGCCACTCCAGTTTTCGGTGACGGAAAGATCGGTAGTAACTAACCAATCATTTGACTCAAAACCCGGTGGAATAGGCTTCACTTTGATTATGCGTTCCTTAGTTTTTACAATTCTTCTCACGCCCTTGTAATCTCCTTCAGCCGGGGTTTCTACTTCAATATCCAGCGATGGGAATGTGAGATTTCCTTCTTCAAAAGGAAAAACATTAAAAATCATCTGAACGCCGGAATAGGTTTTCCCATTAGCTGACTTGCTGGTGCTTACTGATCTAAAATAGACTGTACTAGCATCATCAACCTTGATATTTCCAGGGTCTACTCCTGATGTAAACCAGGTGGATGTGTAAACAAGTACAGAAACTTCAATTGGCTCACCTATAAACACGCTGGATTTGTTCAGTTGGATTTCACTCCAAAGCTGTTGTCCGAAAAGGTTAATGCTGGTAAGCGAAAGCACGATGATTAAGCAACACCGAATAATTGAAAGCAAATAGCTAACAGCAACTCTCATCTTACCAGGGCTTTTCATCAGGATTGGGTTTAAGGTTCTTCCGTTTCGCTTCGTATTCAAATTTCTTCATCAGAAATCGGGCCGGGTCATCATCCAGTTTTCGCAGTAAGACTTTTTGGTTGCCTTTTTCAGAACCTGCCTGCAAATTCTGAGGTACTTCATCTAATTCTTTTCCTTTTCGGATATCCGTGTTAACCGTTTCTTCCAGACGCTCTTTCTCCATATCTTTCTTAGTGGCTTCCTGGCCACCTCCGCTTAAATCTTCCGGGCTGTTGTTTCGCTCATTCTTCGCCTCACCTTTTTCCTTTTTTTCCTGCGCCTCTGCCAGATTTGCTTCCGATGATCCCTGAAGAATATTTTCCAGTTTTGAATAACTATCAGCTGCCGCCTGCATATCAGGATTCATTTCCAATGCCTGACCAAATGCCAGCATAGCCGATGCATAATCTCCATTCTTATAATAAGCCAAGCCTAAATTATATGCCCCAATTGAGCTGGTATCCTTGCTAAACTCAAGGATAGCGTTATCGTAGTCTCCATCTTTAAAATATGCCACTCCTTTTCTCAATGGATCCTGAAAGACTTTGGCTGCAGCCTTATAATCTCCCTTTTTACTCAATTGCTGCCCCTGATAATCACGCGTGTACCAAAGATCTTTGAAGGTTCTGGTTGATCCATTCTCCTGGCATGATCCTAATACAAACACTCCCGTAATCATGTACAGCACCCACCCTTTTCTGAACCAAAACAGAATTAATACAACCGCAGGAACCAGGAATAAGAGCCCAAAATCTTGCCAATCATCTTCTTTTTGATCGGGCTTTTGGGTGAATTCCAAATTTTCACGGGTAGTTTTAGCAATGAGCTCTATATCGCTTTTATCCAGGGTTAGTTTGTGAGCTGTGACCTTTTCAAGTGAATTGATCTGTGCCAATACCTGCTTATTCAGACTTGAATACACAGGCTCCCCACCATCTTTTAAGCTTCCCAACCCAACATAGGCTGGCACTTCGCCACCGGATGGGGTGTTTACGGGGATAATATCCACGCTTAAGTTTTTATCTCTAGTAAAGGCCTGAAAGAGGTTGAAGTGTGAATCATTGAAGTCATCTGTGAAAAGTAAAACTCTCCCTGGAGCTTCTGTCACTGATAAAAGCGTATCGGCAAGTGCGAGTGCCTTTTTGAGATCCGACCCTCTGAAAGGCATCACCTTGGGAGAAAGGTTTTCAATATGCGTTTTGATAATTTTGTAGTCATTAGATAGCGGGACAATGGTATGCGCAGTGCCGGCATAACCAACTAAGGCTACACGGGCCTCAGGGTCTGCTTCAATAAAATCCTGAATCTTGAATTTCGCTCTCTCAAGCCTATTTGGCTGAACATCTACAGCCATCATACTTTGCGAAAGATCAAGGAGAATAACCAAAGGACTCTCCAGAGTTTTACCCGGCAGTTCAACTTTTTTCCATGTGGGACCGGCAAGTGCGATTACAACTACCGAAAACGTCAGGAACTGAAGAATTTGCATAATAACCTTCACTCTTTTCGTTCCTTTGCGAATCATATATGGCCGCAAATGGGGAGAGATAATCTTTTGCCACTTTACCTCATCGCGGATACCCAGAATGCCAAGAATAAATACGAGCCCAATAGGAATGAAAGCCCAGAAAAATTGCGGTCTTAAAAAGTGAAATTCACTCCACGCTATGGGGAAAACCTCGCTAAACATTCCGTGCACTTATTTTGACAATATTTTCATAAACGCTGCCCATTAGGCTTAATAAAAGTAAAAGGCTCAGTGCCGCCGCAAGCGGGTAATGGTATAAAAGGGTAACAGGTTTGTACTTTTTCTCCTGGTATTCTATTGGCTCCAGTTTATCCACTTCAGCATAGATTTCAGCCAGTTCTTCTGAATCCTTCGCTCTGAAGTATCGCCCCCCCGTCAGATTGGCAATTTCTTTGAGTGTTTCTTCGTCCAGATCCGAGCCGCCTTTTCCGGGCTCGCCAATTCCAATGGTATAGATAATCACACTGTCTCGCCTTGCCATTTCGGCGCCATCTAAGGGTAGAATATCTGTTCCACCGTCAACACCATCCGTAAGAAGAAGCATGACCTTGGTTTCGATTGAGTCTTCGGCAAACATATCCACGCCCTTGGAGATGGCTTTACCGATGTTGGTCATCTGCCCGGCCATGCCCACATCGGCTTCTTCGAGTAATTGGTCTACAGTCTTTAAATCCGGGGTGAATGGCGCCTGGATATAAGAGTTTGTAGCGAAGAATAAAAGTCCCATCCTATCTCCTTCTCGGCGTTTAATAAAGTCGTGCATCAGGTTTTTGACCGCATCCCATCTTCTTACTTTTTGTCCTTCTAAGACCCAATCTTTCTGAGCCATGCTGAAGGAAATATCCGCGGTGATCAGGAAGTTTCTGGATGTTTTTATTTCCATTTCGGGCTCACCCACAATCTGTGGAGATGATAGCGAAATCACTATAAGGCACCAGCTAATAAGCAGTATAATCCAGAAAAAAATATTTCTGCGTTTTACAAATGCCGATCGCCTTAGCTTCTCTCCTGTCCTGCTCGAGACTTTTTCAAGAGCGGGGAGTTTCAAAGCAGCACTTCTCATTCTCAGCCCCGGCACCAGGACATAAATCAGAATGGGTAAAGGCAAAAGCCAAAACATCCAGGGATATGCTATTTCGAAATTAGCGGGAAGCACGATGACTGAGTATCCAATTTTTTATTTGTGCAATAATTTGCTGTTGAACGGATGATGAAGGATGCATTTCCCTATAGATAAAATTGTCAATCTGCTCCTGGAATGCAGTCAATCTAGTCTTCCCTTTGGATTTTTGATCTAGAAAATCAAACCACTCCCTGCCATTCAAAGTAGCAACTGTTTCCCTTCCATAAACCGCCATGGCAGTACTCTTTAAAAGTACAAGGCCAGTGGAAAGCTGAGCTTCTGCCGGAGCTGAATTCAACCTTGAAATAGCTGCTCTGCGGTACTTATTGCGCCAGTAATTCCTTGCAAACAAATAAATAAGTGCAAGGATGGTGAGTAGAATCAAAAGAGCCAATATCTTCCAGCCAATAGTTTCAAAAGTAAAAGCCACGGGTTCTGGTTCCTGAAGAGGTGCCAGGTTCAGGTTTTCAGTCAAAACCTTCAAGGAATCTGCTGGTTCCTGAATTTTCATCTGGCTGTTCTTTTGAAATACTCCCTGATCTGATCTTCCAAAGGCTGAACCGTATCGATCATAAAAGCAGGAATCCGATGCTTTTTAAGTTTCACTTTAAATTCGGTAAAATCCGAATCAAAAGCTGAAGCGATCTGATCGCGAATCTGCCTGCTCTTTCCTTTGACATTCATTTGCCGTTTCTCATCACCGGCAATAAAATTCATTTCGGGTAAATCTCGCTCCATATGATCATAGATCTTAGCAACTACCACATCGTTGTGCTGAGCCATAATGCTTAAATATCGAAGCGTCTCAGGGGAGTACCGATAGAAATCGCTGATAAAAACAACCAGATAATCATGCGTAACGATATTCCTGATTTTTGCTGCAGCTTCCTTGAAGGCCAGTTCAAAATCGAGCTCACCCGGTTCCAGCAGCTCGTGGTTTCGTTGAACGACCCGTTCAAAAAATCTCAGAATATTCCTTCTATCTCTCTTTGGCGGCACAATATCAATTCCCTGATCAGCGAAAACCACTCCCCCTACTCTATCACCTTCCTTCAACACCCTGAAGGCAAGGGCTGCAGCTAATTCTGCCGCTCGTGTTGCTTTAGTCGTTTCGCGTGAACCGAAAAACATAGAGCGCGATTGATCTACAACGATCAAAGCCGGTTTCTCTTTTTCTTCTGAAAACACACGGGTATGCGTTTCACCGGTGCGGGCAGTAACCTTCCAGTCTATGGTCCTGATATCATCACCCTTGGAATAAAGTCGTACTTCTTCAAAGTCAAGTCCGCGACCACGGAGTTTAGAAGCGTGTTTACCTCCCAATACTGAACTTACCTTTTGCTGCTTTGCTTTCAGGCTAAAGTTCCTGGCAAGTCGCTCCATTCCCAGGAGAGAATCGAGGGAAGTAAATACCGGGTGTGGATATTTTTCCTTTTTCATTTATCCGAGTACGGCAACCTTTTCAAGAATTTTTTTCAGTACTGTATCCGGCGAAATGCGGTCGGCATTGGCTTCGTAGCTCAATATCAATCTGTGCCGGAGGCAATCAAGCGTCACAGCTCGAATATCATCTGTGGTAACATGATCGCTACCCTTCATCCATGCATGTGCCCTTGAACATCGGTCTATGGCGATGGTACCTCGCGGACTCGCTCCGAAATCTAACCACGAGTCCAGCTCTTCATCGTATTTATGCGGATAACGCGTAGCGGAAATAATATCCACAATGTACTTCTCCATGGCGGCTGAAATAGTGACTTTGGAAATTTCAGCTCGCGCATCAAAAATCACCTTAGGATCTAGCCTCTCCAGCTTCTCTTCTGAAGCTCCGTGTTGTTCTTCGCGGTTTAGGCGCATGATTTTAAGTTCAGAATCATCATCCGGATAATCAATCATTACATGCATCAGAAAGCGGTCCATCTGAGCTTCTGGAAGTGGATATGTACCCTCCTGCTCAACCGGGTTTTGCGTAGCAAGTACCATAAAGAGCGGATCCATTTTATAGGTTTTTCCAGCCACAGATACCTGCCGTTCTTCCATAGCTTCCAAAAGTGCTGATTGAACTTTCGCGGGCGAACGGTTAATCTCATCGGCCAGAATAAGATTGCTGAAGATGGGGCCTTTTTGAAAGATGAATTTTTCTTCTGAATTGGGCTGATAAATCTCTGTCCCGGTAACATCTGAAGGAAGAAGATCAGGTGTAAACTGAATACGGCTGAGTCCGCAATTCAGCTCCTTGGCCAGCGACTTAATAGCTCTTGTCTTTGCAAGTCCAGGTAGACCTTCAAGCAGCATATTTCCATTGGCCAGCAATACGAGTATTAAGCGATCTACAAGATCATCCTGACCGATGATGGAAGCCTGCATGCGCCGTTTTAGTTCATTTACAGAATCTTGAACCGTCATAATTTTGGAAATTTATCAAAGAGAGACAAAAAAAGGGAGCGAATGCCGCTCCCTTTAAATCTGTATTTATTAGCGGGTAACCGGTGGAGCAGTCATTTGCTGTACCACTTTGTCAACTGAGAGTGAAGAGCCCATTACAGGTGGATATTCCTTAAATGTTTCCAGGAAATTCGTTGCTAGTTGCTGCGCTGGTACAAACATCCACATATTATCACCATACCATTTAATGTAGCCGGCAGCTTCTTGGCTTACCTCAAAAGGATCAGCTCTGAGATTTATTACAATAGGCCAACTTGGTGTCTTTCTATAAGCCTCATTAATGGAACCTTCCATTATTGCAAAATGTAGCTTGAAATTCTTGTATCGAATGGCATTGAGGTTCCCGGCTGCGTCGAAATAATAAATTTCTTTTCGCGGTGCTTCATCCACTTCACCTTTGAAATAGGGCAGCAGATTGTAACCATCGAGGTGTTCGTTAAAAGTTTTGCCATTTGCAGAGAAGCCATTCAGCATTTTCTGCTTCAAATCAGAAATACCCGCGGCTGCGGCAAGTGTAGGCATCATATCTTCGTGTGAGAAGATATCGTTGTAAATGGTTCCCGGTTCAATAACTCCAGGCCAACGAATGGCACAAGGTACTCGGAAACCACCTTCCCAGGTGGTACCTTTTTCACCGGCAAAAGGAGTCGTACCCCCATCCGGCCAGGTGAATTTTTCAGCACCATTATCCGTAGAATACATAATAATGGTGTTGTCAATGATGCCAAGTTCTTCAAGCTTGTCCAAAATTTCTCCAATTGCTTTATCGTGCTCTACCATTCCATCGGGGTAGAGCCCGATGCCTGTGATTCCATCGCTCTCTTCATCGAGGTGTGTCCAAACGTGCATTCGCGTTGAATTCAACCAAACAAAGAAGGGTTTTCCATCCGCATGCGCTTTTTCTATAAACTTAATCGCTGCATCCTGAAATTCTTTGTCAACGGTTTCCATTCTTGTACTGGTAAGAGGTCCCGTATCTTCAATTTTTCCATCTGCATATGAGTGTATCACACCACGAGGTCCAAACTTCTTGCGGAATTCGGGGTCTTTGGGATAATAATAAGTTTCGGGTTCTTCCTCAGCATTTAAGTGGTAGAGATTCCCAAAGAATTCGTCAAACCCGTGATTGGTTGGTAGATGCTCATCCCTGTCGCCAAGGTGGTTTTTACCAAACTGACCGCTGGTATAACCTTGGGTTTTTAGAACTTCAGCAATTGTAGCTTGGTTATCTTTGATCCCTTGCTTTGCTCCCGGCATACCAATCGTGAGTAAGCCCGTTCTAAATGGATGTTGCCCCAGAATGAAAGAAGCCCTACCTGCTGTGCAGGACTGCTGCGCATACCAGTCCGTAAACATGGCTCCTTCATTGGCAATTCGGTCAATATTTGGAGTTTGATACCCCATCATTCCATGGTTATAGGCTGATATATTTGACCAGCCAATGTCATCTCCCCATATCACCAGGATATTGGGTTTGTCTTGAGCGAATGCTCCTATTGCAAACAGAGTTGCGATAATCATCGAACTTAAATTCTTCATTCCTTGAGTTTGATTTTTAATAATTTAAGTGTAAATATATCCGTTAATTCTGTTTTGGCGCGATTTAAAGTTTAGAACCTGTAGTTGGCATTCAGTAAAAACTGGCTTCGCTTTCCAAAAACACCTAACTCAACACGGTACATCCAGTGTTTGTTCAACTGATATTGAGCACCTAGAAGTAAATTAAAGGGTGCTGCAACTTCTTTATTTAGCTCATAATCAATTTCCGTGTTTCCAATGTCAGCTCCTTCCCCATAATCTTCAAGTTTATCAATAATCTGGTTGGCTATGACTTTCTGAGCTGGTGGTAAGTCATTGGCCCAGTCTCTTAAGCGTTGGATATTATCACCTGTGCCAATGGAAGGAAAGACAGAGCTTATTGGGATACTTCCTTTGGTATCGCTATTGATTTGCTGATAAAAAGTGCCCACCCATGCGGTAAGCATTCGGTCGGGTTTTTTGGGATCTATAAAATTATGCCCCAGGCGAAGGCTACTATTGAAGGCTGGCACAGGTTCTACTATGGCTTCAACATCCACGAAATTATAGTTGTTATCCCAGATCACCACGATAGGACCTACCTTTCCTGCCAGGGTAATCCCGAGCCCATAGGAATCCGCATCGAAATTTTGCTGGGTTTCAAATCCTATTGGTTCCAGAAGGGTAACATCCGTCTGGGTAGTTCCACCGCCGATAACTCCATAAATATTTAGAAATGGAAACACCCAGATATCGGGCCTGAAGGTAACTGCATGGGTTGTAGCGATGGTGGGTCCAAAGACAATAAAATCGCTGAGATCTGCCTTCGCTCCCCCATTAAACCCAATCTTGGTATTGGTAATATTGATCTCCTGGGTTTGGGTAAAATAAATGGCGCTTACCCCATAAGGCAGCTGAATATCATAGCCGTTCTTATAAGCTTGTTTGCCCAGGAAGGGAAGAGCGCGGTTATAATCCATGGCCTTTAGGCTATCGTAGTAGGCTTTGTGAATATCATTTTGATATTCCTGCCCAATAACCGGATTAATACCAATAAGTACCAGGGATATAAAAACGGTGGAGTGAAAAAATTTCATTGCTTAAAATTAAAAACTTCGTGCTATTCCCACTCCAAAAACGCCGGTATTGTATGCATCTATTTTAAAGTCGATCATGTAGTTTACGGCCACTTCCCAGTTTTTGCCTACTTCCCAGCTATAATCAACTCCCACTCGTACGACTCCCAAATTTTCTTCTTTTGCCAACTCCGCTCCGGCTCCCAGGATGGCAGTAAAATGCTCTGTTATTTTATACCCTCCTGAAATAACCACGGCCAATGGCGTTGACCTTTCCCTGATAATTTCATCCGGTCCTTCATACTCAAAATTCTCAATGATAAAATCTGTATGAAGACCGATGCTCCATTTTTCATTAAGGCGGTAATCGTAATCCAGTCCCCAGGAAGGCAAAAAGAGAAAGGTTTTCTTCCCATCTACATTCACCCCTTCAGGTGTCATGGCATGGCCTAGAACTACCATTATTTTATGGTGTTTGAATTCTTCTTCCTGGGCTGAAAGCAAATGGGTTGAGAAGAGAATTAAAATGAAAGTTGAAAGGTTTCTGAAAGGGATCATTGGTCAAAAATAGGAAATGGAATGTTCTGAAGAGTTTTGATTTGGTTTATCTAAGGCTTGCGGATCAAGGAGCAAGGGCAACAGTCTCGAAACTAAGGGGCTACTGCGCAGGGAATAGTATTGTGCTGTACCTAAAGGCACAGAAATCACATCATAGATTTAATTCTACCTGTATTTAGTCCCTACGGGACATCAGTACCGATGTCATGATTTCCCGAAGACTCAACAGTGCAAAGGAATGATCTGTGTAATCATCAAAATTAATTGGGCATCACGCGATACGCTTCTCTAATCGCGCGATATGGTAGTTGATTATGGCGAATATTGAGTATTAGGTGCCATTGCGCGATTATTTCTCGTGACTTAATAGTCCTTCATTGGTGAATTCATTGCGCAGGGTGCATACCCGGCGCAGACGGTAGTCAACACCAATAAGGGAAATAGAACCAGCAGCTTGAGACCTGCAGCTTGCAGCTTTGGGCTTGAGGCTTGAAACTAACTCCCTCAAAGATCTATTCTCCGAATAGGAATATTGGTAAACGAAATCTCTGTAACGTCAAGCGTATCGACCCCATTAACTCCTTGAAAATCTGAACAGGAGCCGGTAATACGCTGAGTAGTATAT
>Ga0207419_1002973_pt1 | contig 10527 bp, 7 predicted proteins | sample ElkSloMetagenome_4_FD_184723 | JGI IMG/M metagenome (GOLD analysis project Ga0207419, IMG submission 184723) | Hot spring microbial communities from Elkhorn Slough, Monterey Bay, USA - MD2A (version 2) | ecosystem: Environmental > Aquatic > Marine > Intertidal zone > Estuary: Microbial mat ... | reverse complement strand
TCGCCATGGGCGCGCATTTGGGAACGGCAGGAGAAACCATTGGCGACCACGCGGGCGTCTGGCGCACCGCGCAACGCTGGCATCAAGGCCCCTTCGGCCATCGCGCTAGCCATATCAACGTGCTCCGCCTCCAGCCCGAAGGTGCCGGCCATACCGCAGCAGCCGGCCTCAATCATCGAGAAGCGATGCCCCGGAATCAGCTTTAGCACGCGGCGCATGGCCTTGGTTGCGCCGACCGCCTTCTGGTGACAATGCCCGTGCACCAGCGTCGGGATGTCGTCCGTCGCGCGCAGCGGCAGCGTCAATCGCTTGGCCATGATCTCCTTGGCCAAAAACTCCTCGAACAACAGCACATTGCCGGCGATAGCGTCCAAATCCGAACCCGACTTCGAATCCGATCCCGAGTCCGGCCCTAGACCTGGGCCCGGACCCAAGCCCCGATCCTTGGTCGGTTCGAGGCCCGGTTCCATTCCCAGTCCCAACGCAGGTGCATCGTCACGCAGTCCGAGCACGCAGGACGCCTCCAGGCCGACGATCACCCGTCCGGCCCGGACATGGGGCAGCAGCGACTGAACCAATCGCCGAACCTCGACCCGCGCTTCCTCGATCATCCCCTGAGCCAGATAGGTGCGGCCGCAGCACAGCGGGCGTGCCGCCGCGGCGTCGGCGGCGACCGGCTCGGCAATTTGCACTCGATAGCCACCGGCGTGCAGCACCGCGATGGCCGCATGCGCGATGTCCGGCTCGAAATGGCGGCTGAAGGTGTCGACGAACAGCACAACCTCGGGCCGTCCGTCGGAACCAGCTGTATGGGTGTCGGAGTCGGCCTGAGCGCCAGCTTGGCGGTCGGCCGTGCAAGCCGAGCGGTTATCTGGGCTGATGCCAGCAAGCATTGCAGCATCGGGCTCAAAGGCGCAGGGCGCCGGTTCCGGCAATGGCCGATCGGCGGCGATGCCGAGCAGCCGCTGGCCCAGACGGGCAAGCCAAGGGCTATGGTTGCGCCAGCGTATCATCCCCTTGAGCCAGGGCGCATGGTGCAGCCAGCGTGGCAGATAGGCGAATAAGCGCGCGCGCGGGGTCAGGCCGTCGCGTGCGCGGCACTGGGCCAAATACTCGACCTTGATCAGTGCCATATCGACGCTGGCCTCGCACTCGCGCTTGCAGCCCTTGCAGGCGATGCAGAGGTCCATGGCCTCGGCCAGTACGGGATCGGCCAGGGCCTGATCGACCAGATCCTCGGACAGCGCCGCCTTGAGCAGCCGCACCCGTCCGCCGGTGGACAGATTGGGGTTTCCGCTGACCTGAAAACTCGGACACATCACCTGCTTGCTGAAGGTCTCGCACTGGCGGCTGTTGATACAGACCGCGACCGCCCGAGCGAAGTCGCCGCCATGACGGGGAATATCGGCATAAGCGTCGCCCATACCGGCGTCCTGATAGGCGGACCAATCGAGTTTGGGCTTCACGCCACGATCTCCTGGCTTTGAAGAGGCATTCAAAGTCTTAAGCAAATATGGTGCCATCGTCTAGAACGGGCGCCCTAGGTAGCCTCTATGTTTAGTTTTCCTTGTCTATTTTTGACCTTATCAGTCTCGACGGCGAGGTTGGTATATCGGGCAGGGATTGTCGGCTTTGCGACAGGTCTTATGAAAGGGCTGGTGATGAGGGCATGGAAACTCTTGCGAGCTTTAAGGAAGTGATGAAGTGAGGTGCTGTTCCCGATCTCGATTCTAACCAACACTGACTTGTACGGCGCCTCCGGCGTGGGAGCGCCGTGCCGCCGCGTCAGCGGCGAGTCGGACTGTGGCTGCGCTGCGCCCGATCTCTGAATGAGCTCTACCCTAGAGCCGCTATGGCCACAGTCTACGGAGCGCGAGAGATCAAGTCTGCTCGTCGGTGCGCCGCCTGAATCGCAAGACGCTCCAGACCCGCTTCGAGCCAATTGGCATCAGGACTTGGGAGGAACATAGCCCGCTGGCATAGCGACGCCCTCGCCAAAGAAGAACTGATCCATCTGCTCTTCGAGAAACTTGCGCGCCTTTGGGTCCATCGGGCTCAGACGGTTTTCGTTGATCAGCATGGTCTGGTGCTTTAACCAGTCGGCCCAGGCCTGCTTGGAGACGTTCTCGAACACGCGCTTGCCCAGGTCGCCGGGATAGGGCACCCGGTCTAGGCCCTCGGCCTCATGGCCGAGCTTGACACAATTCACCATGCGGCTCATAAAAATTCTCCGTTGTCGTCGCGAATTGATTGTTTACCCTGAATCACAAGGGTTCAAAGTCGGGGCGGCGCCATGCCGGTTGAGTCAGGTTAATCCGGTGGTCGGCTGATTCGCATCACGACCAATTGCGGCAACCTCAGCGAGCAGGCGTCGCACTGGTGCAGGCAGACCGACCTTGCCAGGCTCGGCGGGATTGACCCAGGTCTGATCAGTGCTCTCGGCAACACCCGCCGCATTGGCGTCCTGCCTGATTGCGATGGGGCGAGACGCCGTGGGCCAAACCGCCAGGGTCTGAATGTCGAGCTGGAAGTGCGTGAAGGTATGCCGCCGCGGGGGCAAGATTTCAAGCCGCGCGATGCCCCAGCCGAGATGGATGCGGCACCAATCGGCGGCCTCCTGTCCCGCGTCGAGTTCAGGCGGCACCCAGAGTCCGCCCCAGACACCGCTCGGCGGGCGCCGTTGCAGCAGGATACGCCCGTCGGTATCGAACACCAGCAGCATGCGAGTCTGCCGGACGGGATGCTTTCGCCTGGGCTTGGGCTCGGGGTAGGCGTCCGAACGCCCTCGTTGGAAGGCCAGGCAATGGGCCGCGAGCGGACAGCGCGAACAGCTGGGCGCCGAGCGCGTGCACAGAGTCGCGCCGAGGTCCATCATTGCTTGATTGAAAGCCGCAACACCGTCCGCTGGGGTTAGCCTATCGGCCAGGCGCCAGAGTTCGGCGAGCACGCTGGAGCGCCCCGGCCAGCCTGCGACGGCGTAGCAGCGCGCGAGCACCCGTTTGCAGTTGCCGTCGAGGATCGGATGCCGACGCCCGAGCGCTAGCGACAGGATGGCGCCGGCTGTGGAACGACCGATGCCGGGCAGGGCCTGAAGCGCGTCGATGTTCTGCGGAAACAGGCCGCCCTGCTGCTCCATCAGGGCCTGCGCGGCGCGATGTAGATTGCGCGCGCGGGCATAATAGCCGAGCCCAGACCAGAGGTGCAGCACCTCATCTTGATCGGCAGCGGCAAGCGCCGGTAGGTCCGGAAAACGCGCCATAAAGCGCTCGAAATACGGAATGACGACGCCGACCTGCGTCTGCTGCAACATGATCTCGGACACCCAGACGCGGTAGGGCGTCGGCTGCCGCTGCCAGGGCAGGTCGGTGCGGCCGTGCAGCTTAAACCAGTCGAGCAGGGCGGCGGCAAAGGCGGGCGCTGGCCAGGGCTGACGGGGCAGGACATCGGGCGGGTCCGATGCAGCCGGACGATGCCGTCTTAGGTCCGTTGCCTTTGGGGCGGTCAGCGGCAGGCCGCCCGGTCGCAAATCGTCCGTCATCAGAGTCCGAACAGGCCCCGCAACCCTTGCTCCAGGCCCTTGATGCCTGTGCGCTCCTCGATCTGCTTTAGCCTGTCGCGATTGCGCTCCAGGGCTCGGCGAGCAGCTTCACGCAGGGCTGAACCGAAGTCGGCCCGAAATGCCGGCTGCTGCCAGGGACCGGAGATCGACATCGGCACAGGGATGCCGCCGAGCCCGCGCGCGCCCTTTGCGCCCTCAACGAAGGTGGCATCCAAGTCCAGGTCCATTGACTCGGCGGGCACGTCGAATCGACCCTGCCCGCTGACCCGCAGCATCGGTGAGCGTCCGTCGATGTCCTCGGTGACAAACAGGCCACCGGTGCCGACGGCGGTTGCGCTCAGGCTGGAGAAGGTCGTCGCCGCGACGGCATCCGCGGCATCAACGCCGACCGCCGAGACCAGGGTACCGATGTCGAGCCCGACGAAGCGGCCATCGCGGATCTCGGCGATCAGGGTGCCCGAGAGGTCCGCCTTCAGCGCGGTGGCGTCGGTGCCAGCGGCCATCAACTCCGCACGAATATCGCCAATACCTGAGATCGGCGCCTTACCCTGCAGATCGCTCAACAGTGCGGCGAGATCAATGCCGACGCCCTCGGCGCGCAGGGTCTGACGCGGCAAGGCGGGGTCGCGGGCGTCGCGCTCCACCCGCGCGCTGAGGTTGCCGGCATAAAAGTCCGCGGCCTCGATGTCGGCGCCGGCCAGCGCCCCCTGCTCGCGGGCCTCGACAGCGAGCTTGCCATAGCCTAGCCCGCCGACACGCAGTTTGTCTGCCTCAAAGTACGCGATTAGGTTAGCGCTTGCGTCGGTATTCGGGTCGGCATTCGGCAACGCCGGTGGGTTGATCCGGGCAAGCGTCGGCAACAGGCAGTCCGCGCCCGCGAGCGCGCTAGAGACCGGGCCGTCCGCCGGCTCATCCGGGCCGGTTTCTGCTAGATACGGATCGAGGTCCAATCCGTCGAGCGCCAGGGCGACCAGTAGCGTCGGCCCAGCGCCTAACCCTGTCATGGCCGGCGCGCTCAGCAGGGCCGAACCGACCGCGTGGGTGGCGTCCAGGCGCAACTCCACGGATTCCAGCGACAGCGTCTCACCGTCGAGCACCAGATGGGCACGCGCCGCGGCACAGCGCATGGTCGAAGGCGCACCGCGACCGGGACCGTAGCCATGGCGCTGCATCCAAGCCCTTAAGTCGAAGCCATGGAGCCGCAGTTCGGTTGCGAGCACGGCGCCCTCTGCCGAAGGATGTAGAACCAACCCCATGTCGACCCGCAGCGCACCGGATGCCAGCGAAAGCGTCGGGGCATACAAGCCGCCAGTGACGGGATCATAGTCAACGAGGTCGGCGCCGAGGGCTAGATCGAGCCCGCGACCCTCACCGATGGTCAGCCCCGAGCCGTGCAGCCTCAGGTCGGAGAAACGAATCAGTCTCAACAGAGATTCGGAGGCACCTTGGGAGATCGCGGCTGATACCTGATCGGCGCCGCCGCCCTTGCCCTGCCCCGCGTCCGAGAATCCGGTAGTCTCAGACAAGACCAGATCAACGGCGGTGTCGAGCTTCAAGCTGCCGTCTAGCCTTGGCTTCGTCGCTCGTATGCTGAACTTGCCGTCGAGCCGCCCGCCTTGACCGGCGACGATGGGCCCCTTGTCGAACGCGAAAAGCGACCAGACCGGGCCGCCGCTCTCATCGGGATAGCGCAACCTGACTCGGGCATCGTCGACACCGAGCTGCTCGATGGGCGGCAATCGCCAGCGCAACGCTTGGCTCCCAACGGCGTTCGCCTCCGCTACCAGATGGATGCCTTGCAGCTCGGCCTGCCTGAGTTCGAAACGACCGATCAGCAGCGGCAAGGCCGCGAACCGGAGACGCAACACTGTTGCCCGAGCCAGTGGTGGCTGCGCGTCGGCGTCGCCAAGGAGGGCCAGTGGTCCCATCTCAATGATCGGCTGAGGCAACAGGCGCAGATGGGGCTCGCCCTGGATCTCAAGCTTATGGCCCGTGGCATCCCGCACCGCGACCTCAAGCGAGCGGGCAAGCCCGATGCGCTCGACCAGCACCGGCGCCGCGGCGACGAGGCCCAGCAACAGGGCCAGCGCGACAAGCAAGAGCCCAGCAAGCAGACGCAGCCCGGTCTTCGCAGGGGCGGCCTTGGTCGGCTCGGGATTGATCAATCCGCGCATAGGGTTTGGTGAAACGAGGTTAGGCGGTCTCGCGCTCGCCGCCGCAGCGCCAGCATAGATCGAAGCCGCCGTCGACGAGTTCGCCGCAGCCCCTGCAGACCCAAGAACGCCCAGACTCCCGTGCAGCGTCGGCAAGAAAACGCCGCAACAGCTCGCGACCGCGCTCGAGGTCCTCTTCGTGGATGATCCAAACGCTGGGATAGATGTTCGCGGGCAGTTCCCCTATCGCGCCGGACAGGTAGTCGCCGAGGATGGCGTTATCGATCAGATGCCGATCCAGATAATGGCTCAGCAACTGGGCCTCGATACGGTCACCGGCTTGATAGAGTGGCTGCATGGCGGGATGGAAAATGGAGCGGGTGATGGGAATCGAACCCACGTTAGAAGCTTGGGAAGCTCCTGTTCTACCATTGAACTACACCCGCGGTGACCGAGATTGTAGGGCCGTCTCGAGGCCACCGCAAGGACTGAAACCATGCGAATCCCTCACAGGCGGCGCTTCAGGACCTGTCGCAAAAAAGATGACCCCGCGTCCAAGCGCCCTGTGTTGGATGAGCTTCGACACCTCTTTGCTGCCGCCTCCAGGCCATCCCCCGTCATCTGTTAGGTCAATTGCACAAAAGCGTCAGCAGCACTAAGCTGAGGAACAGAACGAACGTACACTAAAATTGGACTTTGGCGTCGGTCGTCAAATTCCACGGATGCGCTTCTCATTTTAATGCACCATCGTCCGCAACCGGGCCTCAACGGCTGCTCGCTTCCTCCCTCGCCAAAGCCCGGCCACTGGCGATCCGCGCTTGCGCGCCTGAGACCTATTGCCAAGGCAGTCGAGTCTGGGTCAAGCGCGATAGTGCCCTCACGACTGTCGGCAATCACTCGGTTCGCCGTTATTGTCATCCTCTTTTTCATAACGGGCTCCGTCTTGGCAGGCGAGCTACAGCGGTTCAACGCCGTTCGGCATACTCCCACTGACTGGGCCGACGGCGACAGCTTCGAGGTGGAATTTGCGAACGGCGAGCGACACACCATCCGACTCTATGGCGCCGACTGCTTCGAATGGCATGTCACCGATAAGACCGATGCCCGCCGCCTTAGGGCCCAGCGTCGGTACTTCGGCATCACCGACTACGGCGATTCGGCGCCAAAGTCCATCGCCCTGGCCAAGTCCCTGGGTGCCCAAGGCGGCGCAGCGGCGCGCGAACTCCTCGCCGAACCCTTCACCGTGCACACCAGCTTCGCGGACGGCGGCGGCGACGGCCGCTACAAACGCATCTACGGCTTCATCACCCTCGCCGACGGCCGCGACCTCGCCACCGTGTTGATTGAAAAGGGCCTTGCCCGCGCTTATGGCGTCTATCGCAGCTCCCCGGACCTCATGAGCCGCGACGCCTACCGCGAGCACCTCAAGGACGCCGAGTTCTGCGCCGCCGCCGAGCGCGTCGGCGCCTGGGCCTTCACCGACTGGGCCAAGCTCCGGGGCGAACGCGCCGACCAGCGCCAGGAAGACAATGAGCTCGACATCGCCACCGGCAACGCGGCGCCCACGGAAGCCCTGGACATCAACACCGCCGCCCGCGACGACCTAATGCGCATACCCGGCATCGGCGAGCACTTCGCCAACCTCATCATCGAAAACCGCCCCTACGACAGCCTCGACGGCCTGCTGCGGGTGCCAGGGATCGGGCCAAAGCGGTTTGAGAATTTGCGGGAATGGGTCACAATAACTGACAGATAGCAATAATTCCTGACAGCCGCGGTGCACTTAGGCCCGCGCTCGGCACGTCCCCGAGCACGCTAAGCGGTGATCACGCGGCCCAGTGGACGGAACATGCCATTCCCGTTGGTGGCAAAGGAGCATCAATCGCATGACGTGCTTCGAGTCCCTGAATTTTGTGTATCAGCTCGTGCTTGAGCGTTTTGACCCAGCGGGCCAAGGATACCGAGAGCCTCCGACAGCAAGGCGTGCGGACCGGCTTTCTGGCCATCGACTCCAGCGACGACGTGCGCAACCAAAAGCGCACATGGACCGATTTTGGCATCGATCTGGCGCTGAATCCGAGCGACTGGCTGATCCTCAAGCGCCCAGGCGCGGGGACGATCGGCGGGCTCGCGCTTCGCTCTGACGTATCTCCTTGGATCGGCGATCCAAAGCGCATCCAGGGGTTTCTCGGCCAGCAGCAGATACAGGGTGCGAATCAGCGCCGACGCTTCGGCCGGCTACTCTGCGCACACAACGCGGCAACTATCCGCAGTGCGGTGATCGAAAAGGTCAATCAGGTCACTTCAGGGCAGACGTATCAATGCGCCTTCCATATTTTCGCAACCCTGGGCGGCGGAACAGGCAGTGGCGGGCTAGTCGACCTAGTCACGCTGATCCGCACCAAGTTTCCCGACAACGGTGCCGACGAGTTCCCGATCTTCGTCTATGTCTACATCACCGATGCCGACGAGAAGGGCGCCAATGTCGGTTATTTTTTTCAGAACCAGTTCACCGCACTCCGAGACCTCAATGCGCTGATCGTCGGTCGTTTTCGTCCCACTTTGCTTGGCGATGACATCCAGCCTGCCGACTTCAAAGGCGCGGAACCAATCGCACAGGTTGCACTTTCCGCTCCGCTGAACAGCGCCGGCCGGCAGATGCCGCTGGAAACCCAGATCCGCGTCGTCGCGGAAGCCTGTTTCGAACGGATTGTCGCTTGGACCTCCGGTCAAATGGATGCGGCCGCACAAAAGAGCCTAACTGGCGAAGATGTTCTGGCGATTTTCCCTGCGGAACCTCCAGAACTCCCTGAGCGGAGCTACCGCTTCAGCGCGCTCGGGATGCGTCGCTGGGAGGTACCGCACGACAAGCTCAAGGACCTACTAGCTCTGGACCTGCTGTGCGCTGCCCTGCGGCAGATGTTGTTCAACCATTGGCATGACGCGAATGGCTTCTCCACTCAACTGGCCGATGGCTCTGCCGCGGATGCGGCCAATGCGCTGCCCGACCTGTTTGCGGAGATCGAGGAACCGCGCCGGCCAGAGCCCAAGCCAGAGTTGCTGGTGCAGCGGTTTCGTGACGCCCTCGCGCAGAAGGCAACGGGGCTGCAAAGGACCCAGGGCAACACACCTTTGGACTTGCGGTCCATCGAACAGGGTCTCGCGGACTTCTATCGGCAAAGCTTCGAGAAGGTTGGAGTCGATGCACTGATGCAGCAACGGCAAGCCGAGCTCCCAAGTCGCGTCGAGAAGGAAGCGCTCGGCCTTGATCGCCGCTCATGGTGACGACTGCGCCTGGCTTCATGCGGCCGATCTGCGTACGCGCCTGAGCCAGTCGGACCGGGCCTTCGTCAACAGCTTGCTCGGACCACTGGCGAACCTAAAGAACCGGTTCCAGTCGGTTCAATTGGCCCTGCAGCAGTTCCTCAACGCGGTAGAAGACGAGCGCGACCTGCTCGACCGTGAGTTGCGCGATTTGCATCATGATGCAGCATCCAACAAGTACGAGTTCGAGCCGGATGCCCTGGATGCCTTCCTGAACTGGATGAGCCGCCATCGCACCCATCAGGACAACGCGGCCTATCTGATGCGCGATGAGATCAGTCGTGCCGTTGGTGCCAACCAGCCACTCTCGGCCTATGATGGGGGGGCTCTGGCGAGCGTCGACGACCGGTTACGCCGTGTTGCAAAGGAGCAGGCGACCCGGATCCATCTGGACTACGAGACCAACAAGCATGGTCAGCCGATCCTGGAAGACTCGGTACTCGATATCCTGAGAACACGCCATGACGCTGATCCACAAGCGTTTTTAAATGAGCTCCAAAACTTTCTCCAACAAGCCGCAGTTGCCCTCCATCTTCGTAACGACACGCAGCCCTCGCAGTTGCACGGAGCCGGTATCGGGGTTTCGCGCATGCCGCGACGTCTACTACAGATTGGACTGCCTCACCATGCTTTCACGCAGACGCTGAAACAAGCGTTCGGTTCGGCTATGCCGCCGGGAGACAGTCATATACTCAGCTTCTTCCAACATGAAGACCCAGGCCAGATCCGACTGCTGACCGTAGACTATTGGCTTGCAGCGCGCTTTGCGGCTGTTGTGAAGTCGCTTGGCGACAGGTATCAGGATACAACCACGGGCGCGCAGAACCCGGAGACGACTTACTTCTGCAATATCGATCCGGACGGCGAGCAGAATCTCCGTCCCGATCTATTCTTGCCCGACGATGAATCGATGCGCCTACGCTACGAAGCCGAGCTTTGGCTCGGCCAGCAACCCGATATCGGCGTTGTGCAGGTGGATCAGCACGGCGTGTTCCTGATACGCGAAGATGCGGACGGGCAACATGCCGATCGGCTCGGCGCCACGCTGGACGCGGCCATCGCCAATCCGGACTACCCCAAGATGTTTGGGTTGCACGGGCGCTTGGGTCAGGTCCTCACAGATGTCGACAGCAAAGAGTTCATGGCCTTGCTCAACCAACAGCGCGATGCCATGAAACAGCGGCACGGCCTGACCTCACCGAACTACCAGCGTTGGGATCGGATGTTGACGCTGCTCAAGCCGCTGGTGGATTGACATGGCCCGCTATTTCCGTTGCGAGGAACCGACCGGGGAATGCCCACACTCCCTCACGCGCGAGGTGCAGATAGACCGCCCTGGCGTCTGCCCTATCGGCAACCCGGAGTGTGAGCGGTGGCGCAGCCCCGTCTCCCTGCTCACGGCGCTGCGGGAGCGCAACCCGGCGCTCGTCTGGGGCGCCGCAGGATCGCTGGGGCTACTATTATTGGCGCTGCTGCTGTCTGCATTGCTCA
>Ga0207419_1002971_pt1 | contig 10529 bp, 9 predicted proteins | sample ElkSloMetagenome_4_FD_184723 | JGI IMG/M metagenome (GOLD analysis project Ga0207419, IMG submission 184723) | Hot spring microbial communities from Elkhorn Slough, Monterey Bay, USA - MD2A (version 2) | ecosystem: Environmental > Aquatic > Marine > Intertidal zone > Estuary: Microbial mat ... | reverse complement strand
CAACCTCGACCTCAAGCTGTTTGATTGCAGCAACGTCGCCTGCTCTAGCGGCACCGCCCGCACGCTGGACAGCGCCGGCAACGTGGGTTGGTTCACGTCCATCGCCATTCGCGATAACGGCCGGCCGGTGATCAGCTATTACGACCTCACCAACTTCGACCTCAAGCTGTTTGACTGCAGCAACGTCGCTTGCTCTGGCGGCACCGCCCGCAGGCTAGACAGCGCCGGCGACGTGGGTCGTTACGCGACCATCGCCATTCGCGATAACGGCCTGCCGGTGATCAGCTATCGGGACGACACCAACCTCGACCTCAAGCTGTTTGATTGCAGCAACGTCGCTTGCTCTAGCGGCATCGCCCGCACGCTAGACGGCGGCGTCAGCAACGTGGGTCTTCACACGTCCATCGCCATTCGCGATAACGGCCTGCCGGTGATCAGCTATCGGGACGACACCAACCTCGACCTCAAGCTGTTTGATTGCAGCAACGTCGCCTGCTCTAGCGGCACCGCCCGCACGCTGGACAGCGCCGGCAACGTGGGTCGTTACACGTCCATCGCCATTCGCGATAACGGCCTGCCGGTGATCAGCTATTACAACGACACCAGCGATGACCTCAACCTGTTTGATTGCAGCAACGTCGCTTGCTCTAGCGGCATCGCCCGCACGCTGGACAGCGCTGGCGACGTGGGTGAGTACACGTCCATCGCCATTCGCGATAACGGCCTGCCGGTGATCAGCTATTGGGATGCCACCAACCTCGACCTCAAGCTGTTTGATTGCAGCAACGTCGCTTGCTTTAGCGGCAGCGCCCGCACGCTGGACAGCGCCGGCAACGTGGGTGCTTTCGCGTCCATCGCCATTCGCGATAACGGCCTGCCGGTGATCAGCTATTGGGACGCCACCAACGATGACCTCAAGCTCTACAGCTGCGGAGACGAACGCTGTGAAAACTAAAACCTATCTGTGCCTGGCCCTGCTGGGGCTTTCAGCATGGCTATCTGCCCAATCCGGCGGTGATTTCCAGGTCGTGCGCAGCACGCTCGACGGCGGTGGCGAGCAGTCCAGCGGCGGCCCGTATGAACCGACCGGCACCCACGCCCAGCCCCAGGAGTCCTCCAATGCACCCCGCTAAAGTTCTGACCCTCACCGCACAGGGCGTGTGCGGCGAGTTTTGAAGCAGTCCTTCCCACCGATTCAAGTGAGAGAAAACCATGAAATTCTTTGGGATGAAAAAACTGGCCAACGCAGGACTTCTGTTTTTGCTGACGAGCCCCTGCCTGGCAGCGACCATCACCAGCCCGTTGCCCGACATCGGCGAGCCCGTATTTGTCAATCGGCCAGGTGCAGCCGAATTGGCTATCGATGGCAGTGGCCTGTATTCGGCGAGTTCGGTTCGAATTCTGAAAATAAAATTGGAGGACTCTGGCAGCGAGCTTTCCGGGCTGACCTTTCAGAACGCGACGACCACGAACCGTGGCCCATTGTGGGTAGTCGGAGCAACGACGATTCGCGACTGCGTGTTCCAGGACAACCGTTCAGAGATGGGCGGCACGATCCGGGCGGCACGTGATCTGATCGTCGAGCGCTACGTATTTCGCCGCAACACCGCCCTCGAGTTCGGCGCGGGTGCCGTGGCGCTGAGGGATGCCGATCGAACCCTGATCGTTCGCGACAGCTTGTTCGAGGACAACGAGACCCTGGGCCGGGATGGGAGGGCGCTCTCGGTGATGGGGAAGGTCACGCCACCCGCCTTTCGGGCAGTACGTTTCACGCCAATCAAGCGGCCGACGATGGCGGTGCCGTCAGCATCGGCGGTGCCAGCCTGAAGATGGAAAACAGCACCTTCGTCGGCAATACCGCCGACCGCAAGCGTCGGCGCGAGATTTACCGCCATTGAAGATGCGATTTTTTCGTCAAGCTTCGAAAACTAAGGAGACTGCATATGCGCAACTTGTTGACATTATTTGTGTTTTTGATGATGGCCGGATCGGCTCATGCGGCACTGATTATCGTCGATCGAGCGGACGATCTGGGGATCGCAGGCGATGGAGGTTGCGACTTGCGTGAGGCAGTCAATTCCGCCAATTTGGATTTCGCTCTGGAAGATTGTGCTGCTGGCGAAGCAGACACGTTAGACCTCATTTTGATTGATGTGGACGGCCCAATTCAATTGCAGAGTGAGATTGATGTCATTAGGTCCGCCCTCATCGGGTCTTTTGGTGATAGAACGTCGATTGAAATAATTGCCGGTCCCAACAGCCGTCATTTTCATGTCAATCAAAGTGACTCGAATGATGACGATTTCGCGATTGTCGATTTGCATTTAAAGAATGGTTCGCGTAGTGACTACGGCGGCTCCATTTGGGTGGAAGATGCCGGCTCTGTCGATATTGTAGACAGTATATTCGAGAATAATGAGGCACCAGATGGGGGCGCTATCTATGTCAATAGAAATGTGACTGAGAGCTTTGAGCTCCAACGCAACCAATTCATCAACAATCGCGCGGTCGCCTTGGGTGGTGCGGTGTTTGGCGCGAGAATATCCGCAAGCAGTCCGTTGATCGCGCGAAATTTATTCCTGGGCAACTCGGCTGATAAGGGCGGTGCTATTTTTCTGTCGAACACGGGTGACGACACCGATATTCTACGGAATCGATTTTATGCCAACACGGCCAACGATGGGGGCGCGCTCTATCTGAGTGCGTCGTCGGGCGATCACGCCTACAAGACAGCGCGCAACGTTTACTTGGACAATGTGGCAGAGGACTTTGGCGGTGCTATTTTTGCCGTCGGTCAGGGCCTTCGGGTGGAAATAGTGAACAGCACCCTGGGTATGAATCAGGCCAATGAGGGCGGCGCTATTGTTTCTATTCGTGCGGCTGTTCAGGTCTATGCATCCACCCTGGCGCATAATTCCGCCGTCAGTGCCGGATCTCAGGCTTATCAAGAGCAGACTGGCGTTATTGGATTTGCAAAATCCATTCTCGCCTACGGCCAACAGACCGACAACTGCTCCGGGAATACAGTGGCGTTTGTAGACAATATTGATGACGACGGCAGCTGTGGCTTTGACCCCAATGATGGCAACCTCGTCGCAGATCCACTGCTCACCGACTTGATTGAGTACGACAATCCGAATCCGGATGTTCCGCTGCTTTTGCCCGGCTTTGAGTTGACCCTAGATTCTCCGGCGATCGATTATGAAGACAACTCCATGTGCTGGATTCCACCCGGCATGGATCTAGAGGAAGACCAGAACGGGCAAAGTCGTGATGTGGACGGCAATGACGACGGCATTGCCACCTGTGATCTTGGCGCACTGGAAGCACCGGAGAACAATGACGCGATCTTCGCTGATCGTTTCGACGGGTGAGTTGATCGTCGGGTTGTTAAGCGGGACGTTTCCATTCGTGCCCCGAACAAGCTTTTTACTGATCCACCGCAGCTCACAGGCCTGAGGCCATGACCGCAGGACTTATCCACGCAGCCATTTAGCGTGCAACGTGCCGTCCGATAATTTGGATCTGACCGTTCTGTCCGAACGTCTGGCAGACCTGGACAACGAACTCACTCCTGCGCGGCTTAGCTGCACGTCATTGAACCGCGACCCAGCAAAAGCTGAAGTGCTGACCGCAACGATCGGCTGTATTCCCGTACCCTGACAAGGCACCCCTGAGAATCAACAGCGCCGGCAGGGAGCCTCAAGCTAGCGCTGCTGCCAACGCGCGCCCAGCGTCAGCACCAGTCCGGACCAGAACAGGGTCAGGGCGAGCAGCAACCACGCCATCGGCTGGTGATTCAGGACCCAGGCCGCCTGACCTGTTCCGGCAAGAAAGACCAGCAGCAGGGCCAGTTGCGTCTGCCCGCGACTCGCGCTGCGGATCAGCAGGCCCAGACCCATTCCGACGGCACCTGCGAGCAGCACCTCCAGACCGGATCCAATCGACCAGACGTCCAGCGGCAGCAAAACTGTGGTCAACCCCAGGACGATCAAGAACTGCATCGCGACCGTCGCTGCGGCCATCAGGGCCTGCGCGATCGCGTGATCGGGCAGCAGGCCGAAGCGGTGGATCAATCCGCGCGGCAGCGCGTCGCGGGTGGGCGTCAGAGCCACGGCGGCCAGGGGCGCGCTGATCAGCAGTGCGGTCTGCGCGGCGATCACTCCCGAGCGCATCGCAAGCCAGTGGACCATAACCAGCACCAGCAGGGCGGGCAGGGCGAGCAGGCCGGCCAGCGCGCTGGGTTGTTTGACCAGTGCGTGCAGGCCGCGCCGAATCAGGCAGCTCAGCACGCCGCGGCTGGGTCGGCGAAGGTGGCGTTGTGCTGGCGTCGGTGCGCTCGGCCTGGATGAGTTCGGCTGCAGGGCCATGCCCGTCTGCGCGCTCAGGATGACCAGGGTCAGTTCCGCGCCGGCCAGCTTCTTCAGACGATTCAAGCCTTGCCTGCGGTCGTTATCATCCAGGTCGAGTCGATTCACGTTGATGACAATCAGGCCGGGGCGAGTGAGCAGGGCGGCGGCCAGCCGAGCCAGCGCCTGGTTCAGGGCACTCAAGTCGGCGATCAGATTGTCGGAAAGACCGTCGGTCAGGCCGACCGCCTGCAGCGAGGTCTGGATCAGCGCCTCGCGTTCGCTCACAGACACCTCTGTGCCCACGCGCAGGATGGCTTCATCGCCCAGCCAGCGTCTCAGGGTGAGCGCCTCCGGCAGGGGGTCCAGGGCGTCGACCAGGGCAACGCGGTCGCGCTGACGCGCGATCTGGTCGCCGAGCCAGTCCTGGGAAAAGCAGGCGCCGTCGATCAGATGATCGCGGCCGAGGCGCTGCATCAGACGGGTGCGGGCCGTCGCATCGGCAATCATCAGCTGATGCAGCTGTCCCGGTGCGACTTCGACCGCCTTCGATTCAGGCGCATCGATCGGCGACCACCCGTCGAGCCGAAGCCCGATGGCCTGGCCCAGGGAGGTGATCGCCAGGATAAGCTCGCCATCGTCGGAATTGAGCCAGCGAATTCGGTGGTGACCGATCATGAAGGCGTCATTCGGCTCGAGGGTCAGCTGTCGACGCCGCTGCTGTCCCTGCCAGAGCCCGTTGCGGCTGCCCTTGTCCGCGATGCGCAGTCGATCACCGCGTCGCTCGATTCGGGCGTGGCGCTGGCTGACGCTGAGATCGGCCGGAATGGAGAGATCGGACTCGAGGGCGCGACCGACGACCCAGGGCCCGTCATCCGAGAGCCGAATAAGTCGCTCATGTGCGGCCCCTGCCAGAGCGAACTCGTAATCGGGCGCGCGGGACCGCCCCAGGCCGATCACATCGCCGGACTGGAGGACGGCAGCTCGATCGATGACCCGTCCGTTGAGAAAGGTGCCGTTGAGGGAGCTAAGGTCTCGAATCTCCCATTGATCCAGATCATTCCTGCCAATCCAGGCGTGCTGTCGTGAGACGTCAGGCCCGGTGTGGATCAGGTCGACCTGATCGGCGTCGCGTCCGATGATCTGACCGGCGTCCGAGAGGGCGGTATCCTCACGCAGCGGCCCCGGATGCAGAGAGCGCAGCCGCGCCTGGCACCGCGCATCCAGCGTGACTGCGCCGATCGTGGCGGCATCGGTTTGCTCTGAATTTGAGTCGAGCGGCGTTGCGTTCATGGCTGCTGCTGCGCTGATTTCCTGTCTTATAACGGGGTTTACTCAACAATCGTGGCAGATGGGCCTGGCAGGACTGCTCTGATATATTCGTATTGATGGGTGTCAAGGGTGGCCCGCCTGCGCAACGGCAGTCCGCGCAATGCGAGCCTACACTTTAAATTGCAGAGAAAGAGTCGAAGGACAGAGTCATGCCCAAGGTGCTTGGTCGTTATCACATCATCAGCGAACTCGGCCGCGGCGGCATGGGCGTCGTCTACAAGGCCGTCGATCCCAAGCTCGAGCGCTTCATTGCGATCAAATGCCTGAGCGAGGAGCTGAGCAACGACGAGATCACGGTCACCCGCTTCCTGCGCGAAGCGCGCAATGTCGCGGCCCTGAATCATCCCCACATCGCCCAGATCTATCTGGCCGATGAGGACGACGGCAAGCCGTATTTCGTCATGGAGTTCGTCGACGGCGAATCGCTGGCCGATCGCCTGGGCCGCGACGGACGCCTGCTGCCCGAGCAGGCGCGACGGATCGTGACCGAGTGCGCTTTGGCCCTGAAGGCCGCGCACGAAGAAAACATCGTCCACCGCGACATCAAACCCGGCAACATCATGATCGACCGGCGCGGTCGGTCCGTCCTGACCGACTTCGGCATCGCCAGCGTGGTCCACCCGGATGCAGAGCAGGTCAAGAGCAAGTACATCATGGGGACGCCCGGCTATCTGCCACCTGAAGTGATGACGGGTCAGCCCGCCGACCATCGCGGTGATCTTTTCGCCCTCGGCGCCGTGTACTACGAGATGCTCGCCGGCAAGCGTCTGGTGCCGGGCTCCGGTCTGGAGGATACGGCCCGCACCCTGCTGGCCACTGATTTTCCCGAGCTGGGTGACCTCGACGAGACCCTCGACGACAAGACCTTCGGCGTCCTCGGGCGGATGCTGGCCCCCGATCCGGACAACCGTTACCAATCCTACGATGCCCTGCTGGCCGATCTTGGGTTTGCCGCCGCGGCCGAGGACAGTGGTCCTGCCATCGATGTCCCCACGCAGGTCACTGCTACGCCGAAGGCGCCCTCGGCCGGGGATCGGCCGGCGGTCGCCGCCAGTCCCGCTGCCGCGACCAAGACGATCGACCCGACCGTCGTCGAGCCCCCGACAACGCAGGCCTCGACACCGCCTCGATCCGGGTCGAAGGCGGCGCTGCTGGTGTTTGGCCTCCTGGTACTGGTGGGTCTGGGCGCCTCTGGATTCGCCGTGGTCAAGTTCGCGCCGGCGCAGATCGAGCGGGTCGCCACACTCCTCGGCATGGATGCCGACGACCCCGCGCGCAGCGGCGAGGTCACCGCCGCGTCCAGCCGGGCGAGCGAAGAGGACTTGTCGCAGCCTGACGATCCCAGCGCATCGACCGACGAGCTGGAGGTTGCGGCTGATGGTGTTGAACCCGTCTCGCGGTCTCGTGCAGACGACACCCGGCCCGCACAGTCGGTGGCGTCCAGTCCCTTGGCAAGCGAACGGGTCATGCTGGGAACGGATCTGATGACCGGCGCCGACGATGTCGCAGCGACTGACGCACAACCCAGCAGCGAGGCGAGCCTGGCAAACACCGGCACCGATGCTGATGTCGCCGACGGGGTTGAGGAGTCAATGAGCGACCCAGGCACGCGGTCCGGCTCAGACGCCCCGAGCCGGACCTCCGAATCTGGCGCCGAGGCGGTTGTCGACGCCGCCGTGGCCCGCTCGCAGGCAGCGGACCGACAGATGGCCGCGGTGGAACGACCGACCGAGTCGCTGGAGCGCATCACCCGCCCCGAAGTCGAACGCCAGCCGGTCCCCTCACCCGCCGCAGCGACACCGGCGGGGGTTCTGGTGGTCGGCCTGGGCGATGCGGCCATGACCGATCCGATGATGCGCGAGATCGAACGCGCCCTGCGCGAGGACGGTCATGACCTGGTCGAGCGCGGCTTTGTCTCCGGTCTTTCCAGCCTGACCCAGGGCGACGAGCTCGACCTGAACGCGCTGACCGAGGTGGCCCTGGAGGCGGGCGCTCGCCACGTCGTTGTCGCGCGTGCCCTGCCAGCCGGTCAGCGCCGGCTGAATTTCTACGGCCGCTCCGATACGGCCTTCATGGTCCAGGCCGATACCATCACCTACGACCTCGTCGAGCGCCGCCGCTCGGGCAGTACGGCGGTGGAGCAGATCGAGTACACCGGGCTCAATGCGACCCAGAAGGCTCAGGACCTGATCGCCGATCGCCTCGCGATGATCCGAGCAGATCTTGACGGGTAGATCAGGATGTCGAACAACTCGATCCTAAGAAGCACGAAGCCTGCAGGAAGGACACGAGGCTAATTAAAGAAGGCCTTTTCTGCGGCCTTCGAGCCGTCATCGTGACCGCCGTTTTCCGATTTTCTGCTTACTTTGACGCCGCTGGAAAGTAGGTGGAAAGCGCCTCGGCGGGTTCGAGTATCGGGATTTGTTGCCACGGGTCGAGCGTGAGTAAATCTCGATCGCCACTGACGATCACTTCAGCTGCTCCGCTCAGCGCCGTTTCCAGCACCTTGTCATCATCGCGATCGCGACATCCCATAGTAGCTCCGGTGATCTGTACGCGCTCGGAGACGGCATCCAGTTCGGCGAGAAAACGACGTCGAGTCTCGCGCCCGACAATGCGATCGAATTTACCGCGCATGATCCTCGATTCGAGTTCGGCCAGGGTCTCCGTCGAAAAGACGAGCACGGCGCGTCTCGCGGCGAGTTGATCAATCAACGAGGCCGGCGCACCGCTCCTTGATAGCACCGCGCTGATCACGACGTTGGTGTCCAGAACCCATCGTTCAGGAATCATCCGATATCAGGCGATTCAGTTCGTCACTGGTCAGACCACTCGAGTCTGCCTCCTCTCGGATACTCGACAGGGTTGCAGAGAGTCGATCCCAAGCGATGCCCTTCAGCCTTAGGTACTGCTCCTCGGACATCAGAACGCCCGCTGTTCGGCCGTGCCGAGTAACCCGCACGGGGCCGCGCTGCGCGGAGTCCAGTAGTTGCCCGAACTGGTTCTTGGCGTTTCTTGCGTTCACTTCTTTCATGACCTCATTGTAGCCACAATGGCTCGAATGCTCACAACGGCCCGCTGCTGCGGCGCGTACCGGGGTTGTCGGCAACGGCTTGGGAGCTGCTCTCGGACTTCGATGGGCGGATCACACAGGAACACGAAGACGACGCGTAGGGCACGAACAAACCAATGAAAGGCTTTTTTCTCCGCCGTCGCCGCGTCCTTCGTGTTGTTGAGTCTCTGGCTTGTCCGGGCGTAAAGGAATCAGGACAGGCCTCAGCCGGATTGGAAATCTGTGCGGACCGGTTGCTGAAACAGGCGGGTCCAGGCGGCCTCGTCCAGTGCGTCCAGGGTTCGGATGTTGCGCTCATAGATCGCTTCGGGGTGGTCGAGGCGGTCGGTGGCTTCAGTGACGCTGGCTTCCCGGAGCAGGTGCAGCATGGGATACGGCGAGCGGTTGGTCCAGTTCGATCGGTCGGCGGCGTCCGTGTCGGCAAATTGATAGTCGGGGTGGAAGCTGGCGATCTGGAACTGGCCCGAAAGGCCCAGCTGATCGACCAGGCGATCGGCCAGGTCGAGGAAGTCGTTGTAGTCGAGAAAATCCTCGAGCACGCGGGGGTGGACCAGCAGCCGGGTCTCGCAGTCGCCGGGTTCGGTTGCTGACAGGTCGAGCAGGGCCCCGGCCAGATCTTCGGCCAGCGCCTCGGCTTGCTCGGCGTTGCTGACCCGGATGTCGACGCGTCCCTCGTGCCAGGGCCGGCCGGCAAAGGGGCAGAGGTTCAGGCCGATGACCACCTCCTCGACCCACTGCCGCGTCCGCGCGATGACGATGTCCTGTTCTGCGTCCATCGCTCCATTATCCGCGATCCGATCCGAGCCGGTATCATCGACAGTTGTTTTCAACGCCACGAGTCCGTCCATGTCCGATCTGAAATCGCTGCGTATCGATCGCCCCCAGAACCACGTTGCTGAGCTGGTGCTGCTCGGGCCCGGGCGCGGCAACGCCATGGGGCCGGATTTCTGGCGCGAGCTGCCGGTGGCGGTGTCAGAGTTGAACGCCGATCGGGATCTTCGCTGTTTGATCGTGCGCGGCGAGGGTGAGGACTTCACCTACGGTCTCGATCTGCCCGGGATGGCCCAACACATGGGGCCGATGCTCCAGGACGAGGCCGCCGGCCGGGCCGCGATATTGCGCACGGCGACCGACATGGTGGCGGGCTTCGACGCCCTGGCGGCGGGTCGTCTGCCGGTGATCGCTGCCGTTGACGGCTGGTGCATCGGTGCCGGCATCGAAATGATTGCGGCCTGCGATATCCGGATGGCCAGCGATTCGGCGCGCTTTGCCCTGCGCGAGGTCAAGGTCGGTATCGTCCCCGACCTCGGAGGCATTCAGCGGCTACCGCATCTGATCGGCGAGGGCTGGACGCGGGAGATGGCACTGACCGGTGACGAGATCAACGCCGAGCAGGCGCAGCAGATCGGACTGGTAACGCGCGTCCTCGATAACGGCGAGGCGCTCCTCGAGGCGGCTCGCGACACGGCGGGTCGAATCGCTGCCAACCCGCCGCTGATCACCGCCGGCATCAAGCAGGTCATGAACGCCCGCATCCAGGGCGACGTCAGCCACGGCAACCGCGAGGCCGCGACGCTCAACGGCATGTTCATGCAGTCCGAGGACTTTGCCGAGGCGATGCGCGCCTTCATGGAAAAGCGCGCGCCCGAGTTCAAGGGCCGCTGACACAATAATCCCACCACAGAGGCACGCGCGGTCGTTTTACATCCAACGTCTTCTTGCCTGCGGCAAACCGCCATTGGATTCCAAACTGCGCTGAGTGCACAGAGCAAGAC
>Ga0207419_1002970_pt1 | contig 10529 bp, 11 predicted proteins | sample ElkSloMetagenome_4_FD_184723 | JGI IMG/M metagenome (GOLD analysis project Ga0207419, IMG submission 184723) | Hot spring microbial communities from Elkhorn Slough, Monterey Bay, USA - MD2A (version 2) | ecosystem: Environmental > Aquatic > Marine > Intertidal zone > Estuary: Microbial mat ... | reverse complement strand
ATGATCAGGTGGAAAAACATCGCGATGCAGTGGTTTTTTCAAGTTAAAGGAAGCCGTACGCATATCAAACCAGGCACCCGGAACATAGCTGTTCATGTCTGGATAAAAGCCCATAAAACGGATATAATGAGCCATAAAGATGAGGTGAAAATTCGCCACTCCATCCTCTGCTGCATCCAGAAAATGGACAGAAGAATAAAGAAATTCAAATAACTCAGGCTCTCCTTTTTCTTCCTTCAGGGTTTTATAAAGCAATTCGGCGACAAACAAAGCCATGGAACTGCGAACAATATCGAACGGCAGGCTTGTAAAAGGTATGGTGGTCCGGGCCTCTTTTATCCGGTGTATATCACGCTTTTCGCGAAAATATATTTCCATTTCAAGCAAAGAAAGTGGCTGAAACAGCGCCGCTTTTGCTGATGATTTCCTGCTGTGAACGCCGCTGATCATGAGTGAACGGCGACCAAATTTTTCGGTATAACAATGGATAATAACACTGGAATCGGAATATTTGATCTGGTGCAGTACAATACCCCTTGTTTTTTCAAGCATTATCCGTAATTTGAGAAGTACAAGCCTCCCAGGCTGCAGGGTTTATTTTACACTTTTAGTATATCCGTTTCTTTGGCCTCGATGAGTTTTTCAATTTTCTCAGAATACCTGTCTGTCATCTTCTGCACTTCATCCTCGGCTCTTTTTTCTGCATCTTCAGGGAGACCATCTTTTTGCATTTTCTTGAGTTCATCATTGGCCTCACGCCGGGCATTGCGAACACTTACGCGCGCATTCTCACCTTCGGCTTTCACCTGCTTTACCAGGTCTTTTCTGCGTTCTTCCGTCAGCACTGGGATGTTGATACGAATAACTTCACCATTATTGTCGGGGTTGAGACCAAGGTTGGCCTGTAAAATAGCTTTTTCAATGGGGCCGATCATGCCCTTTTCCCATGGCTGAACAACGATGGTTCGCGCATCTGAAGTGCCGACGTTGGCAACCTGTGTAAGAGGTGTTTGTGCGCCATAATAATCAACATTTATCCCGTGTAGCATATTTGGATTTGCCTTACCGGCACGAATTTTTACCAGTTCATCAGAAAGATGATCCAGGGCTTTCTGCATTTTTTCTTCAGCAATGTCCAGCGTCATTTGAACTTCTTCTTCCATAATACGTGATAGTTTTAAGGTTTAGCGAGTTAAATTTATTAAAAATTCACGACATTTTATGCATTTGCCATAGCATTTTCCACTGCGAGGCAGTCGATTTGATAAACAAATAAGGATATGGGATTTACGATGAAGTAACAACCGTGCCGATCTTTTGGCCCTGAACTATTTTCTTCAGGTTTCCTTCAGTATTCATATCAAAAACAATGATGGGCAATGCATTCTCGCTGCACATGGTAAATGCAGTCTGGTCCATCACCTTGAGTTGTTTTTCAATGGCTTCTCTATAGGTAAGTGTATCGTATTTTTTTGCAACTGGGTCTTTTTCCGGATCAGCGGTATAGATTCCATCCACACGTGTTCCCTTAAGCAATACATCGGCTTTAATTTCGACGGCTCGCAAGGCAGCTGCGGTATCTGTGGTAAAAAATGGATTTCCCGTACCAAATGTGAAGATAACAATTTCGCCTTTCGCAAAGGCATCAGTGCATAGCTTGGGCGAATAACGGCTGCCCACTGGTTCCATATCCACGGCTGTAACCACACGTGCAGGCGCCTGAATACTTTCAAATGCCGACTGCAAAGCCAGCCCGTTAATTACCGTGGCAAGCATGCCCATATAGTCACCTTTTACCCTGTCAAAACCCAGTTCGACACCCTGCAATCCTCTGAAAATATTACCGCCGCCAATAACAATCCCGGTTTCAATGCCCATGCCATTTAATTCCTTTACCTGTTGCACGTATTGCATCAAACGGGTGGTGTCTATTCCATGCCCCTGGCTGCCCATTAAGGCCTCACCACTTAGTTTTAACAGTACTCTTTTATACTTCATCTTTACAAAAATATTTTAATGTATAAACCTGGATAATCCGCAAAAAACTGTAAAATTACCTATTCCTCCTTAAAAAGGAAGGAAATTTACGCAAAAAAAAGGAGCGCTGAAAGCAGCACTCCTTTAAAATATATTTTGGTAGTGAGATTAATCAGCAAGTGAATACCTTTTAAAGTCTACCACCTTAAGGTCTTTATCCACGTTTTGCAGGTATTGTTTAACTGTCATTTTACTATCTTTAATAAAATCCTGGTTGATAAGCGTGCTTTCTTTAAAGAATTTATTAAGCTTACCTTCTGCAATTCTATCGAGAAGATTATCTGGTTTTCCTTCCTGGCGCGCCTGCTCACGTCCGATTTCTTTTTCTTTTTCAATTACCTCAGCCGGAACATTCTCCCGATCAATGGCAACAGGATTCATGGCAGCAATCTGCATGGCAACGTCTTTTCCAACCTGTCCGTCTTCAACGTGCTTATTGAAAGCTACAATGGTAGCCAGACGGTTACCCGGATGAATGTAAAAAACTGTCATTTCCCCTTCGATTTTTTCGTACGCTGAAAGTTCAAGTTTTTCACCGGTAACACCCATTCTTTCTACTACAAGGTCTTCCACTGTTTTACCTTCCAAACTTTCTTTTTTGAGTGCATCAAGAGAAGCAGTTTTTTTATCAACGGCCAAATTCAGGATAGACTGCGTTAGTCCAACAAAATCTTCATTTTTTGCAACAAAGTCTGTCTCGCAATTCAGCACAACAATTGCCGCAAATTTACTTTCGGCATTAGTACCGGCAAGTACAACTCCTTCAGAAGCTTCACGCTCTGAACGTTTATTGGCTATCGCCTGGCCTTTTTTACGGATAATTTCAATGGCGGCATCGAAGTCACCATTTGATTCCTGCAGTGCCTTTTTACAATCCATCATACCGGCACCGGTCGCTTTTCTTAATTTTGCAACATCTGCTGCTTTTATATCAGCCATTTTTATATACTTTTTTCGGATTAACGATTACTATTCTTTATCGGTTCCCTCTTCTTTGGCAGCGGGTTCAGCTTCTGCTTTGGGTTCCGGCTTTTTCTCAGTTTCCTTTGGTTTGGCACTTTCCTCATTTCCCTCAGCTTTTGCATTTCCTTCTGCACGTGCTGAACTCCTTCTGCTGCGGGTTTTTGTTTTCTTTTCGCCTTTTTTGGGTTTCTCTCCTTCAGCACCTTTTTCAGCCTTACGTTCTGCCAAACCTTCTTCTATGGCAGAAGCCATGATATCCACAATCAGTGATATCGATTTAGAAGCATCGTCGTTTGCCGGAATGGGGAAATCAATATCGTTGGGATTTGAATTGGTATCCACCATGGCAAATACAGGAATGTTTAGCCGTCTGGCTTCTTTCACTGCAATATGTTCTTTTGTAACATCAATAATGAACATGGCAGAGGGCAGCCTTGACATATCAGCAATACTGCCAAGCATTTTATCGAGCTTGGTGCGCTGACGTGTAATCTGTAATTTTTCCCTTTTTGAAATGTTTTCAAAAGTACCATCGGTAGCCATTTTATCAATGGAGTTCATTTTTTTAATGGCTTTCCTGATTGTAGGAAAATTGGTAAGCATACCACCCATCCAACGTTCAGTTACATAGGGCATGTTAATATTTTTGATACGCTCATCAACAATTTCTTTTGCTTGCTTTTTTGTGGCTACAAAAAGAATTTTACGTCCTGATTTAGCAATTTGTTTAAGGCCGTTTGCAGCCTCATCAATTTTTGCAATGGTTTTATGCAGATCGATAATATGAATTCCGTTTTTCTCCATAAAAATATACGGAGCCATATGTGGATTCCATTTCCGTTTCAGGTGACCAAAGTGTACACCTGCATCTAAAAGTTGTTCAAAAGTTGTTCTAGGCATAATAATTAAAATGGTTTGTTTACATTCTGAATAAAAGTCAATCACCAGGTAGTTTTTGAATACTCAAAAAGTCCTGGCAATTTAGATACTAAACAAGGATATCCAACCCGGTGCTAGCGCTTGCTGAACTGGAATTGCTTTCTTGCTTTTGGCTGACCTGGTTTTTTACGTTCCACTTCGCGAGGGTCACGGGTGATAAAGCCATTGGCCTTCAGGGTGGGTTTTCTGTCGGCATCAATGATTACCAGCGCACGGCTGATTCCCAAACGGGCAGCTTCAGCCTGACCTTTAATACCGCCACCATCAAGATTGATGCTAACATCGTACTGACCGGCAACTTCCAACAGGTTGAGCGGTTGGGTAACCACATATTGAAGCTGCTCAGTGGTGAAATAATGCTTTAGTTCGCGTTTGTTGACAGTAATATTTCCTTTACCTTCACTGAGGTAAACACGTGCAACAGCAGATTTTCTACGGCCTGTGGCATTAATTACTTCCATGTTATTTTATTGTATTTAAATTTAACTCTTTGGGTTTCTGAGCCTCATGGCCATGTTCTGTACCTGTGTATATGTAAAGGTTTTTGAAAATCGCACGTCCCAAACGGGTGCGGGGAAGCATGCCCTTTACAGATTTTTCAACCAGCTTTACAGGATTTCTATTAAATATATCTTCCGGTGTCTCTCTTATTTGTCCGCCGGGATAACCTGTGTGGCGGAAAAGCTGACGATCAGTCCATTTTTTCCCTGTCATATTGATCTTTTCAGCATTCACAACTATTACATTGTCGCCGCAATCAACATGTGGGGTAAAGCCAGGCTTATATTTTCCACGAATAAGTTTTGCAACTTTTGATGCCAAACGGCCCAGTGATTGTCCGGTTGCATCTACTATAATCCACTCTTTATTTACGGTGGCTTTATTTAACGAAATCGTCTTGTAACTTAATGTATCCACTTGTACAATTAGTTTTATGTTCTTAATATACTGACTTATACAGCCATCCCCTGATTAAGGGATTGCAAAAGTACAATATTTTTTATATAAACAAGACAAATTCACAAATATTTTATCTGTAAATCCTTGCTCTATTTGAAATTTCTTTTACTTTTCTGTTTCCAGGCGCATAAAATCCGCACTTAAAAGCTGCAAAGGTAATTAATTCTTTATTAAACGATCACAAGCATCTATCTTTGTTTGTTTTAAGGGGACAGTATTCTGTGATGATTTACTGACCACCACGGGCTATCCTCTGGCGCGGAAGTCATTGCCCACGCCTTTATATTGCTTTTTATGTCATAATATCCTGCTGATGCACAAAAAAAATAACAGCAACAGATAAAAAATTAAATAAAACCCCGTTACCTTAGCAACAATAAACGGATACATTATATATAGCGTGAATTTATTTGCAGAAAATAAAAAGTGGCCCGGAGACAGGATATACTTCCTCGTCCTCGTTTTTATAGCTGCCAGCCTGCCACTGTCCAAATTTACCATAACTATTGGATTTGTTTTACTGGCAGTTAACTGGATAGTAGAAGGTGATTTTGCACGTAAAATACGTGTACTTAAAGCACGTAAGAGTATCCTCGTTATCATTTCCCTTTACCTGCTCCACCTTATCGGACTGTTGTATACTTCTGATTTTACATTTGCGCTGCGCGACATAAAAATAAAGCTGCCGATATTGTTCCTACCTCTAATCATCGGCACTTCTGCTACCCTTACGGCACGCCAGTTACGCATATTGCTCACATTTTTTGCTGCAGCTGTTTTTACCGGTGCTGTTATCACCCTGCTGGTACTGTTTGGCGTTGGAGGTAAAGAAATCACCGATCCGCGCGAAGCCTCCGTGCTGATCTATCACATTCGTTTTTCGCTGCTCATGAACATTGGCATATTTGCAGCCATATACCTATATATAAGTAATTCCGGTAAAAACCTATTCCAGCTGGGAGGCCTGGCACTTTACGTCATCTTCATTCTGATGACTATGATGATGCTACAGGTATTCTCGGGGCTGGCAACATTTGCCGCAACTGCTTTTTTTCTTAGCCTGGTAATGGTAATCCGGTTAAAAAATCTATGGCTAAAAATGGCCATTATCATGGTTGTAATCACCGGTTTATCAGGAAGTATTTTTTATATGTTAACCCAAATAAAGGATTTTTATAACATTGAAGAACACAACCCCGCAACCATTGAAAAATATACTGCGCAGGGAAATCCTTATATCCATAATTTTGATGACCCTTTTGTAGAAAATGGATACAGGGTAGGCTTGTTTGTTTCCCGCAACGAAATGCGAAGGGCATGGAACCAAAGAAGTGCTATCGCGTTTGACAGTATAGACCTCAAAGGGTTTAAAGTAGAGTATACCCTTACAAGGTACTTGACTTCGCGGGGTTTGAGAAAAGATTCTACCGGCGTGGCCGCCCTTACGAAAACAGATATAAAAGCCATAGAATCAGGCATTGCCAATCATATTTACGTGACACAAAAAGGGCTGAAACCAAGAATTTACACCACCATTTGGGAAATAGACCGCTACCGGCACGGGTTCACACCCAACGGGCATTCCATTACCCAGCGTGTAGAATTTCTGAAAGGGGCTTTCTATATTATCATACATAATTTCTGGACAGGCGTGGGCACGGGCGACCTCCAGGTGGCCTACAACCAGTATTACACCGACACAAATTCACAATTGTATAAATCAAACCAGCGAAGGGCACATAACCAGTATATTACCTTTTTTATCGCCTTTGGCATATTTGGCTTTTTATGGGCATTGTTTGCATTGTTTTACCCTGTTTTTTACGAAGGCAAATACAATGACTACCTGTTTATGGTATTTTTTATCACCGGATTTCTTTCCATGCTCAATGAAGACACCCTTGAAACACATGCCGGAGCCAGCTTTTTTATGTACTTTTACGCGCTCTTTCTCTTTGGGGCAAACGCATTCAAATTAATTAATGCAAAACATGATGAACAGCAAAAAAACAGCTTTTTTGAAGAGAGCCATTGACATTGCACGTCAGAATATGGCCAGTGGAGGGGGGCCATTCGGTGCAGTAATTGTTAAGGACAACAAGATTATAGCTGAATCGGGCAACCAGGTTACCACCCACAACGACCCCACCGCCCATGCCGAGATCGAAGCCATTAGGCTGGCCGCAAGCAATACTGGCACATTTGATCTTTCCGGATGCACCCTGTATGCCTCTTGCGAGCCCTGCCCTATGTGCCTGGGAGCCATTTATTGGGCACGGCTGGATGCCCTTTATTTTGCCGGATCGCGAGACGATGCTGCTGACGCTGGTTTTGACGATGACTTTATTTACAAGGAAATTGCACAACCCATTGAAAAAAGAAAAATACCTGCCAGCCAGAGCCTGCAGGCCGAAGCCAGAGAAGTTTTTAACCAATGGAAGAACCTGGAAGAGAAAACCCGGTATTAACCACAGAATGAATTAAAATCTTTACCTTTGTATTCCTAAATTTTTAACCATCAACTTATATTATGATACAACCAGACCAGCTGAAGGAATTGCAGGAGCGCGGGCAGGCGCTGAGGAGGCATCTTTGACATTGAAAAAAAGCAAATAGAGCTCGAACAGGAAGAAGAAAAAACGCAGGTACCGGAATTCTGGGACGATCCAAAACAAGCCGAAGAGCAGCTAAAACTGGTAGCCAGCATCCGGAGTTGGGTAGATGCTTCCAAAAAGATTTCCACCGCCCTGGAAGAACTCCAGGTGATGTACGATTTTTATAAGGAAGGTGAAGCCGAAGAGAAAGATGTAACTGACGCCTACACCAAAGCCCTCCGTCAGATAGAAAAGCTGGAGTTTAAAAATATGCTCCGCAACGAAGAAGATTCGCTCGGCGCACTCCTCAAAATTAATGCAGGTGCCGGGGGTACTGAATCGCAGGACTGGGCAGAGATGCTCATGCGCATGTACATCCGCTATGGCGAACTGAATGACTACCAGGTAAAAGAAGTGGAATACCTTGGCGGTGATGAAGCCGGCATAAAAAGTGTTACCCTTGAAATCACCGGGGAATATGCCTACGGATACCTGAAAAGCGAAAATGGGGTACACCGGCTGGTACGCATCTCTCCTTATGATTCAAATAAACGCCGGCATACCTCATTTGCCTCCGTATTTGTTTCCCCGGTTGTTGACGACAGCATTGAAATTACTGTAAACCCCGGGGATATCAGCTGGGAAACTTACCGGTCAAGCGGTGCCGGTGGCCAGAATGTAAACAAAGTGGAAACAGCCGTTCGTTTGCGCCACGCCCCCACAGGTCTGGTAATTGAAAATCAGGAGACACGTTCGCAACTGAAAAACCGTGAAAATGCCATGCGCATCCTAAAATCGCACCTGTATGAGCTGGAAATACGTAAAAGAAATGAGAAACAAGCTGAAATTGAAGGGAAAAAATTAAAAATTGAATGGGGTTCTCAAATTCGTAATTATGTACTGCATCCTTATAAGCTGGTGAAAGACCTGCGCACAAATCTTGAAACATCAAATGTGCAGGATGTGCTCGATGGCCATATCGATGATTTTATAAAGTCGTACCTGATGGAATTTGGAGGATCAAAAAAATAATACATTACTATGAAAATGATAACCATCTATCATAATCCAAGATGCAAAAAGAGCAGGGCCGGCCTGCAATACCTGCAGGAAAAAGAGATACCGCACATGGTAATGGAATATCTGAAAACGCCTCTTTCCAAAGAGATTATTGCCCGCCTGCTCTTGAAGCTTAATAAAAAGCCAAATGAAATTATCCGCACACAGGAAGAAATTTACCGTAAGGAGCTGAAAGGAAAATCCTTTACCGATGAGGAATGGATAAAAATAATAATTGAAAACCCTAAGCTGCTGCAGCGTCCCTTGGTGGAAAGTAAATACAGGGCTGTAGTTGCTGATCCTCCGGAAAAAATAGATGAACTTGACCTCTAATAATAGTAACCTAATATAAAAAATACAGCCAATGGACTACAGGATTGAAAAAGACACCATGGGGGAAGTACAAGTACCCAGTGAAAAATACTGGGGTGCGCAGACAGAGCGTTCCCGCAATAATTTTAAAATTGGAGCCCCTGCTTCCATGCCTATCGAAATTATTCACGCTTTTGCTTACCTGAAAAAAGCAGCAGCCATGGCTAATCATGAGCTGGGCGTACTGGCGGAAGAAAAAAAAGAGCTTATTGCCAAAGTTTGCGACGAAATAGCCGAAGGAAACCTGGACGATCAGTTCCCGTTGGTAATATGGCAAACCGGTTCCGGCACACAATCGAACATGAACGTGAACGAAGTAGTGGCCAACAGGGCCCATGTACTCTCAGGTAACCTGCTGGGTGAAGGAGAAAAACTGATTCACCCCAACGATGATGTTAACAAATCGCAGTCATCAAACGATACCTTCCCAACCGCCATGCACATTGCTGCTTATAAGGTAATAACAGGCACAACCATTCCCGGCATCACCAAACTTAAAAAAACCATTGAAAGCAAAGTGGCTGAGTTCAAAGATGTGGTAAAAATTGGCCGAACCCATTGGATGGATGCTACTCCCCTCACCCTGGGTCAGGAATTTTCCGGCTACGCGTCACAACTGGAACACGGCCTGATAGCCCTGGAAAATACCCTGGCACATCTGTCTCAGCTGGCCCTGGGTGGAACAGCTGTGGGAACAGGCATTAATACCCCCAAAGGATACGATGTACTGGTAGCTGAAAAAATAGCTGAGCTAACCGGGTTGCCCTTTGTAACCGCAAAAAATAAATTTGAATCGCTGGCTGCACACGATGCCATTGTAGAGGCACACAATGCCCTGAAACAATTAGCCGTTAGCCTGATGAAAATTGCCAACGACATCCGTGTGCTGGCCTCCGGCCCCCGCAGCGGAATTGGTGAAATCATCATTCCGGAAAATGAGCCCGGTTCGTCGATTATGCCCGGCAAAGTAAACCCTACACAGATTGAAGCACTGACCATGGTATGTGCACAGGTAATTGGCAACGATGTGGCCATTGCTACCGGTGGCATGCAGGGCCATTTTGAGTTGAACGTGTTTAAACCCATGATGATCCAGAACCTGTTGCAGTCTGCACGTTTGCTGGGCGATGCGTGTGTGTCGTTCAACGACAATTGTGCCATTGGCATTGAGCCCAACCACCGTAGCATAGAGCGCAACCTGGAAAATTCCCTGATGCTGGTTACCGCGCTGAATACCCATATAGGGTATGAAAATGCTGCCAAAATTGCCAAAAAAGCCCATAAAGAAGGTACTACTTTACGCGAAGCCGCCGTGGAACTGGAACTCCTTACCAACGAACAGTTTGATGAGTGGGTAGTACCGAAAAAAATGACAGGTTCGCTCGATTAGTTTAATGTTTGCCGGGGAAACAACGCCGGCATCGAAGTTCGTGATCGCGGATGCGGGTTGACTTGAAAGTTGAAAGTTGAAAGAAGTGGGTACGGCATAAGAGCATGCGTTATAAACACGCACCAGCCAGGATCCATCTTCTCGCCTGGCGCGGACAACATGTCCGTGCCTTTATTGACCCACACCCAATTTTCGATATACTCTTTCGGATTTGA
>Ga0207419_1002969_pt1 | contig 10529 bp, 11 predicted proteins | sample ElkSloMetagenome_4_FD_184723 | JGI IMG/M metagenome (GOLD analysis project Ga0207419, IMG submission 184723) | Hot spring microbial communities from Elkhorn Slough, Monterey Bay, USA - MD2A (version 2) | ecosystem: Environmental > Aquatic > Marine > Intertidal zone > Estuary: Microbial mat ... | reverse complement strand
GGCGAGCCGGTGACCAAGGCGGGAGCCTGCGCAGCGCGATCCGGTGTTGGCGCGAAGAGTAGAACGAAACCGATGAAAACCAGCCAAACCATGGCCAAACCCTGATAGATAACGGTCCAGCCAGCGGAAAAGCCGTCCACCAGCCAGAACGGCACGGCACCCAGCAAGCCATAGCCGGTCCACCATCCGGAAGTTGCCATGGCCGCGCCGTAGGAAATGCGCGCCTGGTCCGAGCGCTCAATCAATTCAACCCGATATGCATCGATTGCGACATCCTGGGTGGCCGAGGCAACCGCAATGGAGAGCAGAACCAGGCCGGTGACTTGCAGGTTGGCCCCCGGCTCAATCAGGCTGACCAAGAAGGTCAGCAACAACAGCAGGACTTGAGTCAACACGATCCAGCTTCGACGCAAGCCCAGACCACCTAGCAGCCAGGGCCGATAGCGATCTAGAAACGGTGCCCATAAGAAGTTGAGCGCGTAAGCAATTCCGACCCCGCCGAGCAAACCGATCGCACTACGCGAAACCCCCAGTTCTGCAAGCCAGGCCGACATGGCCGAGCCAATCAGAACCCAAGGAAAGCCAGAGGCCATGCCGAGCACAAAAATGGCTCCCAGGCGCCGATCACGATAAGCTTTGATCAAGCCACGAAAACCGATCCGCTGGGCGCGATCACTCATCCGCGTAATCGATGATCAGCGGTGCATGGTCAGAAAACCGGTCATCAACATAGATATCAGCCGACTCAATACGTTCAGCCAGGCCACTGCTGACCACCTGATAATCGATGCGCCAGCCGACGTTGTTATCCCATGCCCGTCCGCGATTCGACCACCAGGTGTAGCGGTCCGGTCGCGGGTCGACTTTACGAAACCCATCATGCAGCCCAAGCGATCCAAATAACGCATCCATCCAGGCCCGCTCGTCGGGCAAAAATCCTGAATTCTTGAGATTGCCCTTCCAGTTCTTGATGTCGATTTCCTTGTGGGCGATATTCCAGTCACCGCAAATTGCATATTGCCGACCGTCTTTCGCCATGGCTTCGAGGCGCGGCTTCAGATAATCCATACAGACGTATTTAAAGTCCTGGCGTTCGTCTTTGGACGACCCGGAAGGCAGATACAAGGAAATGACGCTCAGGTTCCCGACATCCAGCTGCAGCCAGCGCCCTTCGCGATCAAAATCTGGCCACTCCAGGCCGTAGCGAACCAGATCAGGCTGATGCTTTGAGTAAAGCGCGACGCCGGAATATCCCTTTTTTTCGGCGTCGTGGTAGTAGCTGTGATACCCCGGCGGAAAGAATTCACGATCGATTAGCTGGTGGTGCTGAGCTTTGGTTTCCTGGATACAGACGAAATCCGCATCCTGGGTTTTCAACCAGTCGAAAAAGCCTTTGCGTGCGGCGGCACGAATCCCGTTGGCGTTAAGCGTGATAATGCGCATAGATGGTCGATGTCGAATAAATCAGGCGATAGTGTAACCATCACACCGCATTGAGAGTCTGCGCTGCGAACCATGCAGACAAGATATGGTCAGTTACTAGTGACAATTGAAACGGAACGATTGAAGCGGGGAATTCAATAATCACAGCATGAGTAATTCCTGGACCGACGAATTTTTAACACTGGCGCTGGATTATAAAGCCCTGCGCTTCGGCGAATTTGTGCTGAAGTCTGGCCGAATCAGCCCCTATTTTTTTAACGCCGGTCTGTTCTGTGACGGCTCCGGGCTTGATCGTCTCGCGGCTTGCTATGCGGCGGCCATCAATGCCAGCGGCGTCGAATTCGACGTGCTCTATGGCCCAGCTTACAAGGGCATCCCGCTTGCCGCCGCCGTATCAATTCGTATGCATTCTGATTTTGGCCGCAATCTGCCGTTTGCTTACAACCGCAAGGAAGCCAAAGCGCACGGTGAGGGCGGCAATGTTGTAGGTGCAAAGTTAAACGGGCGGGTATTAATCGTCGATGATGTGATCTCTGCCGGCACCTCAATTCGGGAGTCACGTGAGATTATCGAAGCACACGGCGCCGAGCCGGTCGCGGTCGCAATTGCGCTTGATCGTCAAGAGCGCGGGGAGAAAGATATTTCGGCCGTTGAAGAGGTCCGCCAGGCCGGTCTGGAAGTAATTTCGGTGGCTAATTTAAACAACCTGATCGATTGGCTGGAACAGCGTGAGATTGCAGGCGCGGATCGGTCTGCTATGCTGGACTATCGTCAACGTTTTGGAGTCTGATCGACTCGGCTTTTTTTTATGCTGAAAAGACTGCTTATCATTACTTGCATCGCGGCACTGCCTGGCTTGGTGTCGGCCCAATACGTCTACCGCTGGGTCGATGAAAATGGCGAGGTGCACCATGGCAATTCGGTCCCACCCGAATACAGAGACCTGGGTTGGGAGCGTATTGGGCCAAACGGCTTGGTGCTCGAGCGCGTCGAACGGGCGCTGACGCCAGAAGAGCGGGATGCGTTACGCGCGGAGCGCATACGTCAAGCTGAAATTGAGGCAAAACAACGCGACCAGGCCACCCGGGATCGATTGTTGCTGGCGGCTTACCGCTCAGAACAGGACCTGCTGGATGCGATGGAACAACAGGTGGCCAGCCTCGATAGTCAGCGAGCGACCATGCAGACTTCGCTGAATTTGGCCAGCGAGCGCTTCGAATCACTGGTGCGGCGAGCGGCGCAAATTGTCAGAGAAGGCGGTAATGTCACGCCAGAGCTGACCGAGAATATCGAGAACGCCAGGGCTGAAATTGCAGATCTTCGGGCCAACATGGCGAACCTGGTCCAGCAGGAGCGTGAAATTCGTGAACGCTTTACTGCCGAGCTCCAACGCTATCGTCAGCTAAGCGATAGCGCAACCGGCTGATCTGAATAGCATGTTCACCCGCTGCCCTGGCTGTCAGTCGGTGTATGAATTGAACGCTCAGCGACTGGCCGAAGCTGCCGGCGTCGTGCGTTGCGGTCATTGCGGGAAAACGTTCAACGCCTTAAGTGCCCTATTCAATGATCATCCGCGTGCCGACGACGATCCGCTCAGTGGCGCTGGCATGCCACCGATGCTTGACCATCGAGCCATCGTTCAGCCCGAGCTCCCCGGGGTCAGTATTGTTGAACCTGAACCCGTCGTTGACCCGCAAATCGGATTCGGGCCTCTGCAAGGCAAGTCAGCGGATCATGCTCAAAACGACGAATCAAACACAAACGCTACCTCTGCGCTCGGTCCCACCCTCAATTTGCCATCAATTAACCCTGACACCAGTAGCGCGGCGATTTGGACGGTGGCTAGCCTCACCCTGGCCTTGGTGCTAGTCGCACAACTCGGTCTGCAGATCAGCAGCCAGAATTCCGGACTGCGTCAATGGTTCGGCAGTGAAACCGGCGCGAATGATAGCCTCGACCCCAGAGAATCTATTCAAATCACTTCCAGAGACATGCATCGACATCCATCCCTGGACGATGCGGTAATCGTAAGTGCCACCCTGCGCAATCAGGCAGATAGCCGATTGCCGTGGCCGGTGCTCGAAGTACGTCTTTACGACGGTTCACAGCAAGTTATCGGAGTCAGGCGACTCCAACCTGAAGACTATCTGGTCAACCCGGAAAACGCGGAGCTCGGCATGCCCAGTGAGCTGCTCGTTCCGGTCATTATCGAATTTGTGGTGGGGACGACGTTGCCTTCTGGCTTTGATTTTCGTTTCTTTTAGCCTTACCGGCTAGCAACTTGTCTCAACAATAGCGACTCCAAAGTCAAAGGCTTTCTCGCACACACGACAACTTCTCTTCAGGTCTTTATGCGCTGGGCACAAATCGACCTCTCATTCTCACCTGTGCTTTCTGGGCGAGCCGAAACACTCAAACCACGTCCAGAATCAAAATCAAACTTGATAACGCAGAAAGCTCAGCTATCGTCCAGCATTGGATTTGTCCGTTAGGCAGCGAGCGGTGTCACTAGCTTGCCGAATCAACTATCAATCTCGTGCCACATTCAATCGCGATCAACCACCAGGGATTATTTTGTCACCTCGGAAACGCGCAAGTGAATCACTACCTCAATCAAATCTTCCGCGTCGAGCTGTTTCTTGATTTTCAATCCGCCCTGCTGGCTGCGGCAGAAGCTGGGCCAATCGGGTTTGGTGGGCAGCGGCTTTTGACTTGCCGAAGTAAGGCTTGAGCTTGAATTGATCAAAAGATAGCGGTCGGGGTAGCGCAGGAAAGACCACACTGTCATCAACGACCAACGCGCCAGATTCCAATGGGCAAAGACTCCCAGCGCGTGCTTGAAGCGCTCTTCCATTGACCGCTTGCCGTGCAGCAGGCCGTTGACGGCAATGGCCAAATCGCGGCGCGCAACCTCGTCGTCCAAGGCGGTTCTCAAGTCATCGAAGTCTTTTGGCGGCAGCAGGTCAGCGGCACTCAGTACTTCAATCAAGTGATCTGCGATACGGTCGAATTGAGAGCGGCTGACCATCGGACCGAGCGCTTGGGCGTCGAGGCGTAACTGAGCCAGGTTGCAGGCTTTGACGATGGTTTCGCGATTTAGCGCGGCGGATTTGGACATGGTGTGATTTCCGAAGTGGATAGGACGAACTGCGGTGGTTTGAAACCTTGAATAGTGTTTAGTCTAATCGCTCAGTCGCGCCTGATCTCGAGAATGGGTTGAGCTAACGAGGAATGCGGTTCAGAATGATGGCCCAATCGAGCAACCACTGAACCATCTATGAAACTCTATACTTGCACTGGCGCACCCAGTCCGCGTCGGGTGACGCTTTATTTGCAGGCCAAAGGCATTGAAATCGATCAGATCGAAGTTGATCTGAAAGCCGGTGAGCATCTGAGTGCTGATTTTTTGGCCAAATCTCCCGATGGCACGGTGCCGTTACTGGAGCTTGAAGGCGGTGACTATCTCTGGGATAGCATGGCAATCCGGCGCTATCTTGAGGATCGTTTTCCAGAGCCCGCGCTAATGGGTACGACCGCTGAATCACGAGCCGAGGTGCTGCAGTGGTCGAACTGGGTGATTGGACAGGGTCTGCAGGCGGTCGCTGAAGCTTTTCGCAATAAATTCCCGGGCTTCAAGAATCATGCGCTGACCGGCACTCGACCGACGCCCCAGATTGAAGCCTTGGCTGAGCGTGGTCTAGCGCGTTATCCGTATTTTCTCGATGACCTGGAATCTCGATTGCAATCGGTGCCTTTTGTCGGCGGTCAGCACTTCAGCATTGCCGATATTGACGCGCTGGTCACCGTGGAGTTTGCCGCCGAGGCAATAAAAATAGCGCCTGGAGAGGGTCATAGCACGGTACTGAATTGGCAGGCACGAATCAATGATCGGCTTGAGACTGATCGACGTGGCCAAGGTTGAACGCGTGATACCGAATCACGTCAAGACCCCAGATAGTAATCAGCACATGCTGATTATTGATCGTCTCGGCAAGACCTATGCCAGCGGTTTTCAGGCCCTGGATGAGGTCTCCTTGAAGATTCGTCGTGGCGAGCTGTTTGCCTTGCTGGGCCCGAATGGCGCTGGCAAAACCACCTTGATCAGCATCATTTGTGGCCTGGTCACACCCAGCAGCGGCCAGGTGACAGTCGACGGCCACGACATTCTGGGTGATTTCAGACAGGCCCGTCAGCGCATTGGTCTGGTGCCGCAAGAGCTGCATATCAACGTGTTCGAAACCGTGCTGGATACGGTGCGGTTTTCGCGCGGGCTATTCGGCTTGGCTCCGGATCAGGCGCTGATCGAGTCGCTATTGAAAGATCTGTCGCTATGGGACAAGCGTAAAGATCCGCTAATGACCCTATCCGGCGGCATGAAGCGGCGTGTAATGATTGCCAAAGCGCTGGTCCACGAACCCGAGCTGCTGTTTCTTGACGAGCCCACGGCGGGGGTTGATGTTGAGCTACGGCGAGGGATGTGGGAGTTGATTGGCCGCCTACGCAGTTCGGGTGTCACCATCGTTTTGACCACCCACTACATCGAAGAAGCCGAACAGATGGCTGATCGGGTCGGGGTGATCAATCGCGGTAAATTAATCGTTGTTGATGAAACCCAGGCCTTGATGTCACGTCTGGGCAAGAAGCAGCTGTTACTGCACTTGGCCGCGCCCCTTGATGCCGTACCTGAGGCACTGGATGCCTGGGGTCTAGAGTTGGCCGATGAAGGTCACGCTCTGCACTACAATTTCAATCCTGACGATGGGTCTTCGCGGGTTCCGGAACTGATTCGCGCGGTCGAGGCGGCAGAGATCGAGCTGACCGACCTGGATACCCGCAAAAATTCGCTTGAAGAGATTTTCGTCGACCTGGTGCGCGAGCCATGAGCAAAGCAACTGCCTTTAATCCGCGCGGCGCGCTGGCCATCTATCGTTTTGAGATGGCGCGCTTTCGACGCACGTTGTGGCAATCCGTCGCAACACCGGTGCTGACGACGGTGCTGTATTTCGTGGTGTTCGGCTCAGCCATAGGCAGCCGCATTGGCGACATCAACGGCGTGGAGTATGCCGCGTTTATCGTTCCGGGCCTGATCTTGCTCACCGTATTCACTGAAAGCCTGAACAACTCCTCATTTGGCATCTACATGCCGCGTTTTACCGGCACGATCTACGAAGTTCTCTCGGCACCCGTGTCAACACTTGAGCTTGTTCTGGCCTATGTCGGGGCCGCTGCGACCAAAGCAGTATTACTGGGTTTGATCATTCTGGCCACCGCCAGCCTGTTTATCGACCTGCAGCTGGTGCATCCTATCGGCATGTTGGCCTATCTGATTCTGGTTGCTTTCGCCTTCAGCTTGAGCGGTTTTATCATTGGCGTACTGGCTGATGGATTTGAATCGCTGCAGTTCGTGCCAATGTTGATCGTGACCCCATTAACCTTCCTCGGCGGTGTGTTTTATTCGATCGATATGCTGCCTGAAGTTTGGCAGACGCTCAGCCTGTTCAATCCTATTGTCTACATTATTTCTGGCTTTCGCTTTGTGTTTTTCGGGGCTGGGGATGTGAATTTCATGGTCAGTTTAGGCGCGCTTGCCGCATTCATTACAGCCGCTCTGGGCCTTGTCGCCTGGATCATTCGCAGCGGGTATCGTCTCAAGACTTGATGACCACTAAGATTTTTGCACTTTGAATTTGACCGCAGAACAACTCCCGTCCTGGCTGCTGGCTTGTGGCTGGGCGAGTTTCGCAGGGCTCGTGATTTGGCAAGCCTGGGGAGCGCCGTGGGCATTATTGAAAGAGAACCGCTTGGTTCCACTTTTCAATCTTTCAATTCTGCTGCTTGCCGGTCTGTGGTGGCTAAATGCCGGTGTCTACGAAGGCCTGTACTTTCATTTGATTGGGCTGACCACGGTGGTGCTCATTTTCGGCTGGCGGTTAGCCCTCATAGCGGGCGCGGCAGCCATCCTCTTGATGGGCGTGCTCGGGTTCCGCGAATTCTCAGCCATGGGCATCAACGGCTTGTATTCGGTCGCGCTGCCAGTCTTGCTTTCTCAGCGACTGCATAGCCTGATCTATCACCGCATGCCACGGCATTTTTTCGTCTATGTTCTGGTTTCGGCTCACTTTGCCTCGATGGCGGTGATTGCCGTAGTCGCACTGGTCGGCAGCCTGACGCTACTTGCCCTGGGCGTTCACTCCTGGGAAAGAATTGGGGGTGAGTATCTGATCTTTCTGCCGCTGCTGATGCTGCCTGAAGGCTTTGTCAACGGCACCATCATGACCATGCTCTCGGTGATTCGGCCGCAGTGGGTGCGCAGCTTTGATGACAAGGACTACATCGAAGGCAAGTAGTGATGGCAAGTCGCCGCTCAGCCGGCTTGAGTGGCAGCCGCCATTCGGGCATCATGCGATTCGAGCGCCCGGACTGACTCCGGGCATTGCAACATCATCGCCGTCTTAATTGAAGGAAACCCCGATGTCCAGTGATACCGAGGAATTGGTCAAGAAACTGTTTCAAGAATTCGACCGCAACGGGGACGGCCGACTGTCGCGCGGTGAATTTATCGAACTGGTTCGCTATCTGCTCGGAGAGCATGGCATCCAGACCAGCTCCAAAATTTTCGATCGCTTCGACGCCAACCACGATAATGGCATCACGCCAGACGAACTGGTCAATCTGGTCGAAGAGTATTCTCTTTAGAAGAAAAACGGCGGCCTCTCAGGACCGCCGTTGATTTCGAGACCTTTTGGCCTGAACAGTCGAGCCTGACGCCGAACTTGCGCAGAATGGTCACGACGCGGCTGCCAGCCGTACCGCTGAACTCATAGCGATCACCCGCAGCTGAGCCTTCGCTGAGACGACCATCAATGGTCTGACCCACCATGATCTTTCCAGCCGGGGGCAGCGTACGTGCAACGACTCGGTAAGCGCCGGTTTCGCCGCTGGACAGTGGCAATGCAACAATTTCCAAAGCGCTGACTGTATGAATTTCACAGCTTGGTTAAAGTCACAACATCAGCCGAAGCCCGATGCCTCGCTCGATGCTTGAGAGGCAGGTTTTCAGTGAATTTCAGAGATTTTCAGAACAGAGCAAGGACTTTTAGGAATAGATGATTGAATCTGGGCATAAGCAAGACGTCGCCTGATTGGCAGTCGAAGGCGGCGTTGTCCTTTAATTTGAGGAGAAAACGCATGCCCCTGAGAGCTGGATTCAAATACACCTCGTCAAAGCTGATCAGCCAGCGATCGGCCGCGCTGACAACAACCATTAGTGGGATACTGGCCGCCGGGTCGCTTCAAGCCGCAACCATCACCGTCACCACATTGGATGACGGTTTCATAGATGGCCAGTGTTCGCTGAGGTCGGCGATTTCTGCAGCGAATTCGAACGCAGCTTCCAATGATTGCAATGCCGGTTCGGCCAATGAAGTCGATCAAATTCGATTTGCATCGGGATTGAGCGGGCCGCTACAGCTTCAAGCCGGAATCCCGGTCCAGGGCTTTTGGGATGGTTCCCAGCTACAAGTACGGGAATCACTCAGCATCGTCGGCCCGACTAATAATGTGGCAGCCAATACGATCCAGATCAGGGGCACAGGTGCAGCACCGGTGTTCTATGCGGCGGCTCAAACTGACCAGCTATCGCTTCAGAATCTGACGATATCCGGAGGTTATTCGCCCGAGGATCTGCCTGATCGGCTCGGTCACGGTGGCGGCATCCTGAGCTACGGACGATTACTGTCATTGGACGGTGTCATGCTCAGCAGCAATGGGGCAGCGCGAGGAGGTGGTGGCGTCTGGCACAGCCCGGATCAGAACGAAGGCGTGCTGATTGCAACGAACTGTCAGTTCACCTCCAATTCAGCTGGTGCGATCAACCCGAGTTTCGGTGGTGGCATGGCCGTGCTCGAGAGCGTTGTCAGCATCAACAACTGTTCTTTTGTTGGCAATGAAATCGAAACTGGGGACGGTGGGGGCCTGGCTATTCTTGACTCAGCGCTGACTGGCGTCGTCGACTCCTATTTTCTTTCGAATACCGCTCCAAACGGCGAAGGTGGGGGCGTAGCAATTCAATCCGCACAGGCGCAGGCTTACCTGGCTGGCAATCTGTTCGATCGCAATCAGGCCCTGTCTCGCGGTGGCGGCCTCATGTTTTTCCAGGAGGCGCAGGGCGAGCCCGACGACGCCGATATCCAGATGGTCGAGAATACTTTCAGCGACAACCTGTCTGGTTTTGAGGGCGGAGGTCTATCAATCGACGCCGGGCCAGGGCAACTGACGTTCATCGGTGGACAAATCACCGGAAACCAGGCTCAGAATTCGGCCGGCGGCGCCGAGCTGTTGCTCAACGGCACCGACCTGAGTTGGCAAGGAACCTACCTGGGCAATAATATTGCCTCAGGCCCCCCCGGGGGCGGAGGCCTGTCAGTTCGAGCCACGGCCAGCGAGCTGGATTTCAATCGCTTCGGGTCATTCCGAAACATCGCTGAGGACGGCTGTGGAGGAGGACTCAAAGTCGCGCCACTGATCGGACTGAATGGCCCTGAAACGCTAATGATCAAGGACAGTATCCTGCTTGGCAACCAAGCTGATTGCGGCGGCGCGCTAGATCTTTTCATGCCCGCCTCCAACCCGATACAGGTTCTACTGCAGAATAACGAATGGTCTGGAAATCGTGCATTGGGAGAGCGCCTCAACGGCCAGGGAGGCGCTTTGTTCTTTGATCCCGGTGACGACAGTCTATTGATCCTCAGCAACTCGACACTTTCGGGCAATCAAGCCGCCGTATCCGGTGGTGGCATATTCGCCGCCGACGGCACCCAACTCAGCATCAAATACAGCACGCTGGCTCACAACCAAGCTTCAGGCTATGGCCGTGATGTAATGAGCAACGGCCAAGATTGTGTAATCCGCAACAGCATCATGGCCAGCACCAGCGCCTCGGCCATTGATGGCTCGGCACCCTGCACCTTGAACCACAGCCTGATCGAGAACAGCAGCAGTTCGGTCATTCAGCTGGGCGAGTCGGTATTGGTTGGCGCTGACCCGATGCTCGGTCCGTTGAACGACAATGGTGATACGTTATGGAG
>Ga0207419_1002967_pt1 | contig 10534 bp, 9 predicted proteins | sample ElkSloMetagenome_4_FD_184723 | JGI IMG/M metagenome (GOLD analysis project Ga0207419, IMG submission 184723) | Hot spring microbial communities from Elkhorn Slough, Monterey Bay, USA - MD2A (version 2) | ecosystem: Environmental > Aquatic > Marine > Intertidal zone > Estuary: Microbial mat ... | reverse complement strand
TGGTTACTCATCGGGTAACTAAGAGATGTTTCATTTATAGTATACGCCTTTAAAAATCCCCATCTCATGGACTTGCACGGCGCTAGCTCAACTTAGGTAAAATTTGTTTAAGTAATTTCTTCTACCGGAGGAGAAGGTTCCTTGACATCTTTGGGCACAAAAAACTTTTTTTGAAAAAACAGAATAAGAAAAACCCCTACAGTGATGGCAGAGTCAGCAAGGTTGAAAACAGGGCGGAAGAAAATAAACCGCTCGTTAGCCCAAAAGGGAAACCAGTCGGGATAATATCCTTTTAAGATAGGGAAATAAAACATGTCCACCACCCGCCCATGCAGGAATGAAGCGTAACCCCCGTCTTCCGGCAAAAATTCTGCAACCTGAAAACGACTGCTGCCAAATAGCATGCCATAAAAGGCACTGTCGAGTATATTTCCGATGGCACCGGCAAGAATCAGAGATATGGAAATAACCAGGCCTGCCGGGTACTTCTCTGATATTAGTTGGCGAATGTACCAGATTATCCCTACAACAGCAACTATGCGGAAAAGACTGAGGATAATTTTACCCGTTTCACCCCCGAATTCGAGGCCAAAGGCCATGCCGTAATTTTCTGTAAAGTGAATAATAAACCAATCACCGAACACACGAATTTCCTCACCCAGCATCATCTTGGTTTTAATAATAACCTTCAGTACCTGATCGGCGGTTAAGACCAAAATAACAGTGAGTATAGATTTTTGACTTAAAGTCATGAATAATGAAATTATAAAAGAGCGTTTATGAGATACCTCATAATTGCCCTTTTTGTTCAAATAAGTACAATAAATAAATGTTTAAGCCCGCCTTTTTACCGCTGTCCGTTTTTTGCTTCAATGCTTAATGTTGCATGTGGCACGGCTTTCAGTCTTTCCTTGTTGATTAACTTACCGGTTTCACGGCAAATGCCATAGGTTTTATTTTCAATACGTATCAGCGCAGCCTGTAAGTGCTGAATAAATTTCAGCTGCCGTTGCGCCAGCTTACCTGATTCTTCTTTACTTAAGGTAGCAGCACCTTCTTCAAGTACCTTAAAAGTAGGAGAAGTATCTTGTGTGTCATTGCTTTCACTTTGGGTAATGGCACTTTTCAAAAGTTCATAATCTTTTTTGGCTTTATCCAGTTTATCCTGAATAAGTGTTTTAAACTCTTCAAGCTCCTGATCATTATACCTTGATTTTTCAGTCATAATTGTATGTTTTAATAAAAATTATCTGGTATTATTATATTTTTTCTACGAGGATTACGGTACTTAAATTCTCTTCGATCTCGATTTCCTTCGCTTCAGTTGATTTAATTTCTTCCTGTAATTCAATGGAATTGGCAAGTGTTTGCATGCTGATGTATTCCCTGTGTTTTTCCACTGCTATCTCTAACTCGTTTTTACTTTCCATCACAATACGGATTTTATCTGTAACATCATAACCGCTGTCTTTCCGGATATTTTGGATACGGTTAACCAGTTCCCGTGCAACTCCTTCATAACGCAAATCATCTGTAATTGTTACGTCAAGAGCAAGGGTTAGGTTACCTTCATTCGCCACTAACCAACCGGGAATATCTTCCGAGATAATCTCCACATCCTCACGCGTAAGGGTAATCTCTTCACCATCAATTTGTGTGGATATTCTGTTTTCTTTTTCCAGCTGTTGAATATCTTCTTGTGTAAATTTATTTATCCAGGCTGAAAGCTTTTTCATCAGTTTTCCGTATCGGGGGCCAAGTTTTTTAAAATCAGGTTTTACCCGTTTTACGAGAATGCCGGAAGTGTCTGAAAGATATTCAATTTCCTTCACATTCACTTCTGCCATAACAATTGACTTTATTTTTTCTACCTGGTCAATAAATATTTTATCTGTAGCTGGTATCATTATCTTCTGCAGCGGCTGTCGCACTTTAATATTTACTTTCCGGCGAAGTCCAAGCACCATGGAAGATACCTTCTGAGCTATTTCCATGCGTTCCTCAAGCGGTTTATCAACATAATGGCTCTCAGAAACCGGAAAATATGCCAGATGCACTGATTCGGCGGTATCTTTTTGTGTGGCTGCATTTAAATCCAGGAACAATTTATCGGCATAGAAAGGCGCAATGGGTGATGTGAGCCGGGCAACTGTTTCAAGACAAGTATACAATGTCTGGTAGGCAGCAATTTTATCATTATCGTAATTGCCTCCCCAAAATCGTTTCCTGTTCAGGCGTACGTACCAGTTACTCAGATTTTCAGTAACAAAATCCTGGATGGCACGGGCTGCCCTGGTCGGTTCATATGTGGAATAAAATTCATCTACTTCTGCAATAAGTGAATGCAACAGCGACAGTATCCACCTGTCTATTTCAGGTCTGTCCTGCACGGGGATTTCTTCCTCATGAAAAGTAAAATTGTCCACATTGGCATACAGGGCAAAAAAGGAGTAGGTATTGTAGAGTGTACTAAAAAACTTCCGGCTGGTTTCATCAATGCCATTCACGTCAAATTTTATGTTATCCCAGGGTTGTGCGTTGGCAATCATATACCACCGAAGCGGGTCGGAGCCGTGTTTGGCAATCACTTCAAAAGAGTCAACTGAATTGCCCAGCCTTTTCGACATTTTGTTGCCATTTTTATCAAGTACCAGTCCGTTGGAAATGATATTTTTAAATGCTTTACTATCGAAAACCATTGTGGCTATGGCATGTAGAGTGAAAAACCAGCCCCTGGTTTGATCTACACCTTCTGCTATAAAATCTGCAGGGAAATACTTCTCAAATGTATCTGCATTTTCAAAAGGATAATGCATTTGGGCGTAAGGCATTGCTCCTGAGTCAAACCAAACATCAATCAGATCGGTTTCACGGGTCATCGGCCTGCCGGATTCTGATACCAACATTATGTTGTCGACAAAAGGCCTGTGAAGGTCAAAATGGCTGTAGTTTTCAGCACTGTTGTCTCCCTCCTGGTATTTTTCCAATGGATTCTTATCCATGATGCCGGCTGCTACCGCTTTTTCAGCCTCTTCCTTCAACTCTTTTACTGAACCAATACATTTTTGCTCTTTTCCGTCTTCAGAAACCCATACGGGGAGAGGAGTTCCCCAGTACCGTGAACGGGAAAGATTCCAATCCACGAGATTTTCCAGCCACTTTCCAAACCTTCCGGAACCTGTACTTTGTGGTTTCCAGTTTATCTCGTTGTTCAATTCCATCATTCGTTCCCGAAGGGCTGTGGTGCGGACAAACCATGAATCAAGCGGATAATACAGTACTGGCTTATCGGTGCGCCAGCAGTGCGGGTAATTATGTACGTGCTTTTCTACCCTAAATGCCTTGTTGTCTTTCTTTAGCATTACAGCAATATCAATATCCACAGTAGGATCTTTTTCTGTAAGCTTTGGGTCATAGGCATTTTTTACGAAGCGTCCGCTAAAGGATTCGTATGAAGATTCATTTACATAGGCCTTGCGAAAATCTTCTGCTATCTCATTTACGGGAACAAACCGGCCCTTTTTATCTACAAGGGGCATTATATTTCCATTTTTATCTTTTACAATGAGTGGCGGAATATCATTCTGTGCAGCCACACGGTAGTCATCGGCACCAAATGTAGGCGCAATATGGACAATACCTGTACCGTCTTCTGTTGTAACGAAATCTCCGGTAACTACTCTGAATGCCGGTTTTTCAGGTTGAACCCAGTCAATCAATTGTGTATAAGCCACTCCGGCCAGATCAGATCCGGTAAAAGTACCCGTCTCTTTCCAGGGTATTTTTTTATCGCCAGGGTTATGTTCTTCAAAAAGTAATTCTTTATTTTCCTCGGGGAAGTATTTGGATGCCAGATCGCTTGCAACTACAACATTTACAGGTTCTCCTGTATAGGGATTGAAGGTTTTTATCTTTTTGTATGTAATGTCTTTTCCCACAGCCAGGGCAGTGTTGGAGGGCAACGTCCAGGGTGTTGTTGTCCAGGCCAGCAGGTGCACGGCTTTTTCTCCATCTGCAAACAGAAATACACTTTTATCGTTTTTTACTACTTCAAATTGTGCCACACATGTGGTATCTTTCACATCGCGGTAACAACCTGGCTGATTTAATTCGTGCGTGCTGAGGCCGGTTCCGGCGGCTGGGGAATAAGGCTGAATAGAGTAGCCCTTGTATAAAAGGTCTTTTTCAAATAATTGTTTTAACAAATACCATAAGGTTTCAATATAGCGGTTGTCATAGGTAATGTAAGGGTTTTCCATATCAACCCAGTAACCCATTTTACGGGTAAGATCTTCCCATTCCCGGGTGTATTTCATTACATCTTTGCGACAAAGATCATTATATTCCGAAACGGATACCTTATCCCCAATATCTTCTTTGGTAATGCCGAGTGCTTTTTCTACTCCCAGCTCTACCGGCAGACCATGCGTATCCCATCCGGCTTTACGTTTTACATGCTTTCCTTTAAGTGTCTGGTAGCGGCAAAAGATATCTTTAATGGTACGTGCAATTACATGGTGTATACCCGGTTTGCCGTTGGCAGAAGGCGGACCTTCATAAAATACAAAAGAATTACTTTCATCACGTGAAGAAAGGCTTTTGTCGAAAATTTTCTCCTCCGTCCACCGGTTCAGAATCGCTTTGTTTATTTCAGATAAATCTAATTTTTTATGCTCAGGAAACTTTGAAACCATGCTTTGTTTTTTTGCAGTAAATATCAAATATTCAGGTTTTTGAAAAATGATCACAAAGATAGACCGAAGCACCTAAAAAACAATAGGAAAACACTAAAAAAATCATTATACTTAAGTATTTGAGAGGATATAAAATTATAGGTCTATAGCATTTCCATACCACTTTTCTAAACTAGTCAAGAATCCGCCGATAATGTTGTATTTTTGCGTTAAAATTTTACTTTTTTTATGGTTATCCCTAAAGATTCTTTTCGTAAATTTTTTGAAGAACACCATGTGCTAACGCTGGCTACAAGTGTAGATAATAATCCCTGGTGTGCAAATTGCTTTTATGCTTACCTGCCCGATGAGGTTGCGTTGGTATTTACTTCAGATGCAGATACGCGACACATCCGGGAGGCTTTAAAAAACCCACGTGTAGCCGGATCTGTGGTACTGGAAACAGAAACCGTGGGCAAAATACAGGGATTGCAGTTTACCGGTATCCTTGCAGAACCCGTTGAAAAAGATACACGCGATAAAATAAGAAAAAGATACCTGAAGCGTTTTCCTTACGCTGCTGTAATGAAAACTACACTTTGGTTGTTACAACTCAACAGTCTTAAATTAACAGATAACCGCCTTGGATTTGGAAAAAAAATGTATTGGGACAGAACCGGGGCATGAGTTTTTAAATTATGGGAACATTTCTTTTTAATGATATCATATTTGGGCCTGTACAAAGCCGCCGCCTTGGCATTTCACTTGGTATTAACCTTTTACCAACACAAGTAAAAGTATGTAACTACGATTGTATTTATTGCGAATGTGGCTGGACTGCCAGGGGAGATGCAACCGGGCAGAAACTTCCGGATAAAAAGCTGGTAATGCTTGCCCTGGAAGAAAAGCTTACTGAAATGAAACGGCTGAAGGAATTTCCAGACACCCTTACTTTTGCCGGAAACGGGGAGCCCACGTTGCATCCTGATTTTAAAGAGATTATCAAAAACACCATCCGGATAAGGGATGAATTTTCTCCGGAAGCTAAAATAGCTGTTCTTTCTAATGCTACCACTGCAGGTAAAAAAGAAGTTTATGATGCACTGTGCATGACAGATAAAAACATTCTTAAACTGGATACCGTCTTTGATTCAACATTTCAAAAGTTAAACCGCCCCCCCAGCGGGATGAACGTCTCACACATCATAGAAAACCTGAAACTTTACAAACAACGTTTTATTATGCAGATAATGATGGTGCGGGGCCATGTAAATGGAGAAAACATAGATAATACCACAGCTGAAGAGCAACAGGAATTATTGCATACAGTGGAAGTATTGCAACCGTCTTCTGTGATGTTATACACTATTGCCCGTGAAACACCTGCAAAAGGGCTACAAAAAATTCCCTTACCGGAACTGCAGACATTTGCATCAAGAATTCAAAAACTAAGTATACCGGTACATATATCTGGTTAAGGATGTGTTTTTTTTCTTCTCTTATGATTGTTCAGAACTTTCTCCTTACCTTTAATGTAAATTAGCTACTAAATTCTATAAAGATGCTTAAAGAAAACCTTGTAAAGTATTTATATAGCAGTATCGTTTCGCACAAAGATTCGCCGGCATTTTCTGACTATAACGGCAAAACATTCACCTATCAGGAAGTGGGGAATAACATACAAATGTTACATGGCTTATTCCATGAACAAAAGATAAAAGCCGGTGATAAGATATCGCTTGTGGCAAAAAATTCTTCGCACTGGACCATCATCTATCTTGCTGCAGTAACCTATGGTGCTGTTATAGTGCCTGTATTGCCTGAATTCAAAGAGCAGGAAATTACCAATATTGTAAACCACTCTGACTCTGTGCTACTTTTTGTGGGTGAAATGTGGAAGAATAAACTGGATTTTAATGAGATGCCTGCTTTAAAAGGAGTATTTGGTGTGGAGGATTTTCAGCAGCTTCATGGTCTTCCCGCCCCGGATAAGAAATCCGATTTTAAGGAGACTCCCCTTCGCTTTCCTGACGTGCCTGAGAGTGCGCTGGCCGTGATCAGCTATACCTCCGGAACCACAGGCTTTAGTAAAGGTGTGATGCTTTCGCACAACAGTCTTTCAGCAAACATAAAATATGCACGTGAGCACATGCCTTTAAATGCCGGGGATTCAATCGTTTCATTTTTGCCCCTGGCCCATGCTTATGGCTGCGCTTTTGAGTTTTTATTTCCTTTTACACTGGGTTGCCACATTACATTATTAACAAAAACACCTTCACCAGGGATTATTGTGGAGGCCTTCGGAAAAATTAAACCCCGGCTTATTTTGTCTGTTCCCCTTGTAATAGAGAAGATATTTAAAAAACAGATATTACCAGCAATCGAATCATACCCTGTGAAGCTGCTTATTCAAATCCCTTTATTGAACAAGCTGATTTATAAAAAGATATATAAAAAACTGGCGGGTGTATTTGGGGGTAATTTTCGTGAACTCATTATTGGCGGCGCACCTTTTAACGCAGATGCAGAAAAATTTTTCAGAAAAATTGGTTTTCCTTATACTGTTGGTTATGGTATGACAGAATGCGGACCGCTCATTACTTATGCTTCCTGGAAAACCATCAAATTCCGTTCCTCCGGCCGGCCTGTAGACACCCTGGAACTTAAAATTGATTCCAATGATCCCTATACTCAGGTGGGGGAAATTATGGTGCGTGGCGCTAATGTTATGGAGGGATACTACAAGGATAAAGTGGCGACTAAAAAAGTGCTCGACGACGGGGGGTGGCTGCATACCGGCGATCTTGGGATAATTGATCAGGAAAATAACCTTTTTATTAAGGGACGCAGCAAAAGTATGTTATTGGGTCCTTCCGGGCAAAACATTTACCCGGAAGAAATTGAGTCACGCATAAATAATTTACCCCATGTTGCAGAATCTGTCGTCATTTCAAGAAATAATAAATTGGTTGCATTGATTTTTCCTGATCAGGATATAACGGCAAAGGAAAAGCTTGATGAAGAAGTTTTAAAATCAGTATTAAACCAGGACCGCAAGCGATTAAATAGTGAGCTACCTGCATTCATGAATATTTCCGAGTTTGCATTGCACCAGCACGAATTTGAAAAAACACCCAAGCGTAGCATAAAACGGTTTATTTATACCTGATGGACTATTTTGATAATTTTAAACCCTTTACATTACCGGGTGTTAGCGTGATAAAACAGCATGTTTCCGATACGCGATAATATTCCTTCACGCCGCTTTCCGTTTATGAATTATCTTATCATAGCGGCCAATACCTGGATATTTATCAATCAGCTGGGTATGGAAGAGGAAGAATTGCGTCAGTTTTTTTTCACTTTTGGAATGGTCCCGGCGCAATTCACTGACCCTACTGCAGAAGGGTTTACCGGCTTCACGCTGGTTGGCCTGTTTCCTTTTGTAACCAACATGTTTCTTCATGGGGGTTGGTTACATTACCTGAGCAACATGTGGACACTTTATATATTTGGAGACAATGTTGAGGATAGGATGGGGCCTTTCCGATACCTCTTTTTTTACCTGCTTACCGGATTGGCTGCCAGCGTCACACACTTTTTCTTATATGCCTATTCGCCCATTCCTACTTTAGGAGCCTCAGGAGCTATTTCAGGTATAATGGGAGCGTATCTTTTTCTCTTCCCTATGGCAAAAATTACGTTTTTGTTTCCCATTTTGTTTATTCCCTTCTTTTTTAATATATCTGCCTACATTTATATCGTCATCTGGTTTCTGACGCAATTAATCAATGGACTTTCAAGTTACATGTTTCGATACAACAGTCAGGGAATTGCTTTTTGGGCACATATTGGTGGTTTTGCTGCAGGTGTGCTTGCGTACTACTTTTTTGTAAATAAGAGGCGAAAAAGGAAATACGTATAAGTTCATCCCATGGTGTAAATCACTGAATGATTTGGTGGTTGAGGAATTTGTTTAATGTAGCAAGTTGGATATTCAACAAAAAATGTACTATATTAGTGTTTTTATAGGCGAAACTACAATAAACCACTTTGTCATCTCAAACTAGCATCAATATGCTTATACTGTAAAACCCTTGACAAGAAAAATGTATTAGAATGTTGCAAAAGACCTTTGGAGCGATGATTGTAATTTTTCCATAAATAAATCTGAGAATTTGAAGATTCGTATACCTTTAATTGCATCGCATTATAATGAAAGTATATAACAGAATGGAATATGCAGAACTCACACCGGAGCAATACCGCCATGAAAAATACCGGTTGCAGGTGGAGTTGCTGAAGCTTCAGGAATGGGTAATAAAAAATAAAAAGCGTGTAGCAATTGTGTTTGAAGGGCGTGATGCAGCAGGCAAAGGCTCTACCATTAAACGCTTTATTCAATATCTTATTCCAAAAAATGCGACCGTTTTTGAATTGGGTGTTCCCAATAGAAAGCAGCAAAGAAACTGGCTTGGAACTTTTGAAAAACAACTACCGAAAGAGGGTCAAATGGTTTTTTTTGACCGCTCCTGGTACTCCCGTGCACTTATTCAGCCAACCATGGGCTACTGTACCAAAGGGCAGTATAAATATTTTATAAGAAAAGTGAATGCCTGGGAAGAAAAACAACTGAAATCAGGCCTTATACTCATAAAATTTTACCTTTCTGTATCTAAACCAAACCAGCTTTTCCGCTTTAAACTTAGAAAGTCGAGTAAATTGAAATACTGGAAATTATCAGATAATGACCTGGTTACATTGCAGCGCTGGCAGTTATTCACAAGGTATAAAAAGCAGATGTTTGAAAAAACGTCAAGCAAAAAATCACCCTGGATCGTGATAAAATCAGATAATAAGATGATTGCAAGGTTAAATGCCATGCGTTATGTACTCTCACACATCAATTATGAGAATAAAAGCATCCTGCGGGAACAAAAATGGACACAGGATAAAAAGTCACATAACCTGGAATTATTTGGGGTACATTTTGACAATCTAACCCGCGAGCAATATGATCTGCTCAGTGAAATCAAAAGCAACGAATAACAGCATATCAGAACATATCTAAAGGAAAATAATCTGGCTGATATTTTTTACCGGAATGGTAATTTCCATACTCTCGTCTGTTAAAGGATTGGTTGACTGCAGTTTAATCTGGTTTTTATAATCTCCTGCCCCGTAACATGAAAGGTTGATAGAAGCCTGTTCAAGGGTTACACTAACACCGTTTTTGCGGGTAACAATGATCTTTCCTTTTTCATTAAAACCGGTTTTTACCGGATCTTCATCAAAATCAAGGGGTTCAATTTTAGCAATTTTGGAGTAATCTTTAATTTCTGTGGAACTTTCATTATACTGTCCGGAAATAAGGATGTAACTATCAAAATAATCGCTGCCTTTACAGTTCAGCTGACCAAAATGACTGGCTTCTATTGCTTTGCCTTCTTTTAAGATTACCCGTACAGGAAATTTTTGCGAAAAACCTGCAGCTGTACTAACAAACAGGGTAAGGAATATGCCAAGAATTTTAATTTTCATTCGTTTACAGGATTAATTGAACGCTAAAAATATCTATTTATATGAGGATTAACAAAATATTTCATGGTTTTTTAACGATCTGATTAAAAAAATATTATTCCTATTGTATTGGGTATCTATAACAATTTTATTAATTAATTGGTTTATACCAATCATCAAATATTCAGTTGGATGCTTAATTAACTGTTTATCAGGGTAAAAAATCTCTTAAAAATATTAAAATGGAGGGTTCTACCCTTATTATAGTGATTAAATATTTTTACAGGACCTAAAATACTGTTTAAATATAGTTGTAAATGTGGTTGAAATATGGTTGAAAT
>Ga0207419_1002966_pt1 | contig 10539 bp, 8 predicted proteins | sample ElkSloMetagenome_4_FD_184723 | JGI IMG/M metagenome (GOLD analysis project Ga0207419, IMG submission 184723) | Hot spring microbial communities from Elkhorn Slough, Monterey Bay, USA - MD2A (version 2) | ecosystem: Environmental > Aquatic > Marine > Intertidal zone > Estuary: Microbial mat ... | reverse complement strand
TGATTACGGCGATTCCCCTGGTTGGGCTAATTATGCTCTTTGTTTGGGGATTTGGATCCGAAACCCAACCCAGCAAGGCCAATTGGGCTAAGGCTACACTGATCTGGTACTTAATTGGTATCGTATTCAGTATTTTAATCTTCTCTATCGTAGGAACAGCAGCAATTTTTGGTGCAATGAATAGCGGTATGTAAGGATTAAAGGCCCGGAAGTTCCGGGCTTTAACTTTCTTACGAGAAATGCGGATTGCCTTCGGCCTTCCGCAATTACCCTAAGGTCAATAACAAATCCTTTTGTGCTGACGCACAATGGTGATTTTTTGTTTTAATAACTGCGCTCAAGCCAGCTTGGCTTGTTTTAAAACAAAAAATCCCGAAACGCTTCGCGTTTCAGGATTTGTCACTCTGAGGTCTCGAGCGGATTGCTCGCTAAAAAAAAATTAAACATAAATGAGCTCGCGAGGGCTGCGCCGTTCGAACCGAGCGGTTCTCATCCGCTTTATATTGACTTTTTGAAAAAACTTAGAATAAAAAAAGCTCCCGTTATTATTGGGAGCTTTTTTGGAGGTCTCGAGCGGATTCGAACCGCTGTAGATGGTTTTGCAGACCACTGCCTAGCCACTCGGCCACGAGACCCTTTAAAGTCGGCAAATTTATAAATTTAGAAGACTAAACCTAAGTATTGCCGCGTATTTAAAACTTAACCTGAGATAATTATTGCCACTTCCTCAACATTTCCATTGATTGGCGGAGCAAGCTTTCTCACCTTCACGCTAGCCTGGAATATTCTACGGTCTAATTCCTGTATTCGTTTCAAAATTCGGCCCCCTACCTGCTCAATGAGCTTAGAGCGGACAGCCATCTCTTCTTCCACGATTTTATTTAGAGCGACGTAATCAATGGTATCCGCAAGCTTATCTGTTTCTACTGATTCAGAGAAATCCGTATCAACAACCAGATCTACGATGTAATTCCCGCCGATTCGCTCCTCTTCCGGCAAACAGCCGTGATACGCATATATGTGAATACCGTTTACCTCAATTCGGTTCATTCAGACAGCTTTATAATTCCGCGATCCATTCTCTCCAAGCTCTCCTCCTTCCCTAGCAGCTCCATGATGTCAAACATTCCGGGGCCCATACCCTGACCAGTAATTAAAAGTCGTAAATTGGGTAAAACGGCACCCATGCCGAGCTCTTCTTCCTGAAGATAGTCTTTGAAGGCTGTTTCTAAAATGTCAGATTTGAAATCGAGCGGTGTGAACTTCTCTCGGAGCTTCCTCATTCGCTCTGGCGTGTGCTCCTTCCACTTTTTGCGCTGCGTTTTTTCGTCGTATGCTGTGGGTGCTTCGAATAAATAAAGTCCATTTTCTACGATTTCATTAATAAATGATGCGCGTTCCTTCATTAGGCGGCAAACTCCAGCAAGGAAATCCGGCGATTTGGAGTAACCCATTTCCTTAACTGTGGGTTCGATAGCATCAGCCAGCTCTTCGTCACTCTTGGCACGCAAATACTGCTGATTATACCACTTAGCCTTATCGGGGTCGAATTTCGCCCCGGCCTTACCTACTCGCTCAATGCTAAAAGCTTCAATTAATTCTTCCATGGAAAAAATCTCCTGGGGAGTTCCGGGGTTCCAGCCCAACATAGCTAACATATTCACAAATGCAGCGGGGAAGTATCCGTTTTCGCGATAGCCGGAGTTGGTCTCTCCGCTATTCGGATCTTTCCATTCCAAGGGAAATACCGGAAAACCTAAACGATCACCATCGCGCTTGCTCAGCTTTCCATTTCCATCTGGTTTTAATAGTAAAGGAAGGTGAGCAAATTTAGGAGCTTCCCACGCAAAGGCTTCGTAAAGCATTACGTGCAGTGGAGCAGATGGAAGCCACTCTTCCCCCCTGATTACATGGGTAATCTTCATCAAATGATCATCAACAATATTGGCCATATGATAGGTAGGCATCCCATCGCTCTTGAAGAGAATTTTATCGTCTAGTTGATTGGTGTTTACTACGACCCATCCCCGAACCATATCGTTTACCCGAACTTCTTCATTTCGGGGCATTTTAAAGCGAATTACATAGGGCTCTCCTGCATCAATACGCTGCTTCACTTCCTCCTCACCCATTGTAAGTGAGTTCTTCATAGTTTCTCTTACCAGGGCATTGTATTGTGGAGATGCCACCTTGGCTTTTTTTAGACGCTCGCGCATTTCGTCAAGCTCTTCCGGAGTGTCAAAAGCGTAATAAGCCTTGCTTTTTTCAACGAGCTCATCGGCGTATTGCCTGTATATCTCTTTCCTCTCACTTTGGCGATAAGGTCCGTAGTCTCCCCCTTTAGCCACAGATTCATCAGGCTCCATACCACACCAGGAAAGCGATTCATTGATGTATTCTTCAGCCCCAGGAACAAATCTGTTCTGATCGGTATCTTCTATTCTCAGAATAAAAGTTCCTCCGTGTTTTCTGGCAAAAAGATAATTATAGAGAGCTGTTCTGACTCCTCCCATATGTAAAGGGCCCGTAGGGCTTGGTGCAAATCGAACTCGTACTTCTGACATCCGCTTAAAAATTTGGCTGCAAAGATAGGCTAATATGAAGATTTCACCAGCGAAAGCTATATTCGCCCACAATGGTAAAGTTCACTGATTACGAATTGATTGACTTTGGGCAGGGCCGCAAACTTGAGCGCTTTGGTTCTGAAGTGCTCGACCGCCCGGAATCTATGGCTCAAAATACCACCAAAAGCAATCCAAAAGTATGGGCTCAAGTCAATCATGTTTTTAACGAAACAGATGCCAAAAAGGGAGAATGGGCTCCTGAAACCAAGCTGGATTGGTTGTTTAAGCTACAAATCAACCATAAAGAATTATTTCTTCACTTAAATAAAGGAAAGTACAAACATGTTGGTGTTTTTCCCGAGCAGCTAAGCCACTGGGAACTCATTGAGAAAGAATTGCGGCCTGAAAGCAAAATGCTGAACCTTTTCGCATATACCGGGGTAGCGAGCCTTGTAGGAGCTACAACCGGCGCCGCCATTACCCATATCGATTCTTCCAGTTCAATCATGAAGGTGGCCAAACAAAATGCTCAGACAAACAATATTTCAAATATTCGATTTATACAGGAAGACGCCCTGAAGTTTTCTGAAAGAGAGCGAAAACGAAGGAGCTTTTACGACCTGGTAATCTGCGATCCTCCTGTTTTTGGCATAGGAACCAAGCGAGAGAAATGGAAACTCGAAAAAGATCTTCCCCATTTGATTCAAGTTCTGAGCCAGATAATTGTTCCGAAAGGCTTGCTGATATTAAACACTTATTCTCCTCGTGTAAGTATAGCGGAAATGAAAAGCCTTGTAATTGAGCACGGCTTTAGCCATAAAGAGTCAGGTTGGTTAGAAATTCCAGCTTCTTCGCACAAAACTCTGCGCCTAAGTAAATATATCATTTGCACACGTAGCGCTTCCGCTTAACAATCCTTAACTTAGCACGTTTAGTGCTAGTGTTGTTTTGAATGTAATTTAGGGTATGAGTCAGGCTTATCAGGATCTTCTTAAAAAAATTGATTCCTTTTCCAGGAAGTACTATGTGAATCAGATTATTCGCGGTTCTCTTTACTTCGTGGCTATTTTCATGGGAGCCGCTCTGCTTTCCATTATTTTAGAATACTTCGGCCGTTTTTCCAGCGGAGTAAGAACTGTATTGTTTTTCGGTTTGCTGGCGGTTTTTGCATACCTGCTTATTCGCTATATTGCAATTCCGGCACTAAAACTTCTCAAGCTGGGGCGGCGCATTTCGCACGAAGATGCTTCTACCATGATTGGTAAGCACTTTCCCACCGTAAATGATAAACTTCTCAATACTCTACAGCTCAGAGGCCAGGCAGAGAAGCAGGATTCAGCTCTTCTGATGGCCAGTATTGATCAGAGAATTGAAGAACTCAAACCAGTTAATTTTGTAGCGGCAGTAGACTTCTCTGAAAATAAGAAGTATCTCAAATATGCGATTCCGCCTATTGCCCTCGGTTTAATCCTTTTGTTTTTCGCTCCAAACATTATTCAAGACGGCTCAAAACGCCTGGTAACTTACAATGTAGAGTATATTCCTGAAGCTCCTTTTGAGTTTCTAATAGAGAATGAAGAGTTGCAGGTTCCCCTCAATGAAAATTTTACGGTTAAGGTGAATACCGAAGGAGAATACAAGCCGGGAGTGCTAAGCCTTGAAATGGACGGAAAGCTTTTCAGAATGAAAAAAACTCCCGAGGGCTATTTTACATATACCTTTCGGAATGTTAGAAACAGCTTGCCCTTCAAGATCTTTGCCGATGGGTTCTACAGCGATCAACACATGCTTGAAGTTTTGCCAACTCCGTCTGTTGTCAATTTCAATGTAGCCCTTGCTTATCCATCATATCTCGGAAGAGAAAATGAAGAATTGAATAATACCGGAAACTTTGAAATTCCGGAAGGAACACGTGTTGAATGGACTTTTAATACACAGAATTCAGAGTTGCTTTTTATTCGGTTTCCCGATTCATCGGCTACCCTAACTGGCAGCGATCAACAGAAGTTTTCTTTTCAGAAAAGAATTTTGAACACATCCAATTATGCAGTAGCTGCAGTAAACAGTATTGTTGGATCAAAAGACACGCTTTCATATCAGATCAACATCATTAAAGACGCCTATCCGAGGATAATACTGGAAGAAGTCAAGGACAGTACCAATGCGAAACAAAGATATTTTGGAGGTACAATTAGCGATGATTATGGGCTCCGATCTCTTTCTTTTAACTACGTTATTACCAATCCGGATGGCCAGGCAGAAAAAGGCTCGGAAAGTTTGACTATTGGCAACCAGTCTGTGCAAGAGTTTTACTTCTCAAAAAATTTCAAAGAACTCAATATTGCCCCTGGTGCCAGAGTAGATTATTACTTCGAAGTTTGGGACAATGATGGCGTAAATGGCAGTAAATCTTCAACCAGCCAGCGAATGGCTTACGAAGCTCCAACTCTTGAAGAGATTGATGAGCAGAGAAAACAGTCTTCAGAAAACGTGAAGGAAAAGCTGGAGAAGAGCATTGAAGACGCGGCTGAGCTCCAAAAAGAATTGCAAGAGCTAAACAAGGAACTACTCCAAAAAAACGAGCTGAATTGGCAAGATAAAAAGCGCATTGAAGATGTGCTTAACAAACAGAAAAAAATAGAAAATCAGATCAACGAGCTTAATCAGGAGCGCAAAGAATCAATGAAGAATCAAGAAGAATACATGCAGCAGAGCGAAGAGATTCTTCAAAAGCAGGAGCAGATTCAGAAGATGTTTGACGAACTGATGAGTGAAGAGATGAAAGAGCTGTACAAAAAACTGGAAGAGCTGATGAAAGAGCTAGATCAGGAGCAGTTGAAGGAGCAGCTGGAAGACATGGAACTGAGCAGCGAAGAGTTGGAAAAAGAATTGGATCGAACCCTTGAACTCTTCAAACAAATGGAATTTGAACAAGAGTTTGAGAAAGCGGTAGAAAAACTGGAAGAGCTTGCCAAGGAGCAGGAAGAATTGAGTGAGGAATCTAAAAACTCCGATAATAATTCTGAAGAGCTGAAGGAAGAACAGGAAGAATTGAATGATAAGTTTGAGCAGGTAAAAGAAGATATCAAGGCTCTGGAGAAATTGAATGAAGACCTCGAAGATCCGAATGAAATGCCTGACACGGAGAGTTTAGAAGAGAGTATTGACGAACAAATGAACGATGCTTCGGAGCAATTAGAGAAAAATAAAAAGAATAAGGCATCAGAGTCTCAAAAAGGAGCTTCCGAGCAAATGGAACAAATGGCAAACCAGATGAATGCATCCATGGAAAGTCAGCAATCCCAGAGCTTACAAGAAGACATGGAAGACCTGCGCGCCCTTCTTGAGAATATCATTCAGCTTTCTTTCGATCAGGAAGAAATTATGGAGAGCCTGCGCATTATTGAGAAAGATGATCCCAGGTATGTAGAGCTAGGCCAGCGCCAAAAGAAATTAGAAGACGACAGTAAGATGGTGGAAGATTCACTTTTTGCCTTGAGTAAACGCGTTGTGCAAATTGAGTCTATTGTAAATGAAGAAATAGGAAAGGTAAATCGAAATATAGCTAAAGCCTTGGCTGATATAGGTGAGCGTATGACAGCGAACGCTACAACCCGTCAACAATACGTAATGACTTCTTACAACAACCTTGCGCTGCTATTGGATGAAGCTTTACAGCAGATGCAAATGCAGATGGCAAATCAAATGCCGGGAAAAGGAAACTGCGAAAATCCGGGTGGACAGGGAAGCGGAAAGTCATCTGACGGAAAAATGAGCAAACTTCAGGAGCAGATGGGTCAGAAGCTTGAACAAATGCAGAAAGCCCTTGAAAAAGGTAAACAGCAGGGGGGTAGAAAGCCTGGAATGGGCAGTCAGGGAATGAGCAAGGAGATTGCTAAAATGGCCGCTGAGCAGGCAGCTATCAGAAAAGAAATTGAAAAGATGGCTCAAAAGCTAAACGAACAAGGAAAAGGAGAGGGGAAAGGACTTCAAGACCTTGCAGAGAAGATGGAAGAAAATGAAAAGGATTTGGTGAATGAAGACATAACGAGAGAAACCCTAAAACGCCAGCAAGATATTTTGACCCGCCTGCTGGAGTCTGAAAAAGCCGAGCGCGAAAGGGAGTACGACAATAAGAGAGAGAGTAATTCTCCAAATTCATACGAAAAGAGTAACCCCGAAGAGTATTTGGAGTATAACAGACGAAAGGCTCGGGAGGTAGAATTGCTTCGCACAGTTCCGCCAGATTTGAAACCTTACTATAAGGACAGAGTCAATGATTATTTTCTTAATTTTGAGAACTAACAGCGAATGATTTTGACCCAAGAAACTAAGATGGAATCTATTTCTTTTCCGGCAAAAGGCGAGAACATTACAATTGTAGAGCGCCTGATTGACGAACTTTGCGAAAAAAATAATATTCACGAAGAGCACTACGGCAATATCCTTATTGCGCTAACAGAAGCTGCAAATAATGCCATTTATCACGGGAATAAGCAAGACCCATCTAAAACAGTTAAGGTTGATTATTTCGCTGATGAAGACAAGTTCTTCTTTAGAATTGAAGACGAAGGTCCCGGTTTTGACTACGAAAATGTTCCTGACCCGACTTCACCTGAAAACTTAGAAAAACCAAACGGAAGGGGAGTGTTTTTAATGCGTCACCTTTCTGATGAACTCGAGTTCAAAGACGGTGGACGAATAGTTGAAATAGAATTCAAAGATCTTTCAAAGCCTATTGAAGTGTCTGCCTGATGCCTGAAGGTAGCATTCGTTTTCATTCAATAGATTTAAAATTCTCGCCGAAAAATAAGACTCAAATCATTCATTGGTTGCAGTCTGCAATACTCAATGAAGGAAGACGATTAGGTGATTTGGAATTCTCTTTTATGAGCGATTCTGCTCTTCTTGAAATAAATAAAAACCATCTGAATCACGATTACTACACTGATATTATAAGCTTTGAATACAACGAAGCCGATATTATTTCGGGTGATATTCTTATCAGTATTGATAGAGTACAAGAAAATGCTCGAGAATTCAAAGTAAATTTTCTGGACGAGCTCCACAGAGTCATCATTCACGGTGTTTTACACCTCTGTGGATACAAGGATAAGACTGAAGCTGAACGGCTTAATATGAGAGCTAAAGAAGATTATTACTTATCTTTGCGCTCCTTTTAATTTGGGTAATCATGCTACCAGTGTACGACGTAATAGTAGTGGGTGGTGGACACGCCGGAAATGAAGCTGCTGCTGCAGCTGCGAATCTGGGTGCCTCTGTTTTGATGGTTACTATGAATATGAATACCATCGGGCAGATGAGCTGCAACCCTGCCATGGGCGGAATAGCTAAAGGTCAGATAATCAGAGAGATAGATGCGATAGGTGGATATACCGGTCTCGTTTCAGACCGAAGTACTATTCAATTCAGAATGCTCAATCGCTCAAAAGGACCGGCCATGTGGAGCCCAAGGACGCAGAACGACAGGATGGAGTTTTCTTCAGAATGGAGATACATGTTAGAGCAAACACCCAAGCTTGATTTTTACCAGGATATGGTAAAGCATCTTTTGATAGAAAACGGAAGAATTGGAGGTGTAAAAACTTCACTCGGACATGAATTCAAATCAAAATCCGTAGTCATTACCAGCGGTACATTTTTGAATGGATTAATCCATATTGGCGAGAAAAATTTCGGTGGCGGAAGGGCAGGAGAGAAGGCATCCTTTGGAATTACGGAGCAACTCATAGAACTGGGCTTCGATCATGGTAGAATGAAAACGGGAACTCCGCCTAGATTAGACGGAAGGAGTTTGGACTATTCAAAAATGGAGATTCAACACGGTGATGAGAACCCTTCGAAATTTTCTTTTTCCAATTCGGAGGCTGTCCAAAATCAAATACCCTGTCACATTACATACACTAACCCGACTGTACACAATATTCTTAAGGATGGTTTTGACCGGTCGCCAATGTTCAATGGAAGAATCCAATCTAAAGGTCCTCGTTATTGCCCATCCATTGAGGATAAGATAGACCGTTTTGCCGAGCGTGACAGACACCAGATTTTCGTTGAACCTGAAGGCAGGCGCACAGTAGAAATTTATTTAAATGGATTTAGTTCCAGTCTTCCTGAAGAGATTCAATACGAGGCCCTAAAACATATTCCCGGCTTAGAAAATGCTAAGATGTTCCGTCCGGGTTATGCAATTGAGTACGATTACTTTCCACCTACACAATTGAGTCATACTCTCGAAACAAAACTTGTAGAAGGACTTTATTTTGCAGGGCAAATCAACGGAACAACGGGCTATGAAGAAGCGGCCTGTCAAGGATTGCTCGCTGGTGCAAATGCGGCGCTAAAAATTCAGGAAAAGGACCCTTTTATTCTTAGCAGAAGTGAAGCTTACATCGGCGTTCTTATTGACGATTTAATTACAAAAGGAACCAAAGAGCCTTACCGAATGTTTACTTCAAGGGCAGAGTACAGGATACTTCTCAGACAAGATAATGCCGATCAGAGATTGACGGAGAAATCTTATCAAATAGGTTTGGCCGGCGAAGAGAGAATGAGAGCCCTGGAGACTAAAAGGGAAGATCTAAAAGAAATAGAAAACTTGATTTCTAAAACGGGCATAACCCCCGAAGAGATCAACGGTATTCTGGACGAAAAACAAAGTTCGCCATTAAAGCAACAGGTTAAAGCACGAAGCCTCTTGGGGAGGCCCCAACTTCATCTTATCGACCTGGAAAGAGCTTCTGCTACTTTAAGAGACAAATTTTCTCTACTTGCGCAAGAGCGATCTCCCAAGTATGCAGAAGAAATAAAGGAGATTTCTGAAGTAGCTATCAAATACGAAGGGTACATAGAAAAAGAGCAGGAGATGGCTGAGCGAGTTTCAAGACTGGAACATATTCACCTTCATAAGGATTTCGATTATTCAAAAGTTAAATCACTCTCGGCCGAAGCAGTTGAAAAGCTTACACAAATTAAGCCTGCAACAATAGGTCAGGCATCTAGAATAAGTGGAGTTTCCGCTTCAGACATATCTGTGTTGATGATATATGTTGCCGGATAGTTCCACGTGGAACATCATCTATGGAAAACTGTCCCATTTGTAAAAATTCTGACTTTACCCGCGTACTGAAAACCAGAGACTATTATTTCTCTCAGGAAGCTTTTGATATTATTAAATGTACAAATTGTGGTTTTCGGAAGACAGATCCTATTCCGGATGCGAACCATATCGGAAAATATTACAATTCTGAAAATTATATATCGCACAATTCTTCTGCCCGCGGTTTTATCAATAAAATATATTCGCTTGCCCAGAACCTTAATTTCTATTTAAAATTTTCCGCAATACGCAAATATGTTCCACGTGGAACATGGATGGACTATGGTGCCGGTAATGGTGCTTTTGTAAAGTATATTCAATCTAAAGGCACCCAAATAGATGGCTATGAACCTAGTGATCAGGCAAGACAAAATTCTTCTGTTCAATTAAAAGATATTGGCAAATATCCTTCTGATACAACCACCTATTCCTGCATAACAATGTGGCATGTTCTTGAACACATACACAATCTCAATGAATTAATTGATCAACACTACCATCACCTTAGCCAGCAAGGTATACTCGTTATAGCTGTCCCAAATATTAATTCTTATGATTCAAGTTTCTACGGCCCCTACTGGGCAGCACTTGATACACCAAGGCATTTGTGGCACTTTAGAGAAAAAGATCTAAAATCATTATTAGTTCAGCATGGATTTGAACATTTAGCGACTAAAGGGATGCCTCTAGATTCATATTATGTTTCTCTCCTAAGTGAAAAGTATAAGCAAGGATTCAAACTCCGAGCACCTCTTGTAGGATTCTACTCAAACTTCAAAGCTCGTACAAACCAGTACCCATTTTCAAGTCAAATCTATATTTTTCGGAAAATAGAGCCTTAAAAGCCCCAAAAAT
>Ga0207419_1002965_pt1 | contig 10540 bp, 10 predicted proteins | sample ElkSloMetagenome_4_FD_184723 | JGI IMG/M metagenome (GOLD analysis project Ga0207419, IMG submission 184723) | Hot spring microbial communities from Elkhorn Slough, Monterey Bay, USA - MD2A (version 2) | ecosystem: Environmental > Aquatic > Marine > Intertidal zone > Estuary: Microbial mat ... | reverse complement strand
ATGCCATAGATGTATTGGTAAACGCCACGATAGATACCTATGGCGCCCTAGATGTTGTAGTGAACAATGCGGCTACCAATCCTGTATTTGGGCCTATTATGGAAACCGATTTGGTAGCATACGATAAAATTATGGATGTTAATGTAAAAGGACCTTTGCATCTTAGTAAATTGGCTTATCCTCATCTCAAAAAAAGCGATAATGCTTCTGTGATCAATATAAGTAGTGTAGAAGGCATCACTCCAGGATTTGGTTTGGGTTTGTACAGCATGAGCAAGGCCTCTATGATCATGTTAACCAAAGTGTTGGCCAAAGAGTGGGGGCACCAAGGGATACGTGTAAATACTATATGCCCGGGTTTAATAAAAACTAAGTTTAGTCAAGCGCTTTGGTCTAACGAGAATATAATGAAACAGGTAATGACCAAACAGCCCATTAAGGAAATTGGCAAAACCGAAGATATTGCGGCTTTGGCCTTAACACTCGCTTCTAAATCAGGGGCGTACTGCACTGGGGCTACTTTTACTGCAGACGGTGGGCTTACTGTTTAGTAACACAGTTAATAACTTAGATTTTAGTTTTTGTGCCAGGGTGCCTCCCTTGCAAACCAAGGTCCTTGTGGTTTTTATAAAGTTTTTACGTAACTGCAATACTAATTAAAATCTATTACAGCTTAAACATCACTTAATTTTAAAATAGACAAAACAAGAAAATGGCTCATACAGGCGATCCTCTTTATAAGCAAAGATTAATTCCTCAATTTGTTACAGATAAGGTAAAAGAGGCTTATCCAACTGTGCAATCATTGATCATAGATGAATTAATGCCTTTAGAGGCTACTTTTCTACAAAAAGGATTCTCTGCGGTATTGCCAGCGCTCAACAAACTTAGAGATAAAGTAAAGCAGCAAGGCCTTTGGCTGCCCGTGTTACACGATACAGCAGATAATTTAGCACTGACCTTAACAGAGTTTGCCCAACTTAGCGAAGTGATGGCACTTTCGCCCTTGGGCCATTACATATTCAATTGCCAAGCGCCCGATATCGGAAACATAGAATTATTGGGTAAATACGGCTCAGAGGAAATCAAAGCCAAGTATTTAGCTCCATTGATCGAGGGAAAAATTAGAAGTTGCTTTTCTATGACAGAACCTGAATTTGCAGGTTCTAACCCCATCCATATGGCTACAACAGCTGAAAAAAATGGGGAACAATACATTATAAACGGGCACAAATGGTTTACTACTTCTGCAGATGGGGCAGCTTTTGCTGTGGTAATGGCAGTAACAGATGCTGCTAACGAGAACCCCTACCAAAAGGCGAGTATGGTCATTGTACCTACAGATAATCCAGGATTTGAACTGGTGAGAAATATTAGCATTATGGGAGAAACCGGGGAGTCTTACATGAGCCATGCAGAAATTAAATACAACGATTGTAAGGTGCCCATCAATAATTTAGTTGGACAAGCAGGTACTGGTTTTTTGCTTGCCCAAGAGCGTTTAGGGCCAGGGCGTATACATCACTGTATGCGCTGGATAGGTATTTGCGAGCGTGCTCTAGATATGCTTTGCAAACGTGTTATGAGTAGGGAGTTAGATAAAGATAAGCCTTTGGCCTCAAAACAAGCCATTCAGTTTTGGATTGCTGAGATACGCACCGGTATAGATGCGGCTAGAATGATGGTTCTACAGGCAGCACAGGCAATTGATCAGTATGGAGTAAAAGCATCTAGGGTGCAGGTCTCTCAAATTAAGTTTTTTGTAGCAGATTTACTCATGAATACCCTCGATAGGGCGATACAGGCGCATGGTGCTTTAGGCGTTACCGATGATACAGTGCTTTCTTTCTGGTATCGACATGAGCGAGGCGCCAGAATTTACGATGGCCCAGACGAAGTACATAAATCGGTTGTGGCAAGACAAGTCTTAAAAGAATATAAAAATCTATCTGCTAAATAGTATTTGAACCAAATCCTCGAAAGGAAGGGCTTTGGTGTAGAGGCGGTCACTATAAATGCTGGCTACCAACTTTATATAGCTAGGTTTTTCATCTATCAAAATATACTCGATAGAGATATTACCGAAAAGTTGGTCGAATAAGCTATCATCATCCATGCTTTTGAGTGGTGGCTTTAGATAATATTTTTCTATGGTTTCAACATAATTTGGCTTATCGTAGATCTTTCTGCCTGAATTGTTGAGCCTATAACCTGCATTGATTACTTGATCTTTTAAAAAATCAAAAAAGAAGCTAAAAGCCTGTTGACCAATTGTAGGATTGAAGGTTAATGCAAAACCATTGGCATAAGGTGTAGTAAGTATGTGAAATTTTAAATCGGTTTCCTGTTTTTGGAGTTTTAATTGATAGGCTTGATAAACTCTATCTAGTAAGGGTTTGTATGCACGCTCATTAATCCATCTAAAATAAGCCTTGTTATAGTTTTCTGCTCGTATCAATTTTTCTGTAACAAAGGGTTCTTTACTTACCGTACCCTGTTTTTCAGGAAAAATTTTCTGCATGATTTTATCGAAAAATGACATATGGCCTATTTTAAATTCTTGATATGCTGGTAAACGTAAGGATATGATTTAACTTAAAAACTCCATTTTTGAACTCCTTTAGGAAAACTAAGTATTTGAGTAAAGAAAAGGTTATAAAAAAACGCTACAGCTTTAGAGCCGTAGCGTTTTCTTTAAAATATATGTTTCTGTCTTTTATATTGATATGCCCATAAATGACATAAAAGCTATGCCCATAAGGCCTGTGATAATAAAAGTAATACCTAATCCTTTTAATGGAGGAGGAACGTCTGAATATTTCAACTTTTCTCTAATGGCAGCCAAAGCTACAATAGCTAGGTACCAACCTATTCCAGAAGAAAAACCAAAAACTGTAGCCTCTGTTAAATTGTACTCTCTAGGAACCATAAAAAGCGAAGAACCTAATATAGCACAGTTTACAGCTATAAGAGGTAAGAATATACCAAGTGAGCCATAAAGAGCTGGAGAGAATTTTTCAATTGTCATTTCAACTAACTGTACTATTGAAGCGATTACAGCTATAAACATAATAAACTGTAAGAAGCTTAAGTCGATAGCAGCAAAGTCTTCACTTAGCCAAGTTAGAGCTCCTTCTTTCAATATTAAATCAAAAATTAGCCAGTTTACGGGTACAGTAATAGTTAAAACAAATATTACGGCAAGACCTAAACCAGATGCGGTTGGTACTTTTTTAGAAACTGCCAAGTAAGAACACATACCTAAAAAATAGGCAAATACCATGTTCTCTATAAATATTGACTTTATGCCTAGGTTTATTAAATCCATATCTAAAAATTATTAACTGTGTTCAACATAACCATTTCTCCAACGTTGCACCCAAATTACAATGCCTATAACCAAGAAGGCACCAACAGGTGAAGTCATTAAACCATTAGTAGGGAAGTTGTTCCAACCTATAGCTTCAAATACTTTAAAGTTGAATAAAGACCCTGAACCAAGCAGCTCTCTAAAGAAAGCAACAATCAGAATTACCCAAGCGTAACCAAAGGCACTGCCGAATCCATCTAGGATTGAGTCATAAGGTTTATTGCCCATAGCAAAGGCTTCAAGGCGACCCATTATAATACAGTTAGTAATTATAAGGCCCACATAAACGCCTACTACCTTCGATACATCGTATAGATAGGCCTTCAAGACCTGATCAACAACAATAACCAAAGAAGCTACAACTCCAAGCTGAACAATTATTCTGATACGTTGCGGAATTGCATTTCTTAAAACTGAAATGATTAGGTTGGAGAAAACTATTACGAACATAACGGCAATAGCCATTACAAAAGTAGGTTCCAATTTAGCCGTTACTGCAAGTGCAGAGCATATTCCTAATACTTGAACCGTGATTGGGTTATCATCATCTAAGGGATCAGAAATAATTCTTTTTCTCCTTTTGGACAGTAAAGCTTCACTTTTTGCTTTTTCAACTGTTTTTTCTGCAGTTTCTGTACTCATATAAAATTGCGTTTTAAATTATAGACTACTCATTGAAGAAGTGCCTTTTAAACTTTTAAAGTAAGACTCGTAATAAGTAAGGTAGTTTTTTAACATGTCGTTTACTCCGTTACCAGTAATAGTGGCGCCAGACATTCCATCTATATGGTTCATATCCTTCTTGTCTTCTGAGTTACTTTCTCCTTTAAGCATCTTTACTGCAACTAACTCACCTGACTGGTCATAAATGTTTTTACCTTGGTAGCGTTGCTGAATTTCGGAATCTGTAATCCTTGCTCCTAGGCCTGGCGTTTCTGCTTTGTGATCAAAAGAAACACCTTTTACAGTACTTAAATTTTCCTCAAGTGCAACATATCCCCAAATATAATCCCACAATCCAAACCCATAAACAGGAACTATAACAGCCTCTAATTTATTAGGGTCTGCTTCGCTCATAAATTTAAATACTGGATAATTTCTATCTTCTGGCTTAAGCTTGTACTGCTTGTCAACTTTTACTTCTTCGGCTACTACATCTTCAATGATTTCACCGTCGTAATTAACCGTAATAGAAGCAATCCTTTTATCATAAATTTCAGATAATTCCTGTTTGCTCTTGCCCTCTACATTCATTACTGCACTAAGAATCTGTTTTCTTGTTTCTAGTTTTACTTCTCTTTGCTGTCTGTCTTTTAGACTTACAGCAGTTATAGATAGCAAACCTCCGAGTACTATAGTTAAACCTGTCGCAAATGCGATGATGTATGCGTTAGACTGTTGCACGAGATAACCTCCTTTTTTTATTAGATTGAACAACGTAATAATCGATAAGTGGTGCAAAGACATTCATTAGCAATACCGCCAACATAATGCCTTCCGGATAAGCAGGGTTAAATACCCTGATTAATACGGTAAGCATACCAATAAGCAAACCGTAAATCCATTTACCAGTATCTGTATGTGTACCTGATACGGGGTCGGTTGCCATAAAAACGGCACCAAATGCCAAACCTCCCATTACCCAGTGATAATGCGCAGGCATATCCATAAAAGGATTGGCTCCTGCTAGGTTAAAGATAAGCCCCATTAAATAGGCGCCAAAAAACACAGTTAAAATAATTCTTGCACTACCTATACCTGAAAAAATTAAAATTGCAGCTCCAATTAAACAAGCAAGCGTTGAGGTCTCGCCGATAGAACCGGGTACAGTACCGATAAACAAGCTTGAGTAAGAGAACATGTCTGCATTCCAATTAGAAGTAAAAGCATCACCTACACTTCCTGCTTGGGTAGAAGCTGCAATGGCTAATGCGGTTGCACCTGAATATCCTTCCACAGTGGCTACTCCATCAAGTACAGTCCAAACTTCACCAGATATATCGGTAGGGTAGGCAAAGTAAAGGAATGCACGGGCTGTCATGGCAACATTGAGTATATTCATGCCTGTACCTCCAAACACCTCTTTTGCCAAAATTACTGCAAAGGCAGTTGCTAGGGCAACTTGCCAAAGTGGTATGTTTGGGGGCATGATCAAAGGTATTAACATACCAGTTACCAAAAAACCTTCATTTACCTCGTGCCTTCTTATAGTGGCAAAGGTAAATTCTATGGTCAATCCTGTAGCGTAAGAAACTACTACAACCGGTAATACATACCAAGCACCAAAAATAATTTTATCTAAAAAAGCTCCACCTTCACCTGTGGCCAAAAAATGCTGATGACCTACATTCCATATACCGAACAGTAAACACGGCACCATGGCCAATATTACTGTCATCATCATTCTCTTAAGGTCTATAGCATCCCTTACTTGAACACCACCTTGAGATTTTGTGGTATCTGCAGGTGTAAAGAACAAGGTCTCGTGGGCCTCGTAGATGTAGAAGAACTTCTCATATTTGCCTCCCTTTTCAAAGTTAGGCCTTACTTTATGTAGAAAATCCTGTATGAACTTCATGTATGTTATAGAAATATATTAAAAATACAATTCATAAAAATTTGAGAGATTATCCTTCTCTCATTAGGTTAATTCCTTTGCGCACTATCGATTGCACATCGTGTTTAGAAACATCTATGTATTCACAAAGTGCCAAGTCTTCTTCTGCAACCTCGTAAATGCCAAGCGCTTCCATTTCGTCAAAATCCTCAGCCATAATGGCTTTTAATAGATGCGTAGGTAAAATATCCATAGGAACAACCTTTTCAAATGCACCCGTCATTACAAATGCTCGCTTTTGCCCGTTCATGTTGGTGTCCAACACATATTCTTCTTTTCCATTATTTAAGAAAGAAAGAAGGCCAAAAGCTCTGTGGAAACTCAATCGCTTTTTAGTGATAGAGAACCAACCATCTGTTAGAACAAATCTTTGTTGATCACCTTCAGGAATAATCGTTACCATGTGATCATAGAATCCTAAGTAACCTTTTTTCCCAACACTAACACCGGTCAATACATTCCCTGAAATAACCCTTACATGATTTTGTTTAAGCTGGCTATTAATTATTTTTTCTAGAGAAGCACCACCGTAAACGCTGTAATATTTGGGCTCTTTTATTTCAGAACCGGCAATTGCTACAAGCTTACTAGAATCGTATTTGCCCTCGAGAAAAAGCTTACCTATTTGTATAACTCCAAAAGGATTCAGCGTCCAAACGATTTCACCTGTATTGATTGGGTCTATATGGTGGATTTGAACACCAACATTGCCTGCAGGATGTTTTCCAAAGAATTTATTGATTTGTATGTCTTTGGCTTGAGAAAAGATGGATGGTACCTCAGCGTTGCCATCCAAATTAACATGAATCAAACCTTTGGTGAATTTCTTTAAGATTTCAACACCTGCCTGGAAATATTTGTCTTGGTCTTTGAACAAATACGCATAGTCAGGCGCCAATGGATGACTGTCAAAACCAGAGATGAAGATAGATTTTGGTGTATCTTCAGGGTTGGCCACTATGGCATAGGGCCTTTGTATGATGTTTGGCCATACACCGCTGTTCAACATCTGCTTTTTGGCCGTTTCTACATCCAAGTTCTCTATGTCTGAGATAGAATAACTATTGTAAGATTCATACTCGATTTGCTTGTCTGCGAGTATTTTAACCTCTAACAGTTTTCTTTTCTCTCCCCTTTTTATCTCAACCACTTCTCCACTCACCGGCGAAGAATACATGATACCTTCGGCTTTTTTGTCAAATAAAATGGGAGTGCCTGCTTTTACATTGTCTCCTTCTTTTACAATGACTTTTGGCCTGATCATGCCAGCAAAATCTGTAGGTTTGAGTGCATAAGTGTCAGGTACAATTTCAGTACTTGTCTGTAAGGCAGCTTTACCTGCCAAATTGATATTAAATCCCTTTTTTAGCTTAATACTCTTCGACATTTTTTCAATGCTATGTATGCTCAACAATTTGCTGCGAAATTATTAAATAAAGCCTTATCACAAAATAAATAATACTTGTTTAGACTAATTCTAAATAAGAAAAGCAAAAAGTATTTTATTCTTAAAATAATGATAATGGCTTTAGATAAATTTTTAAAAAAATAAGTTTCACAAAAAAATAACACGCACATTTACATTTATTATTTTTTGTTAGTATCAAATGTTTTCGTGCCAAAAAGAAAAATGTACATAAAAATCCATGGGCTGTCGTACCCGCCAACATCTATTAAAAAAGCGGTACTCCAATGGAACAAGATACCAGCAACTACAAAAATAAAACATGCTCTACCACTTACAATGGAGAAAACGAAAAAAAATTGAAATAAGAGTACAAATAATGATGCAATTTGCGGGAAAGGCTCGTACAAGAACCAATGCCCTTTTTCCATATTTGCGAGTAGTTGCATTTTAATTGTATGGCCGCTTAACCAACTCAAACCTCCTGTCATCAATTTTTCTAGTGCACTAAATAAATAAGCAAGGCCTATACTTATTCTAATGCCTGCTATAGCCATGCCCCGAAAGTGGAAATTATTCTGATGAAAAAGCGGTAGCAGTATAACGGCATAAGTAAATGTAGCATAGGTATGGTCTATTTTCTCAAAGCCCTGTAATAAGCCTAGTTGATACAAGAAAAGCAGCGCCACCCCTATACTCGCCCAAAATTTCCTCTCATATAAAATGCAGACAGCAATTAAAAAAAAGTAAGTAATAGATATAAAATAAATGCCCAATTTATTTGGGAAAAACGGAATCCACTGAACGATGCCCACAGGTTTAAAGAGCTCTTGTACTGCTGTGAGTGAAAGCAGGTTGGCAGGCCAATCGTAGGTATAGTAGATGCATGCCAAATAGAACGATACCGTAAACCATTTTATTTGTAAGCTATTTAAATGGGAAAGCACTGTATATTGTCTTTCAAAATAGTCCCTAAGCCTTTGTATTTGTATGCCAGCCCAAAATAGAAATGAAAATAAAATAACAAGGTTGGCTCTATAAATGACTTGCTCGTACTTACCCAAGAAAAAAGCTGTGGGAAAACGTTGGGTTTCTACCTCGAGCCTAGGATAAAATGTTGTGATAAAACCATTAAATGATGGAAAACTTTGAGGTTGGTTTAAATAGTCTTCTATAAAGTCATGAAAAGGGCCAAGGGCTAAGGCATTGAAAATTATCAAACCCACAACTAAAATTAAGATGCTAACTAGTTTATTGTCAAGGCTCAACTTTTACTGGATTTTTGTACGATGCAACAGTATCTGTTAGGGTAATTATGTTAGAAAAAGCGTCGCCGTCCTTGTAATGTCTTAGCATGTAAAACTCGGTATAAGCGCCCATATCTTTGGCCATAATACTAAGGAAATGGTTCGCCTGATTCCTGTAATAATAATTGCGCATTAAATATTCAGAAATACTAGGATAAAGCCCTTTTGCCATGGGATCGAACTTTCTGAATTGCCCATTTTCATAAACCAATATTTCGAAGGTTTCATGAGTGAGGTTTTGTTTCGGCGGTTCTGCAAACATACCATATCTATAAAAAGGAAAAAGGCTTTTTTGCAATACAAACGGCAATAAAAAGCTAAAAAGTAATAATACAAAAAATGCGAGAATCGGTTTTTTCATGTAGTTATTTACTGCCTTTTAAGCACGGTTTGGGTTAGACTTTTATGAGATGCATAATTAATAGGTAATATGCAAAAGGTTTTGTTATTTTCAGTTGTATTATTTAAGCAATAAATTGAATTATTTAATGTACTTGCAGGGATTTAATGCATCATTCATGTTTGTTTAAATAGATTAGTTAGCTTTGTAAAAAATTTTTTTTATTAATAATTATATACATGATTGATACTAAAGTAAAGTACAAAGTTAAAGACATTGCCCTAGCAGATTGGGGTAGAAAAGAAATTAATTTGGCGGAAGCCGAGATGCCAGGCCTTATGGCATTAAGAGAAGAATATGGCGAAGCTAAGCCTTTAAAAGGTGCTCGAATAGCTGGTTGTCTTCACATGACAATACAAACAGCAGTACTTATAGAAACTTTGGTTGAACTTGGTGCAGAGGTACAGTGGTCATCATGTAATATTTTTTCTACTCAAGACCAAGCGGCGGCAGCAATTGCTGCTGCGGGTATTCCGGTATTTGCTTGGAAAGGAATGAGCGAAGAGGAATACAACTGGTGTATAGAACAGACCTTATTTTTTGGAGAAGACAGAAAGCCATTGAACATGATCTTGGATGATGGCGGTGATTTGACCAACGTTGTTTTGGATAGCTATCCTGAATTGGTCGGGGAAGTAAAAGGTATCTCTGAAGAGACTACAACTGGTGTATTGAGATTGTACGAGCGGATGAAAAAAGGCGAACTTCCTATGCCTGCAATCAATGTAAACGACTCTGTAACCAAGTCTAAGTTTGATAACAAGTACGGTTGTAAAGAATCTGCGGTAGATGCCATTAGAAGAGCGACCGATATTATGGTTGCCGGTAAAGTAGCTGTTGTAGCTGGTTATGGCGATGTAGGTAAAGGTACTGCTCTATCTCTAAGAGGCGCTGGTGCTAGGGTGATCGTTACCGAAATTGATCCAATTTGTGCGTTGCAGGCTGCAATGGACGGTTTTGAGGTTAAGAAAATGACCAGTGCAGTGCAAAGGGCTAATATTGTTGTAACGGCCACTGGTAACAAAGACATTTTGACCGAAGAACATTTTAGGTTGATGAATGACAAAACCATTGTTTGTAACATTGGCCACTTTGACAATGAAATAGACGTAGCTTGGTTGAACAAAAACTACGGAGATACCAAGTACAACATCAAACCTCAAGTAGATGTGTACAACGTTGATGGCAATGAGTTGATCTTACTTGCCGAAGGTCGTTTGGTAAACTTAGGTTGTGCTACGGGTCACCCATCTTTTGTAATGTCAAACTCATTTACAAACCAAACCTTGGCACAAATCGAGTTGTGGAAAAACGGTGATCAATACGAGAACAAAGTATATACCTTGCCTAAGCACCTAGACGAAAAGGTTGCTGCCCTACACTTAGAGAAAATTGGTGTTGAGTTAGAAACGCTAAGCAATGATCAAGCTCAATACATTGG
>Ga0207419_1002963_pt1 | contig 10555 bp, 9 predicted proteins | sample ElkSloMetagenome_4_FD_184723 | JGI IMG/M metagenome (GOLD analysis project Ga0207419, IMG submission 184723) | Hot spring microbial communities from Elkhorn Slough, Monterey Bay, USA - MD2A (version 2) | ecosystem: Environmental > Aquatic > Marine > Intertidal zone > Estuary: Microbial mat ... | reverse complement strand
TATCCAATACTGGGGTAATCCTTCATACCTTGATACCAATATAGACGGCTCAGGCCAAATAACAGACATGCAATAAATTAAACTAAACAATGAAAAAGCTAATTCTTACAACCCTAATTTTTGTTTGCGTAGCATCTCTCTTTGCGCAAGAAACCGAAGTTATTTACTCTGAAAAAGAAGACAAACGACCCATGAATACTCTGTTCGGAGACGATAAGGGATTTGGTGGCCATCTGAGCTTAAATGCAAGAGGGGCAGAGTTTTACGATGAAACGGCCCTTTTCTTAGGCGGGGAATTGGTCTTTACACTCTCACATGCGTTGAATCTGGGTGTGGCAGGTTATGGTATGCCAACGAGAATTGAATATCAAGATACACAAAATGATTACCTGGCTGACTTGAATTTAGAGTTTGGTTATGGTGGCTTGTTCGTTGAGCCAGTGTTTTTTGATCAGCAAGTTGTACATTTTACTGTCCCTGTTCTAATTGGTGCTGGTTGGGCTGCTTTGAGTGATGACAGTTTTCTTAATAACCCAGGTGGGGTAAATAATTTTAGAATCTATCAAGAGTCAGTTTTCTTCGTATTTGAACCAGGAATCAATCTAGAAGTTAACCTGGTGAGACATATTAAACTGGCCTTTGGCGGATCTTACAGGTTAGTCAACGGGTCAGACCTCAATCAAATAGCAGATTCAGATTTAAGTGGTTTCTCTTTTGGAGGAGGAATTCGGGTTGGTTGGTTCTAGGAAGGAGACTTGGCAACTACGCAAGTAGACATACATAGCGAATTAATTTCCCGGTGTAAAAGGGGAGATCGTACGGCACAGCACGAGATATATAATTTATATGCCCGTGGAATGTACAATACGGCCATGCGTATAATTCAAGATAGCGAAGATGCCAAAGATGTTTTGCAGGATGCCTTCATTGACATGTACACAAAGCTTGATTCGTTTCGCGAAGAATCAACTTTTGGGGCCTGGTTTAAGCGTATCGTAGTCAATAAATCGCTTAACCACATCAAGAAAGCCAGGCCTCAAATTTTGGATTACGAAGGGGTTGAAGTAGAATATGAAGATGAGCCCTATTCCGAACCATTTAATTTTTCGGTGAGCGATGTTCAGAAAGCCGTGAAGAAGCTGCCCCATGGATATAAGTTGGTTTTTGATCTGTACATGTTTGAAGGATACTCTCATAAGGAAATAGCCAGTTACCTTGGCATAACTGAAGCGACATCAAAGTCCCAGTTAAGCAGGGCTAAAGTTAAAATGCGTGAATTGTTAAACTCTAAAAATGACTGATATGAAGGAAGAAGATGAAATCAAAAGGTTCATCGAACGGAACAGAGATGAATTTGATGAGTTTGAGGCGCCATCGGGGCTTTGGGAAAGAATAGATGAGAAGCTGCCAGATGAGAAACAAGAAAAAATGGTGCCGCTGAAAACGGTGATTCGAATCGCTGCGGGGGTCGCTATTCTGCTGGCCGTAGCACTATATTCTCTGCTGAACACAGATGATTCGGCTGTTCAGATTGTTGAAGAAAGTACAAGAGTCAGTGATGATCAGGTAATTTTCACGCATTATCCCGAATTGGCAGAAGCGGCCTTTTATTATCAATCAAAAATTGATGATGCTCAAACGGAGTTGGCTACCTATCAAATTGATGATGCTGACCTGGAATCAATAGAATTATTGGAGAAAGAAATGGAGTCTCTGAGAACTGAGCTTGGAGACCATGTAGATAATGAAAGGTTGATTCAAGCAATGATGCAAATCTATCAGTACAAGCTCGAAATGTTAGAAGATATGCTCAAGCAATTAAGAACACTAGAAAAACCAAAAGATGAAGAAAGTACTGTTGTTCCTATTTAGCCTCTTAGCGGCATACTGTATCTTCGGGCAGGAGTCTTTTTCAGAAAAAAGATCGTTAAGCAAGGCTTTTAAGATTTCTCAGAATACGAGCCTGGAGATCGCCAATAAATATGGCGACATCATCTTTGAAACATGGGAAAAAGATTCTGTGAAAATTGATGTTTCAATATTAGTTGAAGCCAAAAAGCCCGATGTCGTTGATCAACTTATGGAAATGGCTGTTGTGGAGATCGAGAAAAAAGGCTCGTTTATCATTGCTAAAACCGACTGGGGTAGAAATACTTCTTTTTGGAACAAATCTTTGAATGAAATCAGCAGGGCTTTTGGAGCTGATCAAAAAATACAAATAGATTATAAAGTATTTGCTCCAGACGATCTGAATTTAGATATCCAAAATAAGTTTGGTGATGTCTTCCTGCCTGCCTATCGCGGAGAAGTAATTCTGGATATATCGCATGGTGACCTAAGGTGTAGAAATTTGGAAGATCCAAAGAGTGTTAAGGTATCTTATGGAAAGGCATTAGTTGACAAGCTGAACGAAGGAATGATAAGCCTGGAATTTGCAGAGCTCAGAACTCGAATAGCCAAGAATTTGTCGCTAATCTCCAGAAGTAGCGAAATATTCATAGATAATGCAAATAGCCTGAGTCTTGACTCAAGAAATGATGAGTTGTATTTAGGTAATATTGATAGAATAGATGGCACCATGCACTTTAGTTCTTGCGAAATATCTCTTCTAAAAGTCAGCGCCGATCTAAGACAGTCATACGGATCACTTAACGTCAAAGAACTAGCCGAAACATTCACTACTATCAAGATTGCACCTAAAAAGAGCGAAGTTGTTTTTTACACAGATGCCGCTATGAATTATGATTTCTCAGTCTATTTAAAGAGTGGAGAAGAATTTGCATCTGTACCTGAGCAAATAGAAATTACCAAAGACGAAGAATTGGAAGACGGTCGCTTAATTGAAGGTTCATGGGGTAAAAGTAATCCAGCTCAAAAACTTGTTATTCAAGGGGAGAGCTCAATTGTAAAAATAGCCAAGCTTTAATCATCACCATAAATTCCTACATACGTTTGGTTTGGTTGTTTAAAGCCTCTGTACATACCTGGCGTGTTGAAGGGCATGGCAATATTCCCTTCTTTATCTATGGCAATTAAGCCTCCCAGCGCTTCCATATCTGTGAGTTTTTGATAAATGGTGTAGTTCACTGCTTCTTCAAGACTCTTGTTGCCAAATTCCATTTGATCTGAAATTTCTTTGGCTACCCCAATTCTTATAAAAAACTCTCCATGGCCTGTGCATGATACTCCGCAAGTTTTGTTATCGGCATAGGTCCCCGCACCAATTATCGGGCTGTCGCCAATTCTGTTGTAGGCCTTATTCATCATTCCACCGGTAGAAGTACCAGCAGCGATGTTTCCATTTTTATCCAGTGCCACACAGCCCACAGTCCCATATTTTGAAGGTTCCAAAAGAGAATTATCGCCCTTGCCTTCATTTAGAGCTTTCCACCTTTCTAATCTGGAAGGGGTCGTGAAATAACTATTCTCTACTTTTTCCATCCCGTTTTCCAATGCAAATTTTTCAGCGCCCCTGCCGTAGAGCATAACATGCGGAGACTTTTTACTGACCAGACTTGCTGATTTTATTGGATTCTTTAATGTTTTTACCCCTGATACAGCACCAGCATTCAACGTAGCTCCATCCATTATTGACGCATCTAGTTCGTGGTGCCCTTCTTTTGTAATAACCGATCCTTTTCCCGCATTAAACCAGGGCGAATCTTCTAAGAATACAATAGTGGCTTCAACCGCATCCATCGCCGAACCTCCGCCTTCAAGAACTTCATATCCTTTATCCAGGGCTTCTCTCAGACTCTTTCTAATCGCTTTTTCCTTATCAGGTTTCATAGAACTTCTTTCTATGGTCCCCGCCCCTCCGTGTATGACCAAAACGGGTTTTATATCCTGCGAAACCGTCATTAATGAGGATAAGAACAAGATAATTAGAAAAACAAACTTCATGGCTTAGAATTTAAATGGATGCATAGATTAGAGCACAACTTGAGCGAAAGATTTATTCAGTTTTAAGAGAAAAATATAATACTCTGATATAACTTTAGAGCCATTAATCTCGTTAAAAGATATGCTAAGAAACAGAATATGATCAGAACGCTCAGACGCTACCATTTTTTCTATTCCCGGAAGGGGTTTTATAAGTTTTTAGGTCAAATCAGTTTGAAATTCGCTCTAATTATGGCGATTATCGGTGCTGGACTCATGATTTTTGAGAGCTTAACACCGGGTATTTCTTACTATTTTGCTAAATACTCGGTTGTGGTTTCAAATGAGTTGGTATTGATCTTCTTTTTTATTAGCGAAACCCTGCTCGGACTGGTTCCCCCCGATTTATTTATCGTTTGGACAAAGAAATTTTCATCTCCTTATTTGATTGTGACTTTATTGGCGGTGTTGAGCTACTCAGCCGGACTGGTTTCATATATGCTGGGTAAGAAACTTGTCGACTTCGAGAAAATAGGTCACTACATCCATGTAAAATTTGAAAAACAATTCGCCATGCTTCGCAGCTGGGGTGGTCTGATTATCATAATCGCTGCTTTATTACCCCTGCCTTACAGCACTATGTGCCTCGGTGCGGGAATGCTCAAATACTCTTTTCGCTCACTTTTGATTTTAGGGGCGTTTAGAATTGTGCGTTTCTTTGCTTATGCCGGTGTATTGTTTCAGCTGGTTTAGAAATAAATACGATCAATTGATATTCGGAGCCGATCTTGTGATCGGCTCTTTTTTCTTGTATTCTTCTAATAGTAGGCATTCTTCTGCGATGTTGTATTTTTGCAAAGTGTTTCACCGCACTGCAAAATGCCTACCTGAAAGAATATGGAAACCATAGCTCCTTATAAACCTAAAAATCAAGTACGAATTGTAACGGCCGCTTCACTCTTTGACGGGCACGACGCTGCAATTAACTTGATGCGACGTATCATCCAGAGTACGGGATGTGAAGTTATTCATCTCGGTCATGATAGAAGTGTAGAAGAAGTTGTAAATACTGCCATACAGGAAGACGCTCAGGCCATTGCTATGACGTCTTATCAGGGCGGCCATATAGAGTACTTCAAGTACATGCACGATTTGCTCAAGGAAAAAGGAGCGAGTCATATTCGTGTGTTTGGCGGTGGTGGCGGTACCATTTTGCCAGAAGAAATTGAAGAGCTTCACAAGTATGGTATCTCGCGAATTTACCACCCGGATGACGGTCGTAAAATGGGGCTGCAAGGCATGATCAATGATATGGTTGAGCGCTGCGATTTTCCCACTGGCGATCATCTAAATGGGGAAGTAAAAGCTCTGGATAAGACCAATACTCAGGCTATTGCCAGATTGATTTCAGCGGCTGAAAATTTCCCGAAATCTTTTTCGGAAGAACTTCAAAGTATTCGCGATAAAGCTGCAAAGATGGATGTGCCAATTCTTGGAATTACCGGGACTGGTGGAGCGGGAAAATCATCACTCGTGGATGAATTGATAAGGCGATTTCTCATAGACTTTGAAGACAAGCACCTGGCTATTGTCTCTGTAGATCCATCCAAACGAAAGACGGGTGGAGCTTTACTGGGAGATAGAATCCGAATGAATTCGGTGAATCATCCAAGAGTTTATATGCGTTCGCTTGCCACACGACAGAGCAACCTGGCTCTGAGTAAGCATGTGAATGACGCACTGAGTATTCTTAAATCGGCCAAGTTTGACCTGATTATCCTTGAAACTTCGGGAATTGGGCAGAGCGATACGGAAATACTCGATCACAGCGATGCATCACTGTATGTGATGACTCCTGAGTACGGAGCTGCAACGCAGCTTGAAAAGATCGATATGCTGGATTTTGCGGATGTAATTGCCATTAACAAATTTGATAAGCGCGGAGCCCTGGACGCCCTTCGCGATGTGAAAAAACAATACAAGCGCAATCACCAGCTCTGGGAGACTAAGGACGATGAACTCCCGGTTTTCGGTACCATCGCTTCCCAATTTAATGATCCGGGAATGAATGCCCTTTACCGCCAACTGATGATGACGGTAAAAGAAAAGACCGGTAGCAAGCTTGATACCACCTTTGGCGTTTCCAGCGAAATGTCTGAGAAAATTTACATCATTCCGCCGGAACGAACGCGCTATCTCTCAGAAATCTCTGAGAATAACCGAGCCTATGATAAAAAAGCTGCCCAGGAAGCTGAGGTAGCAGATAAGCTATATGGACTCAATGAAAGTCTCAAGCTCATTGGTAATATTGACAAGCTCAAAGATGAAGAGCCTGCTGAAAATGCTGATGACTTGGTATTAAAGCTCAATGATGAGTTTGAAAAACTTAAAAAAGATCTCGATCCACATAACTGGGATCTCATCCAAAACTGGGCAGATCTTAAGGCGCGTTACAAAGCTCCTGAATACGTGTTTAAAGTTCGCGACAAGGAGATAAAAATCGCAACCCACACTGAATCCCTATCGCATTCGCAAATTCCGAAAGTGGCGCTGCCCAAGTTTAAGAGTTGGGGAGATATCATATACTGGTCGCTGGAAGAAAATGTGCCGGGTTCTTTCCCATACACCGCTGGAATTTATCCATTCAAGAGGGTTGGCGAAGATCCTACGAGAATGTTTGCCGGTGAAGGTGGGCCGGAGCGAACCAACAGGCGATTTCACTACGTGAGCCAGGGAATGCCGGCAGCACGCCTGTCGACGGCATTTGATTCTGTTACCCTCTACGGAAACGATCCCGATCATCGTCCGGATATTTATGGGAAAATCGGAAACTCCGGGGTGAGCATTTGCTGTTTGGATGACGCCAAAAAACTCTATTCGGGTTTTGACCTTTCAGATCCTACCACATCTGTAAGTATGACTATCAATGGCCCGGCGCCTATGCTTCTGGCTTTCTTTATGAATGCGGCCATTGATCAACAATGCGAGATATACATTAAAGAAAATGAACTGGAGAAAGATGTAGAGAAAAAGATTGAAGCCAAGTACAAAAAGCTGGGCGAGACGAAACCAGAATATCGCGGAGAATTACCAGAAGGCAATAATGGCTTGGGGCTCATGCTTCTCGGCGTCACTGGTGATGAAGTGCTTCCCGAAAAGGTTTACAAAGAAATTAAAGAAAAGACACTTGCCGTGGTTCGTGGAACCGTTCAGGCAGATATTCTTAAAGAAGACCAGGCGCAGAACACTTGCATCTTCAGTACAGAATTTGCTCTGAAATTGATGGGCGATGTGCAGCAGTACTTTATTGATCAAAAGGTCAGAAATTTTTACAGTGTCTCCATTTCGGGATATCACATTGCCGAAGCTGGTGCGAACCCCATTACGCAGCTGGCCTTTACTCTGGCAAATGGATTTACCTATGTAGAGTATTATCTCAGTAGGGGAATGGACATTAACGCCTTCGGGCCCAACTTGTCCTTCTTCTTTTCAAACGGGATTGATCCCGAATACGCGGTTATTGGTCGCGTAGCCAGGAGAATTTGGTCTAAGGCCATGAAGGAGAAATATGGAGCCAATGCGAGAGCGCAGATGTTGAAATACCATATTCAGACATCGGGAAGATCGCTCCATGCGCAGGAAATTGACTTTAACGATATCCGAACAACCCTGCAGGCATTGTACGCCATTTACGATAATTGCAACTCGCTTCATACCAATGCTTACGATGAAGCTATCACAACCCCAACAGAAGACTCTGTAAGAAGAGCCATTGCTATTCAGCTCATTATTAATAAGGAACTGGGACTGGCCAAGAATGAGAATCCACTGCAGGGCTCTTTCATTATTGAAGAACTTACCGATCTGGTTGAAGAAGCTGTTCTATCTGAGTTTGACCGAATAACCGAGCGGGGAGGGGTGCTGGGTGCTATGGAAACCATGTACCAGCGCAGCCAGATTCAGGAAGAGAGTATGTATTACGAAACGCTGAAGCATACCGGCGAGCTGCCACTGATCGGAGTTAATACATTTCTAAATAAAAAAGGATCTCCCACCATTACTCCGGGTGAAGTAATCCGGGCAACGACTGAAGAAAAGGAAGATCAGATTAATACAGTTCATTCGCTTCAAAAGCGAACAGGTGAGCGATCTGAAAATGCCCTGAAAGTCGTTCAGGAAGCTGCTCTGAAGAATGAAAATATCTTCAACGAGTTAATGGAAGCCGCAAAGATCTGCTCCCTCGGACAAATTACCAATGCCTTGTTTGAAGTCGGTGGTCAGTATAGAAGGAATATGTAGAACTACGGTGGCGCACCTTTGACGTCGATGGGTCAAGGATAGGCTCCGGGGCAAGTATAGTATCCCGCGCGAATCCGATATAGTTGCCAATATCCCGTAGGGATTTTCTATAGGTAAGAAGCCAAGCTCACACAGATCTATATGCCTTTAGGTACTACCTATGCGCAGACCTTTATATGGTGTACCTACGGCACACGGATGTTGCTATCAAAACCTATCTTACCGAGATTTAATCCCTACGGGATAAAACTCTTACTGGCTGGATATTCATCATCCACAAAAAAGTCGATCTTCGGGATTAATTCCAAATTATCTAGAGAACAGATTATGGAACAACTCACCCTGACAACGCCTGCCTTATTATTCTCGGCCATTTCTTTGATCATGCTGGCTTATACCAATCGGTTTTTGGCATACGCAGCGGTAATTCGAAACCTGCACGACAAGTACCTGGACAATATGGATGATAAGCTCATTGACCAGATCAATAATTTAAAATCGCGATTGAACCTTACGCGCTACATGCAGATTTTCGGGATTACCAGCTTATTGCTTTGCGTGCTGACCATGTTTTTGATTTACATCCAGTACCACAACCTGGCCGTTTGGATTTTTGGCCTGGCACTTTTGCTTCTCATTCTCTCTCTGGCCTTGCTTATTAGGGAGATCCAAATATCCATCCGCGCGCTTAGTCTTCATCTCAGTGACATAGAAGAGCATTTGAAGAAGGGGAGGTGATTAAGCTTTTGCAATTTAATTATCCGGGATTTAAAATCCCTGGAAACTAGAACGCAGGATTTGCAATCCTGCGATATCAAGCTTCCCTCTTTGCACCCTGCCTTTCGGCAGGTATGCTCTGTTTCATTATTGTTTGTACAAACAATACAAAAAGCCCCGGTTTCCCGGGGCTCAATCCTAAATTCAGAATGATTATACCTCTTGCAATTCTTTCTTTGCAAGGTAGAAGTCCATTTTCTCTAAACTTTCATCAGCGTTACGCTCTTCCAGTTGTTCCAGCGTTTTGGGTGGAGGAACGATAACCTTATCTCCGGGCTTCCAGTTCAGTGGCATAGCAACTTTATGCTTATCAGACATCTGAAGCGCCTTCAAAGACCGAAGAATTTCTTCCATGTTTCTACCAACATTCAACGGGTAGTACATGATCAATCGTATTTTTTTGGCCGGGTCTATGAAGAATACCGCTCTTACAGCCGATGTTTCACTCTCGTTGGGCTGCAGCATGCCGTAGAGCTTAGATACCTTCATGTCGATATCGGCTATAATCGGAAAGTCGAAGTACACTCCTGATTTCTCTTTTACGTTGTTTACCCAGGCTAGGTGAGAGTGAATGCTGTCAATACTCAATCCCATGAGCTCAGTATTCAATTTTTCAAATTCGCCCTTATTTTCCGCAAAACCACTCATCTCCGTAGTGCATACGGGCGTAAAATCTGCAGGGTGCGAAAAAAGCACGATCCATTTATCTTTTGCGTAATCTGAAAATTTAATTTTTCCTTTGGTGGTTACAGCTTCAAAATCGGGAGCCATATCCCCAATTCTCGGCATTGAATAACCTATTTCAATATTTGCTTCCATGATGCTTCGGTTTTAAAATTGGTGACATTATTATCACTGGTATAAAGGTCGGTGTTTAAGACTTATTTCAAGGTGACCCACGTTACTACCGGTGCTGTGAACACCCTGTGAAAAAATGGCAAAACTCTTCACATAAAATTTACATGCTCAAAGCTTCAAAGTGTATATTTGACGCTTTGAAATCGACAACAAAATTATAATGAGCAATAAGCCAAGCGTAGCCTATTTCTGCATGGAATACGGCCTTGACGATAAACTGAAAACATACGCCGGGGGACTTGGAATCCTCGCAGGAGACTATATGAAAGGAGCCAAAGATCACGATTATCCAATCGTAGGAATTGGCTTGAAGTGGAAACAAGGATACACTGATCAATATATAGACGAAGACGGACAGCCTTACGACAGTTACAAGAACCGCAATTACGACTTCCTGGAAGATACCGGTGTTGAAGTGAGTGTGAAGATCCGCCAGCGCGATGTAAAAGCCAAGGTCTGGAAGTGCGAGAACTTTGGAAACGCGCCACTTTATCTTCTGGATACAGATGTTCCCGGAAATGAAGACAACTGGATTACCGGTCAGCTTTACGGTTGGTTTGGAGAAGAGCGTATTGCTCAGGAAATGATATTGGGAATTGGTGGTGTAAAAGCCCTCAGAGCCCTTGGTCATGATGTGGATGTATATCACTTTAACGAAGGGCACGCACTTTTTGCAGGCTTTGAATTGATCCGCGAAAAAGTAGCTGCAGGTATGAGCTTTGACGAAGCCAAGGCAGCC
>Ga0207419_1002962_pt1 | contig 10560 bp, 9 predicted proteins | sample ElkSloMetagenome_4_FD_184723 | JGI IMG/M metagenome (GOLD analysis project Ga0207419, IMG submission 184723) | Hot spring microbial communities from Elkhorn Slough, Monterey Bay, USA - MD2A (version 2) | ecosystem: Environmental > Aquatic > Marine > Intertidal zone > Estuary: Microbial mat ... | reverse complement strand
AGAACGGTGCCCGTCCCGCGCCCGATTGCCATTTCAGACCGCACGCAGGATGGCACATCCGCGCCTAATTTGGCCGCACGCTCCATCCAGTCATCAGGAAGCCGGTGCATTTGTTCAACAATGCGAAACACCGCGCCCGCATCCGCAGATCCTCCGCCAAGGCCAGCAGCAACGGGCAGGTTCTTCTCCAGCGTAATGTCGATCCCCCGTGGCCGTGGCAGTGTCGCGAGGGCACGGGCGACGAGGTTGTCCATCGGGGTGTCAATCCCGCCCGCAAACTCGCCCAACGTAACCAGCCGATCCTGATCCGCAGGCCGCGCGCTCAGAATGTCCCCTGCATCAACAAAGGCGAACAGGGTCTCAAGCTCGTGAAAACCATCCTCGCGCCGCGCCCGAAGATGCAGCGCAAGGTTGATCTTGGCGTAGGCGGTTTCAATCATGCGCTCTCTCCCGGTCGTGGGAGGGATCACATATTCGGATAGTTAGGCCCGCCGCCGCCTTCGGGCGTGACCCAATTGATGTTCTGGTTGGGGTCTTTGATGTCGCAGGTCTTGCAGTGGACGCAGTTCTGCGAGTTGATCTGGAACTTGGGCTCTTTGCCCTCTTCCTCGATCCACTCATAGACGCCTGCCGGGCAATATCGTGCAGACGGCCCGCCAAATTCCTCAAGCTCGCTTTCGCGCTGAAGATCCCAGTCCTTCACCTGCAGGTGAACTGGCTGATCCTCTGCATGGTTGGTGTAACTGTAGGCAACATTGGTCAGCTTATCGAAGCTGATTTCGCCATCGGGCTTGGGATACTCGATCTTGGGATAAAGGTCCGCGCGGCCTGTCATGGTGTAATCAGCGTGATGCTTCATACTAATCGGCAGACCGATTTTCAGCGTGCGCATCCACATGTCGACGCCGGCAAGCAGAGAACCGATATCGTCGCCATATTTGGCAACCGCAGGCTCTGCATTCTGGACCAGCTTCAGCTCATCCGCGATCCAGCTTTCGCGAAGGGTGCTTTCATAGGTCTGAAGCTCGGGCTGGCTTTCCTGCCCCTCTATCTCAGACGCGATAGCCTCGGCGCACAGCATACCGCTCTTCATCGCGGTGTGGCTGCCTTTGATCCGGGGCACGTTTACAAATCCAGCCGCACAGCCAATCAACGCGCCGCCGGGAAAGGCTAGCTTTGGCACAGATTGCCAGCCGCCTTCATTGATGACACGCGCACCGTAGGACACGCGCTTACCACCTTCGAGGATAGCCTTGATCTCCGGATGTGTCTTCCAGCGCTGAAATTCCTGATAGGGAGAGACCCACGGGTTCTTGTAATCAAGCGCCGTCACAAAACCGAGCGCGACCTGCCCGTTCGCCTGATGGTAGAGAAAGCCCCCTCCCCACGTGCCACTCTCCGACAGGGGCCAGCCCTGTGTGTGGATCACGCGTCCGGGCACATGCTTGTCAGGATCAATGTCCCACAATTCCTTGACGCCCAGACCATAGACTTGCGGCTCGCAATTCGCCTCCAAGTCGTACTTGGCTTTCATCTGCTTGGTCAGGTTGCCGCGCGCGCCCTCGGCAAATAGCGTGTATTTCGCCTGTATTTCCATGCCGGGCTCAAATTCGGGCTTTTGCGTGCCGTCTTCGGCGATGCCCATATCCTGAGTGATGACCCCGGTAACCGTGCCCTTGTCATCGAACATGACTTCGGCGGCAGGGAAGCCGGGAAAGACCATCACGCCCAGCCCCTCAGCCTGTTCGGCCAGCCAGCGGGTCAGATTGCCGAGCGAACCGGTGTAGCAGCCGTGATTGCTCATCAGTGGCGGCATCATTATGTGGGGCAGCGAAGTCTTACCACTCTTGCCCAGCACCCAGTGCCAATTGTCCGTAACCGGCGTCTCAGCCATGGGGCAATCCATGTCGCGCCAGTCCGGGAACAGCTCGCTCAAAGCCTTGGGATCGACCACCGCGCCTGAAAGGATATGCGCGCCGATTTCCGAGCCCTTTTCGAGCACGACGACTTCCAGCTCTTCATTCAACTGTTTCAGTCTGATCGCAGCGGAGAGGCCGGCAACGCCCCCTCCAACGATCACAACGTCACATGGCATGGATTCGCGTTCAGTCATTAGCTCTTTCAATCCCAGATTTATTGTTTGCAGGAATTCCCAGCATCTCGTCGAACTCTCACTTGCTAACCGGATCGGGGACAGTCAAGACCTGTGCGCAAGACCATGAACGCACCAAACAACCCTTCTTCCGGTCCGATTGCCGAAGAACTTGCCGCCGCAATGGAGTGGTGGCGGTCTGCTGGCGTGGACCATGACTTTACCGATGACGCTACGGCTTGGTTCCTGTCAGACGAAGAAGAGACGGTGTCAGATGCCACCAAAGAGGCCGGACCCGGACCATCCGGTGAAGCGCAAAAACGTGCAAGCGCCCCCACCTATACCCCTGGAAAAATTGATAGCCCGCGCGTCGATTTTCTCGGGGACACCCCGCCAGCTGATCTGGATGCCTTCCGCGAATTCTGGCTGTCCGCGCCCGGTCTCGACGTCATCGGACCACGCGGACGGGTGCCGCCACGTGGCAAAGCCGGGGCTGAATTGATGGTTCTTGTGGTGGATCCTGAGGAAACCGACATGCACAGCCTGCTTTCCGGCCGGCAGGGCCGCTTGCTTGAGAATATCCTTTCGGCAATGGGCATTGCCGCGCAAGATGTCTATTTCGCCTCTGCCCTGCCCCGTCACACGCCCATGGCCGACACTGCCGCCATTGCCGCAGGCGGGATGGATGCCGTCCTGCGCTATCACATCGCTTTGGTCCAACCAAAACGATTGATCGCTTTCGGAGCAGGACTTGCCGCATTCCTAGCGCAAGATGTAACAAATGCTGAGACATCTTTACATGAAATCAACCATATTTCGCCAACACCGCCTGCACTGATGAGCGAGGGGATCGATAGTCTTATGGATATGCCCCGGCTGAAAGCCCGGTTTTGGCGGAGATGGATCGAATGGTCGGCGAGGCGATGATGAAATTCCTTTCGAGGGCCCGGTTCGCCGTGCCCGTTCTGTTTGTAGGCACTGCTGCCTGTATTGCTGTTGCACCTGTTCCCGCTCAATCCTCGCCCATTTCAGGCAGCATGGCCGCGCATTATGATCGCGCCGATAATGCCGCGGGCGTCAGCGCAGCGGTGCCGCAAGTGCTCTCCGATCAAGAGCGCCAAACCTACCGGCGCCTGTTTTCAGCCATCGACGCGCAGGACTGGAAGAGCGTCGAAGACCTACTCAACAACACCCGCGAAGGCCTGCTCCACCAGACCGCCCGCGCCGAATATTACACCCATGCCCGCAGCCCGAAAGTAAGCGGCGAAAAAATCGCGCTCTGGTTCGAAGCTGGTGTGCACCTGCCTCAGTCCCAACAATTGGGCCGCATGGGTGCCAATCGGGGCCTTGAAGACCTGCCGACATTCCCTGGCACACGGGGCTTCCGCCGCCAGCCCGCCGCAACAAAACGCATCCGTCCGCGCTCTGTGAATGACGGTACACTGCCCGCATCCGCGCGCTCGGCCATTCTTGCCGCGATCAAGAACGACAATCCGCAAGGCGCCTATGCCACGCTGGTCGAGATTGACGCTCAACTTAGCCCAGCGGCCCGCGCCGAATGGCGTCAACGCGTCGCCTGGAGCTTCTACATCGAGAACGATGACGAGAACGCTCTGGCGCTCGCAGAAACCGTTGCCCAGCAGGGCAGCGGCGCGTGGGTAGCCGAAGGCGAATGGGTCGCCGGCCTTGCTGCATGGCGGCTTGGCTATTGCGCCCTGTCTGGCGAAGCCTTTGCCAAAGCGGCGGCGGGATCGACCAATCCCGAACTCACGTCTGCCGCGCATTACTGGGCGCACCGCTCACTTGTTCGCTGCCGTGAGCCTGGCCAAGCACAAAAGCATCTCAACGCAGCCGCCCGCTATGACGAGACATTGTACGGGATGCTCGCCAGCGATCAGTTGGGCCTCGAACCGAAAGCGACCGGAGTAACCGAAAGCTTTAGCGATGGCGACTGGCGCGCGCTTTCCGACCGGCCAAATATCCGCATCGCCGCCGCTTTGATGGAGATCGGCCGCCCGGCTCTCGCCGACGAAGTCCTCCGCCACGAAACCCGCACCGGCGATGCGCGCGGATATGCCTCGCTCGCTCGCCTCGCCCGTGAATTGGGCCTGCCCTCGACCCAGCTCTTCATGGCGCATAACGCGCCTTATGGCATGCAGGCTGACCCTTCGCTGCGCTATCCTGTCGCAAGCTGGCGGCCCAAGACCGGCTGGCGCGTTGATCCGGCGCTTGCCTTCGCGCACGCCTTGCAGGAATCGAACTTTCGCGCCTCCGCCGTCAGCCCCGCCAATGCGCGCGGCCTGATGCAGATCATGCCCGGCACCGCGCGCGACCATAACCGCAGCCTGAACCTTGGCGCGAGCTATGACGATCTCAACGATCCCGAGGTCAACCTGACATATGGCCAGCAACATCTTGAAATGCTGCGGGATAGTTACGCGACCGAGGGTAAGCTTCCCAAGATCATGGCCGCCTATAATGCGGGCCTGACACCAGTTGGCCGTTGGAACAGCGAGATCCGCGATTTTGATGATCCGCTGCTTTGGATGGAATCGATCCCGTATTGGGAAACACGCGGTTATGTTGCCATCGTGATGCGCAATTACTGGATGTATGAGCGCGCCGCCGGTGTTCCGTCTCCCTCCCGCCGCGCGCTTGCACAAGGGCAGTGGCCACAATTCCCTGTCATGTCTAACATGCGCACAGCGCGGCTGGAGCAGCGCGACTGACAGCAACGGAAGGACGACACAATGGCGATTGATCAGGACAAAACTTTCATCCCGATCAACATTGCGGTCCTCACCGTTTCCGACACTCGCACGCCCGAAACCGATACGTCGGGCGATATCCTTGCCAAGCGCGTCACCGATGCGGGCCACACTCTGGCGGCGCGCCAGATCGTCAAGGATGATGCCGAACTGCTTACCTCCTATTTCGACATCTGGATTGACGATCCCGACATTGACGCGATTGTCTCGACCGGCGGAACAGGCCTGACGGGTCGGGACGTGACGCCGGAGGCTCTCTCCCGCATTACCGGTGCACGTGACATTCCCGGCTTTGGCGAGCTGTTCCGCTGGCTCAGTTTTCAGACCATAGGCACCAGCACCGTGCAATCGCGCGCCTGCGCTGTGGTAGCGCGTGGCACCTATATCTTTGCCCTGCCCGGATCGAACGGAGCGGTGAAAGACGGCTGGGACGGTATCCTTGCCGAACAGCTGGATGCGCGCAATCGCCCGTGCAATTTCGTGGAGCTGATGCCCCGCCTCCAAGAGTAAGCGTCTCCAAGAGCAAGCGTATTCAAAAATGAATTTCTCCAAAAGCGATTCACAAGTACCCTGACACACCTGACACACTGTCCAGGCCCAAAACCCGCTCTTCCCAAAAATGCAGCATTTTGCGCCTGCCCCGCAACCGCAGACAGTCTTTCGAGAAGCGAGGATAGCGTCGTGAACACACGCACGTGATGCTCTGAATGGCGCGCTGTAGGAAAGCGAAAACAAGTGACATCAGCTAACTTGTTCTATAAATGTTCTGGGCATGAATCCGCCAGATCATCCAGATGCCGTCGCAGGCCGTGGAGCGCCTTCAAGCGCAGTGCCCACGCGTTTCGGATTGGTTTCGCGCGAGACCGACGGCGACTGGCGCGATCATATGCGCACGCTGGACGGCCCGCCGGTAAAGCTGCGCACCACCGTCACCGAGGAGCGTCCCAAGACAATCATCAGTTTCAACCAGTCGCCCGACATCCCCTTTGACCGGTCGATCAACACCTATCGCGGATGCGAGCATGGCTGTGTCTATTGCTTTGCCCGCCCCACCCATGCCTATCACGATCTGTCGCCGGGCCTCGATTTTGAGACACAGCTATTTGCAAAGCCGAATGCAGGCGAGCTGCTGCGCGCCACCCTGAACAAACGCAAATACACGCCCCGCCCCATCGCGCTGGGTACCAACACCGATCCGTATCAGCCAATAGAGCGCGCTTACCGGATCACGCGCGACGTGCTCGAAGTGTGTCTGGAGGCGAGGCATCCTGTCACAATCACGACCAAGTCTGACCGGGTCTTGCACGATGCAGACCTGCTGGAGGAGATGGCGCGCCAACGCCTTGTGGCGGTAGCGATTTCGGTGACGAGCCTTGATCCAACGCTTTCGGGCAAGCTGGAGCCGCGCTGTGCCGCGCCTACCAAGCGTCTCGCCGCGCTCAAGGAACTGGCCGCGCGCAGCGTGCCGACGCATTGCTCGATCTCTCCGATCATTCCAGCGATCACCGATGAATTTATGGAGGAAATCGTGGCGCGCGCCGCCGATATCGGCGTGCCCAGCGTCGGCTGGATCCCGCTGCGCCTGCCGCACGAAGTTGCACCGCTGTTTCGCGAGTGGCTGGACGTGCATTTCCCTGAGCGCGCGGGAAAAGTGATGAGCATCGTGCGCTCAATCCGAAAGGGCCGCGACAACGATCCCGACTTCTTCACCCGAATGCAGCCGACCGGCGTTTGGGCGGACCTGTTTCGCAGCCGTTTCCGCATCGCCTGCAAGCGTGCTGGGATTGGTCTGGGTAAGAGTGCACACCGCTTCGAACTCGACTGCACCCGCTTTCGCCCGCCGGAAATGGGTGGCCAGCTGCGACTGTTGTGAGGTGAGACTTGCGCGCCGGTCATAGCGCGGATAGCCATTAAGGCTCTGAGTTGGGGATATGGATGAGACGCTTTTTCATAGGTTTGGTGGCCATTGCCGGACTGGGTCTTGACACCCCTGCTGCTGCGCAAGTCAGCTTTGAAGGCGCGCGGGTGATTGACGCAATTGACGGACCCACTTTGCAAACCGTTCTCGCAGAGGTCGGCGCCGCAACCTCGCCGCTGGATGATGAGGAAAACACCCTGCGCGTCGGCTTTCCCAACGGAATGCGCGGCGTTGCCCGGCGCATGGCCTGTATAGACGACGGTAGTGAGGGCGATGCGGAAGAGAGCGCGTGCAAAGGCCTGATCCTGCTCGGCTATTTCTCGCGCCCCGATGATGTCTCTCCCGAACGCGCGCAGGCCGCAACCCGCCAATTCGGGCTTGAGCAAAACCTCGCCTCCGTCGTCATCAACGATCAGGGAGAGCACGTGGTGAAGGCCTATGTGATCTTCGACGGTGGCATCACGATGGCAAACCTAGCGGTGCGCGTGGCCCTGTTTGGGGAGAGTGTTCAGGCGTATCAGCGGATGTTGTATGGGGTGGATGGCGGATAATCGATAGGCTCACATCGGCCGACAAGAAGAATTTAAGGAAAGATCATGCTCCGTATTTCAAACTGCTTTGCCCTATGTGTTCTTGGCGCTTTCGCCCTTCATCCGGCAATCGCAATTGCGCAAGATGCGATGCCGCAAGCACGGACGGAGCAAAACGACACCCTCGAAACCTTCACGCGTGACGATCTAAAACGGGCGCTCAGCGAAAACGAGATTGCATATTCCGACCATCCTAGCGGCGGCTCGTTAAATCTCGATCTTCAAGGTGGGCTTCGGGCCAATGCCGCGCTTTTGGCCTGCGACGAGGAGGGGTTTGAACAAAATTGCTTTGGAACGTCCATCCTCGCGACGTTCGCAAAGCCCTCATCGGCTTCGGACAAGGACGTTGATGCAGCGATCACCGAATACAATTATCGCCAAAATTTCGGCAGGGCTTATCGCGATCCGGAAGACGGAAACATCTCTGTAAGACTTTATGTGATTGCTGACGGTGGCATCACGCAGACAAATTACAGCCGCCAGATCGAGCTATGGGAAGCGTCGTTGGGCTACTTCGTCGGATATCTCTACAACCGCGACGACACCGCCGAAACGTGATGTCCAAACGCTAGATATCACCCAAAGCCCCCGCCAACCTCGCCCGGAGCAAAGCGAATCAGGCGGCTGTCCACCAGGGCAGCGGTGCGGTTGACGACGGCTGTCTGATAATCGGGGTCTTTGATCATCTCAAAAAACGCGCCCGCGTTGGGATACTGCGCCACGAAACCATCGTGCCATGCGCGATCATCCGGGCCTGTCACCATCGTCTGAAACGCGCCGCGCCATTTGATTTCGCCGCCCACGCGCGCAAAGATCGGCCCGCTGGTTTTGCCATATTCCTTATAGGCCCGCCGCCCCGTCCAGCCCTTGCCCGCATGGTCATGGCCATGCGGATACTCGGCATGATCGCGATAAAGCAACAGATTGAGCATGTTGATCGGCTCATCGCGGGGTAGATCCTTGAACGCCTGAAAATTGGCCGGCGAAGGGTCGATGAAGACAGGATCGGGCACCAATCAGGCCTCCAACTGGTAATCGTTGAAGCGGTCGCGCAGGTCTTTCTTGCTGATCTTGCCCGTGGCCGTGTGCGGGATATCGTCCACAAATTCGACCGCATCGGGCAGCCACCATTTGGCGACCTGCGGTTTGAGATACTCGATCACCTCGCCGCTGGTCAGCTCAGCGCCTTCGCTTTTGACGACGAACAGCACCGGGCGTTCATCCCATTTGGGGTGCGGCATCCCGATACATGCAGCCTCGGCCACGGCAGGGTGACCCACGGCGGCATTTTCCAGCTCGACCGAGCTGATCCATTCACCGCCCGATTTGATCACATCCTTGGTCCGGTCGGTCAGTTGCAGCGTGCCATCGGGATGAATGATGCCAACATCGCCGGTATCGAACCAGCCATCGGGCGTGGTCGCGTCTTCCTCTGCCTTGAAATACCGCTTTATCACCCATGGCCCGCGAATTTGGAGCGCGCCCGATGTCTTGCCATCGCGCGGCAGCGGCGTCGTCATATCGTCCAGATCAACGGTGCGCAGCTCCACGCCAAAGATCGGGCGGCCCTGCATCGCGGTCTTGTCGACCTTTTCCTCGAACGAAAGCTCATCCCAATTCCAGGTCGGCCCGCCAACCGTGCCGATGGGCGATGTTTCGGTCATGCCCCATGCGTGCTGAACGCGGGTGCCGTTCTTCATCAGCCGCTCGATCATAAAGCGCGGGCAGGCAGACCCGCCAATCGTCGCCGCTTTCAACGGCGGCAGATCCAGCCCGTTTGCATCGCAATATTGGAAGTGAGCGAGCCAAACGGTCGGCACTCCCGCGCTGTCCGTCACCTTTTCGCGCAGCATCAATTCGTGCAGCACGGCTGGATCATTGACGGCGGAAAAGACGAACTTCACCCCCGCCATCGCGCCGGCATAGGGCAGGCCCCAGCTGGCCGCGTGGAACATCGGCACCACGGGCAGCATGACGGACGATCCGCTGAAATTGAAGGTCGCGGGTTGCAGGCCAGCCACGGCGTGGAGCACGGTGGAGCGGTGCTCATATTGCACGCCTTTGGGATTGCCCGTCGTGCCGGAGGTATAGCAGATCATGCACGGATCACGCTCTTCGCCCGCGACCCATTCAAACTCGCCATCCTGCGCGCCGATCCAGTCCTCGAATGCCGGTGCATGCTCACCGGAATCGTAACAAATGTAGTGCTCAACCGTGGTCCAACGGCTCTTCATCCGGTCCACGATCGGCTGAAACGCCGCATCGTAACACAGCACCTTATCCTCAGCGTGGTTGACGATATATTCGAGCTGATCGTCAAACAGGCGCGGGTTCACCGTGTGCAGCACGCCGCCCATCCCCGCGACGCCATACCAGCTGACCAGATGGCGCGAATGGTTCATCGCGAGGCTCGCGACCTTTTCACCCTTCTTGACGCCCAAAGCCTGCAACGCCTGCGCCATTTTCAGCGCATCGCGGCGGATGCCCGCCCAATCGGTGCGGGTTTCGCTGCCATCGGCCCACCGCGTCACGATCTCGCGCGTTCCGGTTTCACGCGCGGCGTGATCGATCACATGCGTCACGCGCATGGTCCAGTCCTGCATGGCTCCAAGCATTGTTGTTTCTCTCCAATTGGCAAGGCGGCCCGAAACCGCCAGTCTCTCTTAGTAATTGACAATGCCGCCACTCGTCCGGATTGGCAATCGGGCAAAGCGAATTGCAGCTGCGATAAGATTGCGCCGCGCGTGTGTATCATCGTGGGAAGCATGCAAGATGAGCCACCCTCGGGATTTCATTTTCCCTACCCATGCCCATGCAATTCGGTTCGAGGGAATACACGATGACACACGCACTCTTTCTGGCGGCATGCCTCGGGATCTGCCTCGCTGTGCCGGCACCGGTTCAGGCGGAAGAGCGCGATGGCGATATTGCGATTGCGTATGATCTGCGATTTTTCACGCCTGACGACCGGTCAAGCAGTCGCGATGCGGTGACTGCGCCGCGCATGGGCGCACGCCGGAGCATTCGCGCACCGGCAACCGCGTGTGGAACGGGACAATCCGTAGCGGTGTTTGACGTCAATCAGGCAGCGATATCCACGCGGGTGCAAACCGCGCTGGAAGACACAGTCAGCACCTATGATCGCTGCGGGTCTGCCAAGCTGATGTTGGTGGGACGCTCCGATAGTGCCGG
>Ga0207419_1002960_pt1 | contig 10563 bp, 8 predicted proteins | sample ElkSloMetagenome_4_FD_184723 | JGI IMG/M metagenome (GOLD analysis project Ga0207419, IMG submission 184723) | Hot spring microbial communities from Elkhorn Slough, Monterey Bay, USA - MD2A (version 2) | ecosystem: Environmental > Aquatic > Marine > Intertidal zone > Estuary: Microbial mat ... | reverse complement strand
GTCCGGAGTGATTTCAATAACCTAGCTGTCAGTTGGTGGGCGCGGCTGGGTTCGAACCAGCGACCCCTGCCGTGTGAAGGCAGTGCTCTCCCGCTGAGCTACGCGCCCGGATGCAGAGAAGATTCTAGGCGGCGGGAAGGGGGGCGTCAATTTCCATTGTTGGCACGCTGTCTGTCGTTCGCTCGGAGGCGGTCAAGGAGGTGTTTCAGGATCGTCTCACTGTGACGCAGGGGCAAGGAGAAGTGGCCTTCCCCGGGAAGGATCTGGGCGCTGCAGCTGGGGAGGTGCTTGGCGTACCAGCGGCCGTGGGCGACCGGGACCGAACCGTCGAGGTCGCCGTGCCAGGCCTCGATCGGGACGCGGATGTCGTCGAGCGGTAGGCCCCACGGCTGGGTATAGAGTTGGATGTCTTGGCGAGCGCCGCGGGCGCCGTTCGCGAGGGCGTCGCGGATGTTGCGGTTCATCAGGCCGCGCACGCGGGGCTCGGCGAGGAGTTCTTGATCGATGCGCGGGGCGGCGGCATCGCGGATGCGCTCGATCGTGGCCGGCCAGCGGGCGAGCACCCTGGCGCTGTGTTGGCCGTAGACCAGTCCGGAGGCGGCGGGCAGCTTGCGCACCAATTGCAGCGCGGTGCGGGCCGGCCAGGCCATCGCGGCGAGGACTTCGGCCAGGTAGACGGGTCCGAGTGCGCAGACGAGGGTGCAGGCGCTCAGTCGGTCGGGGAGTTGTGCAGCACAGGCGAGCGCAAAGGGCCCGCCGCCGGAGACGCCGACGACGCCGACTCGGTTGAGTCCAAGCGCGTCGAGGAGGACTTGGCAGTCATCCGCCCAGTCGGGGATCGTCCGGCCGGGCTGATAGTCCGAACTGCCGTAACCGGGGCGGTCGATGGAGATGAGGCGCACGCCGATCCGGCTCGCGGCCGGCTCCAGTAGCAGGGCCTCGCGGTGAGAGCTGGGGAAGCCGTGGCAATAGAGGACTGGCGGTCCATCGGGGCTGCCGTACTCGACGTAGGTGAGCTGCCGCCCGTCGCGCAGGCGCAGGCTGCGCGGCGCTAGGTCCTGGTTTGGCCTTGGATCAACCGCCATGGGTTTGCTCCTGCCGCGAACCGAGCTCAAGGATCTCGAGGCGGTGATTGCCGCGCGGGTTCTCGGCCGATGGCCCCTGAGTCAGAAGCACCAGTCCGTCACGGATCCCGTGGGTCGCCAGCCAAGTCCTCGCGAAGCCTGACCAATCGGCGCGGTCGAGGTCGACCGCGATCGGCAGGACGCCGTAGGAGAAGGCGAGTCCTTGGCAGGTCGACTCGTTCGGGCTCAGGGCGATGATCCAGACCGGGAGCCGAAAACGTGAGACGTTGCGGGCCGTGTCGCCGCTGCGGGTGGGCACGAGTACCGTTCGGAAGGGGCTCCGCGCGATCGTATGGTAGACGCTCTCGGCGATCAGGTCGACGGCCCGCAGGGTCTGGGCGTCTGCCCGTTCATCCATCAGCGGGCGAAAGGGGCGCAAGGGGCGACCGGGCTCGACTGCGGCGGCGATGCTCGCCAACATCGCAATCGATTCGACGGGATAGCGGCCGACGGCCGATTCGGCCGAGAGCATGACGCAGTCGGTACCGTCCAAGATGGCGTTGGCGACATCGGTCGCCTCGGCGCGGGTCGGGCGTCGCACCGCGACCATCGATTCGAGCATCTGGGTGGCCGTGATCACCGGCTTGCCGGCTCGATTGGCCTTGTCCATGATGCGTTTCTGGGTCACGGCGATCTCCTCGATGGGGATCTCCACGCCCAAGTCGCCGCGCGCGACCATCAGGCCGTCGCCCGCGGCGAGGATGCCGTCGAGCTGCTCGAGGGCGCTGGCCCGTTCGACCTTGGCGATCAAAAAGGGTGTGTAGTCCAGCGCGTTGGCCGCGCGGCGGACCGCGTGCACGTCGGCTGCGTTGGCGACGAAGGATTGGCTAACCGACTCGAGCCGATGGGCCGCGGCGAACTCGAGCCAGCCACGGTCGTTGTCGGTGAAGGCCGAGATCCCGAGGTCGATCCCCGGGATGTTGAGCCCCTTGCGGGAGGAGAGCTCGCCGCCGACGCGCACGCTGCAGACGACCTCGGTCGTGGAGACGTCGACGACCTTGAGGAGAATGAAGCCATCGTTCAGAAACAGGGAGTCGCCGGGCTGCACTACGGACGGGAGGCGAGGCAAGCTGACGCTCACGCGGCGGCGGTCACCCAATATGTCTTCTGTCGTGAGGGTCAGGGTGTCGTCGCGGATGAGCTCGATGGGCTCTTCACGCAGGTCGCCGATGCGCATCTTCGGGCCTGGCAGGTCGCCCATGATGGCAACGCGTGCGCCGACATCTGCGGCGGCGGTGCGGATGCGGTCGATCAGCTCGCTGTGGTAGGCCTGATCGCCGTGGGAGAAGTTCAGCCGCGCGACATTGAGTCCGGTGCGAATCATCTCGCGGAGGACCTCCGGCGAGTCCGAGGCCGGGCCGATGGTCGCTACGATCTTCGTCTTGTGCGGGGGGAATTGCATCGGTCGGGTGCTCATTCTGAAGCGCCGCTCGGGCGCTGCAAGAGGGGCGAGAGGGAACCAATCCCAAGCGCGCCAGCGCGCCAAGCGAGAATGGCCGCCGCGTCGCGCGCGCTGTCTTCGGCCAGCAGTCGATCGAGGGCGGCCCGCTGTTCGGGCGATACGCCTTGGAAGAAGCCCTTGATGGTCAGCGGCTGCGCATCGGCCCTTGTGCCACCGTCGACGACTGCGGCGACATAGACGGTGCGATCGCCGCTATCGAGACGCGCCTCGACGCGACAATCGAGCCAGGCCAGGGCCTCGGATAGCCGCGGTTGCCCGCTCGGCGTCGTCTCGATCGGTAGACCCGCGAGTTTGTCGGCCCCGCGCCCACTTTGCATTCCAAACCGCCAGATGAGCTCGCGTTGCGCGTCATCGAGGAGGTGCAGGACGAAGCCGCTACTGGATTCGATTAGCTCCCAGGTGTGGTGGTGCTTGGCGATGCCGACCACCATCCGCGGCAGGCTGGGGACGATCGAGGCGCGTACGACGAAGGTTGCCACGAGGCCGCCGCGCCGTTCGCCGGCTGCCGCCGTCAGCACCCAAAGCGGTGGATCGTAGAGATGGTAGACGGCGTCGATGGCGTCTTGGCGGCTGGCATTGCGTAACTCTTGGCTTGCGCTCGACATGGATCCTCTGCTCATCGGGTCGGGATGCGGATGCGCTGCCGCCGAGGGAAGCGCCGCTTGTGCGCCATCCTGGCGAACGATCATGGGGCGAGCCGAGCCACCCCGGACGATGAAAGGTCGTCTCGCCCCTGATCGTTCCCTCACCCCAACCCTCTCCCAGGAAGGCGAGAGAGAGAACGAGCTCAGCGAATTTCATTGTAAAGGATCAGGCACCGCCCGATTGTGACGCCCGGAGCGATGCCTTGCAGGCGCGATCAGAACGCGGAGCCCGGCTGCTTGCCCAAGCGCTTGAGGATGACCGCCAGGGGGCAGAAGCCGGTGAAGGCGGACTGCAGAAGGTTGGCGCCGACAAACGCCGTGAACAGGAGCCAGTAGGGGCTGTGGACCTGGGAGAGCACGACGGAGGCAAGGATGAAGGTGCCGGCGACGGCCAAGACGATACGTTCGATGTTCATGGTTGTTTTCGCTGCGATTTGTTGAGCCTGAGTCTGTCGAGGCGCTGAAGCCTACTCAACGAGGCACGAGGGATCAACCCTGACCCGGACGCAGCCTCGCGAATCACGCACCCAGCACAAGGCGGAGCAATGACCGAAGACCAAAAGGATTTCGAGAAGCTTCGCGCGGGGCTCACTCATCCGCGTGCCTACCCCCACCCGGTAGAGCGAGTCGACGAGATCGAGACCCACATCTCGCTCGTGCTGCTCGCCGGCGACTACGCCTATAAGCTGAAGAAGCCGGTGTCGCTGGGCTTTCTCGATTTCTCGACGCTCTCACGCCGCAGGTTCTATTGTGACGAAGAGATGCGCCTCAATCGCCGCCTCGCGGCCGGTATCTACCTGAACGTCGAGGCGATTAGCGGCCCTGCGGAGCGGCCGCGCATCGGAGGGGCGGGGGAGGCGATCGAATACGCCGTCAAGATGCGGCGCTTCCCGCAGGAGGCGTTGCTCGATCGCCAGGCACCGACCCCGGGGTTGATCGACCGGCTCGCGGCGCTCGTCGCGCGCTTCCACGATGCCATTCCGATCGCGGCGCGGGACAGCGGCTACGGCAGCAGGCCGGCCGTCATCGGGCCCATGCGGGAGAACTTCGTTCACATTCGTCCGCGCCTGGCGCGCGCCGATCAAGATCGTGGCGATCGCCTCGCGACCTGGACCGAGCAACGCGCGGTGGCGTGCGGCGCGCGGATCGACGCGCGACGGGAGGCGGGACGTGTCCGCGAGTGTCACGGTGACATGCATCGCGGCAACATCGCGGTCGTCGACGGTGAGATCGTCGTCTTCGATGCCATCGAATTCAATCCGGACCTGCGTTGGATCGACACCATTAGCGAGGTTGCCTTCCTCGTCATGGATCTCGAGGAAGGCGGGTACGCGCGGCTGGCGCGGCGATTTCTCAACCGCTATTTGCAGCTGGGGGGGGACTACGATGCCCTGCCGCTGCTTGACCTCTATAAGGTCTACCGTGCGATGGTACGCGCCAAAGTGATCGCCATCCGCCTCGGCCAGGATCAGGTCGCGGCGGGCGAGTCGGCACGCGAGCGGCGCGCCCTCGAGCGCTATCTGGCCCTGGCAGAAGGCTTCACACGTCCGACCAAGCCGCTTTTGATTCTCACCCACGGCGTCTCCGGATCCGGCAAGAGTTGGCTTGCGACCGCCTTGCTGGACGTGCTGGATGCCGTGCACGTGCGTTCGGATATCGAGCGGAAACGCTTGTTCGGGCTAAGCCCCGAGGCGGACTCAACCGTCATCGGCGATATCTATACGAGCGAGGCCTCGCAGCGCACCTATGCGCGCCTGCTCGACGTCGCGCGCGCTGCCCTGAACGCGGGCCCGCATGTGATCGTCGACGCGGCCTTCCTGCGACGGTCGCAGCGCAAGCCCTTTCTCGAGCTGGCCGCCATGCTCGAACGACCCTGCCGCATTCTATCGGTTTCGGCGTCGGCGCCCGAGCTGCGGCAGCGTTTGGTCGCGCGGCGGAGCGCGGGCCGAGACCCCTCGGAGGCCGACCTCGATGTGCTGGAGCGCCAGCTTGCCAGCAGGGAGCCGCTCGACGATGCCGAGCTCAGGCAAGCCATTGAGGTCGATACCAGCGCCCAGCCCAAACTCGAGGAGCTGGCGATGCGCCTCCTCGCCGGCGGCGCAGCCGACGACCTATGACCTCGAGGCGACCGGCGGGCGGCTACGCCAGATTTCGGCCCCGGGTGCAGGGCGATATCGGTCAGATCGTGCGGTGGCTGTAAGACGCCGGGTTAGAGCCCGCCGACAGATGGCCCTTGTGTGCCGCGTCCGGAGACCGCGATGGGCCCGGCGGGGTCCGCTACCCTGACCGTCGAGCTCGTGCAATCCCCGCCAGTCCAGCTTGACGCGGTGGCGTTTCTTCCCTAACTTAGCGCCTCTAATCAAACGGCTACATCGCGTCCCTGGCGAATCCTCGAGTCCATGCATCGCTTGGAACTCCTCCGGCGTGGCCGCCTCTACAGGAACGGGCTCGGGGCGATACTCCGGACACCGCGCTGGGGGCACAAGCTCGAGAAGGCCTTTCCACTCTGGACGCCGCCTGAGACTCAGGAGGTCCGGCTCGTTCCATTGTCATGCTCAGAAGTGCCGCGCCATGGTGCATGGCCGCGGAGCAATGGGGTATTGGCGCACCCTGGCGGGACTCGCTTGCCTGCCAATACGACCAAATCGCTGCGGGTAATGACCCTGTTACCTTGCCTCTTTAGAATAAGGTCGTATCATAGAGACGAGCGGGTTGGGGACCCGGAGAATCAGCAATTGCGCATATAATTTAAGAGAGAGATTGCTATGAAGACCGAAGCACCAGCGATTAAGCAATCACTCCCAAAGGGGGTCATGTTCAACGCCTACCCTGATAGCATCGGCGACAAGCTGTCTGACGCAGTCGGGCTCCTTAAGCGTCCAGAGCTGGAAGGCGCTTTCTCATTGTTCTATATCCTGCCAACCTTCTTTAATAGCGATCTGGATCGCGGCTTTTCGGTTATCGATTACAATCACAATCCAGAGCTTGTATCGGCGAGCGACCTGGAGGAGCTGAACAAGCTCAACATCCAGTTCAAGTTCGATTTGATACTGAACCACTTGTCGGTGCGCTCGCCGCAGTTTCAGGATTTATTGCAGCATGGGGACGCGTCCCCGTACAAGGACTTCTTTATCGACTGGAACGAATTTTGGCAGGGCCACGGGACCCTGGGGCCCGACGGATACATCGTGCCGAAGCAGGAATTCCTCGAGAAGCTCTTCATGCGCAAGCCCGATTCGCCGGTGCTCAAGGTGCGCTTCCCCGATGGCAGCGACCGGCCGTATTGGAATACCTTCTATCAGCAGGTAACCTATCGCGAGATCGCGCCTGAGGAATTGGCCGGGATCCCGGGTCTGACCGACAGCGCGAGGGAGACGATCGCGGCGCGTATCAATGACGCGATCGAGTCGTGCGGTAAACCGCGCGGGGTCGACTTGAGTGACTTTCCAGAGCAAGCGGACGCAATCCGCGCCGTCGTCGAGAGGAATCGCGATTATCTCGGCCAGATGGATCTGAATGCGCGCTCGCAGCTGGTGTGGGACTTCTACGAGGATACCCTGAGCAAGCTGCGCGCCTACGGCGCCAAGATCATCCGCTTGGATGCATTCGCCTATCTGCACAAGGAACCGGGTCAGAGAAATTTCTTCAACCGACCGGGGACCTGGGATTACCTCGAGCGGCTTCGCGGTATCGCCGAGAAGTATGACCTGATCATCTTTCCGGAGATTCATGCCGAGTACGGGTGCGGCTTGCACTACGAGGTCGCCGAGAAGGGCTATCCGGTCTACGACTTCTTTTTCCCCGGGCTGGTGCTCGATGCGCTGGAGCGCGGTACCGGCACCTACCTGTTGCGCTGGGTGCGGGAGATCGGCGAGAGGGGCATCCGCACGATCAATATGCTCGGCTGTCATGATGGCATCCCGGTGCTCGACCTGCGCGGCTCGGAGGTCGATGGCATAAGGCGCGCCGGGCTCCTCGAGGACGAACAGATCGATGCCGTGATGGGCCGGGTCACCGAACGCGGTGGCCGGGTCAAGAACCTCTACGGCGCAGATGGCAAGAAGATTTCCTACTACCAGGTGAATGCGACCTTCTTCAGCGCCCTGGGCGAAGACGAACGCAAGCTGCGGCTGGCGCGTGCCATCCAGATGTTCATGCCTGGGATACCGCAGGTGTGGTACCTGGACTTGTTTGCCGGCGTCAATGACTATATCGCGGCCGACCACGGCGGTGCGGCAGGACACAAGGAAATCAACCGCACGAACCTGTCGCTCGAGGATGTCGAGGCCGGCCTGCAGAAGCCGATCGTGCACGATCAGCTGAAGCTCATGCGCCTGCGCAATACCTCGCCGGCCTTCGACGGCGAGCTCACCATCGGCAAAACGGACGACCACCTCCTGCACCTCATCTGGCGCAATGGATCCTATGCCGCCGAGCTGCAGGCCGATTTGCTTGAGCACCGCTTTGCCATCGCGCATACCGACGGGCATGGGGAAGAAAGCCTGTTCGAGTATCCTTGAAGGCCTACTCGCGCCAAACCAATCACGATACGGAGGACAACGATGAAAGTACTGGCGACGGATTTGGACAGGACCTTGCTGCCAAACGGCCAATGGCCTGCCGACGACGCGGCCATCGAATTGTTCAACTCGCTGACGCAGGAACACGGCGTCATCGTTGTCTACGTGACTGGGCGCAACTTGGACCTGACTGAGAAGGCGATTGCGCAATACGGTATTCGTCACCCGGATTTCTTGCTTGGTGATGTCGGGACAACGATCCGACGGTATGAGAACGGCGCCTGGACATTCGACGAGGGCTGGATTCGCCACGTGCGCGAAGCCAGCCCCAGGTGGGATGCCAATGCGGTCAGGGCGCTCCTCAGCGACCTCGATGGCGTTCGGGAGCAGGAGGCCGAGCACCTGAATCAATTCAAGCAGAGCTACTACGTTGCGCACGACCAGCGCGAGGCGATCCTCGGAGAGGTCGACCGGCGCGTGCGTGATCGTTTCGACGAGGTCATCATCTACAGCTACGACTCTCAGGACGGCAAGGGCTTGCTCGACTTCCTACCGAACTCCGCGACCAAACAAACGGCGCTGGAATACGTCGCCGAGGCGCTTGGGGTCCAGAAGAGTCGCGTCGTCTTCTGTGGCGATAGTGGCAACGACATCTTCCCGCTGACGGCTGGCTTTGCCGGCGTACTCGTGCGCAATGCCGACGAGCAGCTCGTGGAGAACGTCAAGCGCGCCCAGGCGGAGCGCCCGGATTTGCGGCTCTACTTCGCCCAGGGCGGGTTCCAGGGCCTGAGCGGCTACTACACGAGTGGCGTCCTCGAGGGCGCGCATCACTACGGCATCTTCGATTGATGTGGTGCAGCCGCGCGGTGTGGTAGCTCAGCCCGAAGAGCTCATCGGCCCTGCCCGCGGGGACCATGACGCTCAGTATCTCCTTTTCCAAAGTCTCGCCGATACCGCGAGGGCATCAAGCCGACCTTGAGCCCTTCCATGACGAACATCTGGCCAAGGATGAGGGCGAGGAGGCCACCGGCAAGGATCCAGGCAACGCGACAGCGTCGACCGTGCTTGGGGTCGGCATCGCCACGCTCGACCTGATCAACGAAGTCGCGACCTATCCGGAGGAGGACGCCGAAGTCCGTGCGAGCGCCCAGCGGCGGCTGCGCGGTGGGAACGCGACCAATAGCCTCGTCGTCCTCGCGCAGCTCGGTCATCGATGCCGGTGGGTCGGGACCCTCGGCGAAGACGCGGCGGGCGACCTGGTTCTCGCGGATCTTGCGCGTCACGGGGTCGCTGCCAGCGATGTCGTGCGCGTGCGCGGGGGCACGACGCCGACCTCCTACGTCGTGTCGAGTCGCGCCAATGGCAGTCGCACAATCGTCCATTTCCGAGACCTTCCCGAGCTCGGGGCCGATGCCTTCGAGCGCGTTTCGCTTGGCGGTGTCGACTGGGTCCACTTCGAGGGACGCAATCCGCGCGCGACGGCGTCCATGATTCGCCGTGCTCGAAGGGAGCGGTCGGGTCTCACCATCTCGCTGGAGCTCGAGAAGACGCGGCCGGACATCGATTCGCTGCTCGACGGCCCGGATGTCCTTCTCGCCAGTCGCGGGTTCGCCGAGGGCAGCGGGTTCAGCGAACCTGAGCCATTCCTAAAGGACCTGCTTGCCCGCACCACCGCCGAGCTGTGCGTCGTCGGCTGGGGGGCGCATGGCGCCGCCTATCTCGCCCGCGGCGGGATCGCCGCTCGGCTTCCGGCACATGTCCCACCACAGGTTGTCGATACCCTGGGTGCCGGGGACGTCTTCAACGCCGGGGTCATCGATGCCCTGCTGCGTGGCAGGCCCGCGCGCGAGGCCGTGGCCGCGGCCATCGAGCTTGCCGGTCGCAAGTGCGGGCAATGGGGCTTGACGCTGGCAAAAGAAGACGTCTGACCGCATATCGCGACGGCCGGCGAGCGGGGGCTTTGCGTCCACCTGCTCCCGATCATTCGCGTGACCGTGGTTGCCGCCATGGGTTGTGGCTTTGGCGCCATCGGTTGTAGTCCGTGACCCGCCGTGGTCAGTTTGCGGAGGAGCAGAGATGAGCCAGGGTGGTCGTTTGCCCCATTTGTCCGACGACGAAGACGCGATCGTCGGCATGCCGATTCGGGCTCGTCGCAGGTTGTTCGCGCTCCTGGTCCTCTTCACCGTGACCGGCGCCACCGCGTTGATGGTCGCCAGCCTGTCGGTCGGCGGCTTCGATGGCGTCGACACCGTCATGACGGCACTGTTCGCTGTGACCCTCCCGTGGACCGCTATCGGGTTTTGGAATGCCGCCATCGGGTTGATGGTGATGCGCACCAAGCCGGATACGGCCCGGGCGGTGTGCCCACCCTTGGTCGACAGCAGCGACCGTTCCCCGATTTGGGCCCGCACGGCGATCCTGAGCTGCATTCGCGACGAGGACATCGACGCAGTGGGGCGGAATTTGGACCTCATGATCGCCGACCTGGTCGCGCAGGGCGACGCCGATCGCTTCCACATCTTCGTCCTCAGTGACTCGCATCGCCCAGAGGCGATCGCTGCGGAGCAGAGTCGCATCCAGCATCTGGCGGCGCGCTGGCACGGCCAGATGGGTATCACCTACCGGCGGCGCGAGCACAACACCGGGTTCAAGGCCGGCAACATCCGCGACTTCTGCGACCGCTGGGGTCTCGCCTACGACTTCATGCTGGTGCTCGATGCCGACAGCCTGATGACCGCCAACACCATCCTGCGGATGGTGCGGACCATGCAGGCCGCACCGCAGCTCGGCATACTCCAGACGCTCGTGGCGGG
>Ga0207419_1002956_pt1 | contig 10582 bp, 9 predicted proteins | sample ElkSloMetagenome_4_FD_184723 | JGI IMG/M metagenome (GOLD analysis project Ga0207419, IMG submission 184723) | Hot spring microbial communities from Elkhorn Slough, Monterey Bay, USA - MD2A (version 2) | ecosystem: Environmental > Aquatic > Marine > Intertidal zone > Estuary: Microbial mat ... | reverse complement strand
CAAAAAGTAGGAAGAAAATATACTTTTTAAGAAAAGTATTGGAAAAAGGGATAATTGTGCTAAGATGTTCCTATGGAACAAGAGCAAAAAACAGAAACATTAGCATACCCCCTCACATTAGTTATCTTTGGGGTAACAGGGGATTTAGCGTACAAAAAGCTTATCCCTGCTTTGTGGGATCTTTTTGAAAATGGTGTGTACACAAAAGAACTTCTTCATATTATTGGACTTTCTCGCATGGAGCAGAGTGATGAGCAATTCCGCTTTTTTGTAAAAAAAAGCGTTTTGGAAAAATATCCTCAGTGTGAAGAGGGTGTATTGGTTTCTTTTCTTTCTTGTTTCGTGTATGAATCAGGATTTTTTGAAGAAGATGCTTCGTATGAAAAGATGAAACAGCGAATTCGCACTCGTGATGAAGAGATACAGGCATGCAGTTCAAAGTTGGTTTACTTAGCGGTTCCCCCTGAATTCTATAAAGAAATATTTCAGAAGATTCATCACAGCCAACTTCTTCTTACGTGTGCAAATGCTGAGTCACAATTAGGAAGAATCTTGGTAGAAAAACCTTTTGGAAAAGATGCTACCATGGCTCGTCAATTGGATGAACAATTAGGAGGATTATTTCATGAATCACAGATATTTCGAATTGATCATTATTTAGCAAAAGAAACTATCCAAAATATTCTTAATTTTCGATTTGCCAATCATATATTTGAACCTTTGTGGAATAAAGATCATATCGAATCAGTTGAAATTCGACTGGCGGAGGATTTTGGGATAGAAACTCGAGGAAGTTTCTATGATGGTGTAGGTGCGCTTCGCGATGTGGGTCAAAATCACATTCTTCAGATGTTGGCGGTTGTTGCTATGGAAAGTCCAAAGACATTTTCGGCTCAAGAGATACGGAAAAACCGTTATGAAATTCTAAGAGCTGTTTCTCCATGGTGTCATGAACGTTCTCATAAACATGATACAACGTGTTGTCTTGATACTATTCGCGGTCAGTATAAAGGATATCAAGAAGAGGAGGGAGTCCAGCCTCAATCAGAAACGGAAACCTATTTTCGCATTAAAGCGCAGGTAAAGACACCAACATGGAAGGGCGTTCCCTTTATTCTTGAAAGCGGTAAACATCTTGATAGGACAGAGACATCTATTCGTATTCATTTTAAGAAAGCCTCTTTGGCATCACTTTGTCCTCGCGATAACAAAGATGCGTGTGGAAATACGCTTATTTTTCATATCAAACCTGAAGAGGGGATTTCTCTTTCTTTTTGGACAAAACGACCAGGATTTTCCAAAGAACTTGAATGTCATACACTGCATTTCCGTTATGGAGAAATGGATGGCTTTGTGCGCATTCCTGATGCCTATGAACATGTACTTTTTGAAGCGATGAAAGGAGATCAAACACTTTTTGCAAGCACTGATGAAGTGCGAGCTCAATGGGATTTTATAACGGCTATTATGGAGCATTGGGATGATATGGAACTTAAAAAATACGAACGAGGAATCCATAGCGTGGAATAAATACTAGAAAAATATCCTTATGAAAAAAGAACTCTTCTATATTGGCCTCGGAAAGATGGGTATGAACATGGCTGAAAGACTTGTGCAAAGAAAGTGGCGGGTAGTTGGGTATGATCCTTCAGAGTCTACGAGAGAAGAAGCTCATCAACGAGGAATAGAGGTGGTAAAAACGATAGGTGATGGAGTGGAAAAACTTTCTCAAGATGCTCGAATTTTTTGGATCATGGTCCCTCATGCACAAGTTGATGAAGTTCTTGATGAGCTTTCGGATGTGCTTCGCCCAAAGGACGTTGTTATTGATGGGGGAAATTCTCCTTTTCAAGAATCTCTGCGAAGACACAAAGAATTGAAAGAGATGGGCATACATTATCTTGATGCTGGAGTGTCAGGTGGTCCTGGTGGTGCGCATCAGGGGGCCTGTGTCATGATAGGAGGGGAGAAGAAGATTTTTGAAGAACATGAAGAGCTTTTTCGAGATATTTCTGCTCCAGATGCCTATCAATTTTTGGGTTCAGCAGGAGCGGGACATTTCGTCAAAATGGTTCACAATGGCATTGAATATGGAATGATGCAAGCAATAGCAGAAGGATTTACTCTTTTGAAAGAGTCTTCATTTGATCTGGATCTCGTAGAAATTGCCAAACTGTATAATCAGCAAAGCGTTATTGAATCCCGACTTGTTGGGTGGCTTCAAGCTGGTTTGGAGCACTACGGAGAAAATCTTGATGAAATTTCGGGAGAAGTTGCTCACAGTGGAGAAGGTCAATGGACGGTAGATTTTGCAAGAAAGTTAGATATTCGAGTAGGTAATATCGAACAAGCATTGGAATTCCGCAAAGCATCACAAGGAAATCCAAGTTATACGGGAAAACTTCTCTCTACTATGCGAAACATGTTCGGAGGACACACCGTTGAGAAAGGAAAAGTGCAAAATACATAAGGATAAAAGAGAAGAATATGGAACAAAGAGAAGAAGAGATACTTAGAAATGTCACGCAACAGATTCGTCGATGGATTGTTGAAATGACGACCCAAGCTGGCTCGGGTCACGTAACATCGTCTTTGAGTGCGGTGGAGCTTATGAGTGTACTTATGTTTTCGGATTGTGAATTTTTTCGTTATGATATCAGAAATCCTGAATTTTTCAGAAATGATCGGCTCATCTTTTCCAAAGGACATGCCTCTCCTTTGTATTATGTCCTGTGGGCAAAAGCAGGAGGAATTGACGAAAAAGAGCTTATGACTTTTCGAACATTTGGAAGTCGCCTGGAAGGACATCCGACGAGAAAATTTCCTTTCACAGAAATTCCCACAGGATCTTTAGGACAAGGACTGGGTGTTGGTGTGGGAGAGGCACTTGCTCTTCGTTTACAAACAGAAAACCAAAAGCACTCTTTTGAAATACCGAGAGTATTCGTTCTTTTGGGGGATAGTGAACTTGCGGAAGGTTCGATATGGGAATCAGCTGCCTTGGCTTCGTATTATAAACTGAAGAATCTTGTTGCCATTGTGGATGTCAATCGTCTTGGACAACGAGGGGAAACTCTGGATGGATGGGATATTGGAAGTATTTCTCGAAAATTTCAAGCATTTGGATGGGAGACAAGAGAAATAGAGGATGGTCATAATCTTGAAGAAATTCAAAAAGCCTATGAACGGACTGTTTCATCTGATAAGCCAACAGCTTTAATCGCTAAGACGATAAAAGGAAAGGGAGTAGCATTTCTTGAAAATAAAAATGGATGGCATGGGAAGGCTTTGTCTGGAGAAGATGCAAAAAAAGCTTTAGAAGAATTGGGGGGAATACAAAATGAAACAATTTCTCTTACTCCTCCTTTGGGAGAGCAAAAAGATGTCTTGGAAAAAAAAGAGGAAGAAAAAGATGTGCAACACCTTCCTTCTTATGAGATCGGACAACGAGAAGCAACACGCAAAGTGTATGGAAAAGCATTGTTGGAATTGGCGAAAGAACATACAGACCTCGTTGTCCTTGACGGAGAGGTGAGTAATTCAACCTATAGCTACGAATTTGGGGAGGTATATCCAGATCGATTTTTCGAAATGTTTATTGCAGAACAAAATATGGTTTCCACAGCGGTGGGGATGACAAGGAGAGGGTTCATGCCATTTGTTTCTACCTTTGGAGCTTTTTTCTCGCGCGCATTTGATCAAATACGCATGGCGCAATACGCTGATGTGAATATTACCTTTGTTGGCTCTCATGTAGGAGTGTCTATAGGAGAAGATGGAGCGTCCCAAATGGGACTAGAAGATATGGCGATGTTTCGGGCTATACAAGAAAGCGTCATTCTCTATCCGAGCGATGCCGTATCTATGCATACCTGTGTACGATTGGCATCTGAGCACGAAGGACTTACCTATATTCGCACTACGCGAGCTGAGACCCCAGTACTCTATGATGACGGAGAGAATTTTTCCATTGGTGGATCAAAAACGCTTCACAGAAGTGATGAAGACATGGCAACCCTTATTGTTGCAGGTGTGACGGTTTCTGAAGCTTTAAAGGCGTATGAAATGCTTCGAGAAGAAGGAATAAGAGTTCGTGTTGTGGATGCATATTCAGTCAAACCCATCGATCATGAAATGATACAAAAAGTAATGGAAGAAACGAAACACATTGTCGTTGTAGAAGATCACTATGCCCAAGGAGGACTTGGCGCTGCGGTTCGGGAAGCAATTTGCGACAGAAATGCTCATGATAGAGAAAATGTTTCTTTTCATTTCCTCGCCGTTCGAAAACGCCCACAAAGTGGAACCCCTGAAGAACTTTTACACTATGAAAAAATTGATGCTGAAGCTATTGTGAGCACCATAAAAGAAATGTTATGAAATTATACGATATTACACGGACTTTGTCGCCGGATATGGCCATCTATCCAGGGAATCCTCCTGTTGAATTTGAGGTTCACGAAGGAGAAACGTCTACGCATACGCGGATTGTTTTGGGGACACACACAGGAACACACGTCGATGCTCCAAGGCATGTTTTTCGTCATGGAAAAGGTGTAGATGAACTTTCTTTGGAGAAACTTTGTGGACGATGTCGCATTTTTGATCTTCGTGGGGTGAAAGAAAAAATTACTATCGCTGATCTTGAACCGTATGCAATTGAGAAAGGAGAGCGAATTCTTGTAAGAACGACGAATAGTGAGAGAGACTTCGAGGATTTTTATGATGATTTTGTCTATCTCGATGGAGACTGCGCTGATTATTTGATAGAAAAAGGAATATGTCTTTTTGGGATTGACTATCTCTCTGTAAAGAAAAAAGGTGGAAATGATCATAGACCGCATACCTCACTCCTTGAAAAAGAAATTATTATTCTTGAGGGACTTGATCTTCGAACTATTTCTGAAGGATTCTATGATCTTTTTGCACTCCCTCTTAAGCTTGAGGGTATTGATGGGGCATCTGTCCGCGCTATACTCAAGGAAGTGGTATAAACTTCTGTTGCCAAAAGAAATGAAAAAGGCTACAGTAAAGCGTGAGTTTTTATAAAAAATGTATGAAAATAGCATGCTTGGTTTCTGGTGGAGTGGATAGCTCTGTGGCACTGAAAATGGCACTTGACGCTGGAAACGACATCACGGCCTTTTATCTTAAAATTTGGCTCGAAGACGAAACATCTTTTTTGGGGGAGTGTCCTTGGGAGGAGGATTTGGCATATGTTCGAAAGACGTGTGAACAGTTTAGTATTCCTCTTGAGGTCGTTCCTCTCCAAAAGGAATACTATGCAAGGGTGGTTTCGTATGCACTAGAAGAAGTCCGGAGAGGGAGAACGCCAAATCCTGATGTCTTGTGTAATTCCACGGTGAAATTTGGAGCATTTCTTGAATGGCTCGAAAAAAAAGGAAAGATATTTAATAAGGTTGTTACCGGGCATTATGCTGGAGTAGAAGAGCAGGAAGGGTCATATCAACTAAAAATGTCCAAAGACAATATAAAAGATCAAACCTATTTTTTGTCGCGTCTTTCCCAAAAACAGCTCTCCAAAGCGTGGTTTCCTTTGGGTGCCTATTCTAAAAAGGAAATCCGAGAGAGAGCTGTGGAATGGAAACTTCCTTCGGCGAATCGTCCTGATTCGCAGGGGCTTTGCTTTTTGGGAAAGATTAACTATGCGGATTTTATACAGCACCACTTGGGGAAAAAAGAGGGTAATATTATTGATGAGGATACAAATGCTATTTTAGGAAGACATAAAGGTCATTGGCTTTATACTATTGGCCAAAGAACGGGACTCAATCTTTCGGGTGGTCCTTGGTATGTCTCGGGGAAAAATGTTGAAAAAAATAGTATTTTTGTTTCCCATAGACTGAAAATGTCAGAGAGAGAAAGAAATATCTTTGATATTTCTGATATGCAGTTTCTTGAAAAGGAGGAAAAATTCAATGAGGGAGAACTCTATCAAGTAAAAGTCCGTCATGGTGCTCAGATATATTCTTGTACTGTTGAAAAGTTAGAAGAGAGGGGGACTTATCGAGTGCGTCTTCTTGATGTGTATGAACGAGGTATCGCCCCTGGACAGTTTGCTGTTTTCTATAAAGAGGATGTTTGCCTGGGTTCGGGCATTGTTTCGTGCTAATTTTTTTTTAAGAGAGAACTTTTGTGATATATTTTAGGGCAATGATAATTCTATCATTGCCCTGTAATGAAATCTTAACTCTATCTTTTATATCCTTCTTTGAAAAGAGTATTGAAGAAGAGCTTTATTCGTCAGTATCTTCTGAGAGAGATGTTCCTCCGAGTTGATTATCAAAATGATCCGCACAAAGTTTATTATATAGGGATCTCATGCACGAAGAGCAATGCTCGGGGAATATTTCTCCTTCAGTGATAGGGAGTACATTCCCACAATAAGGACAGGTGAGTTGCTTGAGCGGAGTCCAGCCTCGACTTCCCATGATACTTTACTCTTTACATTGGAATGTAATCGCATCTTTTCGTATTTTGAAGAAAAAAGCAAGGTCTTTCATTTTATGCTATGATAGAAAAAGATAATTCTTAGAAAAGAAGTAATCGTATGTATGATGTTGTTATTATCGGAGGTGGACCTGCTGGAGTTTCTGCTGGAGTCTATTCTTCACGAAAAAAGTTAAAGACACTGGTTATTACAGAAACGATAGGAGGGCAATCATCGGTATCAGCGAGCATAGAGAACTGGATCGGAGATATTTCGATACAGGGATTTGCTTTTGGACAAAAACTAGAAAAGCACCTTGAAGCGCAAGAAGGAATCGAAATTCAAAAAATGACTAAAGTGCTCTCGGTTGAAAAACAAGAAAATACTTTTCAGATAACAACTTCAAAAGAAGAAGTAATTCAAACAAAGACAGTTATCATTGCAACAGGGGGACGACATCGTCATCTTAATATACCCGGTGAAGAGAAATTTGTAGGGAAAGGCGTTGTCTTTTGCTCTACTTGTGACGCGCCTTTTTTCAAAGAAAAGACTGTTGCTGTAGTCGGTGCAGGAAATAGTGGATTGGAGGCGTGTCAGGATCTTTTTCCCTATGCAAAGAAAATATACCTTCTCTCCAACACAGATCGATTGGGAGGTGACGTTATAACCCAAGAAGAGGTAAAAAAACATCCGAAAGTAGAGGTTATTTATAATGCCGTGACACAAGAGATTTTGGGAGAAAATGTTGTGTCAGGACTTCGCTACCAAGACGAACAGAAACAAGAACAGAAAGAACTTTCTCTCGAAGGAGTTTTTGTGGAAATCGGTATGGTGCCCAATACGGACTTTATAAAAGACATAGTACCGTGTAATGAATATGGAGAGATTATCGTAGATCATCGAACGGGAGAAACACAGACTTCGGGAATATTTGCTGCGGGAGATGCGACGGATACGAAGTATAGACAAAATAATATTAGTGCTGGACAAGGTGTTATTGCATCACTGAGTGCGTATGATTGGATAAAGAAAAATTTCTCTTAGTCACTTGTTTCTTGTATTGTAAAACAAAAAGTATGAAAGAAAATGATCATAAAGATCGACTTCCAGAATATCGAAAAATCTATATCGGAAGCGATCACACGGGATATGCTTACGCAGATGATCTCATGAAACTTCTTCGTGAGAAAGGGTATGATGTCGTGGATTGTATTGGAAAAGATCGACCAACTGAAGATGACTATCCAGATCGAGCATTTTCCTTTTATCGAAAAATGCAAGAAGAACAAAAAGAAGGAGAAGCTATTTTACTTTGTGGCAGTGGGGAAGGAATGTGCATTGTCGCTAATAAATTCCCTGGCATCCGAGCTGTGGAAGTAGGAACTATAGAAGAAGCCCAAAGAGCCCGAGAACATAATGGTTCTAATGTTCTTTGTTTGGGTTCAAGAGAGCTTTCGAGGGAGAAAATAGAGAATATTGTTTTGGTTTGGCTTGATTCTGGATTTTCTCAGGAAGTTCGTCACAAAAGAAGGCGAGACAAAATAGGTCTTATGGAGCGTGCAGGAAGTATTTATGATGAGAAAAAGAGTTTTTATAGAAAGGAATATATTATTCCTGCTATTCTTACGCAAGATCGATTCGAAGCCGAACATCGACTTGAACGAATGGTTGGAAAAGTACATTGGGTTCAGATAGACATTGCCGATGAGACGTTTACTAAAACTAAAACGTTTGCTCCTGATGATGTGCAAGTGCACGCTTGGCCATTTTTGTTTGAAGCACATCTTATGGTAGACAATCCTATAAAGTATATTGAAGCGTGTCGGAGGTCAGGATATAATAGAGTGGTTTTTCATCATGAGATGAAAGAAGAGTCTTTGGCAGTTATAGAAAAAATTCATGAAGCGGGGATGGAAGCGGGAATAGCTATTGGTCCAAAGACACCCCTTGTTGTTTTGGATGAATATATGCAGAAAGTCGATTCTCTTCTTTTGGTGGCTGTTCCTCCAGGGAAATCCGGGCAGACTATGGACAAAGACACTCTAGAACGGATGAGGATTCTCCGAAAGAAAGCACCAAGAAGTCTTCCAATTTTTGTAGATGGAGGAGTAAATGAAGATAATATTCAAGAAGTTATCCATGCGGGGGCAACGGGTGTATGTATGGGAAGCGCTCTTTTTCAAGAAAGTGACGATACTCTTTTGAATCGTCTCCAAGAACTTCTGAAAAAATGACGTGCTTTGTATGGTCTCTCTTAAGATTTTTAGTTTTTCTCTCTTGCTCCGCGAGGACGATTCCTATTGGACGAATGAGGTCCATCCGAATGAAAAATAATTACTTTACCCAAAAACTCACCTCAAAACCTTACTTAAAGGATAACTTTTTAAATCTACCACTTACAGAGAATTGACGAAAAGAAAAAAGAGGAGTATTCTAGAGGAAGAGAAAAGCGACTAGGGCGTTGTCTGGGCGGTTTTTGCACGAGATACTTCCTCTTTATCTCCTGCAAACGAAACCAGTTAAAGGGTGTTCCTTCGGGGGTTCCCGGCGATTGGGCCGCACGGGCAATGCCATGGTCGTTTTTTTTGTTTTCTCGAAAAGAATAAAGAGAAATATGATATACTAAAGAGGATTCAAAAGGAAAATAATGGAATGCTTAATAATGTATCTATGAAATACAAACAAGATCTCGAAGGAAAGAAAGTAACGGTATTTGGCTTGGGACTTCATGGAGGGGGAGTGAGTGTTGTGCGTTTTCTGGCTCGCTGTGGAGCACAGGTAACCGTAACAGACCTGAAATCACAAGAACAACTCGCTCCATCTTTGGAGAAATTGCGAGAGTTTAAAAATATCAATTACGTACTTGGACAACATCGAAGAGAAGATTTTACTCAAGCTGATATGATTGTAAAATCACCGGCTATTCCTTGGAATAATACGTATATAAAAACCGCCCAAGAACATAATGTGCAGATAGAGATGGATTCCAGTCTTTTTTTTCGCTATGCCCCATGTCCTATTATTGGCGTTACAGGAACAAAAGGAAAAACAACTATATCTCTTTTGACTGCACGTATTCTTAAAATGGTAGGGGAAGATATTTTTGAAATAGGAATTGGTCAAATTCCTGTTTTTGATACTTTGGAAAAAATAAAGAAAGATTCTATTGCTGTTTTTGAGCTTTCGAGCTGGCGCTTGAGTGGATTGGAAAAAACAGGTTTAAAAAAGAGCCCGCATATTGCTGTTTTTAAAAATTTTCTTCCTGATCATCTCAATTACTATGCGACAATGGATGCGTATTTAGAGGATAAGAAAAAAATTTTTGAGTACCAAACAAAAGATGATTGGGTGGTATTGAATCATGATGATGCTATTGTTCGGAATTTTGAACGAGAGGTGCATGCCCAAATCGTTTGGTTTGGATTTTCTCGTCCAAAAACAGGGGTGTGTATTTATGTGGAGCATGGGATGATTTTTATTGATGATGGAATAGACCGAAAAGAAATTGTTACGACCAGAGCACTCGGACTAAAGGGAAAACACAATATTGTCAATGCCATGGCAGCTATTGGCGCGTGCTGGGCTCATGGAGTTTCTTTGGAAAAACTCAAAAAACACACGCCTCGTTTGGAAGGCGTTCCTCATCGATTAGAATTTGTGGGGGAAGTGCACGGAGTGAAATATTATAACGACACTACAGCAACTATACCGGAAGCCGTTATTTCCGCCCTTCATTCCTTTACCCAATCCGTGATTCTTGTAGCGGGAGGATCAGAAAAAGGTTTGCAGTATGAGAGTTTTGCAAAGTCTGTTTCTCATCGAGCGAAAAATGTTGTTTTTCTGAAAGGGAGCGCAACAAGTCATATGAAGGAGGCTCTCGAGAAGGTTCTTGGAGAAAAAGCCCAGGATTTTTCTGAGGTGAGTTCTATGGAAAGTGCTGTCCATAAGGCATCAGAACTTGCTCAGTCTGGGGATGTCATTGTGCTCTCTCCAGGAGCTTCAAGTTTTGGTATGTTTGAAAATGAATTTGATCGAGGAGATCAGTTTCGAAATGCAGTAAGAAAGATGAAACGTCGCTAAAAACTTTTTGTTTCTTTATTACTCCGCGAGGACGATTCCCATCGGACGACG
>Ga0207419_1002954_pt1 | contig 10595 bp, 7 predicted proteins | sample ElkSloMetagenome_4_FD_184723 | JGI IMG/M metagenome (GOLD analysis project Ga0207419, IMG submission 184723) | Hot spring microbial communities from Elkhorn Slough, Monterey Bay, USA - MD2A (version 2) | ecosystem: Environmental > Aquatic > Marine > Intertidal zone > Estuary: Microbial mat ... | reverse complement strand
AGGGTAGGGAGCCGCTCAGGTTTCCAGCAATATGTTTAAAAAAAGGTGAAAGCCTTTGCTTGAGGGCACCCTCTGGAAGCGGGAAAACAATGCTTTTAGAGATGATCGTAGGTATTAGAGAGGTGCCTCAAGGTAGCATTAGCATTAACGGAACGGATATTTCCGAACTGCCTATGCAGCAGGTAAGAGAGATGGTTGCGCTGCATACACCTGCTGCTCCCTTATTGGGCAAAACAGTTTCAGGGGTACTCGGCAACCCCGGGAAAAGTGGAAGGAAACAGGCTTTAGAATTACTTAGACAATTGGGATTTCCGCTACATAAACTGCCTGAAAATCTTAAACTCCAAATTGGAGAACAGGGGAGTAGCCTATCAACAGGTGAAAAGCGGATATTACAACTGGTAAGGAGCCTGATTCAACAACGCCCTATTATGCTGTTCGATGACCCTTTTACCGGGCTTTCAGCTGAAGCTGCTCAGCAATTAAAATACCTACTTGCCGAACTCGGTAAAGAGCGTATTGTAGTGTTGGCAGAACGTGGTGCGGAAAAAAACTGGCCTCAATTAAAAACATATCAAAGGGAACATGTGCTAGCTTATGCATAAGCCGCTATATCAATTTGATTTAATGAAATCTCAAAAACTACTACTGAAATAAATATAAAAAAAACTTTTTTCACTTATGAAAAATACCTCTGTTCAACTCATTATTCTTTTGCTGCTATTGTACATGCCTGATCTTTTTGCGCAGAGCCTTGGGCGTATAAAAAGTCGAAATATTAAGCAAGTAACCGTTGTTGAAACCAAGCTCGATAAAAAGGGCAAGGAAACCAGCAAAACCGTAGTAAAAAAATACAACAGGAAGGGGCTCCTGATAGAAGAAGCTACCTTACGCTCCGATGGAAGCACACGAAAAAGAGTTACCTACGATTATACCAAAAGTGGCGAACTCCGTGTAAGAAAACATTTTAATAGTAAAAACCAGATAGTGAGAGAAAAGCGCATTGAGTACCACCTTTTATTCGATGAACCCATTAAAATGGAATATCTAAAAAAAGGAGAAGTTTATAAAACTCGAACGTTCGAGTACGACTTTGACGGCAACCGTATGCGTGAAATAGCCTATAACAAGCGTGGAGAGCAGATTCGTGAGCGCAAGTACTCCTACGACGCAAAAGGCATGCTCATCAGTAGAAAAGAAATCAATAAAAATGGTGCTGTGGAAGAAACAGATTACCGCTATGTGTACTGATTGCTTTAATGCTGAAAATTTCGAATTTTACTTATTCTAAGAATCAATTATGAAAGCTCTAAATATTTTTTTATTACTGGCATTGCTAGGTGGTGCCTTTTCTGCCATTGCACAAGATAGAGATCCTGTAACAGAGCAAGTACTTTGGAAGCGCGTAAGCCTCAGCAAAAAGCTCAGCCCGCGTATTACAGCTAGTGTTGCCCCTCATTTAATTGCAGGAGATAACATTACCCGCATTAGCAGTTTGTTAACCGACTTTGGCCTAGGTTATAAAATAAATCGAAATATCAGCTTAAAAGGCACTTACCGCATGGTGCTGCGTTTTACGGAAGGTGAACCCATGGGTTCGCGCCATCAGTTGCTCATGAATCTTTCCACCACCCATCGGATTACTTCAGGGCTTAAAGTTTATTACCGTTTTCGTTATCAGTCCCAGTCGCCAGAAATGCTCGATTTTGTAAATGAAGAGGGGAGAAATGCCCGTAACTTTATACGGAATCGGATAAAGGTGCGGTATTCCATCAATTATTATTTTAGACCTTGGGTTAATTACGAACTTTTTCACCGCATGGGTCACCAAAGCAGGGGTAACCACCTTCGAAACGATCGCTTGCTACTCGGCCTTGACTATCGCATCAATAATGACAACAAATTAAACTTTTTTGCTGGGGTACAGAACCGTCGCGATCGAAACGACCGCCCAGCAAGGTTGATTTTCGGCACCACTTACTCACATAGTTTTTAGCCTTTTTGTTGGTGGGTAGTCAGTTTTCTGCCCGCTATAATGCCTGTGGTAAGTGTTATTAAACCAAATAGATAGACCCACCAGTAAGACATAAACGGTGTGTCGTTTTCTGGCAGACCAATGAACACAAGATTGGCCCAGTAGGCAGGATGCCGAAATTGGGCGTTTTGAGGCTCTTCTAAAAAATCTAGACGGGCTTGCTGTAAAGCCTGAGCGATGCTTTGTCCGCTATTAAGGTGTCCATAAAAGCGTTGGGCAATATCGGCACTAACTTGGTCTTCTGCTTTCCATAAGGAGGTAACTAAGTTAGGACATCCGGCATAGGCAAAGGCCCTAGCCAAGCTCATGGGCCCTTCGCTTTCTGCAATTTTACCTCGAGCGGTTTCACAAGCGCTTAAGTAAGCCAAACTAACTTTTTGCAAATCCATGGTATAGATTTCATGTGCATATAACTTAAAGCTGCTATCTGCTCTTGCCTCGGGGTAGAAAGCAATGAAGGATTGAAGTGGATCATCAGTATTGCTAAGGGCATGCGTAGCCATGTGTATGACCGAGTACTTGCCAGCTGATGCACGAAAGCGCTCTTTTGTGGCTTCTCTACCGATAATCTGCTGGCCTTTAAGCACATCTGCTTCACTTTTTGAAGCAGGCAATACCGCAAAATCAGGATGTATGTCTTCAGAAATTTTGCCTGCAAAAGGTGCTATAAAAAAGCTTTCTTGCAGCTTAGGAGTAGGCTGTTGTTGGAGAAAAGAGGCAGAATATTGATAAGTTACGCTGTGGGTTTCCAGCACAAAGTTACCTTCGGGGTCTTCAAGTGCCTCAAAGGGTAAGGCACTGAGCGATTGGTGGGGAAGAATTATTAATGAACTGGCCTGGGAAAGCTGTTTGCTAAAGGGAGCCAATAAATAATTGTATAGCTGCATGCCGTTTTGGCTTGAATAAGAGTTGCCAGCAGAGGTATTGCTTATGTTTTGTAGAAAATCTCTGAGCAGGCCTTTAAAATCAGTGTTTTTTTCAATCCGTTGAAAGTTTATTTCATTAGCATCAATAGCAAAAGCCAGTAATGTGTTTTCGTTTGCATGAAAAAAAGAGAGCAGCAATCGATTGTTTTCAAGCACATTTTCTCTAATCAAGCGGAGGTCTATGCTATCTTGGCTAAATTTACCCCTACGGTACTCGGAGTATTTTAACAGTTCTGCTTGTATTCTAGAAAGTTGCACCTCAGTATTTTGCAACTGTTTCTCAAAGTTCTCTAGGCTTTCATTATTTTGTGCCAATGCAATGCGGTTGTATAGGCTAGAAAGTTGCAACCGTAACTGTTTTTCACTTGCCAGCAATGCTGAGTCTATGTTGGTATTGTTGCGTATCTCATTTTCCTGCAAGCGTTCTGAGAGCACTCTTGCTTTGCTTTTCTCACTCCACTGAAAGGCCTTTTCTAGGTAGTTGGATCCACCGAGTTGCTCATAGGCAGCTATCAAAAAAATTACCATGCGCTGGTAGGCAGGAAATACTTGTTCTGCAAGAAAAAGCCGGGCGTCGTCATTATCAGATAGTTTGCTAAAGAATGTAGCGAGCTCAAAAGCAACTTCGTAAGTGTTTATTGCGGCAAGTAGTTGCTTTGGGTCTTTTTGTTGGCGATAAAAACCAAAAAAACATTCTGCCTTTGCCTCCAATAACTCAAAGGTATTAAAGCTATAAAAGCCGTTACTCATTACTTTGGGATTGGCATACACCGAGGAATCTCTAAAATTAGTACCTATATGCCATAGGGCTTTTTGGTAACTTTTTAGGGCTTGTGCATAGTCGGTCTCTTTCTGATAAATGTCGCCCAAGAGCTTATAGTTGAGGCTAAGATAACGTTGGTTGGTAGGCAATTGGCTTACTTCACTACTTAGATAAGCGGTAATGATTTCTCTTGCTTCAGAAAAATTCTCCTTTAAAAAATAAATAGCGGCTAATTTGTTCTTGTACACAGGTGATTGTTGATAGGCTGTATTATTGATTTTTTGCAGATAATAGAAAGCACTATCTGCCGCTTCTTGTTCAAGATAGGTTGTACTGAGGTTGATCAGTAGAGCATTTTCTTTTTCGGCTTCTACTAAGGGCAACAAAGACCGATAAATTGACACCGCTTGCTCGTATTCTTCTAGATGACGAAGCGAAGAAGCTATATTACTCTGAAAGGCAATGATGGCATCGCGGCCAGCATCAGTGCCTCCTACTGTGGCCAGTGCTTTTTTAAAATAGTTGATGCTTTGGCGATAGTTGGCACTCTCAAAATACAGGACACCCAGACTATTGTACAAATGCGCTGATTCCCTCATGGATACCTGTTCTGGTAAGCTTTCTTCTGCTTGGGAAAGGTAATAAAGGCTAGAGTCGAGCTGATTGAGGCTGTAGTGACTATTGCCCATGTAAAGATATGGCTCAAACAGTAGTTCATCAGACAGATTGAATTGATTGCAAGTGCCCACTGCTTTTTGATAGTAGGTCAGGGCTTCATTTAGTCTTCCGTATGTTTGTCGTAGCACGGCTACATTTTTCCAACTTTTGTATAGCTTAAGTGCATTGTTCTCATTTGGGCTTACTAATTGGGTATATTTCAGGTAGAGCGCTATGGCCAAGCTGTCAGAATCAGCTGTTGGTTCTGCTTGTTGGAAGTAGCGTTCTGCTTGTTGAAAGATAGCGCTAGGTGCTTGCTCTTGAGCAAACAACAAGACTGGGGGAAAAGTAAAAATCAGGAAAAAAAGTAACCGCGTCATCATCAGCAAAAATACTGTAATGAGCGGTTTTCTACAATTTTACTAGGTACGGCCTCTTATTGTATCCGACCAACAATAATAATGTATGGCGGTCGAGTAGGGCGCTCTGCAACTCGCGCATTGGAGAGCACACCTTGCTTTTTATCATTGAGTTCGTCTAGCAAAGTCTGTGGTATTTCTTCTTGTGTGTCAAAATAATAAAGCCGTACATTTATTTGGTTCAGTGCTAGCTGACTGGCATCGTTAAGGCGGTAGCGAATGGTTTTTTCTATAAAACTTCCTGAAACGGGCACTACACCAAAAGCCCCTTGTGCTACGGTCTGTTTCAAATTAATTGTTCCGGTGCCTTTTGTTAGTATAAGTTGTGTATTCCCTGCAATAGCATCTTCTTCAAAGTTGCAATCGTATTCATCATCATCATCGTCGTCGTCATCATCGTCGTCAGTATCTTCTCTAATAAGGTCTCCATTGGAGTTAAAATAAAGACTTAAATCGCTTTCGAAGTCTACTTCATAATTCACCAAAGTACCATCGGCTGTACGGTTAATTTCAGCATCTTCAATAGTTTCTCCAGGATAATTATTGGCAATAAAATCTAGAATTTGCTGAGGAAGTTGGTTGACCTCGATATCTTCTCCTTCGAGTTCTTGGCAGGGCAGGGCAAGTGCATTGGCAGCATTGTAAACAGGTACTGCCAAGGTATCGTTAGATTGCAATACATGTATGCTATCAAGGTAGTTAATGCCCGAAATGGTAATAGAAAACTGGCAAGTATCGCTGGTATTAACAGGAACAAAGCTGACCAAGTATTTCAATCCGGTTTCGCTTTGTGAGATGTTGATGGCTCCTGTTTGAGGATCAAGCTCCAGATCTTCAGGAAAACTACTGAAAGTACCTTCTAAAGCAGCTACCGGATTGATGATGTAATCAGCGGTTCCTTCTTGTAGGTAAAAGATTTCTTCCTCATAGCTAAATCTAGAGCAGTCGAAAGGAGTTGGCTGATTCGGTATTTCTATTTCTTCTTCAATGCCCTCTTCGCAAGAAAACAAAAGCAGCAATGTAAGAAAGATGACCAGGGAAAAATATCTTGACTTTAATATGGATGAATTCATTATATCTTTACTATTTCTTTATAGGTCGAAACTAGGCAAGCTTTTGTAACCACATCTGCTAAAAAAAACATTATTTCCCCATGGGGTTAGCCAAAAAATACTGCTCCAACAATATTTTTTGTGCATAAGCCAGTTGAGCGACCTATTTTTTCTTGTAAAGATATATTTTTCTATTGATCTGTGGAGGTTGTTTTTTATGCTATATTTAGAATAAGTTAAGCATTTGTGTGGCACTCCACAACCTACGATTGTGTACAAGAAAACAAATGCCTTGCGTATGCTCAATTGTCGGTAATTTTAACCTCATGTTTCTGAATAAGATTTTACTATGGACTTGAACACGAAATATCTAAATGAAATTGCAAATCAAATCATATTGGTAGCATCGCTTCTCGGAGGATTCTCCATAGCAATTGTCGCCAATCTACTGACGGACAAAACAGAAAATAAAATAACCAACCGTATATTTAAAACTACTACTATGGCTGCTGGCTGCTTTCTAGTATCGGTTTTTGCAATGACAAAAATTGTTATGATAACAACCACCGGCTATCCAAATAAGATTTCACCAGTAACATTGGAATTATCAAACCAAATAGGTTCAATAACATTTCTGTTGGGAATAATCTTTTTATGTATCGTTATCGGATTATCTGGTTGGACAAAATCGAAAAAAACAGGACTTTTCACAACCATCACTGGGATAGTAACTTTTTTGCTAATTTTACTCACTTTGATCGACATACAAATAAATTACTGAAATAAATCTTTTCGGAGAGAAGGATGGTAAAACAATTACCATTAATAACTCGAATACTGCCTGCTTGACTTTAGTACAAGTAATAAAGCAGTCATTACCTGCATGAACAAATCGGAAAGGCACACTTGATATGAAAACTATTGGTCTAAAAAAGGCAACAATAAATGACAAAGCATTGGTGGTTGACTTTGACTACCGTCTTGATAAAGTTGAACATGTAGAACTAAAGAGAGAGGAAAAGATAAAAAAGGCGATATTGAACGAGGAATGTTTTATGATTTTAGCTGATAAAAGAGCAGTTGGCTTCGTCATATTCGACTATCGTTTTTTTGACCTAGGTTGGATAGAACTTATTGTTATAGAAGAAAAATATAGAGGGAAAGGGATAGGCGTGCAAGCAATTGACCTTATTTGTACACAATGCAAGACGGATAAGGTATTTACTTCAACCAATAGTTCTAATATGCAAATGCAGAAAGCATTGAGTAAGGCTGGGTTTTCTTTTGCCGGAAAAATAAACGGATTAGATGATGGAGACCCTGAACTGTTTTATTACAGAAAAATCAATACCGAGAAAGCGGATAATTAATGCAGAAACTATACATGTCATCTACAACAAAGTTTATGACTTTATCCACTCAACAGTTGTCTATAGGTTAAGCCAGTAAGAAATTTTCAATACCAAAGCTCGATTTTTAACATCAAAATTAGGAGGCAAATAATTATCTGTATAAACCAAAAACACATCGGAAACCGGCTTAAACCGCCATTGCAATCGGCTATTAATGTTGAGGTTGTCTATCTGCTCATTGTATTGGATAAAAGTGGTAAAGAACAAATTATCGGTAAAGGTCAAATCTATTCTTGGGCCTATCAACCAAAACTGCGCGTCATTAAATTCATTGGGGAAATCGATGTTACTGTAATTAAATGCCATGGCAATGCCGCCATATGGTTGGTAACGGTAATTAATGCTCCCTTCCAGTTGGTAACCTGTGCCATTAAAAAAACCTCCGTATTGTATGCCAAGCTCGTAATTGAAAAGTTTTCTTGGGTCTGAATTGTAATAAGCCGAGATAAATTCCCAAGTAAACTCTTCGCCTGCTAGTAGCTCTTTACCACCTGTATTAGAAGGGTCGAAACTGTCTAGCAACCTTACATAACTTTGCCCTACTTCCACCCCAAATTCACTGTTGTTTTGCAGTTCAAAATTGTAGCCCAAAGTCATGTCCCTATCAGTAAGGTTACCTTCCAAATCGGTTAGGTAAAAAACAAATAATTCAGGGCCGTGCGATACCAACCAATTGTTTTGAGTATAAATTGGAGTAGAAATTTCCCCAAAATTTTTGATAAAGCCTGTGCGGGGCACAAAACCTACCTCGGCATTAAATTCACTCCCGACAAATTCATTTACAAAAAAGACATTAAAATTTCTAGAGTTATAATTGATGTTGTTCATCCAAGCATAGCTTTCTTTATTGTTACTATTGGAGGTAAAAGTATGGTGGTATTTGGTAGATATTTCCCACCTATTGCTATTGCTCACATAGTTAAAATCGAAGCCTGCCACTCTGTTGTACCTACTGCCCAAAACATCGGGGTTTTCGCTATCATAATTAATGGCTTGTTTGTTTACAAAGATGCCCCCAAAGTTGGACCGTTCTAGGAACCTGCGTTGAAAGGTAGCCACTGTGTAGTTTCGGCCAGGTAGGTTAATGTCATCGTTTTTGGCAGTTTGCATATTTAAAAAACCTACCCGCCAGTTTTGGTCTAGTTTGCCGCTCAATCGAGCTCCATATAAAATGGGCACTGCTATGTTATTGCCATCTGGGCCACGGGTAATGCCAATCCTCCTCGAAAAAAATGGGCGGATGGGGGGTACCCCAAAATTGGAGAAAAGGTCGCTGTTTTCTAAGAAGAATTGCCGCCGCTCAGGAAAGAATATCTCAAAACGGTCTAGGTTGGCCACTTGTTGGTCCACTTCTACCTGAGAGAAATCCGGATTAAAGGTTAAATCTAGATTTAATGAGGAAGTAAGTGCTACCTTGGCATCAAAACCCACATCAAAGTTATGCTTGGTGTCAGTATTGGCTTCAAAATCTTTTGCTGCACTCCCTGCCAAATAGGGAATTAAAGAAATGTTGGTGCCTGCCTTAGGAGGGGCTTGTTGCCAAATCAATTTTCCTGCAAAACCTAAGTGGTTAGGCTGGAACTGACGCGGTACTTTTGTCCATGTCGTAATTTCATTGGCTTTTCGGTTGTTCCTTAAAAAGGTCAATCGCCATTCTGTAATGCGCTCGCTGTAACGGAAAGATTTAAAAGGGATCTTCATTTCTGCCGTCCATTTACCATTCTCTCTTTTTACTGCTGAGTACCACTTGTTGTCCCAATCGTCGTTGATTTCTGCACTCTGCACAATGATACCTTCCCGCTGTATATTAAGCGCAGAAACCTGAAAAGTGAAGCCATTGGTCTGGTCATTCATAGGGTCTAGATAAACGCTGATATTGTCGTTGCGACTCCAAGAAAAATCTCTGCGGAGTGATGAGATAATATAATCCCCTGGAATGGTATCGTACATAATAGCGCCCACGTACAAGTTTTCTCCATCAAAAGTGAGCATTACTTCTGTTTTTGAGATAGCCGGAATGGTATCTATGGGGGAATATTGCCAAAAGTCTTTGGCCTTGTCAGCTACCTTCCAAACTTCTTCGTCTAACGCTCCATCTAAAGTTATGGGTGAAATGCTTTTGCTAATGAGTAGTTGGGTTTTCTCAGGCTTATTCTGACCATGGGTTAGAAAAGTATGTATCGATAAACAGATGAAAATTAGGGGAAATCTTTTTTTGGAAAAACCACTTGAGAAGAACCTTCTGAATCGCATCAATCTACAACGTTTTAAAGAGTAGCTGCAAAGAAAGCAAATCGGATGATATTTGCTCTAGGAGGTCATAAAAAATCTAGAGATTGCAGCTTTAATTAAGCCCAAGAAATCTAGATTTACATAAAAAACCATCGAAAATGGTTATGATAGAAATATAGGAAAATATATTTTCGAAGGTTTCCACTCAGATAGAGCAATGCAAGTAAAAGCGAAAACTCCCTGCTATCTCTGTGCCAGACCATGATATCGAAAGAGGAGATGCTTTACCTTTTGCAAAAAGGTAAACACTTTTTGACTAAAAGGTAAAGGCCTAATTTGAACGAAAGGTAAAACGCTTTAACATGTTAAAAGAACAGCTTAAAGGTATTTCCCGATAGGTTCCTTTAAAAAATCTAGACCAACGTATATGGTGAGCTGTTTCCTTGACCATTTCTTTAAAAGTGATACAGAGCAGGAGGGAAGTGCCGCTGGGGAAAGGCCTTGCACTTGGGACAGTACTATTTGGAGAAGGTCTAAAGTAGATAAGACCGATTGTGCTTTTCCCTTCTCTGCCAATAAATCACATACAAATAGGCGTAGACCAAATTTTATCAAAGTTTTTAAATATTATTAGCTCCAAAAATCGAAGGGACATTGGAAATTTCGCAATCGTAAATTTAAAATATTGACCGTTAAATAGGGATTAAACATTAGGATAAAGTGTAGAATTACTTAAACGCATTTCAGCGACATGTACTTTTATTTTTTGCTCTTAAAAGCATATCTCCACACCCTTTGCAGAATATCAAATAATTTCTATATTTACATAGTGTAACTTGTACACTAACTTACTGTGTTTCTTTAAAAAAAAAGAAATCCCTTTGAGTAAATATGAAATTGAGCAGTTATATATCGGTTGATTGTGTCGTCTTAGGATACGATTCTGAGCAGTTAAATGTATTGTTGGTAGAGCGTAAATTAGATGATAAAGTTAACGATTCGCCTTTTGAACCTGATTGGACGCTTACTGGAAATCATGTGTATCTAGATGAGGACATAGAAGAAGCGGCGAACAGAGTATTGTATGATTTAACTGGCT
>Ga0207419_1002951_pt1 | contig 10598 bp, 14 predicted proteins | sample ElkSloMetagenome_4_FD_184723 | JGI IMG/M metagenome (GOLD analysis project Ga0207419, IMG submission 184723) | Hot spring microbial communities from Elkhorn Slough, Monterey Bay, USA - MD2A (version 2) | ecosystem: Environmental > Aquatic > Marine > Intertidal zone > Estuary: Microbial mat ... | reverse complement strand
ATTGTAAAGGTGATAAGAAATCTGATGAGGGAACAACAGACGAAAAAACGTGCTCTTTTTCCTCTTACAACAATGACAAAACGTATTCCCAATCCACTAACCAGCCACGTGGAGACGGTAGTTCGGCTGGATAGGAAACACATGTAAAACAGTAAAATGTTCTTTAATTTCCAATTTTACATTGCTATTATTCGTTTCTCCGATTATAATAAACATAAACATAAATTTTAATTAATGCATGGATAAAAGAGATAGAATACATAATGCTGCATTAGCAGCATGGAAAAGAAATAAAAAAAGAGGTACTGTACAAATAGCTACAGGAGTAGGTAAAACTTTTATATTTCTACATGCTTTACATAGTATGATACCCGATGATAGAATCCATCTATTTCTTGCTGAAGTTACAGATAGAAAAAAGGATTTAAAAGAGAATATAAAAAAATATGATGCAAAATATAAAGTTAATACTTTAGATAAATATAATTTACAATTTCATTGTTACCAAACAGTAAGAGATTGGGAAGATGTAAAAAATATAGGTTTAGTTGGTGCAGATGAAATACATGACTCTTTAACACCTTCTAATTCAAATTTTTATAAAAATAATCATTATGACGCTATTATAGGTTTATCAGCGTTAGTAGATGTAAATACTGAATATTTAATAACTGATGATTTTTATTCATATAGAATAACTAAAGGTGATTATTTAAACAAATATGCTCCTGTAGTATATAATTATAGTATTAATGATGCAAGAGCGGATGATTTAAATAGGGATTTAAATATTCATATTATAAAACATCAATTAGATGATAAATTATTAACTGTTAGAAGTGGAAGTAAACAGAAACCTTTTTTCCAAACAGAGCTAAAAGCTTATAATTATTGGGATAAAAGATTTAAAGAAGCTAAAAAAGAAAAAGATTATATTAAAAGACATTTATTGCAAAGAGTAGCTATCTCAAGGCGAGCTAAAATTCTATATAATTTAAGATCAAAAGTAATTAGTACTAGAAAACTATTAACACAAATAAGTAGAACTATTATATTTGGTAACAGCATAGATGCTTTATTAAATGTAATACCTCATGTTGTATCTTCTAGAAATCCTGATTATCATAATGATTGGATTAGATCTATGTTTGAAAATGAAGGATTGCATTCTTTAGGTTCTTTTAAGAAATTAAAACAAGGTGCTAATATCAATAATTTAAATAACATGATATTAATGTCTTATTATTCTAAAGAAAAGGATGTTATTCAAAGATTTGGAAGACTTAGAAAAAACAAAGATAAAATAGGTAATATATTTATTTTTGTAACTGAAAATACACAAGAAGAAGTTTGGTATAAAGAAATGTTTAAAAATATAGAAGAAACTTATAAAAAAATAAATCATGAAAGTATTGATGATTGTATAAAATATATAAGAAATGAAAAATGTAAATGTGGAGGAAACTGCAAATGTACAAGATCAAATAGTAAAGGAGGTTAGAGAAGACCTTTTAAAGCGTTCTAAGGTAGGTATAGAAAAATATGGTGTGACATTAGCTGATGCTAATTTAAAGCTCTCAGAATGGCTACAACATGCTTATGAAGAATGTTTAGATCAAGCTAATTATCTTAAATGTGCAATTAATAAATTAAATGAAAATAAAAACAAATAAATTTCTAGCAAAACAGTTAGCTAAATCTAACATACCTACATATAATCATACCAAAGCAATAGAGGAACTCAATGAGTTGGCAACAGTATTAACTCAAAGAGTTAATAAACCTACTAAAGTTAGTAGTAAAAAAATTATTGAAGAAATAGGTGATGTTAGACAAAGGTTAGCTGTTTTAGAAGAAATATATGGTAAGAAAAAAATTCAAAAAAGAATTGAATATAAAGAAAATAAACTATTAGGTTATTTAAAATCTAATAAATATAGAAAAAAAGTATAAAAATAAATGAATCCATTCTTAGAAACAGATAAAAAAAGAGAAATTCCACATACAACTATAGCTAATGGTTGTCCTGATTGTGGTAGTGATATACATGATGGTACAGGTACAGGCTGGCAAATATGTAAAAATTCAAAATGTGGTTGGATGGGCTAACAGACTAATATATTTTATTATAAAATAATCGTCAGTTCATAATGAAACTATATTAACAGAAATTAGAAATAAATTTAAATAAGTAAAAAATATGAAAGATAATGAATCAAGTTTTACAAACGGAATAATTACGTTTTTTGTATGCTGTGCTATATTAATAATAGCAGGTTTATGTTGCGTAGGGTTGTATAATATAATACCTGGGCTCAATGACTAAATTTTTAGTAAAGAAACGTAAAATATTAGACGATGATGCAGTATCATGGCAAGAAATATTTCAACATTCATTTGTTAATTTTTTATCAGGATTTTGTAGTGGTATAACAATAGCATTTGTTAGTTTATTCTTAATGGATATAAGTTTAAAAAACGCTCTTTATTTAATTGTTACATATTTTATACAAAAACAAGTTGATAGTAAAGTATTAAACAGAAATAGATATGTTACTAGATTAGGGCAAAATTATATTTTTCCAATACCAAGCACCATTGGGTTTGTATTAGGTGCTTATTTATCAACATTTGTATGATACGTAAAGTAAACAGAAAAGCATTAGATATTAAATATTCAGGAAGAAGTAGTGATTATATTACACCTTCATTTAATTATGGTTGTTTATACTCATGTGCTTACTGTTACATGCGTAGAAACGTTAAGAAAGGTGTTTCAGTAGCTAAAAATATAGATGATATATTAAAAGCTATAATAAAACATCATAATTCATTACCTAAAAAACAAGGTAATCAAACTCATAATTCTAAATGGACTTATGATATTGGTTGCAATGAGGATGTAGCTTTACATTGGAAATATACTGATTGGGAAAAAGTAATTAATACTTTAATTCAAGAAAATATATTTCCAACGTTTGCTACTAAATTTGTAAATAAAGAATTACTAAATTATAGATTTAATTATCAAGCTAGAATAAGATTTAGTTTAATGCCACAAGAATTATCAACTATATTAGAACCTAATACAAGTTCAATAAGTGATAGAATTGAAGCAATAACTGAATTTTTTAATGCTGGATGGGATGTACATATAAACTTTAGCCCTGTAATAATAAATAAGGGTACTAAGAAGCTTTATAAAGAACTTTTTGAAGAGATTGATAATAAGCTAACACCTGGTGTTAAAAGATTTGTTAAATCGGAGGTAATTATGTTAACACATAATATAGATATGCATAAATATAATCTAGAAAACAACCCTGAAGCTGAAGAATTATTATGGCAACCTGATAGACAAGAATTAAAGAAAAGTAGTTATCAAAAAAAAGCTACAACATTAAGATATAAATGGCGAGATAAAGCTAGTTATATAAAGCAATTTAAACAACTTTATTCAGAAATAATACCCTGGAATGAAATAAGATATATATTTTAATTATGAAAGAGTTTATATTAAAAAATTCAGATATTATAAAACCAATATTAATTATATGGTTAATTACTAGATTATGGTTTTGGTTAAAATTAATTAACGAAGTAATATTTAACTATGATAGAGTTAAAAACGCACTTCAAATTAAAGAAGAAAATGGAACTTACTATGATCAATGGAGTAGTAATAATATTAATTTATTTATTACTTTATTATCTATTTATATACTATATTTATTATGAGTGGAATAATTAGATTTATAAGCGACCCTCATTTTGGTCATTTAAGTATGGCTAAAAAAAGAGGTTTTCCAGATGCATATAATCATGATGAAAACATGGTATATCAATGGAATAACGTGGTAAATAAAAAAGATACTACTTGGATTCTTGGCGATATTACTATGGAAAAAGCTAACTACGAAATATTAGATAGATTAAATGGTTATAAACGTGTGGTTTTAGGCAATCATGACATGGGTAACCATGCTAAATCTACTTTAGTAAATTATGTTAATAGTATTCATGGAATGGTTAAATTACGTGATAAAAAACATGGTGTATTATTTTTAACACATTGCCCTATACACCCTAGTGAATTATACAGAGCTGAAAAAAACATACACGGACATATACATGATAAATTTGTAACTACTAAATTTAACTTAAAAGATGATAGATACATTAATGTATGTGCAGAAGTAATAGATTATACACCTAAAACATTAAATGAATTAATAAAATGAAAAAATATAAATTAATTAAATGGTATCCTTCTTTACCTAGCAATGTTAAGGAAGGTGATACATTCACTAAAGAAAAGAACGGTAACACATATTATGGAAAGTCTTTAAATACATTTGTGTATAATAGGGAGGTGGAGAATAACCCTGGGTTTTGGCAGGAAATAGTTGAAAAAGATTATGAAATATTGTCTTTAATTACTAATAATAAAACAGTTTTAAATACACCATTTTTTTGCATAGATGATTTATTAAAAAATCAAAATTGTAATATTCATTCAGTAAAAAGATTATCATAATTTTTATTATAAAATAATTACTATTTTATTTGCTTTTTACTGAATAATTTCGTATATTTGTAGTTAATTAAAAACTACATTTATATGGATTATATTATTTACAAACTTATTGACCCAAATACTAATAAAATTAGATATGTTGGAAAAACTAAAAATTTACAAAAACGTTACTATCATCATTGTTCTTTAGCTGTTTGCAATAAAGAAAATACTCACAGGAGTAATTGGATTAAATCTTTATTAAAAAATAATCAAAAACCTGTTATTGAAATAATAGAAAATTGTAATAAAGATAATTGGCAACAAAAAGAAATTTATTGGATTAAATATTATTCTAATAAATATGATTTATGTAATCATACAATAGGTGGTGATGGAGGCAAAGGTTTTTCACAGTATAAAAAATTTAAAGTTTATCAATTTAATAAACAAGGTAAATTATTAAATATATTTAATTCAACTAAAGAAGCTAGTATTATAACTAATACACCTTTTGAAGGAATTAAAAAATGTTTAAGAGGTTTATATAAAACTTCAAATAATTATCATTGGTCTAAAGATAAAACTTTTAAATGGAAAAAAAGAAATCATAATGCTAAAAAAGTATTACAATATGATTTAAATAATAATTTTATTAAAGAATTTGAATCAATAAGTAAAGCGTCAAAGATTTTAAAAATACAAAGAAATAGTATTAAAAACTGTTGTCAGAATAAACAAAAAACAGCAGGTAAATTTAAATGGAAATATAAAAATGAATAAAGATAAAAATATTTTTACTGTTAATGATACAGTATTATACAAAAATAAAGAGTATGTTATTTCTAGATTTGAAACTTTAAATAATATATTATTAGTAGGATTAGTTAATTTAACTCATTTAGTTAATTTAAAAGATATTGAACATATAAGTGATGAATATAAAATACTTGAAACAAGAATTTCTAATAATTTACAACAGGTTATTTGGAAAATTAAACGTTTAAGTGATGGTGAAGTATTTACTGTTGGTGATGAAATAAGTCATTATGGAGAATATAAAAAAAATGAATTTTCAACTAGAAATTATATATTAGAAAAAATTTATTTTATAGAAGAAAATAGATTAGCTTTTTATGTAGGGAAAGGTTTAAATTTAAGTATTAAAAATATATCTAAAAAGAAAAAACCATTACTTACAACAGATTTTGAAGTTATAGATTGGGAAAATGATAAAGAAAATTTTCATATTGGAGATACTATATTATCAGTTAGAAGAAAATCAGACAATGTTACATTTAAAATAGGAGATTATATTAAAGAAGGTCGTATAATAAATATTATTATAAAAAACTCCAAAATATATTTGGATATTAAATAAATATTATGTATCTTTGTACCAAATCAAAATAGAAATGGTAGAAGGATACATATATAAAATAACGTTAAAACAAGACATTGATACTTTTAAACAAGGTGAATGTTATATTGGAAAACATAATGGTATAAAAAATAACTATTATGGAAGTGGTAAAATAGTTAATCATATAATTAAAAAATATGGTTATAAATTATTAAAAAGAGAAATAATTAGTAAAGATATAGATAATGATGAATTATTATCTTATTTAGAACGATATTATATTAATTATTATAAGTGTAATAGAAGTAAAACTAATCATGGATTAAATTTAACAGATGGTGGTGAAGGTATTTACGGGTTTAAAAAATCTAAAAAACAATGTGAAGCTTTAAGTATTAGAATTAAAAATGAATATTTAAATAATAAACGTAGACCACCTAAAGAAAAATTACTACATCAGTATAATAAAAAAACTGGTAAATATATTAAAACATTTGATAATGCTGTAATAGCTTGTAAAGAAGTTAACGGTAATTATTCAAGTTCTATATCTTATGCTGCAAGAGATGAAGTTGCATCTGCATATGGATTTATGTGGTCATATAGAAAAATGAAAGTTATTGATAAATTTGCAGGAAATGGTATACCAATAATACAATATGATTTAGATAATAATTTTATTAAAGAATTTAAAAGTGCTACAGAAGCAGCTAAATTATTAAACTTAAAAAATGCACCAATATCTAATTGTTTAAAAGGTAGAAGTAAAACATCATATGGTTTCATATGGAAATATAAAAATTAAAAATCATGTTAATAGAATTAAAAAATGCAATAAAAAAAGAGAAGTTGTTTTGTACGGAAGATGGTGTTGATATATTTGAAGGTGATGTTTATTGGAAAAATAATGGGTGGTTAAATGTTAAAATTTTTATAGCTCATAATAAAATGAAAGTATCTGATTTTAATATAGATAAAAAGTTTTCAACCAAAGAAGCTGCTGAAGAGTATGTTTTAATGAATAAACCTTGTTTAAGTATTAATAATGTTTTAAATCTATTAGAATTTGATTATTCAAAAAAATTAAAACATAATTTAAGAAAAATTAAATTTAATTTAACACAATTTGTAAAAACAAAATTATAATTGAAATATTTTAATAATAAAAAAAGCTAGAACCTGAATTGGAACTAGCTTTTTTTTTAGACTTTTCAATAAAATTTTAAATTATTCTGTAATACTTCTTAGGAAGTTAAGTGATTTTTGTGCAGAACGTTCTGTTTGAGATATAACAGGAATCATTCTTTTAGTTTTAATCCATGCTTTATACTCATTTTTATTAACACCTTGCTCATATGTTTCACCTATATTCCAAGGCATTATTTGAGACATCCAATTTGTAGTTTTTTCTATAGTAGATAAAGCTGCAAATGGTGTTCTAAATATTCTCATTTGATCTGATACATTAATATATTGAGCTAGTTCAGTTTCTTGCCTACTAAATACATAAGCTAAAGTGTAAAGTAATTCGTCATCTTCTCCATCACCATCTTTAGCTGCTGCTAATGCGATCATTGAAGCTTGCATCATTAATGTATAAACAAGAACTTCTCTTAATGTCCTATGGATATTAGATTTTTCCATATCAGTGAGATTGTTCCAGTTGGACTTAATAATCTCATACTTCATTTCTTTTAATCCTGGTACAATACCACCCATAATAAATCTAATCATAGATGAATACATACCTTCTGTATATTCTCTAGTAGATAAATCATAATATTTTTGTTCTTCAGAAAGATCCATGTAATTTTTACCTTTTAAAGTATGTATAGCACCTCTCCATCGTCTATGATAAGCAGGTATTAACCACTTTCTAAACATCATAATCATTTTACCCCACCAGTATCTTTGCATATGTGATTGCCACTTATTATCATACTGACCATGTAGATCTATAATTTTCTTTCTTATTAAATTTTGATGTTGTAGCATACCTAACTCACCAAAACTATCTCTAGTAAAAGATGAATGATTTGCATTTTTATTAAATATTAATTCACCATCTTTAGCTTCAAAAGCATCAAATAAATTCATTGCTTTATCTTCAGAAACTACTTTACCAGCTTTATTAATAAATTCACCCTTATTATTTTTAATCTTAACAGCTTTCATTACAGCTAACATTAATGTAGATTGTACATAATGTTCTGCAACTTGATTGAAACCATGTAATGTACTTGATTTAAACATAGCTCTAAATCTACTGGAATCTTCAAACTTGTTTTTAATAGCATTAAAATCACCCATTAAATCAAATTTATCAATAAGCATTTGAATTTTACTATTATTAGTGGGTCTACCAATATCGTGTAGTCCACCATTGGCAAGCTCTTTAAAATAAGTTTTTTCAGCCCATCTAAGATCAGCTCTAGTAAAGCTATTACCTCCAACACCTTCTATAAAGTTTTGTATTTTACCTTGCATTAAATTGGGTATAGCAGATAAGTAATTGACAGCAAGAGCTAAATTTGCAGAGTAACCGTTTAAATTACCAGCAATAGTAGCAATATCTTTACCACCTATCTTACCAGTACTAGCTTCAGTAATTTTATAGATTCTATTTTCATTCATAGATTTTAGTTTCTTATAAACATTACTATTTGCACCAATTTCTTTAATTCTAGCTAGTTCATCATCTTTACTTTTAAAAACTGAAAACAAACTTTTACCTGTTATAGCTTCACTTTGTTTTACAGTAGAATTACCAACAATATCTAATAATAACTGAGAATCAGCTTCTAAATTTTGCTTAGCGTTATATTCTTTAGCCATAGCACTATTCATAAGGAATATAGTAGGTAAATCTAATGATTGATCTTTAGGGTCTAAAGGAGATCTAAAATGAATAGGAACTAAATGCCTTTCTTCATTATTTACTGTAACCATTCTTTTACTTATGGTTTCATCTACTTTCTTTTCTTCTTCGGTTAATTCACCTCTATCTGTTTCATCCTCTCTAATCTTATAAAAATCACCAAGCTTTTCCTTAAATAGCTCACCACCTTGACCAGATAGTATTTTATCTAAATCAGTTTGACGTATAGATGGCAATCTAATAAACTCAGCATCAACGTCTTTAAATATTAAAGATTGATAACCTAATGTATGATCATCAGCTTCTCTTGCTTTTTCTTTTAAAAAACTTAAAAATTCTTTATCTTTATTAGTTAGTTTAGTATGATTTTTATCTATCCATTTATTTTTAGGTTTTTGAGATTTAACAATACCAAATTGATCATATTCTGTAATTAAATTCTGACTCTTCCAAGTTCTAAATTTAGCATAAGCTTTTTTAGATTCTTTAGATTTAAAACCGAATTCATCGTTTACATCATATAGTTTTTTCTTTTCTGCTCTATAAGCTTCTATGAATTTAGGTGAGTATTTAGATATTAAATATGTACCGTTATCACCCGTAGCTACTAATTTACTATATCTAGCTTTATTTGAACTGCCTGATGGATTATAAGCTTCTTTTTGTTTAGTAAAGTTATCTCTAAGTTTATCAGAAAAATCACGTATATCCATATCAGCTAAATCTATAGCAGACGAAGATAATTGTATTAAAAGATTATTTATATTCTTTTCTGATACTAAATTTAATGTATTACCACCTATATCAGAGGGTATAAAATCTAACATTCTTCTAACTTCTTCAAAAGCTTCTTGTCTAAGATCATCCAATTCTTCGTCAATTTGATCCTCAATCCATTTAGATTTAGATACACCTGATGCTTTTAAACCTAATTTATTGTATTCAACTTGTAATTCTAAACGTCTTTCATCAATTGGTCTAGGGTTAAAAGGAGTTAGTCTTCTAGCTTGTAAATCTCTAGCTAAATCTAAATATCTAATATTAAACTGTTTGAAATTACTATCGGTTTCATTTAATAAACTAAATACTTTATTATATTCATCGTTTTTTAATAAACCTTCTTTACGTTGCCTTTCAGTAAGTTTTTTAATATCATTTATAGAATTATAAATAGATATATATGCATTAGATCTAAATAGAAAGTCAGAAGTTATTTCATCAGCTTCTTCTTTTTTATCCAACATCTTTAATAAACTATTTATTTCTTTATTAGCAAAAGATGTAAATTCATATATTAATTCATTAGTAGAAGTATCTTGTAAATTTTTTAAAAGCTTCTCTAACTTTTCAAACTTCTTGGTATCTTTACTAGCATAACCTTTCTTTGATCTAGATTTACTTTTAATAGCATCAATTCTAGAATATATTTCAGAAATTAATGATTTAGTATCTACTAATTCTTTTTTAAAGCTTTCAGAATATGTTCTATCACTTGGTTTAGCTTGTTTTTGAAATTGATAATTATAATCAGTTAAACTTTTGTAGTTATCGTATTCTTTTTCTGATATCTCTATAACCGATTCTATTACGTCATTTATATTGTTATTAGAACCACCAAAGAGGCGTTTTAAGTAATTAAGTATTCTTTGGAATATGTTAGTACCAGTATCATCTTTTAAGCTTCTTAAATGCTTTCTAAACTCACTATTAGACATTAACTCTGCTACAAACTCATATTCATTTTCAAAACCATATTCATTAGTTCTACTAGATAAAGCTTTAAATCTTTTATAAGCGTCTTGAATATTATCCCTAAATTTCCTTTGAGAATCATTTTTAGG